>Ga0181519_10001751_pt1 | contig 18959 bp, 18 predicted proteins | sample PEATcosm2014_Bin_26_FD_121102 | JGI IMG/M metagenome (GOLD analysis project Ga0181519, IMG submission 121102) | Peatland microbial communities from MTU Mesocosm Facility, Houghton, MI, USA - PEATcosm2014_Bin02_10_metaG | ecosystem: Environmental > Terrestrial > Soil > Wetlands > Peat | place...
ATCTCGGCTCGAAGATTTCTATGCGAGCTTCGGCTTCGCCCGGATTTCTGCGGATTACCTGGAGGACGGCATCCTGCATTGCGACATGCGGCGGGAGGGCGGGTTTCAGCCGGCCGCCGTGTAGAACTCGTACACTGCTGAATAGTGCATCCGCGCTTCGGCGCCGGCATGCGCTGAATCGCAGCCGCCCTCGGGCGCCGAACCGCCCTTGGTATCGATGCGGCGGATGAAGCCGGCCTTCGCGAGCGGTCCGCTGCCTTCATGGCTCTTGGCGCGCAGCAGCAGCCAGGCGATGGCGCCCGGCGCCGGCGCATCCGCCTTGCCCACGACTTCGCCGACGAGCGTGGTGCCATCATCCGCCTGCCAGCTCGGCCCGGCGAAATGATGGATGATCTGCCTTCCGCTCGCATCGAAGAGCGCGGCTTCCGGCGCTTTGAACACCCAGGCGAAACCCTGATCCTTCGCCTTGCATTCATAGATCTGCACGCCTTCGGCCGCGGCCGACAGGATTTGGCTTGTTCCGGCAGGTGCCGCGATGGCGGCCGGGTCGGCTTGCGCCGGAGCGGCGGCGGCGATCAGCAGGAGTGCGGCGGCGGGAACCAGCGGTTTCATTGCGACTCCGGAAACGTCGTTGACGAACCGCATTCTACCTGCTGCGGCGATATCGACAAGGAGCACGGGATCTGGTCCAAAGACCGATCGCATCAGCGGAGCCCGCAATGAACGTTACCGATGCCGTCATGAGCCGGATTTCGACCCGCGCCTTTCTCGACCGGCCCGTGCCCGCGGCGCTGATCCGCTCGATCCTGGAAACGGCGCGCTACGCCCCCTCGGGCGGCAATCTCCAGCCCTGGCATGTCTATGTCCTGGCCGGCGCGCGGCTGACGGCACTTCTGGACCTGGTCGAAGCGAGGCGCGCCGCCGGGAGCCTCGGTGACGGCACCGAATACGATATCTACCCGGCCGAGCTGAAGCCGCACTATCGGCAGCGGCGCAGCAAATGCGCGGAAGACATGTATGCGACGATCAGTGTCCCGCGCGACGACCGGCCCGGCCGCCTCGCCCATTTCGCCCGCAATTTCCGCTGCTTCGGCGCGCCGGTCGCGCTCTTCTTCGCGATCGACCGGCAGATGGGGCCGGGGCAATGGGCCGATCTCGGCATGTTCATCCAGACGATCATGCTGCTGGCGCGCGAGCGGGGGTTGAGTTCTTGCGCGCAAGAAGCGTGGGCGATGTGGCACAAGACCGTCGCAGAATTCGTCGGCATGCCGCCGGAGCTCATGCTGTTTTGCGGCATGGCGCTGGGCTATGCGGACGAGGCGAGCCCGATCAATGGCTTGCGCACGGAGCGGGCGCCGCTGGAGGAGTTTGCGACGCTGGAGGGGTTTTAAGAACGTCCAGGGCGCGGCCCGACGACTTATGCGCCTCCAGCTCTACGGCTGCGTCGGACCCGGCCGCCGCGTCCATCAATTGATCGATTCGGGCGAGCGCCGCCTGGTGATCTTCCGGTGTTTTGATCGGCTTAGCGATGGCCTACTTCTCCCCGCCCTCCGGTCCCCAAAAAATCACCCAAGCCTGGAAATCCGCTGAGAAATTCTCAAACCGGTGCTCGACACCCGCTTCGACGAAAATCGCGTCGTGCGGGCCGAAGCGCCGCCGCTCGCCATTCTTGACGAACTCGCCGTTGCCCGACGCGACGATATAGAGTTCGTCCTGCTTATGCGGTGTTTGCGTGTCCTCGTTCACCGGCGCATAGAGGCCGAGCTTCATCGTCCCGTGGCGCAGCGCATAGGCGAACCGCATCGTCGCCGGCGCGTCGGCGAGCTTCGGCGCCAGGTCGGCCAGCGAAAACCGCCATTCTGCTGCCGCCATCTCAACCCTCTCGATGCGCCCCGCACGCTTCCTGGATCGCCTGCCACACACGATGCGGCGTCGCCGGCATGTCGATATGGCGGATGCCGAGCGGTGCCAGCGCATCGACCACCGCATTCATGATCGAGGGCAGCGAGCCGGCGCAGCCGGCCTCGCCGCAGCCCTTGACGCCGAGTGGGTTGGTCGTGGCCAGCGTGGGCAGGCTCTCGAAGCCGAAATCCGGCAGGTCCGGCGCCCGCGGCAGGGCGTAATCCATGAAAGAGCCGGTCAGCAACTGGCCCTCGCTGTCATAGACCGTGCGTTCCATCAGCGCCTGGCCGATGCCCTGGACGATGCCGCCATGAGCCTGGCCCTCGACCAGCATCGGGTTGACGAGCGTGCCGAAATCATTGACCGAGGAATAGCGGAGGATCTCGACCGAACCGGTCTCCGGATCGATCTCGACCTCGGCGATGTGGCAGCCATTGGGGAAGGTGGAGGGCACGCCGTCGCTGACATGGCCGACATCGAGCGAAGGCGGCACATCGGGCGGCAGTGCCAGCCCGTCGTGCAGACGCTGCGCCAGCTCCAGGAGGCCGATGCCGCGATCCGTGCCGGAGATCGTGAAGCGGCCGTGCGCGAACTCGATATCGGCCGAAGCCGCTTCGAGCACATGGCCGGCGATCTCGCGGCCGCGCGCCACGACCTGGGCGCCGGCCTCGACGATGGCCGTGCCGCTCGCCATGATCGAGCGCGAGCCGCCCGTGCCGCCGCCGGCGATGAGTTCGTCGCTGTCGCCCTGGATCAGGCGGATGCGCTCGAACGGGATGCTCAGGCGCTGGCTCAGCACCTGCGCGAAGGGTGCGGCATGACCCTGGCCGTAATCCAAGGTACCGGTGATGAGCGAGACCGTGCCGTCCTTCTCGAAGCGGATGCCGCCCATTTCCTTGCCTTGCGGGGCGGTGACTTCGAGGAAGCTGCCGATGCCGAAACCGCGCAGTTTGCCGCGCGACCGCGCCTCGGCGCGGCGCGCTTCGAACCCGCCCTGATCGGCAATGTCGAGCGCCCGGTCGAGCACGGCGGTGAAATCGCCGCTGTCATAGACCATCCCCGACGCCGCCTTGTAGGGCAGTTCCTCTGGGCGAATATGGTTCAGCCGGCGCAGCGCCAGCTTGTCGAGCCGCATTTCGGCGGCGGAAGCATCGATCAGCCGCTCCATGATGTAATTGCCTTCCGGCCGCCCGGCCCCGCGATAGGCGCTGATCGGCGTGGTGTTGGTGAAGACGCAGCGCGTCTGGACCTCGATGAGCGGCGTGCGGTAGACGCTGGCCACGTTCTTCAAGACGTTCAAGGTCGACATCAGCGGCGCCATGGTGGTCAGATAAGCGCCCATATCGGCGAGGCCGGTGATGCGCAGCGCCAGGAACCGCCCCTCGGCATCGAGCGCCAGCTCGGCGGTCACGCTGGTGCCGCGGCCATGCGCGTCGGAAAGGAAACTGCCCGACCGTTCGTCGGTCCATTTCACCGGGCGGCTCAGCGTCCGCGCCGCATGCAGGAGCCCGATATATTCCGGGTAGGACGACGCCTTCATGCCGAAGGAGCCGCCGACATTGCCGGTCAGGAGATGGAGCTGCGCAGGCTTCACCCGCATGATCTCGGCCAATTGGTTGCGCAGCCCGAACACACCCTGGCAGCCGATATGGAAGGTCCAGCGCTCGGCCGCCGGATCGTATTCGGCGAGCGCCGCGCGCGGCTCGATCGGATTGACCACGATGCGGTTGTTGACGAGGTCGAGCCGCGTCACATGCGCGGCCTTGGCGAAGGCGGCGGCGACCGCTTCGGCATCGCCCGAATGGTAGTCGAGCGCCAGGTTCCCTGCCGCCTCGTCATAGAGGAGCGGCGCATCCGCAGCGATCGCATCCGCCGCCTCGGCGACGGAAGGCAGCGGTTCGATGTCGAGCGCGACGAGTTCCGCCGCTTCCCGGGCGAGCGCCGGGGTTTCCGCGACGACGATCGCGATCGGATCGCCGACCCAGCGCACGCGGCCTCGGGCGAAGGCGTGGCGGACCGGCTTCACCATCGGCGAGCCGTCGCGGTTCGGGAAGGGCGCCAGGCATTTGAACGGACCATAGCCCGCTGCCTCGAAATCGCCGCCGTCATAGATTGCGAGCACACCGGGCAGTCCCAGCGCGGCCGCGTAATCGAGCCCGCGCAGCGTGCCGTGGGCGTGCGGGCTGCGCAGGATCACGGCATAGGCCTGGCCCGGGAGATTGAAATCATCGGTGTAGCGGCCCTCGCCGCGCAGCAGCTTCGGGTCCTCGGTGCGCGGCACCGGCTGGCCGACACCGAATTTCTCGATCGCCCAGAGATTGCTGTCGTCCTGTGGGGCCATGATGCCGATCCGCTGCTGACGCCGCCGGCGGCACTATGCGGGGTAGGGGGATTAATCTGATATGTCCATTCACCGCGGCGGGTTGCATGGGGCGATCGGCCGGGCGATCGAGGCGCACGGCCGCTCCGCGAATCAGCTGGCCGTCACCACGAGCTTACCGGCTTCGCGGCAGCCGCAGGCTTGGCCGTTTTCGGCTTGGCACCGGCCGTTGGGGGTTTGCTCACTCCGGGGAGGGGCACGAGCGCCTGCGGGTAGTAAAGTATCGCCCGGTTATAGGAAGTGTTGTCCGCGGCGACCACGCTCGCATTCAGGAAAAGCTGCAGATTCGCATTGTTTCGATCTGCATTGGCATTCGATATATGGCTTTGCTCGGCCGCCGAGGCGAAATCCTGCTGCAAACACGCGTCCCTGAAGTGCGGCCATTTGTGAAAATTCGGACCCTGCGCCCAGGCCATGCTCAGCAGGCCGAGCTGCGCATCGGCCGGCCATCTTTCAAAGTCATGAAACGCGGCCGCCAATGCGGCATTCATCTTGTCCAATGACTTGTCGAAGAGCGCGCTGATGCCGGCATCATCCAGCGCCATCGTCGCATAAGTGTCAGCGCCATGGATGATCGTACCGTCCTTTTTCTTGTGGGAGCGGGCGCCGGCCGCTGCCAGCTCCTTGTGCTGCTTGATCATATGCCATTCGCGCGTTATGTCGTCCTTGCTCGCCGGCTTTCCCGACAGCGCCGGCCCCGCCTTCGGGAGATACTTGAACGGCAGGTCTAGGGCGCTATCGATCGGATCGATGAGATTGCCGATCCCCGTCGTTACCAAGCCCTTCACGTCCAGGTACATATAAGGAATTTGGCCTTCAAGTTTAGCGTTGAAGCTGCTCGCGTGGCTTCGCACGGACGGATACATGACCCTTCTCCTTCGGAAAACCCTTGCGGACGATACCACGCCGCACTATACGGGCAGCGCTTTTGTCCTGCAGTATAAAGTTGTGTTCGAGGCTCGAAGGAGGGAAATTCCGATGGGCAGATGCCTGACCATGCTCCTTCTCATCATGTCCGTGGTTGCAACTGGCGCGCGTGCCGCGGACCTGCCGGCGACCAATCTGCCGGATTGGCTCACGGGGCAGTGGGTCGTTTCCAAAGTATATTGGAATAAGAAGGCACGGAATTCCGGCAATCCGGAGACGCAATATGTCGGCCAGACCATTGCGATCGACTTGCGCAAAAATCAGCACCTTGACGTCCATACCGCCGGGAGCGCCGGCGACGATCACCTTGAACCGGTCAATCGTTTCGATATGTTCGCTTATGTTATGGACAAGAGCGTCTGCATCGATTTCTCTGCCGTTCAGAAACAGGGCGATATCCGGCAATTCCTGAAGAAGGACATGGCGACCGACGCCGAGAAACTCGGCCTGACGGCAACGCCTGACCGGGTTCCCTACATCGAAATCAAATGCGGACGGTCGCTCCATATCGACTCCAACGACCCGGCCGGCAAGATCGAGTACGATCCGCCGGGCCCGAAAGACGAGACGACCTTCGTTCTGCTCGATCACGACAAGATCGGGATGCCGTTCGATGGCACGTTTCTCGAATTCAGCCGGAAGTCGGCGACGCCTTAGGCACGAAATCGCGCAGCACCGACGTCCATTCGCGGCCAATTGTCAAAGAGCCAGGCGTCCGGGCTTTCCTATCGCCGTCCTGGAGGGGGAATCCCGGGACCCCGACGCTCAAAACCGATGCGGCCAGACCGCATGCGATGTGATGGATTGAAACCGTCCAGCCCAAGCTCCCGATCCCGGTGTTCCGCCCCGGACAAGAGCTGCCGCGCCGGAGGGAGACGCTGACGGAGGCGCGCGGCATGGCTCAGGGCACGACCGGGCGCTCGGCGCGCCGCTTGATCAGCGCCAACAGGTTGTTTTCCAGGTCGCCGAGAAACAATTCGCCCCAGAGGGCGGAATAGGCGTTCACCGGGGTGCGGATCCAATAATCGGTGTCGAGCACGACGCGTGTGCGGTTCGGCCCGAGCGGCATCATGCGGTAGCCGCCGCTCGTCACCCGGAAATACGGGCTGTCGGGCATCAGATGCCGGTCGGTGAAGCCCCAGCCGTCAATGTCGTCGAAGATGAAGCGCCAGGCGAGCCGCGAACCCTCCTGCCAATCGGTGATGCGTTCGCGAAACGAAATATTGTGGCCCCAAGTTGCGATCCGCTCGGCGCCCTCACCGTCACCGATGAGGCGCGCTCCGATCGGGCGCGGCACACCGATGAGGTCCTGCGAGATGTTCCAGCTGCCCTCACCCGGACGCACATCGGGAATGCCGCGAAGCAGCGGCCAGATCCGCTCCGGCGGCGCCTCGACGACGATCGTCCGCGTTACCGTTTCGATGGTCGAGGGTAGCGGCAGCAGTGGTTCGAACTGGATCGCGGCCAGCGGAATCAGCAGCAGCACCGTGCAATAGGTCCGGCCCCGGCGCAATCGCTTGCGGATCAGATAGGTCGCCCCGGCCCCGGCCAGACCGCTCAGGAGCCAGAGCGGCGAGAGGATGAGAATGCAGATGACGCCTTCCCGCAGGACAGTTGCCGATAGAACGATGACCGCCAGAATGAGCCACAGCGGGACCAGCAAATAGGTCCCGAGACGCCGGTCGCCCGAAGGATCGGCGATGTAGGCGACGAAGGCGGAAATCGCCGCCGGCAGGACCAGCAGAAAGGAAAAACCAATGAGACCAGCCGCCGGCCGCGCGGACTCGAGAAGCGCGTAGATACCGAGGCCGAACGACATGGCGACCGAAAGTGCGGCGATGATCCGTAAGGCGGCGAACAGCGGGTCGTGTGGCGGTGTGTCGTTCGAGGTCGCCATGGTCGCTCTCCGTGATACGTTGCATCAGGAGAATAGCAGCCATCGTGCCGCCTCCGGGAGCGACAGAAAATCGAGCAAAAGGAATAGGTTACGAATTCAGATGTGTCACGATCCGTATCCAAAGTATACGATTTTCCGCTTCCTGTCGCAAACTTTGTAGACAGCGGTGGCGCGGTCGTTGGCGAGCGAGGTGCGAATTTCAACATCTCCCGCTTTGTCCCGCGCGGTTCGGGATTCGTTGCCGGCGTGGGCGTCTCAATTGTCTGCAACGGCGCGCAGCTGTCGCGCCGGACGCAATTCCGGCTAGTAGATCTGCGCGTTTCAATAGTATTCATGTTTAACAAATTCTTGAATATACGAGCGCGATTTGATGTGGATCAATTACCGGGAACCGCAACTCCTCTAATTTCTGGTTGCGGACAGTCGAATGGAAACGACTGAGTCGCGAATGTGAGCTTGTGCCGATGCCCGTCGGCTGCTTCCAGACCGATATCGGGCTGTACCGGCCTTGCTACCGAGAACCAGATATCGAGGAGGATCCTGAAAATGCCTGAAATCGCGAAGACACAACGGTTCAACACCCCGGCCGAGCAGCTCGAGCGGGGCCATGCTGCGGCGGCGCCGGCAGCCAATCTGTCGACGCTCGAGGGGATCTGGATCAACGTCGATTCGGCCACGCGCAATCTCGTGAGAGTGGTGCTGACGCCGCTTGGGCACGGTATCGGCGTGCATGCCTTCGGCGCCTGCTCGCCGACGCCGTGCGATTGGGGCGAGGTCGCCGGGGTGGCCTATGACGCCTCGGTCTCCGGCGGTCCCGCCGTCGCCTTCACGGCGAACTACAATTTCGGCTTCAAGACGACCATCCTGACCGGGCACCTTGAAGGCGCCAATCTCGTCGTCGAGGACTTCAACGTGTTCCATGACGGCAGCGGCCGGGCGTCGTATTTCGACAAGGGTACTTTCCGCCGCGGCTGATCGGCCGTTTCGACGGGCAGCCGGCGCTTCCTGCGCCGGCTGCTGGAGCCGCGGCATGTTTCACGGCCGCATAGGCATCGCCACCGGCCCCGGCCGGCGCAAGGGTGCCGCCAGATTCGCGAATTCGCACAGCAGCTTCCGCGTATCGCGCGGATCGATGATTTCCTCGACCATGAACGCTTCCGCCGTGCGGAATGGCGAGCGCACCCGGTTCAGCCGCTCCTCGATCTCCGCCCGCAAACGCACCGGATCGTCGGATGCGGCGAGGTCCGCGCGATAGGCCGCCTCGATGCCGCCTTCGATCGGCAGCGAGCCCCAATCGCCGGACGGCCAGGCGTAGCGGTAATGCAGCCGGGCGTGGTTCATATGCGCGGCACCGGCGACGCCGAACACCTTGCGCAGCAGGATCGAGCACCAGGGCACTTGCGCCTGATAAACGGCGGCGAGCGCCCGGGCGCCGTGGCGGATCGTGCCGGCTTTTTCGGCGTCGGGGCCGATCATGAAGCCGGGCACGTCGACCAGATGCACGACCGGCAGATGGAAAGTCTGCGCCAGATCGATGAAACGGGTCAGCTTCTGCGACGACTCGGCGGTCCAGGCACCGCCATAGATCGCCGGGTCGCTCGCCACCAGCGCCACCGGCCAGCCGTCGAGCCGGGCCAGACCCGTCACCACGGACGGCCCGAATTTCCGCGACATCTCGAAGAACGACCCCTGATCGACCACGGCGTTGACGATCTTGCGGATGTTGTAGACCTTGCGCCGGTCGCGCGGGATCGCTTCGATCAGCCAGTCCTCGCGCCGCTCCGGATCGTCCGCCGGTTCGATGCGTGGCGGCAGCTCGAAGACCGATTGCGGCAGGTATGACAAGAACCGGCGGGCGCGCAGGAACGCCTCGTCCTCGCTGGCGCAGACATCGTCGACGGCGCCGGCGCGGGCATGGATGGCGCTGTCGCCGAGTTCCTCCTTGGTGACGGTGATGCCGATATGCGCCACCACCGGCGGCCCGGCGATGAACATCTGCGAAAGCCCCTCGACCATCAGCGAGTAATGGCTGCTGACCAGCCGCGCCGCGCCCAATCCTGCGACAGAGCCCAGGCCCAGCGCCACGACCGGCACCGTCGCCAGATTCGCTACTACCCAATCCCAACCGGGATTGGCCGGCACATAGGTGCGGCCGCTGGTCTCCAAGGTCTTGACCGAGCCGCCGCCGCCGGTGCCGTCGACGAGGCGGACCAGCGGGATCCGCATTTCATGGGCGAATTGCTCGCCGATCACCTGCTTTTGATAGATCGCGGCATCGGCGGCACCGCCGCGCACCGTGAAATCATCGCCGCCGACCACGACCGGCCGGGCATCGATCGTGCCGCGGCCGACGACGAAATTGGCCGGGCTGAATTCGACGAGCTTGCCGTTCTCGTCATACTGCGCGCGACCGGCAATGGCGCCGATCTCGTGAAAGGAACCCGGATCGAGCAGCCGGTCGATGCGCTCGCGTACGGTCAGCTTGCCGGCATCGTGCTGGCGCTTGACCTTGTCGGGTCCGCCCATGCGCCGCGCCAGCGCCTCGCGTTCCTTGAGCGCGTCGATTTCCGGTTGCCAGCTCATGCCTTCCCTCCCTATCCATTGCGGCGGCATCTTGGCCGACCGGGGGATGGGGATACAATCATGCAAAGACGGAAAGTCATCTCCGAAGTGGCCGGCACGGTCTGGAAGATCGAGGCGCCGGTCGGCTCGACGGTCGTGGCGGACGATCCGATCCTGCTGCTCGAATGCATGAAGATGGAAATCCCGGTCTATGCGCCGGCCGCGGGAATCGTGGTTGAAATTCGCGTTGCCGAAGGCGATCCGGTCGCCGAAGGTCAGGTCGTCGCCGAGATCGAGACCTGAGCGCGCACGCCAATAATTTCGACGCGCTGCGGCTGGTCGCGGCGAGTTCGGTCATCTTCTCGCATGCCTTCCTGCTGGCCGAGGGCACGCAGGACAATGAATGGATCGTGCTGCTGACCGGCCGGCAATGCCCGCTCGGCCTGGTCGGCGTATTCGTGTTCTTCACGATCAGCGGCTATCTGGTGACCGGCAGCTGGCTGTCGACGGGCTCGGCCTGGCGCTTCGCGCTGAAGCGGTGCCTGCGCATTCTGCCCGGCCTCTGGGTCAATCTGCTGGTGGTCGGGCTGGTGCTCGGCCCGGCCGTGTCGACGCTGCCTTTCAGCGCCTATCTGGCCTCGCCCCGGCTCGCCGAATTCTTCGGCAATAATCTGGCGTTCTCGGCAGTGGATACGCCGCTGCCGGGCGTGCTCTTCGCCGACAGCCCGACCGGGCTGGTCGTCAACGGCGCGCTCTGGACGCTCCGCTATGAAATGCTGATGTATGCGATGGTGCTGCTGCTCGGCGTGGCGCGGGTATTGTGGCTCTGGGTCTGCCTGGCGCTGGTCGCGGCCGGAGTCGCGGGCATCCTGTTCGAAGTGCCGCTGACGCCGTACGGCGATTTCGGCGAATGGGCGTGGCTGGTCGGGTTCTTCGCGACCGGCATGGCCTTGCGCCTCGCCGGGCCGCGCTGGCTCGATCTGCGGCTGGCGCTGGTCGCCGCGATCGGTCTGGTCGCGAGCGTCGAATTGCGGCTCTTCATCCCGCTGTTTCCCGTGTTCGGCAGCTATCTGACGATCTATCTGGCGGAACGCCATGTGCGCCGGCTCGATGTGCTCGGCCGCGCCGGCGACCTGTCCTACGGGCTCTACATCTATGGCTGGCCGATCGAGCAGGCGGTGGTCTGGGCGACCGGCGGCAAGGCGGCCTGGTGGCAGGTCTTCCTGCTGTCGATGGCCGCCGCCCTGCCGGTCGCGTTCCTGTCCTGGCACGGCGTCGAGAAGCGGGCGCTCCGCCTGCTCCGCGCACGGGCCGTCGTTGCGATCGAAGCCGGCAAGTAAATTTAATCTTAATCTTCGACCGCGCAACGTACACGAGAAGCGGCGCGGGGGATCTACATGCTGAGAACGTTTCGTAACCTGCCGATCGTTGTGAAGATCGCGGTACCGGCGATGCTCGTGGCGATCGTCGCCATCGCCATCGTCGTCCATGCCTCGTCCACCCTCTCGCAGATGCAGGCGGAGGAGGCCGCGCTCCTGGACGGCAACGCCGCGCGGGTGCAGCTGGCGCTCGCGGCGGAAAGCAGCTTCAACAGTGCTGCGGTCAGCGAAAAGAATGTCATGCTGGCGCCGGCGGGGGACGAGGCCAAGGCGAATATCGCGCTCTACGACAAGGCGTCGGATGCGGCGCAGGATGCGCTCGACCGGCTCGCGGGGATCACCGCCGATTCGGCCCAGCGCGAGGCGCTGGACGCGTTTCGCAGCGCCGTCCAGGCGCGCCGCGACGCCAGTGCGCATGTCTTCGATCTGGCGCTGGCCGGCAAGGGGGCCGAGGCGCTGGCCTATTCGAACGAAGTCGCGGCACCGCAGCGGCGCGCGGCGGCGGCGGCGTCCGGCAAGCTGCTGGCGCTCAACATCGCCGACATGAATGCGGCGCGCGCGCACAGCGCCGGGGTCGCCAGATCGGCGCGCCGCTCGGTGATCGTCGGGGCCGCGATCGGCCTGGTCGCCGCGTTCGGCATCCTGGCGACGATCGTCTATTGGGAAATCAGCCGGCCGATCACCGGCATGGCAGCCGCCATGCGCAAGCTGGCGGCAGGCGATCTCGACATCCGGATCGCTGCGTCCGGCCGCACGGACGAGATCGGCGACCTGGCCGGTTCATTCCAGGTGTTTCGCGAGAACGCCGTCACCGCGCGCCGCCTGGAAGGCGAGCAGCACCAGGAACGGCAGCGCAAGGAGGCGCGCCAATTGCGGCTCGAAGAGTCGATCGCAGCGCTCGATCGCCAGGTCCGCGAGGCGCTCGACGCGCTGAGCGACGCCTCGACCGAGATGCATGCGACCGCGGAGAGCATGTCGTCGACGGCAGAGCGGACGAGTCTTCAGGCCAATTCCGTGGCTGCAACCTCCGACGAGACATCGACCAAGGTGCAGAGCGTGGCGGCGGCCACCGAGCAGCTCCACGATTCGATCAGCGAGATCGCGCGACAGGTGACGCAATCGGCCGATATCGCCCGCGTCGCCGTCGACGAAGCCGACCAGACGAACGCAACCATGCGCGGCCTCGCCGCCGCCGCCCAGAAGATCGGCGAGGTCGTGACCTTGATCCAGAGCATCGCGTCGCAGACCAATCTCCTCGCGCTGAACGCGACGATCGAGGCGGCGCGCGCCGGCGAGGCGGGCAAGGGCTTCGCGGTCGTCGCCAGCGAGGTCAAGGCGCTGGCCAACCAGACCGCCAAGGCGACCGAGGATATTTCCACGCAGATCGCGGCGATCCAGGCCGAGACCGGCCGCGCCGTCGCGGCCATCGGTACGATCGGCGGCACGATCGGCCGGATGAGCGAGATCGCCGCGGCCATCGCCTCCGCGGTCGAGGAACAGGGGGCCGCGACGCAGGATATTTCTCACAACATCCAGATCGTCGCGCGCGGCACGGCGGAGGTCTCGGTCAATGTCGCCGGCGTCAACCAGGCAGCCGATCAGACCGGCGCCGCCGCTGCCGATGTGCTGGGCGCCGCCGACGGGCTGAGCCGCCAGGCCGACAAGCTGCGCCGTGACGTCAACGGGTTCTTCGAGACGATCCGAGCGGCGTAACGCGAAAGCCGGCTTCCCTCAGCGCGTTTCGGCGGGCGGCTCGTAATAGCGCTGGAGCAGCCGCGGACCGGCGAAGCGGGCGAGGGCGAGCAGGATCGCGACGCTGCCGAGATGCCAGACGAGGATCATGATCGACGTGTCGAGCCCATGCATCAGCGACTGCCCGGCCGCCGCCAGTGACGCGACCGACAGAGTGGCGAACATCGCGGTCGTCGCCGGCCGCACCGGCGCGGCGTAGCGCAGCAGGAAAAGCAGCGCCGCCGAGAGCGGGATCGTTGTCGTCGCGATGAACTCGAAGCAGGCGAAACTCGGGCCGAGCGCGAGCCCGTCCGGCCCGAATGTGAGCCAGTCGGACCAGCAGCCATAGCCCATTTCGGACAGCCAGAGGAGCGCGCCCGGCGCCGCGGCGAGCGCCCAAAGCCGGGATCTGCCGGGGACGCTCAAATAAAAGGCGCCCAGCGCCGCGCCGATCGCCGTCGCGAATTCGCCCGCGAATTCCAGGACGAATCCAGGTTGCGCGAAATGCCCCGCCAGATCCGGCCGCAGCCCGTGGCGCAGCACCAGCAGACCGGTAACGGCGACCGCCGCGCTGAGCCACAGCGCCGCGCGCCAGGCCGGCGGGCGCAGGCGCCGCACCGGCCGCAGATCGCGGCCGAGTTCCGAGATCAGCGCGGCGGTATCCGTCATGTGGCGCCGTTCGAATCATCGCCCGCGCGCTGCAGCGCGCGGCGCAGGGTCTTCACGGCCCGATGCGCGGCAACTTTCAGCGCGCCGACGGTCATGCCGGTCAGGCCGGCGGCCTCCTTCAACGACATTTCGCGCAGCTTCAGCAGCAGGACCGCCTGTCGTTGCGCGCCGGGCAGCCGGTCGATGGCGCTCATCAGCGCGTCGTAATCGCCGGGATCGACCTCCTCGGCTGCGGTCGCGGTGCCGGTCAAGGCCTCCTGGGCCGCGGCGAGCTTGCGCGCGGCCAGGCGGGCATTGGTGCGGACCCGATCGATGAACCGCCGCTGCGCGATCGTCGCGAGCCAGGGGGCGAAAGGCCGTCCGGGCTCGTAGGTGTGGCGGATCTGATGAACCGTCAGCAGCACGTCCTGGACCGCTTCCTCGATATCGGCCGGATCTGCGAGGATGCGCCGGGCGAGCGCCCGCAGATACGGCGTGATGCCCGCGAGCAGGGCCGAATAGGCACGGGTGTCGCCATCCTGCGCTTGCGCCATCAGGAGCGACCAGTCTTCGTCCGGCGCCCTGGCCGTGGCGGGTGGCCCGGCGGCGGGCTTGCTGGGCAATGGCTCCATGCGCGGCGACACAACCCTCAAATGCGGTCTGCCGGTCATGGTAGCAAAGCCGCCGCGCGGCGTCGCGAGCGGCGGCGTGCCTCGGTCGCGCGGAAGCGTGCCTGCAGCCATCGGCCGGCCCGCACGCGCGCCGCATCCGGACGGCTTCCGTGCGGTGGCGGGCGGTGCAGCATGGCGCGGGGCTCCGGTCGTGGATCAAGGGCGGGGCGAGTCAGGTTGACGCGATCCTGCGACCATTCGTCGGCGCCGGCGGAAGGTTACGATCGCCCCGGCACTTGGCCATTGCGATACGACCGCACCGCATGCGATGGTTGCTGAATGCAGAGCGCGACACAACGCGCCGTTCGGCTTTTCGCGAGCCGCCATTTCAGGGAGACCGCCGGGACATGGACGCAACCAAGCTCTACGGTGTCAAGCCCCGCGAGACCGCGCGCAGCACTGTCCGGCGCGCCTGGGTCATCGTGGCCTTGCTGTTTTTCTTCCAGGTCATCAATTACGCCGACAAGAACGTGCTCGGGTTGGCCAAGGCCGGGATCATGCACGACATGAACCTGACCAATATCGAATGGGGCTATATCGGCAGCAGTTTCTTTATTCTGTTCCCCTTGTCGTCGATTGCGTTCGGTTTCGTGGCCAATCGCCGGCCGTCGCGCTGGCTGCTGCTGGGCATGGGGGCGATGTGGGCGTTGACGCAGTTTCCGATGGTGGCGACGGTCGGGGCCGGCACCTTGCTCACCTGCCGCATCCTCCTGGGGGCTGCTGAAGGGCCGGGCTATCCGGTGGCGCTGCATGCGACCTACAAATGGTTCCCGAACCAGAAGCGGACCTTGCCGACCAGCCTGCTGGTCCTCGGCGGCGGCGTCGGCGCGTCGCTCGCCGGTCTGATCCTGCCGCAAATCATCCAGGCCTGGGACTGGCATGCCGCCTTCCTGGCGGTCGGCGCGGCCGGCGTCGTCTGGTCGCTGGCCTGGCTCTTGCTCGGCCGCGAGGGCACGATCCAGGACGAGCCGCATGCCGCCGCCGCGGCCGGCGACCGGGTGCCCTATCGGGACCTGGTGCTCAACCCGACCGCGCTCGGCGTGTTCCTGATCGGTTTCGCCGCCTATTGGTCGATCGGGGTCGGCATCAGCTGGGGGCCGGGCTATCTCCACGAGGCGGTCGGCCTGACCCAGATCCAGGCCGGCGAGGCCTTCATCCTGCCGACAATCGTCGCGGTCTTCGTCGGCCCGCTGATCGGTTATGCTTCGCAGACCCTGTTCCGGCGCGGCGTGTCGAGCCGACTGAGCCGCGGCGCCTTCGGCTGTGCCGGGGTGGTGATCGGCGGCTCGGCGATCGCCGGCATGGCGCTGGCCGGCAACGCCACCGCGGCGATCGGCGGCTTTACCTTTCCGATCGCCGTCGCCTGGTTCACCTTCGCCAATGTCGTGATGTACACGATCTACGCCGTCGGCCCGCCGATCCTGGCCGAGATCGCGCCCAGCGGCCAGCGCGCGACCCTGCTGGCGATCAACAACGCGATCTATAGCAGCGCCGGCATCATCGCGCCGACGGTCATGGGCTATGTCCTGACCTGGGCGCCCGATGTCCTGACCGGTTACCGCAACGGCTACCTCCTGCTGGCCGCGATCCTGATCGGCGCCGGAATCGGCGGCTACGCGCTGATCAGCCCGGCCCGCGACGGCGCGCGGCTGAGCGCCCGGCGCCGCCGCGCCGACGGGAGCTTGGCCGGAATGTCGCCGGCGGAATAGCGGGCGGGATTCCCGGCGGCGGCGTCATACGCGGCGATGAACGCCGAGCGGCGTGCCGGCGCTGCGTCAGGCCCGTCGCGACGCCGGCCGCGAGACATTGCGCGCGTCCCGGCGCGCGCAATGTGCTATGCACCGCCGCGCTGACGCTGTTCCGGGGCAAGAGCGAAGATGTTCCCACTTGGCGATGCCACGCGTCGACCCGCGCGCTTTCCCATCGTCACCGTCACGATCATCGCGCTGAATGCGGTCGCGTTCCTGCTCGAACTTTCGGCCGACGACGCTGCCGTCCTGCAATGGGCGGTCGAGCCGGCCGAGATTCTGGCCGGCCGTCATCTGGTCACCGTCCTGACCGCCATGTTCCTGCATGCGAGCTGGCTGCACATCATCGGCAACATGGTGTTCCTCTGGGCGTTCGGCCCGGAGATCGAGGACGCGATGGGCCCCGGCCGCTACACGGCGTTCTATCTGGCCGGCGGCGTGGCGTCGACGCTGGCCCAGGCCGCCGCCGACCCGCACTCCCTGCTGCCTAATCTGGGCGCGAGCGGCGCCATCGCCGCCGTCATGGGCGCGTTCCTGGTGACCTATCCCGGCGACAGGATCCGCACGGTCCTGATCTTCGGCTGGTTCATCCGCATCGCCTTCATCCCGGCCGCGTTCCTCATCGGCTTCTGGTTCATCATCCAGCTCATCGATTTCGGCGCGGTCACGGATATCGAATCCGGCGGCGTGGCCTATATGGCCCATATCGGCGGCATGCTCTTCGGCGTGGTCACCGCGCGGTTCATCGAACATCCCCGCCCGCCGGATACGGAGTACGGCGACAATGCGTCGGGTCTTTGAGCGGCGCAGCTTCCTTCTCGGCGACCACGAGCGTCTTCGGGGAGACAATCTCGGCGATCTTAATGAGCGAATGCCCCTTCGAGCAGGCGGCCGCTTGGTGGATCGATAACGAAATTTCGTCTTTCGGCCGTGCGCAGTGTAAGATGACCGTTCTCGTCAAGCCCTAAAGTCGCAGCCCAGACGCGGTGACTGACAGACAGCGGCAGTCCCTGGAAATTGTCGATGAATTGTCCGACCCGAAAGACCTTGTCCTTACTGTCTCGGCAGTAGACGACGAAAGCGATCGCGTCCTCGGTCTCCTCCATTGCGATCAGGTTTCCTTCGGTTGCGAAATCTATGATGCAGCTTCCGTCATTCGTCACGGCCGGCGAACCGAGAATCCGCATGGACCGCGACCAATCCGTGCCGCCCTCGCTCCTTCGGTGTTGTTCGACGACGCGTACATTCATGAAACCAGTGCCCGCCTGTGGGTTGGGCTCAAATTGCAGACACCAGCTTCTGTTGAGCGAGCAAGTATGCGGCGGCGGACCCGGCGGCAAAGGCGGTGCGTCGCCCTGTGCCACGGCGGAAAGTGCCAAGCCAAGAGCGGCAAGGCATAGACCCCGCATCATAATGCGGGGGCCACAATGGAAAATGTAAGCTCTGGGATCATTTTATCCAATTCGGCAATGACGGCGGTCAGATGGCGTTTCCGCAGGTCACGACCGATGTTCATTATGCTCGACGTATCCCCCAGATTCGGTGAAGAGTTCAGATATTCGTCGGGATTTGCCGTTGCATTTCCGGATATTATGCTGTGGCCGAACTCGTGTGGCGGCGTCCGGAAATTGGCGGTTGCGGCGTTCGCCTGGTTTGCCGCGCCGCGCGGTTGAAGGTCAGAGGTATCGAGCTCAATGGTCTTGTTAGAGGCGATGACTTGCGAGACGTGTAGGGATCTCGGCGCCGTTCCCGGCGGCATCTTGTAGGCATTCACAGTCCAGTCCCACGGCGGCGACAGCGTCCATTTGACATCGAAGTTCATTCTTATGTCGTGACCATGCAGCCGTTGCGCGATGGGCGACCCTCCCATTACTGAAAGCTTGATTTTGTAGCTCCAAGCATCCCAGATTTCGCGATCAACAGTAGCATGAAAACGCTGTTTTTCGTGAAGCGTCCAAGCTGAGAGGACACCGGGCCATAAGAGCCAGTTATAGTGCCACCTTTGCTGGACGAGAACGAACCCCGCATGATCGTCGAAGTCTAAAATACCCCAGGCTGTGTCGCGGACATGGTGCTGTGGCATGGCGGAGCCGCTCATCTTGTGAATTGCTCTTAAAGATTGCCGATTCGCGGTAAAAACACAAGCTGAGACTGCAGTGCCGTTTCCGCTGATCACGCTGTCGATCACTGGTGCAGCCTCAGCACCTATCGGTTTTTATGCTGTGCGGGTTGACGTCGAGAATCGTCATGTGATTCAACGATTCCGCCATTTTTGCGGGGTCTGACGGCGATGACGGGGTCTGTTGGGGAATTGTGGGCCGAGGGGATTTCGGCTGTGCTGGCTGCCAGGTTGCCGAAGCAAGGAAAGCCGCAACGTCGTAAATTGGCGATTATGGTGGCGACCATGTTGAAAGTACGCAGCGCCAATCTGATGGAACTGGCGTCAGGTTTACCGACCGAAACGGCGCGCTCCGATATGCGTTACCAATGGATTACTCGACTTCTGGCCAGCGACTTGTTGGATTGCGATACGGTCATGCGCCCGTTCGCGATGGATATATTGAATGATCAACAAGCGCGTGGCGAACCGATCACGCTGATCATGGACCAGAGCAAGCTCTCCGATCAGCATCAGTGCCTGATGCTGGCCGTAGCCTGGGGCGAACGGGCGCTTCCGGTGGCCTGGCGTGTCGAGGAAACCGAGGGCTCTATCGGCTTTTCCACCCAGGAGGCGTTGTTGTCGACGGTTCTCGACTGGCTACCCGATGGTTGCGACGTCGTGCTGATGGGTGATCGCTTTTACGGCTCGCCGGATTTGATCCTTTGGCTGACAAAGCAGAAATGGCGCTACCGCCTGCGCCTGAAGGATAATTTGAAGGTCATCAAGGGCAAGATCCACACCACGACCGGCGAACTCGCCAAGTCCGGTCAGACCAATTACGAAAATCTCCGCCTGACCGCCAAGCGCGTGACGACCAATATCGGCGTGATCCGCGACCCTGGCCATGCCGAACCCTGGATCATCGCCATGTCCGATCCGCCAAGCTATCTGAAAACACTCGAATATTCTCAGCGCTGGGGCATCGAGCCGATGTTCTCCGACTTCAAGTCGCG
>Ga0181519_10001756_pt1 | contig 18929 bp, 17 predicted proteins | sample PEATcosm2014_Bin_26_FD_121102 | JGI IMG/M metagenome (GOLD analysis project Ga0181519, IMG submission 121102) | Peatland microbial communities from MTU Mesocosm Facility, Houghton, MI, USA - PEATcosm2014_Bin02_10_metaG | ecosystem: Environmental > Terrestrial > Soil > Wetlands > Peat | place...
ACCGCGTGACCGCCGAGGGCGAGAAGAAGGAGGCCGAGCGGGTCCGCCTCGAAGCCGAGGCCGACCGCGTGACCGCCGAGGGCGAGAAGAAGGAGGCCGAGCGGGTCCGCCTCGAAGCCGAGGTCGACCGCGTGACCGCCGAGGACGAGAAGACAGTCGCCGAGGGCGCGAGGCTGGAGGCTGTGGCCGATCGCCAGCGCCTCGAGGCGCAGCTGCACCAGTCACAGCGGATGGAGAGCCTGGGCCAGCTCGCTGGCGGCGTCGCTCACGACTTCAACAACCTGCTTGCCGTGATCCTGAACTACGCATCGTTCGTCGCAGAGGAGCTGTCGGTCGCGGCGGAGTCTCCGGAGGGGGCCCACTGGGAGGCGCCGCTGAAGGATGTCCGTCAGATCCAGCTTGCTGCCGAGCGAGCGAGCCTCCTCACGCACCAGCTGCTCTCCTTCGCGCGAAGGGAGGTGGTGCAGGCTCGTCCGCTCAGCCTCAACGGCGCGATCACGCGCATGGAGCAGATCCTGCGGCGCACGATCGGCGAGCAGGTCGAACTGGTCATAGAGCTGGGCGGGACCCTCCCGATGGTCCTGGCCGACCCCGGGCAGATCGAGCAGATCGTCCTGAACCTCGCGATCAACGCGCGCGATGCCATGCCGAGCGGCGGCACGCTCACGATCGACACGTCGGCACGCGAGGTGACCGAAGCGGAGAGCCCCATCTCCGGCGTGCCCGCTGGTGATTATGTGTGCTTCCGGGTAGGGGACAACGGGGTAGGTATGGCTGAGGACGTGCGCGACCGTGCCTTCGAGCCGTTCTTCACGACCAAGCCGAGGGGAGAGGGCTCGGGACTCGGTCTCGCGACGGTGTACGGGATCGTCTCGCAGTCCGGTGGCTTCACCAAGATCTACTCCGACGAGGGGATCGGAACGTCCATCACGATCCTGCTGCCCGCCGCGAAGCAGGACGTACTGAAGGAGGAGCTCGAGGAACGTGCCCACCACCTGAAGACGCTCGTGGGATCCGAGACGATCCTTGTCGTCGACGACGAGGACGCCCTGCGCGAGGTCACGCGTCGGATCCTGACGCGCAATGGCTACACGGTCCTGGTCGCATCGAGAGGTGCCGAAGCCGTCGACATCGCCGCGACCCATGGCGGGAAGATCGACCTCGTCCTGACGGACGTCATCATGCCGGTCATGCAGGGCCCGACCGTTGCGAACGAGGTGAGGAAGCTCCGGCCCGGCATCCGCGTGATCTACATGTCCGGTCACGCGCAGCCGGTCCTTGAGGCGGAGGCGGTCCTCGGGACGGACTTCCTTCTTCTCGAGAAGCCCTTCGACCAGACGATCCTCCTGGAGAACCTCCGCAAGGTGCTCGACCGTGCTGAGTGACGGCCAGGTAATCCGCGTCGTCGTCATCGACGACCACGAGATGATCCTCGAGAGCGTGGTCCGGCTGCTTCGCGACGATCCGCAGATCGTCGTCGTGGGTGCGGCGCTGACCGCGGCCGAAGGGATCGCGATCACCCAGCGGGAGCTGCCCGACGTGGTGATCATCGACTACACGCTCCCGGACATGGATGCGCCCGACGCGATCGTGGTGATGCGGGAGGGACATCCCGACTTGAAGGTCATCACCTTCTCGGGATCGGAGCGTCCCGGCGCGCTGTACGCGTCGCTGCGGGCGGGAAGCTCTGCCTGGGTCCAGAAGACAAGGGCCATCCAGGAGCTTCGAGACGCGGTCCACCACGTCGCTGCCGGACTGCCGGTCGACAACGAGGAGGCTGGTTCGCTCCCCGCCCTCGCAGACCTGATCCTTCACTACCAGCCGGTCGTCGCGCTCGCCAGCGGTCGGATCGTCGGCTTCGAGGCGCTCGTCCGGTGGCTCCATCCGGAACGCGGGCTCCTCCACCCGGACTCATTCGTGCCGCTCGCCGAGGAGACGGGCTACATCATCGAGATCGACAAGTGGGTCTGGGCGCGTGCCGCGCTGCAGCTCGGTGAGTGGCAGCAGCGATACGGCCTTCACGATCCCCTGCGCATGAACGTCAACCTCTCAGCGACGGATCTCGCCGATCCCGGTGTCTCCCAGACGATCTCGGGAATCATCCACGATGCGGGCATCGAACCGTCGCACTTCGTCGTCGAGGTCACGGAGTCCGTGCTGCTCGACGACACGGACCAGACGATGGAGTTCCTCGAAGGGCTGCGGCGCGATGGCGTGGGGCTTGCTCTCGACGACTTTGGAACGGCCTTCTCGTCGCTCTCCTACGTGCGCAGGTTCCCGTTCAACAACCTGAAGCTTGACATCTCCTTCACGTCCGAACTGCCGCACTCCACGCGATCCATGCTCCTCGTCGAGGAGATCTGCCACATGGCGACCTCGATGGAGATGAAGTGCACGGCGGAGGGGATCGAACGTCCCGAGCAGGCGGCCGCGCTGCTCGGCGTCGGGTGCGAACTCGGACAGGGCTACCTGTACTCGCGACCAGTGCCCGCAGAGGAGTGCGAGATCCTGCTCGACCACAGTCGCGCTCCTGTTGTGTCGCGATAGGTGTCGTCCTGATCGGCTAGGCAGCGAAGCAGCCGGTCGGCGGGGACTTGGTGCCGATCGACCCGTGCGACGGCGTTCCCTTCGCAGGGACCACGCTGAGCACTGTCCCGTTCCAGACGATCGAGTAGTACTGCGGGTCCGAAGGCCATGAGGTCAGCAGCGCGCCGCCGCTGGACGCTGCGGTGGCCCACGACGTCCCCGCCGAGGGATCGACGCCCTTGAGCGTGCGGTACGTGAGGACCGCAGCGTTCACTGTCTGGTAGTCGGCCTCGCAGGCCGACACGGCGCTCTCCTGCGCCGCGCTGCCGATGCTCTGGGGGATGGTGGTCGTGGTGCCTTGGGGCGCAGTTCCCGCGCTCTTCGTGCTGGGCGAGCTCTGCACGGCAAGAACGACCGCGGCGAGGATCCCGAGGATGACGACGACCAGCAGGATGCCGATCATCGCCACGCCACGCTCGTCTGCGTGCCTCGGCTCTCGGTGCCAATCCGGCGCCTGTGTGCTCAAGGTCCAGATGCTACCCACGACCCATCGGTCATTCTGGGACGCATCGCCATGCAGCAGACGAGCGACCACACGTGTGCACGGTGCGACTGCAATTGCCCATTGCACTTTCGAGGTCGTGTGGACGAGACTGGATGCGCAGGGTCGGACCTGTCAGGGGGACGCGATGATTCCACTGAGATCACAACGCAGTCCCCTGAAGGGCCTCCTCGCCCACGTCTACTCCAGCGACTTCCTGGACAACATCAACACTGGCATCTGCGTCCACGACTCGAGCGGGGCCATCATCGACTGCAACGTCGTCGCGGCGGAACTGCTCGGCGTTCCCGTCGCAGACCTGGTCGGGCGGATGCCGCTCGACGAGCGCTTGAGCTCGGTCTGCGAGGACGGCACGAAGTTTCCCCCGCTCGACCATCCCGCGCTGCGCACTGTTCGAACGGGGCTGGGGTGCCGGGACGTGGTGATGGGTCTGGACATCCCTGGACGCGCACGTCGCTGGATCTCGATCGACACCTATCCGATCGCGGAGGATGGCGAGCTCCTGGGGGCGATCTCGGCGTTCGACGACATCTCCGTCCAGCAGCTCGAGCACCACTCCCTGAAGCTGTTGACCGAGGTCAACCGCTTCGTCATGGCGACCGAGGGCGAGTCGGAGTCCCTCCAGAGTCTCTGCTCGGCCCTGGTCGAGCTGGGCCCGTATGCGCTCGCATGCATCGCGGTCAAGTCTCGCGAGGTCGACGGCAGCATCGAGTTCATCCACGCCGCCGGTGTGACCGGCTACCTGTACGAGGGCATGGCCTCGTGGTCGGGGGAGCGGGAGATCGGACGCGGCCCCATCGGTACCGCGATGCGGACCGGGGCCACTCAGACGATGAATGACCTCGCAAACCACCCCCTGTTCGAGCCGTGGCGCGACCGGGCCGCGGCGTTCGGCCTGAACTCGTGCGTGGCGATCCCGTTCGCGCCCGGCGGGCGCATGGCCGTCCTGGTCGTCTACGACCACCACGTCTACGCCTTCGAGGACGCGACGGTCAGGGGCCTCGAGGAGATCGCGAGGGAGGTGGAGTTCGGCGCGTTGCACCTCATCTCGATGCGCCAGGTGGAGGCCGCGCTCGACGGCACCATCTCCGCGCTCGGGCACATCACCGAGACGCGCGACCCGTACACGGCAGGGCACCAGTCAAACGTCGGCCTGCTCGCGGCAGCCATCGGCAGGCATCTCGGACTTGAGCCGAGGATGCTCAAGCTCATCTTGCTGAGCGGACAGGTCCACGACATCGGAAAGACGGCGGTTCCCGCGGAGATCCTCTCTCGGCCCGGGAGGCTCAGCGCCCTCGAGTACGAGCTGGTCCGGCGCCACAGCGAAATCGGGTCCGAGATCCTGTCACGGGCATCCCTGCCCTGGCCTATCGCCGATGTCGCCCTGCGGCATCACGAGCGGATGGATGGATCCGGGTATCCGAGCGGACTGAAGGGAGGCGAGATCATCCTGCCGGCGAGGATCGTCGCCGTCGCAGACGTCGTGGAGGCCATGACCCATCACCGCCCCTACCGCCACGAGTTGGGCTTGGAGCGCGCTCTGGCTGAGGTCACGGCTGGCTCGGGAACGCTGTTCGACGCCGACGTCGTGAGGAGCTGCCTCGCGGTGTTCGCCGACGGGTTCCTCTTCGAGTCGAGCCTCGGCCGAGACAGCCACTGATCCAAAGCCGAGGTCGCACCTTCGGTCGTGGGATGTCCACCGAGGTAGGATCGCACTGCCGTCACCCATTCCCAGGTGATGGACGCGCCCCGGGGTGAATCCACACCGCCGGGGCACTTCTTGAAGTTTCGGGAGAGTACCGGCGGGGAGGCTCGCCTCGGGAAACCCGGAACGACCGGCGGCCGACGGGCTCGCTCGGTGTTGGAGCTGGCCTATCGGCGGCCGAGGATCCGCAGCAGCGACAGGTAGATGAGTACCAACGAGGTCATGATGGAGAGCGCGGCAAACCACTCCCCGTCCTTCGAGACGCCTGCCTTCTCTGCCATGTACGCGAAGTTGAAGTCGACGAAGAGGCCCATCACGCCGAAGACGAGGTAGGCGACGAACAGGATGACGAACGACCCGCTTCCTGACGAGGTCCCGGGTAGCGGGATGCCCAGCCACACCGCAAGCCCCATGGCGAGCACGCCGAAGCCGGTGATCACGGTCACCTGGATGAACCGGGTCCCCACCCGGACGAGACCGGTCCGGTAGGCGACGAGCACGGCGAGGAAGATTGCCGCGGTCCCGATGATGGCCAGCGGCACGACGGATCCGCGGCCGTTCGCGTAGAACTTCGAGATGCCGCCGAGCGCGACGCCGACTGAGAGCGCGTAGAGCGGAGCGAACAGGTGGGCCTTCGCGGGTCGGAGGAGCCCGGCGATCGAGAAGCCGAATGCGGCGAGGAAGGCGATGACGAGGACGCCCGTGGGCAGCGACACGACGGCCGCCCCGATGCCAGTGACGATCGCGAGCATGCACAGCACGCCCACCTTGTCGAGGACGTCGGCCGCGACGAACGGAGCCTGGTCGGTCACCTCCGTGGTGCCCGGACCGAAGGTCGAGATCAGCCGCGAGTAGTTCTGGGCCGATCCTGCTGTGCCGCGCTGGCTGCTGGGGGTTGCTGGCAAGGATCCTCCGAAGTCGGAATGCTGCACGCCATCTTAGGGTCCGGCTCCGCAAGGTTGGCGGCGAGACCGCGTCGGCAGGCGTAGGTTCGTCCGCGGCGATGGGCTTGAGCGAACGGAGGGACCATGAAGGTCGGGATCAGTGCGGGGTACTGGGGTGCGGGTCCGCCTGTCGGCGTCGAGCGCCAGCTGGCCGAGGCCGAGTCGCTCGGCGTCGACAGCTTCTGGACCGCCGAGGCGTACGGATCGGACGCCCTGACGCCGCTCGCATGGTGGGGATCGCGCACGACGTCGATCAAGCTCGGCACGTCGATCTGCCAGATCTCCGCGAGGACGCCGACGGCGCTCTCGATGGCAGCCATGACGCTCGACCACCTCTCGGGCGGGCGCGTCCTGCTCGGGATCGGGGCTTCGGGTCCGCAGGTCGTGGAGGGCTGGTACGGGCAGTCCTATCCGCGACCGCTCGAACGCACGCGCGAGTACGTCGAGATCATGCGCCTCGTGATGGCACGCGAGGAGCCCGTCGCCTTTGAGGGACGCCACTACCAGCTGCCGCTGGAGGGCGGCGCCGGACTCGGCAAGGCGCTCAAGTCGACCATCCACCCAGTGCGCCCGGCCATTCCCATTCTGCTCGGGGCCGAGGGGCCGAAGAACGTCGCGCTCGCGGGGGAGATCGCCGACGGCTGGCTCCCGCTGTGGTTCTCGCCGAAGTCCGATGCGTTCTATCGCGATGCTCTGGCAGAGGGCCGGGCTCGACCTGGCGCGCATGCGACGGCCGATGGGTTCGAGGTCGCGTGCACCGTGTGGATGGTCGAGCACGACGACGTCGAGGTCGCGGCGTCGTTCCTCAAGCCCACCCTCGCGCTGTACATCGGTGGGATGGGGGCGAGAGGAGCGAACTTCCACCATGACGTGTTCGTCCGCATGGGCTGGAGGGATGAGTGCGAGGCGATCCAGGACCGGTATCTCGCGGGGGACCGCGACGGCGCGATCGAGCTCGTGCCGACCGAGATGGTCGAGGACGTGGCGCTCGTCGGCCCTGCGGACAAGATGGTCGAGGAGATCGAGCGGAAGTGGCGCTCGACGTGCATCACCACCATGATCCTCGGAGGCTGGCCCCGCGAGGACACGAGGGAGCGGATCCTCGCCGCCGTGCGCGGCTAGCGGAGATGCACGCCTCGTCGGTCGGTGCCAAGATCGGGGCGGGGCCGAGCGAGCCCCAAGAAGCGGAGGAGCGCGATGGGGTTTCTCGACAAGGTCAAGGAGCAGGCGGCGGCTGCGGCCGCCAGCGCCAGCGCGGCAGCCAAGGATGCGTCGACGAAGGGGCAGGCGAAGCTCGACGAGGTGCAGACAAAGCGGCTTGCTGACTCGCTGCTCCACGATCTCGGCGCGATCTCCTACGGGTCGGTGACGAACCGTGCCCCGGCGACCGCGGAGGCGGATGCCACGGCGATCGTCGAGAAGCTCCAGGCCATCGAGGCCGAGCACGGGCCGATCTCGCTGGACGTGAAGAACACGCCGGACGCCGAGGCTTCATAGCCGGCACCGGAGCAGCAGCTGCCCGCTGGTCCGGGCCACGCCTCCAGGCGGATTGAGAGTCCGGGGGCACCGTGGGCCGTCCGTAAGATGCAACCCGTCGAGGGAGGGGCCATGACCATCACCGAACGGACCATCACCGAGGGCGACGTCGACGATCTCGTCGACCAGTTGCTGGTCGACCTCCCGCCACGCACCACGGACCCGGTCACGTTCCTCGGCGAGCAGTTCGACCGGGGCCTCGCGTGGCTCCACTTCCCTGCGGGGTGCGGCGGGCTGGGTGCCTCGCCGGCGGCCCACGTCCGCGCGCAGCGCAGGCTCCACGCCGCGGGTGCGCCGAACGCGGCGATGCGCAACATCATCGGCTATGGGATGTGCGCGCCGACGATCGTGGCCCACGGCACCGAGGAGCAGAAGGCGCGCTACCTCCGCCCGCTGTTCACCGGCGAGGAGGTCTGGTGCCAGCTGTTCAGCGAGCCTGGGGCAGGATCGGACGTGGCCGGGCTGGCCATGCGCGCACTCCGTGATGGTGACGAGTGGATCGTGAATGGGCAGAAGGTCTGGACGACGCTCGCACACATCTCGAGATTCGGACTGCTCCTCGCGCGGACGGATCCAGATCTGCCGAAGCACGCGGGCATGACCATGTTCCTCGTCGACATGGAGGCACCTGGCGTGGATGTCCGGCCCCTCTACCAGATCACCGGCGAGGCGGAGTTCAACGAGTGCTTCTTCACCGACACCAGGATCCCCGACAGCGAGCGGCTCGGTGACGTCGGCCAGGGCTGGCAGGTGGCCCTCACGACGCTGATGAACGAGCGGGTCTCGATCGGCGGGAATGCCATTCCGCGCGGTGCGGGGCCGATCGGCGACGCGGTGCGGATCTACAAGGAGAAGATCGCCGGTCAGGACGATCCGCGCTCCCAGGTGCTGCGCGACGAGGTCCTCCAGGCGTGGGTGCGCAGCGAGGTGCTCCGGCTGACCAACCAGCGTGCGTCGGACGCTCGACGGCGGGGGACGCCGGGTCCGGAGGGCTCGGTCGCGAAGCTCGCGTTCGCCGAGGAGAACCAGCGCATCTACGACCTGTGCATCGACCTGCTCGGGGCCGAGGGCATGCTCTACTCGGGGACGTTCCAGCTCGTCCGTCCGACGGAGAGCGCGATGGGGGGAGCAGACGTGAAGAAGTCCTTCCTCCGCGCGAGGGCGAACTCGATCGAGGGGGGCACCTCGGAGGTGATGCGCAACATCCTCGGTGAGCGCGTGCTCGGGCTCCCCGGTGACGTCCGTGTCGACAAGGGCATGGCGTGGAAGGACGTCCCGCGAAGCTGACTTGCGCGGAGTGGCAGGATTTGGACTTAGGTCCCGGATCCGTGAGGCCATAGGTCCCTAGCCGTGGTCGTCAGCAGCCTGCAGGCTGATGCTGTTCGACGAGGAGTAGGGAGACAACATGCGCAGACGGACTTTCGACGCGTTGGCCACCGCGGTGGGCGCCATGCTCACGGTGGTGCTGCTCGTTGCGGGCGGGATGCTGATGTGGGGCTCCATCTACACGACCAACAACGTCCACAACCAGCTGGCCGCACAGAAGATCTACTTCCCCGCAAAGGGCTCGGCCGAGCTCGCCAACCCCGCGATCTCGAAGTACCTGAACCAGTACGCGGGCCAGCAGCTGCTGACCGGCTCCCAGGCGGAGGTCTGGGCGGACCACTACATCGCGGTGCACCTCCAGGAGATCGGCGGCGGCAAGACGTATGCGCAGCTGAGCGCCGCCTCGCTCGCCGACCCGGGCAACAAGGCGCTTGCCAGCCAGGTCCAGCTCGTCTTCCAGGGCGAGACCCTGCGCGGCCTGCTGCTGAACGCCTACGCCTTCGGCACAATCGGGAAGCTGACGTTCATCGCCTCGATCGCTTCGTTCATCCTCGCCGCCGGCATGGCGCTGCTCACGCTGCTGGGGGTCCTCCACTACCGGAAGGTGGACGAGGAGGAGGAGATCTTCTCGTCACCGAAGGCGGAGGAGCCGGTCCCCGTCAACGCGTGACACCACGTCGCTGATCAACGAGCATGCCCCGGGGCCTCCCCGGGGCATCGCTCTGTCCGGTGAAGTCACGGTCGGGCGCGAAGGTGGAGGTCGAAGAAGGCGAGCATCCTCGCCCATGCGTCGGCCGCGGCGACTTCGTTGTAGACGGCGGGCCGGTCCTCGCAGTTGAAGCCGTGCTCCGCCGACGCGTACCGGACGAGCTCGGTTGCGGGGGTGGCCGTCTGAACCGCCGCTCGCAACGCCTCGACCTCCTCGACGGGGATCCCCTTGTCGAGGTCGCCGTAGCAGCCGAGCCAAGGGGTGTCGAGGTCCGACGCGAGCTCGAGGAGCGGCGGGTAGCCGAACCGGCCTGCGGTGACACCGCCGCCGTAGAACGTGACAGCGGCTCCGAACATGCCCGTCGTGCCCGCGCGGAACGCGACCGTGCCGCCCATGCAGAAGCCGACGATGCCCGTCGACGCCCGATCGAACCCCAGGGACGCGAGGTAGCCGACGGTGGCGTCGAGGTCCATGCGGATGCCCTGCTCGCTGAGCGCGCCCATGAGCGGCATGACGTGCTCGAGGTCGTCATAGGCGAGGACCGGCGCGCCGTCGCGATGAAAGAGAGCTGGCGCGACGGCGACATAGCCCTCCGCGGCGATGCGGTCCACACAACGGCAGATGTGGTCGGTCAGGCCAAACGCCTCCTGGATGACCACGATCGCTCGACTCGCTGTTGCGGGATCGCCGGCCTCGTAGAGCTCCATCTGACCGTCCTGCGTCGCAACCGTGGTCATGAACGCTCCTTTGGGTTCGTCTCGACTGACGATGTTCGCCACGCGGCGTGCTGTTGAACCACCGAGGCAACAACGTCGCACATCCTCGCGGCGGTCGGGAGATGGAGCGACTCGTCCGGACCATGCGCGTTTGACGCCGGCCCGAGGACGCCCGTCGCAAGGAACTGGACTCCATCGAAGCGCCTGCCGAGCGCAGCGAGGAATGGGATGGAGCCGCCCTCCCCGACGAAACCGGGCTCGTGGCCGAATGCCTCCTCCGAAGCGGTTTGCAGCGCGGAGCGGAACCACTCGGTGAGCTCCGGAGCGACCCACCCATCCGCATGGATGGCTGTGGCGGAGACCCTCGCCCCGTGCGGGGGATCCGAAGTGAGCGCATCGACGATCACGCGTGCGGCCAGCTCGGAGTCGACGGTCGGCGGCAGGCGCACGCCGATCCTCGCTGTGGTCGAGGGTCTCAGCAGCGACGACGCGTGGTCCAGGTCGGGGATCCCCGAGATGCCAGGCACGGTGACGCAGGGCTCCCAGGTCCGTCGGAGCAGGCGGTCCGCGCCATCGCGACCGAGGACCTGCAGGCCGTCGACGATCGGAAGGTCATACGCGGCGGGATCCCCGAGGTCGTTCGCCACCAGCGCGGCGGCGGCGAGCTGGGAGTCCGGGATCTGCGCGTGCAGCTCATGGAGCAGGACCGTGCCGGTCTTCGGGTGCTCGATCCTGTCGAGCAGCTCGCGGAGGATCCGGAACGACGAGGGGACGACGCCGCCAGCCGTCCCCGAGTGCACGCCGTGGTCAAGGACCTCGATTGTCAGATCCACAGCGACGAGACCGCGCAGGGATGTCGTGACCCACAGACGGTCATAGGTGAGGGCGCCCGAGTCGAGGCAGATGAGCAGGTCGACCCTGCCGAAGCTGTCACTGAGCGCGTCGAGGTGCGCCTCGAGGTCGGGGCTGCCGGACTCCTCGCACGACTCGATCAGGACGAGGCACCTGGCATGCCCGGTGCCCTCGCGCTCGAGCGAAGCGAGACCCAGCAACGCGGCGAAGAGGGAGTAGCCGTCGTCGGCGACGCCCCTCGCATAGAGGCGATCGCCGCGCCGCACGGGATCGAAGGGCGCGAGGCCGGCACTCCACTCACCGAGGGCAGGCTGCTTGTCGAGGTGGCCGTAGATCAGCACCGTCCCGACGGCCCCGCAGGTCGCGGGGATATCGACTGCGAGGAGCGGCGTGCGACCCTCGATCCTGCGGATCTCGACCGATGCGCCGGTGAGCCCCACCGATCTCGCCCAGTCGGCGAGGAGGCCAATGGCCTCTTCGATCGTGCCGTGCGCGGCCCAGTCCGCATCGAAGTCGGGGGACAGGCACGGGATCGTCGCGTATCGCTCGAGGGTCGGGAGCGCAGCGTCGATGAATGCTTCGTCGCTGACCCTGCGTGGCACGGCCCGAGGCTACCGGTCAATCACCGGCATCAAGAACCTTCGGCTCGCCGGCTGCGCGCCAGCAGTACCAGGCCACCGCGCTGCGGTGGGGCCGGAAGGCGTCTCCGAGCACGGTGAGGTCGCGGTGCGAGATGGTGTCGCCGCCACCGTGCAGACGGGTCCAGCCGATGCGCACGCCGTAGTCGCCGGCCGGCCAGACGTCGGGCCGTCCGAGGGCGTGCATCGCGAACATCTGCGCGGTCCACGGACCGATCCCGAGCACCTCGCAGAGCGCCGACTCGGCACGCTCCTCTGAGTACCGGCCGATGCGGTCGAGGCGCAGCCTCCCATCCGCGGCGCGCGCCGCGAGATCGAGGAGGGCTCGCCGTTTCGGGCCGCTGACGCCGCATCCGGCGAGGAGTTCGTCAGGTGCTCCGAGCAGGCCCGCCGCTGTGACTTCGCCACCGAGCCCAGCGACGACGCGGGCCTCGATCGCCGCCGCAGCCGAACCGGCGAGCTGCTGGTAGAGGATCGCCGAGGCGAGTGCCCCGAAGCGGTCCGGGACCGGCAGTGCGCGCAGGCGCGGGGGAGGTCCATGGCGCCGGATGATCCAGGCGAACGCGCGGTCCGCGCGCCGGATCGCCGATGCCGTGTCGAGCCGAGAGGATTGCGCCATGCCCGACGAAATGTACAGGGCGGCGTTGCCTAGGGTTGTGGGATGCCGAGCGGTCAGGTCCGCCCACTCCTGCGGGTCATCGCCGCAGCCGTCGCGCTGCTCGGCGCCCTCGCGATCGCGATGGTGCTGGTCGGCCAGCCGGGGTCGGCGAGCGCCGGATCTCTGGGGCTGGCGAATCCCGCGCCCATCTCCGCGGTCCGCTTCAGCCAGCCTCGGCTCAAGGTGCTCGTCGTGGGTGACTCCATGGCCGGTTCCCTCGGCGTGGGCCTGGGCGAGCTCGCGGCGTCCTACAACGTCGACCTGGTGAACGCCGGCGAGCCGGGGTGTTCGCTGTCCATGGACGGGAGCTTCCTTCTCGCCTACGGGGTGTACCCGCCTGGCGCGCCGTGCGTCCTCGACCGTCCAGACAAGCTTCTCTCCACGTGGCAGTCATGGGTCGACGCGTTCCGACCCGATGTCGTCATTTATCTGGCGCGCGCGGACGTGATCAACGAAACGGTTGATGGCACATGGACCTGGGTCGGACACCGGAACTTCGACCAGTGGTTCTCGTCCCGGCTCACTGCCGGCATCAAGGTCCTCGGATCCCGCGGGGCGCACGTGGTCCTCATGACCATCCCGGTCTCCGACGAGGGCCTCTCCAAGTTCCCCGAGGACGCACCGATTCGAACGACCCGCAACGCGGGTCTCCTTCGGGCCGCAGCGGCGGACCAGCCCGGGGTTGTCTCGGTCTACGACCTCGCGAAACTGCTCACGCCGGGGCTCACCTACCGGGCGTCGGTTGACAGCCAGACGGTCCGGTGCGCCGACGGGATCCACTTCACGCCGCAGGCCGGCGTCGTCGTCGCGCCCGATCTCTTCCCCCGGCTCTGGGCGATCGTCGGCAAGGACCGCGTCACCGCAGGCGGCACCTGGCCGGGCGGGAAGCTCCCGCCGGCCGTGCCGTCCTGGTACCACCAGCTCAGCTGCGCCTAGACGCCGTCGCTCGGCGGATGCAGGCCGCGGGGGAGCAGTCCGTCGGCGACGATCTGCTCGAGCAGCGAGCGCACATAGCGCGTCGGTGCGGACGGCAGGCCGAAGCGACGCTCGGCGATACCGACGTGCCGGCGACCGATGCCCTTGATCGCGACCGGCGTGAAGCGGTCGCGGATGTGGAGCGGCACCGCGGTCGCGGGCAGGATCGCAGGCCCGTACCCGTCGAAGACGAGCGAGGCGAGGGTCCGGAGCCCATCGAGCTCGATCGCGGCGGTGAGGGACACTCCCTCGCGGGCCGCGACCTCGTCGAGGTCCAGGCGCAGGGCGGTGCCCTCAAGCGGCAGCAGCAACTCGAGCTTCGCGACCTCGCGGAAGGGGACCGGGGTCCGGCGCCGCGCGAGCGGGTGGCCGATCGGCACGACGAGGACGAGCTCCTCGTCGAACAGCGGTGACGTGATGAGGCTCTCCGCGTGCAGCGGCAGCGTCACGACGGCGAGATCGAGCTGACCCGAGGCGAGCTGCGGCTCGAGCGTGGTGGACGTCCCCTCGATGATCCGAAGGCGAATTCGCGGGTGCTGATTGCGAAGGACCTCGAGGATCTGGGGGATCAGCCAGCGACCGGTCGTCCCGATGATGCCGATGCCGACGACGCCAGCGACCTCCGACCCCATGGCGACTACGTCCGCAAGCGCGGCATCGACCTCCGCGAGGATCCGATGCCCCCTGCGCACGACGGCGACACCCTCGTCAGTCAGTCGACCGGTGCCGCGCTCCACGAGCACGGTGTCCAGCTCGCGCTCGAGCCGCGCGATCCGAGACGAGATGTTCGACTGCACCGTCCCGAGGGCAACGGCGGCGCCCGTGAACGATCCGCTCTCCTCGATGGCGACCAGCGCCTCGACCTGCCTGAGGTCCATCCGGACATGATATCTGGAAAGGAGATAGCAAGTATCTTCACTAGCGTCTTGATTGATGTCGAGCCGTCGAGCAGAATGTACGCAGTCGCTGGTCATAGGAACCCCCCCTCCTTGGTCCGACGCGGCACGATGAAGGGACTGCCCCACCCCCCCGGTGGCAGTCCCTTCGTCTCGTTCTGGGCCCTATTTCGCGATGCAACTAGCGTCAGGTCTGATGCGCGCCGTCTTCGTTGACCTCGATCGAACGCTGCTCTGCGAGGCCAGCGGGCCCGTGCTCGCAGCGGCGCTGGCGGCGCAGGGGCTCTCGGGAGCCGGTCGCCGGCTCCCCGGAGACACGCTCTGGTGGTCCTTCTACAACCGGTTCGGCGAGACGACGCTGTCGATGGCCGTGGCCCGCGCCGCGGCGTCAGCCGCGAGGGGGTGGGACGTCGAGCGTGCCATGGCGGCCGCCGAGGCCGCGGTCGAGCCAATGATGCAGCTCATGGCCCCGGGTGCGCCAGCCGCGCTGCGGGCATGGCGCGACGAGGGCGCAAGGATCGTGATCGCGACGACGACGCCCGAGCACCTGGTCGCGCCGTTCGCCAAGGCGATCGGCGCCGATGCGGTGGTCGCCACCCGGTACGAACAGCGTGACGGGGCGTTCACCGGCGGACTCGAGGGAGGGTTCTGCTGGGGGACGGGCAAGCTCGCGATGATCCGCGCGTATTGCGCCGAGGAGGACATCGACCTCGCCGAGTGCGCCGCGGTCTCGGACTCGGTGTTCGACGTGCCTCTGCTGCGCGCCGTCGGCCATCCGCTCGTGGTGAACCCCGATCCTCGGCTCAGCGCTGTGGCGATGGCACTTCGCTGGCCGAGGGCGCACTGGTCGGTCGCCGGAGGCGTCCCGAGCGTGGCCGGTGTCGAGCCGCTCGGCCTCCTGGCGCCCCTCCTTCGGCCCCAGCTGTTCCCATATGCACGGTTCGAGATCACCGGCATCGAGCACATCCCCGCGACCGGCCCGGTCGTCATAGCCGCCAACCACCGCAGCTACTTCGACGTGGCGGCACTCGCGATCCTTGCAGCGAGGATCCATCGTCCCGTGCGCGCACTTGCGAAGCGCGAGCTGTTCGAGCTCCCGCTCGTCGCCGAGCTCCTGCGCGCGCTCGGTGGGCTCCCTGTCGATCGGGGTCACTCGGGGGCCGCAGCGTTCGCGGAGGCCGTCGGCTCGCTGCGACGCGGCGAGGTCGTGTTCGTCCTCCCGCAGGGGACGATCCCGCGCGGCGAGCGGTTCTTCGACCCGGTGCTCGTCGGACACACAGGCGCTGTCCGGCTCGCGCAGGAGTCGGGCGCCGTCGTCGTTCCGGTCGGCGTCTGGGGGACTGAGCACGTGTGGCCGCGCTCCGCGCGGCTGCCCAACGTCACGACGCTGACATCGCCGCGCGCCGTCTCGATCACCATCGGCGAGCCGGTTCGCTTCACCGGGACTGATCCGAGGATGCAGACCGAGGAGCTGATGCGTGCCATCACGATGCTGCTGCCCGACGAGGCGCGTGAGCGCCGCACCCCTACCGACGAGGAGCTGGCACGCACATATCCGCCCGGTAGGGCCCCGGGGGCCGATGCCTGACGCACTCTCGCCGAGGGACCGGGTCGCCCTCCTCGCGATGCGGGCGGTGAACGCGGGATCCCGGGCGGCCCGGCGCGGCGAGGGGACCGTCGCGGGTGGCCGCGTCGCACTCCGGGTCGCGCCGGACCTCCTCGACCACCTCAGCCACGCGCGAAGGATCGCACTCGTGAGCGGGACGAACGGCAAGACGACGACGACTGCCTGCTTGTCGGCTGCCCTCGGCACGCTCGGAGCCGTCGCGACGAACGGCACGGGCTCCAACATGCAGCCCGGCCATGTCGCAGCGCTCGGTGCGGCACGTCGAGCTCCGTTCGCGGTCCTCGAGTGCGACGAGGTCTGGCTTCCCTCGACCATGGATCGAGAGCGCCCCGAGGCGGTGATCCTGCTGAACCTGTCGCGGGACCAGTTGGACCGCACGTCGGAGGTCCGACGCATCGCGGACGCCTGGCGAGTGGCGCTGGGACGCTTCGGCGGCATCTGCGTCGCGAACGCGGACGACCCGCTCGTGGTCCACGCGGCACTTGAGTCGGCGCGGCCGGCGTGGTTCGACGGCGGGCTGGTCTGGGGCGACGATGCCGTCGCATGTCCGAGGTGCGCCAGCCGGATCACCTACGGGGTGGGCGGATGGTCCTGCGCCTGCGGATTCGCCCGGCCCGCGTCGGATGCGTCGGTCGACGGGGACGAAGCCGTCGTCGACGGCCGGCGCGTCCCCTTCAAGATGTCGCTCCCCGGCGAATTCAACCGGGCGAACGGACTGGGAGCCCTGCTGGCCGCGACGCGGATGGGGGCCGACCTTGTGCGGGCATCCGCAGCCGTCGCGTCGCTCGACGAGGTCGCTGGACGCTTCTCCCAGATCGAGGTCGATGGTCGCGACGCGCGGCTCCTGCTCGCGAAGAACCCTGCGGGGTGGAGCGCGCTGCTGGACCTCGTGGGCGATGAGGAGACGCCCGTGGTCGTGGCCGTGAACGCACGTGTGGCCGACGGGCACGACCCCTCATGGCTGTACGACGTCGCGTTCGAGCGGCTCAAGGGCCGCCGCGTGGTGGCATCGGGGGAGCGCTGGCGCGATCTGTCGACGCGGCTTTACTACGGGGGCGTGGATCACGAGTCTGTCGAGGACCCGAGGCGAGCGATCGCCGCGGCCGGGGCGCGCGGGCAGTCGATCGAGGTGATCGCCAACTACACGGCGTTCGCCGACCTGAAGGCGGGGACCTAGATGCTGCGGGTCGTGACGGTGTACCCCGACCTGCTCGGCACCTATGGCGACCGCGGCAACGGGCTCGTCCTGTGGCGCCGTGCGCTCGCCCGGGGCATCGACGTGCAGCTCCAGGCCGTCTCGTCGGACACGCCGCTCCCCGATGCCGATCTCTACTGCGTGGGAGGCGGCGAGGACGGACCCCAGCAGCTGGCAGTGGAGCGACTTGCCCGGGACGGCGGGCTCGAGCGAAACGTGGCGTCAGGCGCTGTGGTCCTCGCGGTGTGCGCCGGGTTCCAGATCCTCGGCCGGAGCTTCCCTGGCCCCGATGGGAGGCGCGTCGAGGGGCTCGGAATGTTTGGCATCGACACGGTCCGCGGCGGCGACACGCGTGCGGTGGGGGAGGTCGTCGTCGAAGCGGGCGGGCGCGTTGGTGCCGTGACCGGGTTCGAGAACCATGCGGGGCACACGGTCCGGGACCCCGGGATCGCCGCGCTCGGGCACGTCGCTGTCGGCATCGGGAACGGAGACCGCACGGACGGCGCGCTCCAAGGACGCCTGGTCGGCACCTACCTGCACGGTCCGGTCCTCGCACGGAACCCGCAGTTCGCAGACTGGCTGCTCTCGATGGCGACGGGTGACGAGGCGCTTGCGGGCATCGCGGACGATCCGTCGATCGACCTGCACGAGGAGCGGCTGGCTGCGGCGTCCAGGGCCCGGTGACGGCTTCAGCCCACGAGCGGGGGTGACGCCAGCGGATCCCCCGCGACGTCCCTCCCGAGGTGGACGATCGCCTCTTCGATCCTGCGGTTGAGCTTGCGGATGGACTCGGCCTCGCCCTTCTCGATCGCGGGGCCGAAGGTGACGCTGACCTGGGTCCGGATTCGGGCGTGCGTGTCCCCGGGCTCGGGGAGCGACTTGGCGAACAGCCGCGGCAGCACGAAGCGCGTGTTCTCGAGGTAGCACGGCAGCACCGGTGCAGCGGACTTGTCGGCAAGGTACGCGGCACCGCCCTTGAACTCGTGTATCCGGCCGTCGGGCGAGCGCCCGCCCTCGGGATAGATGAGCAGGCCCCAGCCCTCGTCCAGCAGTTGCCGCGCGAGGTCGCCCGATCTGCGGTTCACCTTGTGGCGCTCGATCGGGATCGCGTTGTAGACGAGGGCGGCGAAGATCGCGTGGAAGCGCGTGTTGAAGAACGTGTCCGATGCTGCAGCGACCACGAGCCGGCGGCGGAGCGATCTCGGGAGCGCTGCCAGGACGATCGAGGTGTCGGCATGGCTCTGGTGGTTGGATGCCACGATGTAGGGGCCCTCGTGGCGCTTGAGCATCCCGAGCCCCCGGCGCGATCCTGGGGCGAGCAGCCACACGAGCGGGATGATGATGACGTCCTGCAGGAACGCGCGCACCACCCTCGCGGCGCGGCTCCGAGCCCACGCGGTGGGGAAGTCGAGCCCCGGGCCGGCATCGTCCCGGACGTCGTCAGGTACGGTCGCGGTCACTTCTTCTTGGGCTTCGCCTTCGGCGTGTAGCGCTTCGATGGCGGGGGCACGACCTTCCCGCTCGGCAGTGTCTCGGTCGCGCCGGCCTTCTTGGCGGCCTTGCGCTCCGCCGCGCGTTCCATGGAGACCTTGCGGACGGTCTTGCCGTCGGCAGCGCCGTATCGCTGGATCCGCCAGGCACGGACGAGGAGCCAGCCCCCGTAGAAGACAAGGATCAGCCCGAGGGTCCCTGACGCAATGCCCGCGAGGAAGCTGGAGAACGCGGCGAACGAGCGCTTGGAGCGCCACACGCCGTAGAGCAGGACAAGACCTAGTACGAAGATCACGCCGGTCACCCAGAGGGACTGGAGGGCGCTGGTCGTGTGGATTTGGGTGCACAGCGACTTGACGAGGCGGAACCCCGAGACGCAATGGCCGTTGTCCGGCTTGGCCGTGATGGGGGCGACCTTGTACTTGATGAAGAGGTCTGAGATCGAAAGGACGAGGGGCAGCGCTGCCGCGGCCCAGCCCCACTTTCGCTCCGTCTCGTCGAGCGTCCGGATCCGCTCTCTTGTCTCGGCCTCGGACTGGGTGGCGTTCGGGTTCTTGGGGGTGAAGATCGCGG
>Ga0181519_10001758_pt1 | contig 18917 bp, 17 predicted proteins | sample PEATcosm2014_Bin_26_FD_121102 | JGI IMG/M metagenome (GOLD analysis project Ga0181519, IMG submission 121102) | Peatland microbial communities from MTU Mesocosm Facility, Houghton, MI, USA - PEATcosm2014_Bin02_10_metaG | ecosystem: Environmental > Terrestrial > Soil > Wetlands > Peat | place...
ACGCTCTCGATGGTGTCGGGATCGTGATCGAGCAAGGTGATCGACACGCCTTGCGGCATCAGTGCGCGCCCGACGATCTGACCGTAGCGTCCGAAGCCGCAAATCACCACGCTGGCCGACTGCGGCTCGGCAATCTCCTTCATGCGCGGCGATCCCTTCAGGCTGTAGCGCGGCAGCAGCCATTTGTCGATCGCCACGAGCAGCAGAGGCGAGATCAGCATGGACAGAGCGACTGCGCCGATCAGGAACGACGACACGGCGGGTGGTAACACCTGCGGCCCCGCCGACTGAAACACCACGAAGGCGAATTCACCGCCCTGCGCGAGCAGCAGTGTGAAGATCGGCCGTTCCTGATAAGGCAGTTTCATCAACCGCGACACGCCGTAGATGGCCAGACCCTTCAGGATCATGAAGCCGATCACCACGGCGATCATGCGCAGCGGTTGCGCGAGCAGCACACCGAAGTCGATGCTCATGCCGACCGCGATGAAGAACAGCCCGAGCAGCAATCCCTTGAACGGCTCGATGTCGGTTTCCAGCTCGCGGCGGTATTCGCTCTCGGCGAGCAACACCCCGGCGAGGAACGCGCCGAGCGCCATCGACAGCCCCACCCATTGCATCAACGCCGCGATCGAAACGACGAGCAACAGCGACGCCGCCGTGAAAATTTCCGGCGTGCGGCTGTTGGCAATCCAGCGCAGCAGTGGTCGCAGCACAAGGCGACCACCGAGGATGATGGCGGCGATCACGCCAACGATCTTCAGCGCTTCGAGCGCGCGCGCCGAGCCCGTCAACGCATGGCTGTCGATCGAGTTGGCGAGCAGCGGCAGCAGCGCGAGAATCGGGATCGCGGCCACGTCCTGAAACAGCAGGATCGAGAAGCCCGCCTGACCGCTCGGCGTGCCGAGCAGATTGCGCTCTGCCATCACCTGCAAGGCGATGGCGGTGGACGACAGCGCCAGCCCGAGCGCGGCAACGAGCGCGACGCGCCACGGCGCACCGAGCGCCATGCCGGCGCCGAAGAGCAACACCGCGCAGCCGAAGACCTGCGCGGAGCCCCATCCGAAGATCGGCCGTCGCAGATTCCACAGACGTCGCGGCTCCAGTTCGAGGCCCACGAGAAACAGCATCAGCACCACGCCGAATTCGGCGAAGTGCAGCACGTCTTCCACGCGCGCGACGAGGCCGAGACCCCACGGGCCGATGGCGATCCCGGCGGCGAGATACCCGATGATCGCGCCCAGTCCCAGGGCACGGGAGAGCGGCACGACGATGACAGCCGCCGCAAGGTAGATCAGGCTGGCAAGCAACCAGGCCGGTACGTGTTCCATCAGGGGGTCCTCCCGGCACCGGCGTTCGTGAGGTCGTCGTCAGTGCTTGCGATGTCGGCTGTGCTGCGTGGGCGATCGGCCTGCGGAATGTCGCAACACTCGGGGGCGTCTGCCATCGAAATCAGTTCCGGCCATCTCGGGTATGTCGCCAGCCGGCCGGCGAACTCGCTCACATGTGCGTCGAGGGCGGCCTCGTCATTGCGCCGTGCGCCGTGAAACACGTGTGGCGGGAGGAATCGCATGCCGCACAGTCGCGCTGTCTGTTCGTAGGCGGGCAGGAACGCGGAGAAGTCGTGCTGGTTGTAGCCCTCGGGGCGATAGCTCGACGCCGGTCCGCCGGTGCTCGCCACGAGCCAGAGATCTTTGTTGGCGAGCGCATGGCCATCGTGGCCGTACGCCCAGCCCCACGAGAGCACGTCGTCGAGCCAGAGCTTTTGCAGCGGCGGCATGCTGTACCAATAGATCGGATGCACCAGCACGATCAGGTCGGCGCGCGCGACGCGTCGTTGCTCGGCAGCGACATCGATGCTGAAGTCGGGATACGTCGAGTACAGATCGTTGACGTCCACACCCGCGATGCTGCGGGCGGCGTCGAGCAGGCGACGATTGACGCGCGAGTCGCGCCAGCGCGGATGCGCCACGATGACATAGACGGCTCGCGCCGGCACGTCGTCGCCGGTGGTGGCATCGGTGTGCCGAGATGCGCTCGAGAGACGGGAGGATGCGGGGGCAGTCATGCGGGGGAGGATACCGCATTCATGTGACGCCCGGCAGCGCGGCGTTGCGCGCTCTCGGATGGCATCGCCGGGTAAAGACGACGGCGCTTGGGGCGGCGGTGGTTACGGACTACGGTGGCCGGGAACATCGCCGGCTAAGGACGATGATGGCTTCCGTCACCGCGGGTTAAAGACATCGGTGGCGAAAGCCGTTAAGTGTGGATAAGCTTTGTTCAGCTTTCGAGGGCTGCAATGCGCCGCCGGGCGTGCTGCGGTCAAAGGACAGATAACAAGAACCTTCGCGCCGGTGCGGCGTCAACCGCTCGCGCCTGCGCCATACCGACATGTCGCCGCAAGCCTTTCGCAATACCGTCAATCTGATCTACCACGGCCGCAACGTGGCGCTCACGTTGTTGCTCATCGCGTTGCTCTACAACCAGACGTTCTGGGTTTTCGCGAGTGCTGTCGCCGCGGCGCTGTGCACCGGCGCGTTGCAAGAGGCGGCGCGCATGCCGCAGGATGAAGACCTGCCGCCGCGTCCGCTCGTCATTCAGGTGTTGCGCATTTCGGTGCCGCTGCTGCTCACCATGTTCGCGATCGGGTACGGCGCGGTGTGGCTCAATCGCCATTTCGGCTGAACGCGCTAAGCGCGCTGAGCGTGCCGAATATGCCAGACGCGCTGGGGCGCGGACGGACGCACGCCGTAGCGCGCCCCGTCCGCTTTCCTCGTCAGACCGTTATTTGACGAACTGGATATCGTTCGGCGCCTGCGGCGGGAGTTTCACGGCCAGCACCTTGAACTCGCCACTGGTGTTCTGCGAACCGGCGTGCACGGTGCCGCGCGGAATCACGATCAGATCGCCCGGATGCACCTCGCGCTGCTGGTCGCCCAGCCAGAACGTGCCGCTGCCCGAAATCACGTACTGAATTTCATCGGCATCCTGATGGGTGTGACGCGGCACGTTGCCGCTTTGCACCGCAATCGTGCCATTGGGCGTGGCGACCAGCGTACGCGAGCGCAGTGTGCCGACATTGGGTACGAGCGGGCCGATCTGTTCATCGGTCATGGCACCGACGTCGATGATCTGTGCACTCAGGGCAGTCGACTGCGCCATTGCGCCGGGCATCAGGTGAGAAGAGAGGAAGCCCGCAGCGAACGCGGCGGGTACAGCGGCAAGCAGGACATAGCGACGCATGTTCTTTTTTTCCTTTGCGAAGACGTGAGCAAACGACAGCAAGGACAGACACGGACGAACGACTTGCGCGATGCGCGGGGACTGCACCCGTCGTCAGGGCGGGCAGGGCTCGCGGCAAATCGATGCGTGCGGCGAGCCCTGTGAGGGACTATACGCGCTCTCGCGCCGGGGCGCGAGGCGATGCGGCGGGGGATGGCCCTAATGGCCCGAATGGCCTGTATTGCCGGTATGGCGGGCGTCAGGCGTTCGTGTGCGGTTGGGCGTCGCCCGGCTTGTGCAGCAGGGCGTTGCGACGCGCATACGTGAAGTAGATCACCATGCCGATGACGAGCCACACGACGAAGGCGATCCACGTGGCCGCTTGCAGGTGCGCCATCAGGAACAGACACAGGCCGGCCGAGATGATCGGCACGACCGGAGCGCCCGGCACGCGGAACGCGCGCGGCAGGTCCGGACGCGTGCGACGCAGCACCAGCACAGCGACCGACACCAGCGCGAACGCCGACAGCGTGCCGATATTGATCAGCTCGGCGAGCACGCCCAGCGGCACGAAGCCCGCGATGACGGCGAACACCACACCGATGATCCATGTGCCTGCGAATGGCGTCTTGTGCTTCGGGTGGAGGCTGGAGAGCAACGGCGGCAGCAGGCCGTCGCGCGACATGGCGTAGGTAATGCGCGTCTGACCGTAGGTCATCACCAGAATCACGGTCGTCATGCCGAGAATCGCGCCCAGATCGACGAAGCCGGCAATCCAGTTCTGGCCGGCGTATTGCAGTGCCAGCGACACCGGGTGATCGACGCCCGCGAACTGCGCGAAAGGCACGATCCCCGTCATGATCGCGGCGACCGTCACGTAAAGCAGCGTGCACACGAGCAGCGAGCCAATGATGCCAATCGGCAGATCGCGGCCCGGGTTACGCACTTCTTCGGCGGCCGACGTCACGGCATCGAAGCCGATGAATGCGAAGAACACGAGGGCGGCGGCGTTGAACATGCCGCTGGTGCCGAAGGGCATGAACGGTGTCCAGTTGGCCGGCTTCACATGCCAGACACCCACGGCGATGAACAGCAGCACCACACCGATCTTGATCGCGACCATCACGTTGTTGATGCGCGCAGACTCGCGCACGCCGTAGGACAGCACCCACGTGATGAGCAGCATGATGACGACGGCCGGCAGGTTGATGAACGTGGTGACGCCCGGCACGCTGCCCGGCGCGGCCGTGATGGCGGCCGGCAGATGCAGGCCGAAGCCGGCTGCGAGCGACTGGAAGTAGCCCGACCAGCCGACCGAGACGGCGGACGACGCCAGACCGTACTCCAGCATCAGATCCCAGCCGATGATCCACGCGACGATCTCGCCGAGCGTGGCGTAGCTGTACGTGTAGATGGAACCGGAGACGGGAATCGTCGACGCGAATTCGGCGTAGCACAGCGCGGCGAAGCCGCACGCCATGGCCGCGATCATGAACGAGACGGTGAGCGCGGGGCCGGCGGTGAGGGCGCCCGTGCCGGTGAGCACGAAAATGCCGGTACCGATGATGGCGCCGATGCCCATCAGGACGAGATCGATCGGGCCCAGGACTTTCTTGAGACTGCCGGTGCGGCTCGCGACCAGCATGTTCTCGATGTTTTTGGTTCGGAAAAGACTCATGACCTGCAAAAGGTTCCTGCAACGTGTACCCCTGGCGTTCGCGTTGTGCGCGCCATTGGGGGAATCCGCGGGAGACATGTCCCGCGACCTGGCTGCAAGGGCACCCTGGGCTTGTGGCCGCTCGTTCCCATGCTTGGCAGATGGCCACAGGGCAACACGCACCACGTCATTGCGCTAACGCTGCCGGTGCACGAGGCACCGGCGTTCGACCGTCATTGGCGTGCGCGTATAGCGCGCGCCGGATGCGGCATGGCGATAGGCTGACCGCGGCGTGCGAAGGGCACGCCGGGGCGGGACGAACACGATCGAGACTTACGGAGGATCCCGCCGGACTGCCGTGACCGTCGCGGTTTTCGCAACGACACACCGGGGAAAGTGGGTCTGCAATGTGAGGGCCAGATCGACGCGGGGGCGTCGGCCGGGCAAGGGTTCGCTGTCCTGCGGTCCGGCCATCGGCGCCTGATCGGCACCTCCGCCTGGCCGGAATTGCTCACATTTTAAGCGTTTTTCCCAAAGCTCGTGCAGCGGTTGCTGAATTTGGGGTCATATCGATGGCGAGCCACCGAAAAACGGGCTGGTGCCGTCGCCGGGAGCGGGTAACGGCGCACGGCGCACGGCGGCCGGCAGGTGGAGGGATGAGATGGCCGCCGCATCGCGAATGGCGCAACGCGTGCGGCCAACTGCATCCGCTACATCATCCGCATTAGCGGTTCGGCCCGCCGTGGCCGCCGCCTCCCGAGCCACCGCCGGGCGGGCGTCCACCGTGGCCACCGCCATGTCCTCCCCCATGCCCGCCACCGGGTGGGCGCGGGCCGGGGCCGGCACCATGCCCCGGAGGACGCGGCCCCGGCCCATGACCGGCGCCGTGGCCGGGGGGACGAGGGCCGGGGCCTGCCCCATGTCCCGGCGGCCGGGGTCCTGGCCCCGGATAGTGCCCCGGCGGGCGCCCCGGGCCGCCCCATGACGGCGGACGGGGTCCGGGCGGCGGGCGGTGCCAATAGCGCTGATCGTTGTACCACGGGCGATTGCGGTAATAGTTGCCCCAATACGCACCGATGGAGAAGGTCACGATCGGCAGCCCGATCATCGTGCCGTAGTTGAGCACCGGCACCGGATTGCCCTGATACGGATAGCTGAGCAGCGCCGCGTAGACCCAGCCGCGCGTGCCGGGCAGGCCCACGTCGCACCACGAGTAGCCGGCCACGCAACCGTAGACTGTTACCGGCATGCCCGCACTGGCCTGCGCGACGACCGGATAGTCGCTTGCCGGACCCGCGCGCACGTTGGCATGGGCATTGATGACGGCCTGCCCGGCCTGTGCCGAGGCCACCTCCGGCAGCGCCACCAGAGTCGTTGCGCCCGCGAGCACGAGCGGCAAAGTCCATTGGTTCATCGTCGTCTCCCTGTCATGACGATGCGATGGGCCCGGCGAACCTTCCGCGCGGGCCGAACAGCGCATCCATCGTTACATGTCAGTTCGACCGGTCGTATGGACAGATGGTTTTGTGTAACGCGTAACGAAACAGGGCGGCAATATTTGTTTGCATTACTTTCGTTACACGACTGACAAACGATCAGTACAGCACGACCGAGCGAATCGATTCGCCGCGCTTCATCAGATCGAAGCCTTCGTTGATCTGATCGAGGCGCAGCGTGTGCGTGATGAGGTCGTCGATGTTGATCTTGCCTTCCATGTACCAGTCGACGATTTTCGGCACATCGGTGCGACCGCGGGCGCCGCCGAACGCCGAGCCCTTCCACTCGCGCCCGGTCACCAGTTGGAACGGACGCGTGCTGATCTCCTGACCCGCAGCGGCCACGCCGATGATGAACGACTGGCCCCAGCCCTTATGGCAGCACTCGAGCGCCTGGCGCATGGTCGTCACGTTGCCGATGCACTCGAACGAGTAATCGGCGCCGCCGTCGGTCAGTTGCACGATGGTGTCGACAACGTTCTCGACGTCCTTCGGGTTGATGAAGTGCGTCATGCCGAACTTCTTGGCGAGTTCCACGCGACCCGGGTTGATGTCGACGCCGATGATCTTGTCGGCACCGACCATCTTCGCGCCCTGAATCACGTTCAGGCCGATGCCGCCCAGGCCGAACACCACGACGTTCGCACCCGCTTCGACCTTCGCCGAGTAGACGACGGCACCCACGCCGGTCGTCACGCCGCAGCCGATGTAGCAGACCTTGTCGAAGGGGGCGTCGGAGCGCACCTTCGCCACGGCGATTTCCGGCACGACGATGTAGTTCGAGAACGTGGACGTGCCCATGTAGTGGAAGATGGGCTTGCCGTCGAGCGAGAAGCGCGAGGTGGCGTCCGGCATCAGGCCGCGGCCCTGCGTGCTGCGGATCGCCTGACACAGGTTGGTCTTGCGCGACAGGCAGAACTTGCACTGGCGGCACTCGGGCGTGTACAGCGGAATGACGTGGTCGTCTTTCTTCAGCGTGGTGACGCCGGGGCCGACGTCGACGATGACACCTGCGCCCTCATGGCCGAGGATGGCGGGGAAGATACCTTCCGGATCGGCGCCGGAGAGTGTGTAGTAGTCCGTATGGCAGATGCCGGTGGCCTTGACCTCGATCAGCACCTCGCCGGCGCGCGGCCCTTCCAGATCGACTTCCTCGATGGTCAGGGGTTTGCCCGCTTCCCAGGCAATGGCGGCTTTGGTTTTCATGGCGATATTCCTCGTTGCAACGTCGTTCGGGGGAGTCCCTTCGCGACGTACCATACCGCGTTCTAAAGTCACGCGCGAGTCTTGACACGCCATCTCAGCGCAAAAAGCGGGGCTGAGCCCAACAATTGCCGCCCTTGCGCTCACGAGGGCTTTGCCGTCGGCTCATAGATCGTGAGCGGCCCGCAATTCTCCTCTGTCACGAAAAACGCGAGCAGACGGGCCGGATGCACGGGGTCCGGGTTCTCGGTCATCGTGTGAAGCGTGCCCGGCGGCTCGAACCAAGTCTGATTGGCGTGATACGTAATGGGTAAGTCTGCGTTCAACTGCGAGCGAATGGTGCCCTCGAGTACGACCGCTGTGACCGCGCCGGGATGACGGTGCGCGGGCGAGAAGGCCAGCGGCGGAAACTCGACGATGGCGGTGGTCACCGACTTGCCGGGGGCATTCGCCAGCGGTTCGCACGACAGCGGCTTGACGATTGTGCCGGGGCGGGCCGCCGCGCCCGCGCTGCCGGAAGCACTTGAGGCGCTCGCCATTGCGGTGAGTCGCGCATTGGCGTCGGACGACGAGACGCGCTCCAAGATCGAATGATCGGCGCTGAGCGTCAGCGAGCACAGGGCGTCGAACCAGCCGGGCAGGGCACGTTGTGCGGGCGGGGTGAGCGCGAGGCCGACGGCGGCCACGCCCAGCGCGGTGAGTGTGGCGGCGGTGCGACTCGCCGGCAAGCTTGCAGACGTCGACTGCGCGAATGGACTTAATTGACGTAATGGACGTAATGCATGTAATGCACGCAAAGGGCGCAGCAGTTTAGGTAAGGGCCGCATGGCGATGTCTCCGAATGGGACTTCAGCTTAGGGAGCCGATGTCCTGTCCGGTAGCGCCAAAAAACGACCAATCAACTAGGCCATTGCGGGTGGCACGATCTCGCGCGTCAGCGGCGCGCGCCGGCGCCCAGCGGTGCCACGATGTGATACAGGCCGTGCATGTCGACGGGCCGGGCGAACCAGTAGCCCTGAGCTTCGTCGCAGCCCAGTTCGGTGAGTCGTTGCGCCTGCGCCTGCGTCTCCACACCCTCGGCCGTCACGCGCAGACCGAGCGAGTGGGCCATGGCGATGACCGCGCTCACGATGGCGTGGCTCGGGCCGTGCGTGAGCATGTCGCGCACGAAGGTCTGGTCGATCTTCAGGCGATGGACCGGGAAGCGTGTGAGGTAGGAAAGGCTGGCGTAGCCCGTGCCGAAGTCGTCGACGGCGATCTCCACGCCCATGTCGTGCAGCGAGCGCAGAGTCCCGACGGCGGCGCTCGAGTCGCCGAGCAGCACGGTTTCCGTGATCTCGATCTCCAGATGACGAGGCTCCAGCGCATGGGCATTGAGTGCGCGTTCGACCATACCGACGACATCTTGCCGTGCGAACTGCTGCGCCGAGACATTGACGCAGATGCGCGGCAGTTGCCCGCACCGCCGCAGCAGACGACTGGCTTCGCGGCAGGCCGTGTGCATCACCCATTCGCCGAGTGGCAGGATCAGCCCCGAGGTTTCGGCAATCGGGATGAATTCCGCCGGCCCGACCGGGCCGAGCGACGGATGCCGCCAGCGCAGCAGCGCCTCCGCGTTGCGAATCACGCCATCCGACAGGCTGACCTGCGGCTGGTAGACGAGATGCAGTTGAGAGCGCGCTTGCTCGTGCACCGCCGCGCGCAACAAGGTTTCGAGTTCGTTGCGCCGTTGCGCTTGCGCGTCCATCTCGGCGCTGAAGAAACGCACGCCGCCACCGGCCGCGCTGGCAATGCCAAGGGCAATGTGGGCACGACGCAGCAGTGTCTCGGGCGTATTGCCGTGGTCGGGATAGCTCACGGCACCGATACTCGCGTCGAGCGCGACGGCATTCTGATCGACGTCCACCCATTGCGCGAGCCGCGCCTGAATCCGCGCGGCCAGCAGACGCGCCCCGTCGCCCGTTTCATTGGTGACGATGACGAACTGACTGCCGCCAAGGCAAGCGAGCGCGTCTTCGGGGCCGCTGGCTTCGCGAAGACGTTCGGCGGCAATGCGCAGCGCCAGTTCGGCGGTCGGCGGGCCGAACGTGCTGCGCAGCTTGCGCAAATGATCGAGTTCGACCACCAGCACCGTCAGCCCGGTCTGTTGATGGGCACACCGATGGATCGCCAGTTCAAGCCGTTCACTCAGCAGGGTCTGGTTGGGCAGATTGGTGACGGGGTCGTGGTGCGTGACATACCAGAGCCTGGACGCCACCTGTACCTGCTGCGAGAGATCGAGCACGATGCCGACCCAGCGCCGCTCGCCGGGCGCATGTTCAACGCACGAGAGCGCCAGCCGCACCGGCAGCCAATTGCGCTTGCGGGTGAGCAGATGCCACTCGTCGTCATAGGGCACGGCTTCGGTGGCCGACAGACTGGCCAAGGCGGGCAGGCGGCGGCGCGCCAGTTCCGAAGGATCGAGCAACGAGAGAAAGCTGCGCTTGCCCAGCAGGTCGGCGGGCCGATAGTCCGTCAGACGGGTGAACGCGGCGTTCATGCGTTCGATCATGCCGTCGTCGTTGCAGACGAACATGGCATAGGGTGCACTGTCGAGCGCGGCACGGCTCAACTCGGCCTGGACATCGGGCACCCGACGAGGCACAGGATCGTTCATGCCAGTGCCTCCCGAAAGCCGGCCCGGCCGGAGTTCAGGAACGTCATGCAACACCTCCCTGGCGTCGCGATTTTTATCTCGATAATCAAGCGATCGGATCGCACGATTCCCGTTGTTTATCAAATGCTTATGAGCGCCATTCTGCCACGTCGCGAGCGCACGTGGGCAAGGGAAAACGCGGGGGGGTGAAGGGGTTTCGCAAATGCCCCGGCACGTGCATGCTGTGCATGGGCAGTCCACCGAAACGCCTGATGGAGTGGCCATGGCAGCACAGGGCAATGTGCCGGCGGGAGCGGGCTGCGGTGGTCTCGTTCATGTGGCCAGAGGCCAAGCTTCGGTATCATGCGGCCTGACTCAAGCGAATGCCATGCGCAATAACCGCCGGATATTGCGTTGCGTGCCCGCTACGACACACTTTTTTCGGCAGAGGAAGACCGCGTTGCATTACGTCTGGACATCGTCGAGCGGCATGACAAAGGGTATCGGGCGAGAACGCCGAGCGCCTCGTCGTCTGCACGCGCGTCTGGCGCATCCGGCGCGCTTGCTACGCTTCTTCTTGCCGCTCCTGTGTTGGGCCGCACTCGGCAATGCCGTCGCGCAGACGTCTGACGCCGCCCCGCCAGCCACTCCCGCTACGCCCGCTACGCCCGCTACGCCCGCCGCCCCCCCTGCCGCCCCCGCCAGCGCCGGTGCGCGAGACGCCAACGTGCGACAAGTGGTGCTCGGCATCATCAGCTTCACCCGCTGGCCGACGCCGCCGGCCAAAGTGCGCCTGTGCGTGAGCGGCAACACCGACTACGCGCGCGACCTGCTCTCGGGGCCCTTGCCAAGCAGCGGATTGCCGGTCGAAGCGCAACGCATGTCCGTCGCTGAACCCGCCATCGGTTCGTTATGCGACGCGTTGTATCTTGGCGCCGTGAGCGACGCCGAGCGCCGGCAATTACTGGCGAACCTCGCCGGTCACCCCGTCTTGACGATCAGCGAGCGAAACGACTCGTGCACGCTCGGGACCATGTTTTGCCTGAACGTCGATCCCGAGCGCGTGACGTTCGACATCAACCTGGACACCGTCGCACGCAGTGGCGTGCGTGTGCACCCCAACGTGCTGAAACTGGCGCGAAAGCCGGGGACACCATGACGACCCAACGCCCCCAAATTCCCGCGATGCCTCCCGGTTCCGGCGCCCCCGCCCCGGTTTCCGGGCTGCCGCCGCACCTCCCCCCCGATCCGCCGGCGGGTGGCGATCACGAGCCGCCGCTCGCGGGTCGCACCGCCACACCGCAAGCGCAGACCCGTCGCAGCCGGCCGTCATTGCAGCGAGTGTTGCGCCGTACCCACTTGCGTCTGGCGGTCTCCGCGGTCGTGCTTGCCGCCGTGGCGCTCTCGCTCGTGGCATGGCTCGCCTTGCGCGCGTACGCCGAGAACAATCTGCTGCTCATCGGACGTTCGCTCGCCTACACCGCAGAGGCTGCCGTCGTGTTCGGCGACCGTGTGGCCGCCCAGGAGGCGATCGCGCTGATCGCCAACGAAGAAGACATCTTTCAGGTGCGCGTACTCGACGCGCGCAACGCGCAGTTCGCGCTGTGGCGCCGCCGTGACGGCAGTGCGCTCGCGCGCGTCGAGCGCATGGTCGCCGACGTGGCGTTGCCCGGCGCCGTCACGCTGCCGATTCGTCACGACGGGAAGGTCGTCGGCTATATCGAAGTGCAGGGAGAAGGGCATCAATTCTTCGTCTTCCTGCTCAGTGGCGTGAGCGGCATACTCGCCTGTCTGCTCGTGACGTTTGCGGTGTCGAATGTGCTCGCCAAGCGCATGCATCGCGATATCGTCAAGCCACTGCGCGCGCTCGCCGAAGTGGCGCACGCGGTGCGCCGGGAGCGGGCGTTCCATCAGCGTGTGGCCGCCACACCCTTGGCGGAACTCAAGGAACTCGGCGACGACTTCAACGCGTTGCTCGACGAATTCGAGGGGTGGCAGAACCATTTGCGTGCGCAGAACGCCACCCTTGCGCATCAGGCCAATCACGATCCGTTGACGGGGCTGCCGAACCGGGCCTATTTCGAGTCGCGCCTGGCGCAAGCGCTCGCCGACGCGCGTGAGCTCGGCACGCACGTCGCGCTGCTGTATCTCGACAACGACCGCTTCAAGGAGATCAACGATCAGTTGGGCCATGATGCCGGCGATGCCGTGCTCGTGGCCGTTGCCGAGCGTTTGCGCCAGCCGTTGCGCGAGGGCGATCTGGTCGCGCGTCTGGGCGGCGATGAGTTCGCCGTCATGCTGCCGGGCGTGCGTCAGACCTCGAACGCCGTGCGACTCGCGCAAAGCGTGCTCGTGGGCATGGAGAAACCGATCGTGCTGCCCAATGGCAGCGAAATCGTCACGACGATGAGCATCGGCGTCGCGTTGTACCCCACCCATGCCGAGGACGCCAACGCGCTGTTGCGCGCAGCGGACGCGGCGATGTATCAGGCCAAGCGTGTCGGCGTCGGCACCTGGCACGTTGCGGAAAGCCCCAAGAGATAAGGCGGCGCGCAGCGGCTAAGCTGAAAGAGAGCATCACGATCAATGACGACCGGATTACACAACGCAATGGGGACTGGATTTGGACTTCGCTGTTGACACTCAAGACTCGCGCCCACGCCTGCTGGACCGGACTTTCGCGGCGTGCCTCGTTCGCGCCATCACCCGGTGGAAGACGTCTGCACGGACGTTGCTGGGGATCTTCTGCCTGCTGGGTTTCGGGGCGCTGGCCGGCTGTCAGACCACGCCGGTTCACGGCCTGACGGCCGAGCAGATTGCGGCCCTCAAGGCAGAGGGCTTCAAGCAGACCGATGAAGGCTGGGAGTTCGGCCTGTCGGATACGGTGCTCTTCGATACCGACAAGTTCGTGTTGCGCGACGCCGCGCGGCAGACGGTCTCGCGCATCGGCGGCACGCTCGTGCGGGTTGGCCTGCACGAGGTTCGCGTCTACGGCTATACCGACTCGATGGGCGGCGATGCCTACAACGAGCAGCTCTCGGCTCGCCGCGCCGATGCGGTGGCCAACGTGCTGGTCGAGGCCGGCATGCAACGCGCCGGGATTCAAACGATCGGTGCCGGCAAGCGCAACCCCGTGGCGGATAACAGCACGCCCGCGGGCCGTGCGCAGAATCGGCGCGTGGCCATCGTCATTTCGACGCGCTGACGCGCTGCGTCTCGAGACGCCGGGTTTCGCCACATCAAACCGCGCGTGACCTCGGCATCGCGTGCGGCGACGTCAGCCTTTTCCATCGACCACAATCAGGCACAATGGCGGCTGTCGCCGGACGATTCCGGCCGAATTGCCTACGTTGTCCCGATGCTCCCGACGTCTCTGATCCACCGGTCTTCTTCCGCCAACGGTTTGCGCCGAACGCCTCGTGCGCTGCCTGTGTTGCCGGCGTTTCGTATGCTGCGCGTGGCGTTGACCGGTGCGCTGTTCGCTGTCGCGTTGGCGGGCGTGCCGTCGTCAGCCTTCGCGCAGAACGCACGCGTGGGTGCGTGGGCGACGGCACCGCAAGCCGTGGCACAGCATCCGGCGGCACCGTCGTTCAATCGTGCGCCGGCCGTGAGCGGGCGCACCGTGCGTCAGATTGTCTTTCCTACGCTTTCCGGCAACGACGTCCGTGTGCGTTTTTCCAATGCTTACGGCACGCAGCCGTTGGTGATCGATCGCGCGAGCCTCGCCGTGTCGGTGCGAGGTGCGGCGGTGGATGCCGCCAGCCTGCGCGCGCTGACGTTCGGCGGCCAGCCGATGGCACGCATCGCGCCAGGCGCTTCGCTGGAGAGCGATCCGCTGCCCTTCGCCGTTCGCGCCGGAACGCCGCTGGCTGTGAGTCTTTTCACACGGGAAGCGAAGCCGCCGACCACGTGGCACAAGATCGCGCAGCAGACCGCGTTCCTGAGCGGTGCGGGAGATTTCGTGGAGACCGCTCAGGCGTCGGCGTATCCCACGCGCTTCACGAATACGCTCTGGCTGGCCGGCCTTAGCGTGGTGCCGGAGGTGCCTGCGCACGCCATCGTCACCATTGGCGACTCGATTACGGACGGCATGCGCAGCACGCTGAACGCGAATCGGCGCTGGCCGGACGTGCTGGCGCGGCGTCTGGAGAGTGCCGGGCGGCGTGACATCGCCGTGCTCAATCTCGGCATCAGCGGCAACCGTTTGCTGCACGATTCGGCCTGCTACGGCGAGCGCCTCGTTGCGCGCTTCCGGCGCGACGCGCTGGAGCAGCCGGGCGTGCGCACGGTCGTCGTGCAGATCGGCATCAACGACATCAATTTCGGTTACGTGCCGCCTCACGGCGGACTCGACTGCGACGTGCCGCACGTGATCGTGAGCGCGCCCGACATGATCGCGGGGTATCAGTCGCTCATCGCGGCGGCGCGTTCGCGCAATGTCCGCATTCTCGGCACGACCATTCCGCCGGGCAAGCTGCCGCCCGAGCGCGAAGCGGTGCGCGAAGCCGTCAACCAATGGGTGCGCACGGGCGGGGCCTTCGACGGTGTGATCGATTTCGACGCCGCCTTGCGCGATCCGGCGCAGCCCACGCGCATGCTGCCGCGTCTGGACAGCGGCGACGGCACCCACCCGAGCGACGCCGGCTATGCCGCAATGGCTGACGCCGTGCCGCTGCCGCTGGTCCTCGGCAACGCGAAGTAACCTTCTGGCCTCTCGGGCACGCGCGGGCTCAGCGTTCGCGCCGTACGCCGACCGTCACCTGTTGCAGACGCGCGACGTCGGGCGAGCGCAGCCACTCCGGATGCGCGAGGCAGTGGCGGAACAGCGCTGTGGCGTCGTCTCCCCAGTACAGCTCCCCGTCATAGGCAAACGTCGGCACGCCGAATACCCCGGCGGCAATCGCCGCTTCGGTGTTCGCGCGCAGCGCGGCCTTGGTCTCAGGCGCCTCGGCACGGGCGATCGCGTCGTCAGCGCTAAGCCCCAGACGCTCGCTCAGGTCTTGCCAGCCTTGCGCATCGGTGACGTCGCGCCCCTGCGCCCAGATGAACCGGAAGATCGTGCGCACCACGTCATGCGTCGCGCCGAGCGCCACAGCCAGACGCAGCACCCGGACCGGGTGAAACGGATGCACCGGCGGCATGCGGAACGCGATGCCGTCCTGCTCGGCGCGGAACTGGGCCATGCGGTACGTGAAGATGCGTTTGTGCGGCGTCTCGGCCGGCCCCTGCGTTTGCAGATGCGCGAGGATCGCACCCAGCACGATCGGCTTGAGATCGATGGCGAGCGATCGCGGCAACGTGTCGAAACGCTCGAACTGCAAATAGGCGAAAGGGGACGCGAAATCGAAATACCACTGGGCACGACGCGCAGGGGTGTCGGCAGCTTGCGACATGAGGCACGGTCTCCTGGACAGGGATTCGGGACACGTTTCGGGGGCGGCTTCGGAGAGTTTAGCGGCCTATGGCGGACGTTTGTACCCGTGGCAGTGTGCGACGGATGCGGAAAAGTCCATCAATTCAGCGGGTTAGGCGTCGATTCAATAACTATCGGTTATTTGAATATATCGTATCCGATATAACGATTTTTATTATCAAAGCGAAGTTTTTAGACTTGCAGTCATTCCAGAGGAGTGCCTGCGATGACCACAAAAGCCCATATCACCCGCCCCGCCACGGCCAGCCGGCCCGATACGCTGGTACCGGATCAGCACAATCCTTGGGCCGGTCTGATCCTCTCGACGGTGATCGCTTTTGTGGCGCTGTTGCTCGGTCGTCAGATGCCGCTCATCGGCGGCCCGGTGTTCGGCATCCTGCTCGGCATCGTCGTTCGCAACGTGTTCGCGCCCGGCGCACGCTACGAAGCCGGTATCAAGTTCGCCTCGAAGTATGTGCTTCAGTGGTCGATCATCGCGCTCGGCTTCGGCCTGAGCCTCACGCAGGTGGCCCACACGGGGCTCGAGTCGCTGGCGGTCACGGCGGTGACCATTACCGCTGCCGGTCTGTCGGCCTGGGGGCTGGGGCGTCTGCTCGGCGTTGGCGACAAGCTCAAGCTGCTCATCGGCGTGGGCACGGCGATCTGCGGCGGATCGGCGATTGCGGCGGTCACGCCCATCGTCAAGCCGGACGATCACGAAACGGCCTTCGCGATCTCGACCATCTTCCTGTTCAACATTGCGGCCGTGCTGCTGTTCCCGATGCTGGGTCACATGCTGCACCTGTCGGACCTCGGCTTCGGGATGTGGGCGGGCACGGCGATCAACGACACGTCGTCGGTGGTGGCCGCCGGTTACAGCTACAGCAAGGCGGCGGGCGATTACGCAACCATCGTCAAGCTCACGCGTGCCACGCTGATCATCCCGATCTGCCTGTCGCTCGCTGCCATCGTGGCCTACCGCGCCAAGCGCGCCGGGGCCGGTAACTTCAGCCTTGCCCGCATCTTCCCGTGGTTCATCCTCGGCTTCCTGATTGCGTCGGGGATCCGTACGGCGGGCCTCGTGCCGGCAGAACTGCAACCCTGGATTCACGATGCTGCGGAGTTCCTTATCATCGTCGCCCTCACGGCCATCGGCCTGTCGTCGAACCTGCGCCGCATGGCTTCGACCGGGGTGCGTCCCATTCTGCTGGGGCTCGGTGTTTGGGCGGCCGTGTCGGTGAGCAGCCTCGCGGTGCAACTGGCCATGGGCCAGCTCTGATGGGCGTGGCCCCGCGCGGCGGCGAGGCTTAGGGCAGACCCGGCGGGCAAGCCGGGTTCGGTCGCCTAAAATGCAATCACGGATGACCGTCGGTCGTCCGTGAAGCATTTTCGGGAGGCCGTGATGGCAACCTCATTCGGTGAGATCTGGTACACGATCGGCGCGCTGGTCGTAATCGCGCTGCTGGCTGGCATGGTGTGGGAGCTGGGTGTCTGGTGGACGCGCCACCCCGATCATCGCGCGGTGCAACGTCTCGAGCACGCGTGGGAGAAGATTCGCCACCCGCGGCATTGACTGCCTGCGGGTGAACGTTTGCTGAGCAGGCGCGAGCGCCGGCGGGAGAGACGGCTGACGTGCGTCAGCCGACAGTAGGGATCCGAGCCGGCCGCCCGGCTCAGTCGAGCTTCAGGTGACTGGGCACGTTGGGGTCCCAGCGCTCCAGATCTTCGAGCGGATACGGCTTGCTGCCGTGCACTGTGCGCTTGAGGCGGCTCTTGCCGCTGGGCCGGGGAACATTGGGTAACGCGGCGCCAGCCGGTGTGCCCGCCAGATCGAGATAGTCACGCTTGAACTCGGCCTGCGTCATGCCCCACTTCATCAGAAACTCGCGGCTGCCGCGATTTTTCACGACACGCCCCGTCGAGCGGCATCCGAAGTGATACACCACGCTCTTGCCGACAATGCGGAACGTGCGGCAGCCGACGAGCCACAACTTCATCAGGAAGTCGTCGTCGCTGCTCATGCCCGGCCCGAACTCGATGCTGTAGCCGCCCACGAGATGCCACAGACTGCGACTCACAAGCGTGGGTTGCGTCGGCACGCCGTTGACGTCCTCACGGCTGAGCGACGCGGCGAAGGCGAGCAGGGCGGCTTCGTCGAAGGTCTCGGTGGTCGTGCCGAAGTCCTTCGCGATCACCTGCTTGCTGACCCCGGCGTTCGGTTCGATCATCACCGACGAGAGGTAGTAGACCGGCGTGCCGAGGGCACGGGCGGCATCGATGAGTGCGGTGTCCCAGCCCGGGGTGACGAACATATCGTCGTTCAGGAAGAGCAACTGGTCGTGCGATGCGAGCGGCGCGAGCTGATTGAGCGCCAGACAGACGCCCACGTTGCCGGTGCTGTGCGTGTGGCGCAGCCCTTGTTCCCTGACCCATTCCAGCGTGCCGTCGCTGCCATCGTTGACGTGCACGAGGATCTCGTGTGCTTCGCCGGAATGACGGCGAACACTATCGATGCATAGCTTGAGGAACGGCAGATTGTTCCAGGTGGGGATCAGGATGCTTAGCATGTAGGAGACTGCGTCATTACCGGGCGGCGGGCGGCGTGCCGTCGGTCGTGCCGACCGAATTCTCGACAGGATAGGCGAAGGCCGCGAACAGAGCCACCATCGTCGAGTAGAAGGCAACGGTGACCTTCAGATTGAATGTCTCGACCGTCAGACCGAATACGGCAAAAGCGACCGCGGTCATCAGCCCCATCAGCGCCGCGCGATGCTCGACGGGATGATGGCGCAACGTGGCTGACCGGATGAAGAAATAGGCGGGGCCGACATAGACGCCGAGAATTGCCAGCAAGCCGAGCACGATGCCGTAATCGACGACGTAAGCGAGGATTTGGTTATGGACTTCGCCTTTCCCGAGGTCGGCCGCCGTGGGCGTCAGTACCCCGGTTGCTGCCATTGCCGGCATGGCGTTGCGATATCCGTGAGCACCCAATCCAAGCAAAGGATGCTCTGCGATGAGCTTGGCGGCCGCTTTCCACAGTTCCAGTCGGACGCCAGTAGACGAGTCGGGATTGCCGGCGGACATACTTGTGAGATCTGTCCGAATGGCTTCGAACCGGCCCCGTACCGTTGATGAAGCGAAGCTTCCCGCCAACATCAAGACAGCAACGAATGCAATCAAAAGCCGCCTGGCCATCGACACAGGATGTTTTTTCCATAGCAGCCAGACGACCAGCAGACACGGTAGTGCAATCCAGCCGCCTCGGGATTGGCTCGCCCACGAAGCGTA
>Ga0181519_10001759_pt1 | contig 18904 bp, 16 predicted proteins | sample PEATcosm2014_Bin_26_FD_121102 | JGI IMG/M metagenome (GOLD analysis project Ga0181519, IMG submission 121102) | Peatland microbial communities from MTU Mesocosm Facility, Houghton, MI, USA - PEATcosm2014_Bin02_10_metaG | ecosystem: Environmental > Terrestrial > Soil > Wetlands > Peat | place...
CGCTCGACGCCGCCATTCTCTCGAAAATGGCGGAGCGCGGCCAAATCACCGGCGGCGTGGTCGATGGGCCGCTCGCCATGGACAACGCCATCGACATCGACGCGGCGCGCACCAAGGGCATCGCCTCGCTGGTCGCGGGCCACGCCAACGTGCTGATCGCGCCCAACCTGGAATCGGGCAACATGCTGGCCAAGGAGCTGACCTTCGTCGCCCATGCCGAGGCGGCGGGCCTCGTGGTCGGCGCCGCGGCGCCGGTGATGCTGACGAGCCGCGCCGACAACGACAAGGCGCGCGTGGTGTCCTGCGCCCTGGCGCAGCTTTACAAGTACTGGCGCGACAACGGCAAGGCGTTCGCCGGCGCCGAGAAGTGCGCCGGGAAAGGTGGCGGCAAGGGCGCCGGGACCGGCACTGGCAATTGCGCCGAGAAGGTTGCGGCCGAGTGACCGATTCCGTGCGACAAGCAGGGTTGAGCGGCGCGCCCGAGCGCGCCGCCGAAAACAGAGAGACCTTATGGCCGACATTATATTGACCATCAACGCCGGCTCCTCCTCGATCAAATTTTCCGCTTACGAGATCGCGGAGGGCAATCTCACCCAGCTCGCGCTCGGCCTGATCGAAGGCATCGGCAACCATGCGACCTTCTCGGCCAGGAAGTGCACCGGCGAAAAGACCAAATTCGATCTCGACCAGAGCCATCAAGCCGTCGATCATCGCATGGCGCTGACCGCCGTGCTCGACTGGCTGGAAAAGGAAGAAAACGGCGCCAATGTGGTGGGCGTGGGCCATCGCGTGGTGCATGGCGGCCCGATCTACTCCGAGCCGGTGTTGCTGGACGCCGCCACTTTGGCCAAGCTCAAGTCGTTCGAAGTGCTGGCGCCGCTGCACCAGCCCTTCAATCTCGCGGGCGTGGAAGCCGCGCTGGGGGCTTTCCCGAAGGCCGCGCAGGTCGCGTGTTTCGACACGGCCTTCCATCGCAGGCATCCCTACGTCGCCGACACCTACGCGCTGCCGCGCAGCTATTACGACGAGGGCGTGCGCCGCTACGGCTTTCACGGGCTTTCCTACGAGTTCATCCACCGCATCCTGCGCCACGAGGAACCCGTTTTGGCGCGCGGCAAGGTGATCGTCGCGCATCTCGGCAACGGCGCCTCGATCTGTGCGATCAACGCCGGAAAATCCATAGGCTCGACCATGGGATTCACGGCGCTCGACGGCTTGCCGATGGGCACGCGCTGCGGCCAACTCGATCCCGGCGTGGTGCTCTATCTGATGAGCGAAAAGAACATGAGCGCGGCCGAAATCACGGACTTGCTCTACAAGAACTCTGGGCTCAAGGGCATGTCGGGCATTTCCAACGACGTGCGCGAACTCGAAGCCTCCAGCGAACAGTCGGCCAAGGACGCGCTCGCCTATTTCGTGTCGCGCGTGCGCCGGCACATCGGCGGCCTCAGCGCCGAACTCGGCGGGCTCGACTGCCTGGTGCTGACCGGCGGCATTGGCGAAAATGCGGTGAATGTGCGCAAGGCCATCCTGAAAAACATGGAATGGTTCGGCATCCAGATCGATTTCGACGCCAACGCCCGCAACGAGCGCATCATTTCCGAAAAGGGCTCGCCCTCGGTCGTGCTGATCCTCAAGACCGACGAGGAGCGCATGATCGCCGCGCATACGGCGGAACTGCTCAAGCTGAAGCAGCCGCTGGTCCCGGCCCTCACCTGAGGACGCGATCGTGAGCCCGGAGAAGGCGGATTTCGCATCCCGGCCGCAGGCCGCGAACCCCGGCGGATCAGCCTTCATGACGCGCCGGCGCTCTTTTGCGGAGCGCCGGAACAGCGTAAACCTGACGCCAGCCTGGCGCTTGATCGCCGTGGAGGCGCCGCGCGCGTCCCGGCGGAATTTCCTTTTGCAACGTCAGCACGCAAGGAGAGGTCAATGCCCTCGACCTATAGCCCCGAACAGATATTGCCGCATGTTTCCCAGGACGGCGTGATCAGCGCCGAGCAGTTCAAGAACATCGCGGAGATCGCCGGCATCCACGCGCGAAAAATTTCGCACGGCCACGGCGAGCGCATGCAGGAGGCCTTCAGGAAGGCGACTCCGGCGCTTCAGAAGGTGGCGGACCTCGCCCGCGAGGGCGGCCTCGACAAGGCGGCCAACGAATACATGAAGGACGCGACCCAGCGCTACTGGATGGCGCTCGACGTGCTGCGCCAGCGCGGCAACAACGACATCGCCCATGAGGCCGCCGGCACGCCTCCGGTGCTGATCTACGACTATGAAGTCGCCCTCGACGGCAAGACCCTGGCCCGTCCCTGCAATTACGTGCTGCTGAAGATCATCCCGCCCAAGGGCGTGGAAACGCACGACTGGAAGCGGCCCTACATGATCATCGATCCGCGCGCCGGCCATGGCGCGGGCATCGGCGGCTTCAAGCCGGACAGCCAGGTCGGCGTCGCCTTGCATGACGGGCATCCCGTCTATTTCTGCATCTTCCGCCCGCAGCCCGAGCCCAGCCAGACCATCGCCGACGTGACCCGCGCGGAAGCGGAATTCCTGCGCGAAATCCGCCGCCGCCATCCCGACGCGCCCAAGCCCATCGTGGTCGGCAATTGCCAGGGCGGCTGGGCGACGCTGATCCTCGCCGCCGCCAACCCCGATATCACCGGTCCCCTGGTGATCAACGGCGCGCCGGTCGCGGCCTGGTCGGGCCGCATGGGCGAAAACCCGATGCGCTACAACGGCGGCCTGCTCGGCGGCGCGCTGCCCGCGCTGGTGATGTCCGATCTGGGCGCCGGCGTGTTCGACGGCGCGTATCTCGTGAGCAATTTCGAGATGCTCAATCCCGGCCGCAACTATTTCGGCAAATATTACGACCTGTTCGCCAATGTGGAGAAGACAAGGTCCGGCTTTCTCGATTTCGAGCGCTGGTGGGGCGGCTATCATTACATGAACGAGGCCGAAATCACCTGGATCGTGCGCAACATCTTCGTGGGCAACCAGTTGTCGCGCGGCGAGGCCAAGATCGAGCGGGGACGGCGCATCGACATCAAGGCGATCCGCTCGCCGATCATCGTCTTCGCCAGCAAGGGCGACAACATCACCCCGCCGCAGCAGGCGCTGAACTGGATCGCCGACACCTTCACCGACGAGCACGAGATCCGCGTGCGCGGCCACCGCATCGTCTACATGATCCACGAAAAGGTCGGCCACCTCGGCATTTTCGTGTCCTCCTCCATCGCCAAGAAGGAGCACACGGAAGTCACCTCGACGCTGAAGACCATCGAGGCGCTCGCGCCCGGCCTCTACGAGATGACCATCGACGAGCAGATCGGCGAGGGCGTGAACGCGCATTTCCGCGTGTCGTTCACGGAACGCAAGATGAGTGAACTCACCGAGATCGACGACTCCCGCGACGACGAGACCCAATTCGCCACGGTCTCGCGCCTGTCCGATCTCGGCTGCGAAATCTACGACATGCTGTTGCGCCCTTTCGTGCAGGCCAGCATCTCGCAACCTGCGGCCGAGGCCATGCGCAAAATGCATCCGGGCCGCACCGGCCGGCGCATGTTCTCCGACGAGAACCCGCTGATGAAGGCGGCGCAGGAGCAGGCCGAGAAGGCCGAAAAGGAGCGGGCGCCCGCCGACCCCGCCAATCCCTTCATCGCGCTTGAAAAAATCTGGGCGGACAGCGTGGTGCAGACCTTCGACTTCTGGCGCGACCTGCGCGACGCCAGCTATGAGTTGAGCTTCTTCTCCATCTATGGCTCGCCCTGGATGCAGCGGCTCGGCGCCAGCCACGCCTGGACGCGCAAGACCGTGGACGCGGGCGAACTGGCGCATCTGCCGGAAGTCGAGGCCATCCTGCTCGGCATCGATCGCGGCGGCTTCGAGGTCGCGGTGATCCGCATGCTGATCCTGATGGCGCAGTCGCGCGGCGCGGTGAGGCGCGATCGTCTGGAGCGGTCGGCGAGGGTGCTCAGCCAGGACGAGCCCTTCGCCTCGCTCGGCGCCGAGAAGCGGTCGGCGCTGATTCGCGAGCAGAGCATCATCGTGGAGTTCTCCAACGAAAATGCGGTGGCGACGCTGCCCTTGCTGCTGCCCGAGGCCGAGGAGCGCCAGCGCGCCATCGATCTGGTGGAATATGTCGCCGGCGCGATGGAGGAGATGGAGCCGCACACCATCCAGATGTTGCGGAAAATGCGGGCGGCGCTCGGCCTGTCGGAACTCATTGCGCCCGCGCCGAAGGACCCGCTCGAAACCACGCAGGCCGCGGCCCAGTAGGGCCAAGGCATCGGAAGCGTGTGCGCAAGCCTGAGCTTGCGCACAATCGCGCAAGACAAGCCGCGCCTTTTCGATTATGTAATGACCGAGTGGTCAATGACCGAGTGGTCAATTTCGAGGGCGGGCCTTGAGCGAGACAGTATTGGAAACGCCGGCGCCCGCGGTCGTGTCGGCGCCTCCGGAGCCTCGGCTGAACCCGAATCCGGATGCGCAGGCCGGCAAGGACGGCAATGGCGCCGGCAAGACCGGCGGCGTCGGACGCAAGATCGGCGTCGCCCTCATCGTGCTGGCCGCCGCCGGCGCCGGCTGGCATTTCCTGTCCGCCGCCGAGGTGGAGAGCACCGACGACGCCTTCATCGACGGGCGCTCGTCCATCGTCTCGCCGCTGGTCGCCGGCCCCGTGGTTTCGCTCGACGTCAGCGACAACCAGTTCGTGAAGTCGGGCCAGCAGCTGGCCCGCATCGATCCCCGGCAATATGAGAACGATCGCGCGCTCGCCGCCGCCGTGGTCGAATCCGCCCAGGCGCAGCTCGCCGCCCAGAGCTACGGGCTGGAAGTCGCGAAAAAGAATTTTCCGGCCTTGCTGGAGCAGGCGCAGGCGCAACTCGCCGCCGCCCAGGCGACCGCCGACAAGGCGCGGTCCGATCACAACCGCCAGCTGTCGCTCAGCCGTCAGGCCACCTCCCAGCAGGAGGTGGACGCCGCCCGCGCCGCGCTGAAACAGGCGGAGGCGCAGGTCGCGGTGGCGCAGGCGCAGGTGGCGCAGGCGACGCCCGCGCCGCAGAGGATCGGCGAAACCGAGAAAGCCGTGGGGCAGCTGAAGGGGGCGGTGGATCAGGCCCAGGCGCGCCTCGACCAGGCCGACCTCAACCTGTCGTGGACCGTGGTGCGCGCGCCGCAGGATGGCTGGATCACCAAGCGCAATGTGGAAATCGGCAATTACATCGCGCCGGGACAGCAGGTTTTCGCGATTGTGGGAACCGAGCGCTGGGTGATCGCCAATTTCAAGGAAGGCCAGCTCAAGCACATGCGGCCGGGCCAGAAGGTTGATATCGAGGTGGACGCCTATCCGCAGCTTCGCCTCGAAGGCCATGTGGACAGCATCCAGCAGGGAACCGGCGCGAAATTCACCGCCTTCCCGCCCGAAAACGCCACCGGCAATTTCGTCAAGGTGGTGCAGCGCGTGCCCGTCAAGATCGCGATCGACAAGGGGCTCGATCCCAACCTGCCGTTGCCGCTCGGCGCTTCCGTCGTTCCCCGGGTCTCCATCAAATGAGCGTCACTGAGGCGAGCGACGCGCATGCCGGATGGAAGCCCAAGGCCAATCCCTGGCTGATCGCGGTCGCCGTCACCATCGCCACCTTCATGGAGGTGCTGGACACCACCATCGTGAATGTGGCGCTGCCGCATATCGCGGGCTCGCTGTCCGCCAGCAACGACGAGGCGACCTGGGCGCTGACCTCCTATCTCGTCGCCAATGGCATCGTCCTCACCATTTCCGGCTGGCTCGGCGACCTCCTGGGACGCAAACGCTATTTCGTCATCTGCATCGCCATGTTCACCGTCTGCTCGTTCCTGTGCGGCGCGGCGACCAGCCTGTCCCAGCTCATCATTTTCCGGTTGATGCAAGGGTTCTTCGGCGGCGGCATGCAGCCGAACCAGCAGTCGATCATTCTCGACACCTTCCCGCCGGCCAGACGCGGCGCGGCCTTCGGGGTCGCGGCGATGGCCACCATTGTCGCGCCCGTGCTGGGGCCGACGCTCGGCGGCTACATCACCGACCAGTTCAACTGGCGCTGGATCTTCTTCCTAAACGTGCCCGTCGGCATTTTAGCGGTGTTCCTCGTGTCCGCGCTGGTCGAGGACCCGCCGTGGGTGAAGGAGCGCAAGAGCCGCGGCATCGATTTCATCGGCCTCGGCCTGATCGCGCTCGGCCTCGGCTGCCTCGAAGTGATGCTCGACCGCGGCGTGGACGACGACTGGTTTTCCTCGCCGTTCATCCAGCTCATGGGCGTGCTCGCCGTGCTTGGCATTCTCGGCGCGATCCTGTGGCTGTCGGTGGCCAAGAAGCCGATCGTGCATATCGACGTGTTCAAGGACCGCAATTTCGCGGTCGGCTGCATCATGATCGCCGCCACCGGAGGCCTGCTCTACTCCAGCGCCGTGATGATTCCGCAACTGGCGCAGCAATATCTGGCCTATGACGCCACCTGGGCGGGCCTGATCCTGTCGCCGGGCGGCGTGTTGATGATTCTCCTGATCCCCATGGTCACCCGCGTGATGAAAAAGGTCGCGGCGCGCTATCTCGTGGGCATCGGCTTCACCATCATGGGTTTCGCCTTCCTCTACTCCAGCAATCTGGTGCAGACCATCGACTTCAGAACCCTGGTGAGCATGCGCCTGTTCCAGACCGCCGCCCTGGCCTTCCTGTTCGTGCCGATCAGCACGGTCGCCTACATGACGCTGCCGCGCGAACGCAACGGCGACGGCGTGGCGCTGTTCGCCATGTTCCGCAACGTGTTCGGCTCGATCGGCATTTCGCTGTCGACCGCAAGCGTGACCGAAAGCGCGCAAGCCCACCAGAATTTTCTGGTCGAATATGCCTCGCCGTTCCACCAGCCCTTCAACGCGCTGGTTACGACCTACCAGAACGCGCTGGTTTCGGCCGGGCAGACGGCGCAGGCGGCCCACGACATGGCTCTTGGCCGGATTTTCCAGACCATACGCACGCAGGCGGCCATTCTGTCCTATTCCGACACCTTCTTCTATTGCGCCGTCGCGGCCTTCGCCGTCGCGCCGCTCGCCCTTCTGATGACCTCGAAGAAGGTCGCCGGCGGACCGGGAGCGGCCCATTGATGCGCAGGACGATCCTTCCAGCCTTCGGGCTTCTGGCCGCGCTTGCCGGCTGCAATGCGGTCGGCCCGGACTTCGTCCCGCCCGCCAGCGGGCTGCCCGACGGCGCTTTCGTCGCGGGTGCGCGGACATCGGCGCCCGATCCGCAGTGGTGGGCGAGTTTCCGCGATCCCACCCTGACGGCGCTGGTGCGCGAGGTCGCGGAATCCAATCTCGACGTGCGCACCGCGACCTTGCGCGTCGCGGAAAGCCGGTTTGAGCGCGGCGTGACGGCGTCGGCGGAAATGCCCTCGCTCAACGGCGACGCGAAGGTCACGCGCGAGCAATATTCAAAAAACGGCATCCTCAGCCTGTTCAACGGACTGGCGCCCGGGGGCAGCGTCAACGTGCCGCCGATCAGCGATCATTTCGTCGGCTTCGACGCTTCGTGGGAGCTGGACATCTGGGGCCGCGTCCGCCGCTCCGTCGAATCCGCGGACGCGCAGGTGCAGGTCACCGAAGACCAGCGCCGCGACGCCCTGCTGTCGGTGATGGCCGAAACGGCGCGCGATTACATCGAGCTGCGCGGCGTGCAGGTGCAGGTCGGCGTGCTCAACGACAATGTGCAGGTCGCCGAAAGCGTCCTGAAGCTCGCCGATGAGCGGCAGGCCAAGGGCATGCAGAGCGCGCTCGACACCGAGAACGCCCGCGCGCAGCTCGAAGCCGATCGCGCCCAGATTCCGCCGCTGCAGCAGCAGGAATCCGAACTCGTCAACGCCCTGAGCTTCCTCACCGACCAGCCGCCCGGCGCGCTGCGCGCGCGGCTCGGCGAAAGGCGCAAGTCGCTGCTGGCGCTCGCATCCGCGCCGACCGGGGTGGCCTCTGACCTCGCCCGCCGCCGGCCCGACATACGCGCGGCCGAAGCGCAATTGCACGCGGCCACCGCCCAGACCGGGGTCGCCGTCGCCGACTTCTATCCGAGGGTCACGCTGAGCGGGCAGGGCGGCCTCGATTCGCTCAACCCCAACACGCTGTTTCGCACCTCCTCGTTGCAGTGGAATGTCGGCCCGAGCATCAGCGTGCCGATCTTCGAGGGCGGGCGGCTCAAGAACACGCTGGAGCTGCGCGAGGCGCAGCAGCAGGAAGCGCTGATTTCCTATCGCAAGACCGTGCTGCGCGCCTGGCACGACGTGGTCAACGCGCTGGTGGCGCTGCGGCTGGAAAAGGTCCGCCACACAAGGCTGTCGGAACAGGTTTTACACGCACGCAAAGCCGCCGACATCGCACGCGACCGCTATCGCGACGGCGTCACCGAATTCATCAATGTGCTCGACGCCGAACGCACGAGGCTTTCCGCCGAACAGCAGCAGGCGCAGAGCGCCGCCACGCTCGGGGTCGACCAGGTGCAGCTCTACAAGGCGCTGGGCGGCGGGTGGGAAGCGAGCTTCCCTGCCGAACAGGCCGCGCTCCAGCCCTGAGGGCTGGCGCGCTGCGAAATTTGATCTTTCCTTTCGCCGCGCCCGCGCTATTTTGCCGCGCTTGCGCTCGCGTTATGGACAGACCATGGCTTTTCTCGCCGACGCCCTCTCCCGGGTAAAACCCTCCGCCACCATCGCCGTGACCCAGAAGGCGCGCGAATTGCGCGCGCAGGGCCGCGAGATCATCAGCCTGTCCGTGGGCGAGCCGGATTTCGACACGCCCGAACACATCAAGGCGGCGGCGGTCGCGGCGATCGGGCGCGGCGAAACCAAATACGGCCCGGTCGCCGGCATTCTGCCGTTGCGCGAGGCGGTCGCGAAGAAATTCAGGCGGGAGAACGGGCTCGACTACAAGCCGGCGCAATGCATCGTCGGCGCGGGCGGCAAGCAGATCCTGTTCAACGCGCTGATGGCGAGCCTCAATCCCGGCGATGAGGTGATCATTTCCGCGCCCTACTGGGTGTCCTATCCCGAAATCGTGGCGCTGTGCGGGGGGACGGCGGTGATCGTGGCGACCAGCCCCGCGCAGGCCTACAAGCTCCAGCCCGAAGCGCTCGACCGCGCCATCACGTCGCGCACAAAATGGGTGATCCTGAATTCGCCTTCAAATCCCTCGGGCGCCGCTTATTCGCGCGCCGAACTGAAGGCGCTCACCGACGTGCTGATGCGCCACGACCACGTGTGGGTGCTCACCGACGACATCTACGAACATCTGGTATACGGCGATTTCGTCCATACCACGCCCGCGCAGGTCGAGCCCGGCCTTTACGGGCGCACGTTGACCATGAATGGCGTGTCCAAGGCCTATGCCATGACCGGCTGGCGCATCGGCTATGCGGCGGGGCCGGAAAAGCTGATCAGGGCCATGGACATGATCCAGGGCCAGCAAACCTCCGGCGCCTGTTCCGTCGCGCAATGGGCGGCGGTGGAGGCGCTCGACGGCCCCCAGGATTTTGTCGCGTCCAGCAAAAAGGTTTTTGAAGGCCGCCGCAATCTCGTGGTCTCCGGGCTCAACGCCGCCGCGCATCTGGAAGCGCACGAACCGGAGGGCGCCTTCTATGTCTTCCCCTCCTGCGCCGGCGCCATTGGGAAGACCACGGCGGCCGGGACGAAGATTCTCGGCGACGTCGATTTCGTGACCGCGCTGCTCGAAGAGGAGGGGGTGGCCGTGGTGCAGGGCTCGGCCTTCGGCATGGGGCCGAATTTCCGGGTGTCCTACGCGACATCCGACGAGGCTCTTGCAAAGGCCTGCGCAAAAATTCAGGATTTTTGCGCACGCTTGCGCTGACCCGGAGGTTTCAGCCATCGGATCACCTCCGGCCAGACCTCGCGGAGGTTGCGCTCGCCCAGGAACAGGCTGAGATGTTCGCCGTCGACCAGACGGCGGACGATCTGCCCGGGCGGGGTTCCCACGAGATCGGCGCAGGCGAACGTCTGCGCGGGGGCGACGATCTCGTCCTCGCGCGCCGCCAGCAGGTAGATGGGATTGCGCAGGGCGCGCAGGTCGAGCCGCTTGCCCAGCGCCACGAAGGTTCCGCGCGCCAGGGCATTGTTCTTGTAGAAACTTTCGGCCACTTCGAGATAATAGGCGCCGGGAAGATCGAGCGTGTGCGCGCGCCAGGTGCGGAAGGCCTCCAAGCAGGGCAGAAAGTTTTGGTCGCAGGTTCCGTCGCCCTGAAGCAGGCGATGGACTTCCTCGGCGGCGTCCGGCAAAGGCCGCCACAACCTTGTGGCGTGGGCGCCGCGCGCCAATCCGCCGCCCATCGACACGAGATCGCGGAAGTTTTCCAGCGGCGTCGCTTCCGCCACCGCCGAAATGGCGGATTCGCCGGCGGCGATATCGACGGGCGCGCCGGCGAGCACCAGTCGCCCGAGCTTGCCCGGAAAGCGCGCCGCGAACATCAGGCCCAACCAGCCGCCTTGGCACAGCCCGACGAAATCGGCGCAACCGCCGATTTCCTCGACCATGACGTTCAGGTCCGCCAGATAGTCGTCGATGCGCCGGCCGCTCTGGCCGACGCTGGCGGAGAGCCATTCGACCAGATAGAGCGGCGCGCCCGACGCGCGTAAAACCTGCATCAGGCTGTGGTTGGCGTGGAGATCGGCGATCTGGGCGCCGTGCATGGAGAAGGGCGCGCAGACCAGCAAGGGCTGTCCCGCGCCCTCGGCGAACCGGCGCAGCCGGGCCGAGTGCAGCTCCAGCACGATTTCGTTCGCGCTCGCCCAGGCCGCCTCGGGCGTGGGCGCCGCGCGTCCGGTGAAGATGTCGCTCATCTGCCGCATGAACGACGCGCCCGCTTCGGCGGCGGCGAAGCTCGGCGCAAGCAGGCCTGTCCAATCGTCGTTAATCGCTTTTCCCCCCGGCAATGGCGGTCTCCGCCTTTTTTTTAAATTATAACCGACAATCGCTCCCGGCGCATTGTTCTAAAGCAGGTCCAGCGCAGCCTTGCGGGATCGCCGCAACGCTGGCTACAACGGGAGCAAGCAACAGACAACACGGCCCTCGGCCGCAGGGAGAGGATTTGACGGGACATTTCTTCCGAGCGGCGCGCGCGCTCATCGGCCTGTCGCTGCTGGCCGCGCCCGTGCGCGCCGAGCCGCAGTTCCCCGCGGAAAACGCCGCCGCGCCGACGCAGAGCTTGGTGATCGGCTATCTCCGGCGTTTTGAAAACCGCACCGCCATTTCCCGCCTCGATCTTCCCGCCGCAAACGACGGGCAGGCCGGCGCCGAGGCCGGTCTCGACGACAACAATGTCACCGGCGAATTTCTCGGCCAGACTTTTTCGCTCGCCGCGCATCGGCTCAAGGCTGGCGAAGATCCCGCCCAGGCCCTCGCCGATCTCGAAGCCCGGGGCGCCCGCTTCGTTCTGGCCGACCTCGGCGCGGAAAACCTGCTGGAAGCCGCCGACAGCGCGGCGGGCGCCCACGCGCTGCTGTTCAACATCGGCGCGCCCGACGAGGTCTTGCGCGAAGACTCCTGCCGCGCCAATGTCATCCATGTCGCGCCCTCGCGGGCCATGCTGGCGGATGCGCTGGCGCAATATCTGCTGTGGAAGCAGTGGCGCAAATGGTTTTTGGTGCTCGGCTCGCATGAGGCGGACGCGCTCTGGGCCGAGGCGCTGAAGCGTTCCGCGACCCGTTTCGGCGGCAAGATCGTGCAGGAGCGCGTGTTCGCCGACACCGGCGGCGCCCGCCACGCCGACAGCGGCGTGGCGCTGGTGCAGAAGCAGATTCCCGCGTTCACTCAGAGCGCGCCATCTTATGACGTGATGATCGCGGCCGATGAAAGCGCCGTGTTCGCCGATTACCTGCCCTATCGCACCTGGGACCCGCGCCCGGTCGCGGGCTCGGCGGGGCTGGTTGCGACCGCCTGGGACCCCTCCTACGAACAGGCCGGCGCCACCCAGTTGCAGCAGCGGTTCGAGCGCAGGTTCATGCGCCAAATGACCGCGCTCGACATGAACGGCTGGACGGCGGCGCGCATGATCGGCGAGGCGGCGGCGCACCAGCAGGCGGGCGACATCGCGACCGCCAAAAGCTATTTCCTGTCGAAGGATTTCGCGCTCGCCGCCTTCAAGGGCCAAAAACTGACGCTGCGCGACTGGAACCTGCAATTGCGCCAGCCCATCCTGCTGTCCGACGGTCGCAATGTCGTCTCCGTTTCGCCGCAGGAGGGTTTCATGCACCAGTTTTCCCAGCTCGACACGCTGGGCCTCGACCGACCGGAGACGAAATGCCAGTTCAAGTGAGCCGCGCCGCCTTCGCTCTCGTCCTGCTCGTGACCAATCCGGCCCTCGCTGCCGACGCCTTCGTCAGCAACGAGAAGGGCAACACCGTCTCGGTGATCGACGTCGAGTCGATGCGGTTGATAAAGACCATTCCGGTGGGACAGCGCCCGCGCGGCATCATTGTCAGCCCCGACCAGAAGACGGTCTATGTCGCGCTCGGCGACGACGACAAGATCGAAACCATCGACGTGAAGTTGCTCGCGGTGACCGGCGAGTTCGACGCGGGCCGCGATCCCGAACGCATCGCCATCTCGCCCGACGGCAAGACGCTTTACGCCACCAACGAGGACAGCAATTTCCTCACCTTCTTCAATCTCGAGGGCAGGGAGCGGCTGGGCGGCGCGCGGCTCGGCGTCGAGCCGGAAGGACTGGCGGTGAGCCCGGACGGCAAGCTCGTCGTCGCCACCACGGAAACCACGAGCATGGCGCATTTCGTGGACGCCGACAGGCGGAAAATTCTCGCCAACGTGCTGGTGGACACGCGTCCGCGCATGGCCGCCTTCACGCCTGACGGCAAGGAGGCGTGGGTCTCCACGGAGGTCGGCGGAACCGTTTGCATCATCGACGCGCAAAGCCACGCGATCGTTGATCGGGTGAGGTTCGAGGTTCCCGGCCTGCGCGCGGAAAACGTCGAGCCGGTGGGTATCAATATCACCGACGACGGCCGGCTCGCCTTCGTGTCGCTCGGCCCCGCCAACCGCGTGGCGGTGGTGGATGTGAAATCGCGGCGGGTGCTGAAGTATCTGCTGGTGGGGCAGCGGGTCTGGCACGCCGCCTTCACGCCCGACCAGAAGTTGTTGCTCACCGCCAATGGCGTTTCGAACGATGTTTCCGTGATCGACGTTGCGGCGTTGAAGGTTTTGAAATCCATCCAGGTGGGCCAATCGCCCTGGGATTTGGTCATTCCGGGTCCAGCCAAGCCATGAAATCCGACGCTCCCGCGCTGGAGGCGCGCCATGTCTCCCACAGCTACGGCCCGCGCAAGGCGCTGGAGGATGTCAGCTTTGCAGTTTCCAGGGGCTCGTTCTGCGTGCTGCTCGGCCTCAACGGCGCCGGCAAGAGCACGTTGTTCTCGCTGGTCACGCGGCTGTTCGCGCTGCGGCAGGGCGCCCTGATCGTGATGGGCTGCGACCTCCAGCGCGAACCGCGCAAGGCGTTGGCGCAACTGGGCGTGGTGTTCCAGTCGCGCACGCTCGACCTCGACCTCAGCGTCGCCCAGAATTTTTTCTACCACGCCGCCCTGCATGGCATCGGCAAGGCGCAGGCGGATGCGCGCACGGAAAAACTTTTGAGCGCCGTCCAGCTTGCCGACCGCGCCGGCGAAAAAGTGCGCAATCTCTCCGGCGGGCAGATGCGCCGCGTCGAAATCGCCCGCGCACTGCTGCACCGTCCGCGCCTGCTGGTGCTGGACGAGCCCACTGCTGGCCTCGACATCGGCGCCCGCGCCGACATTTTGAAGCTGGTGCGCGGGCTGATCGCCAGCGAGGGCATGAGCGTGCTGTGGGCGACCCATCTCACCGACGAGGTTTTCGAAACCGACGACGTGATCGTGCTGCACAAAGGTATTTTGCGCGCGACCGGGTCGGCGACGGAATTGCTGCGACAAACCGGCGCGGCCGATATCAGGGAGGCCTTTGTGACGCTGATCGGGGAGAAGGAGGCGCTCGCATGAGCTTTGCCGCCTATGCCATCTGCCTGAAGGGCATTATCTGGCGCGAAGGCCTGCGCTTCCTCCACCAGCGCGAGCGCTTCGTCTCCGCGCTGGTGAGGCCGCTGGTGTGGCTGTTCATCTTCGCGGCCGGGTTTCGGCAGGTGTTGGGGATTTCCATCATCCCGCCCTACGAAACCTATGTGCTTTACGAGGTCTACATCACGCCGGGCCTGCTGGCGATGATCCAGCTTTTCAACGGCATGCAGTCGTCGCTGTCCATGGTCTACGACCGCGAGATGGGCAACATGCGGGTGCTGCTGCTGTCGCCGTTTCCGCGCTGGTTCCTGCTGCTGGGCAAGCTGATCGCGGGCACGCTGGTGTCGGTGCTGCAATGCTACGCCTATCTCGCGATCGCCTACCTCTGGGAGATCGAGCCGCCGCCGCTCGGCTATCTCACGGTGCTCCCGGCGTTTTTGCTGGTCGGGCTGATGCTGGGGTCGCTGGGCATGCTGCTATCGTCGCTGATCAGGCAGCTGGAGAATTTCGCGGGCGTGATGAATTTCGTGATCTTCCCGATGTTCTTCGCCTCCTCCGCGCTCTATCCGCTCTGGCGGGTGCAGGAGGGCAGCCCCTGGCTGTATTATGTCTGCCAGATCAACCCGTTCACCCATGCGGTGGAGCTGATTCGCTTCGCGCTCTACATGCAGTTCAATCCGCTGGCCTTCGCGGTGGTGTCCGGCTGCACCATCGTGTTCATGCTCGCGGCCATCGTGGCCTACGATCCCTCGCGCGGGTTGATGGCCTTGCGGGGCGCGCCAGGCGCCGCGGCATAGTGCATCGAATCGGCCGCGGCATAGTGCATCGAATCGGCCGCGGCATAGTGCATCGAATCGGCCGCGGCATAGTGCGACGAATCAGCCGCGGCATAGTTCATGGAACCGGCTGCGGCATAGTCCATCGCGTCGCTAGACTTTAAGCGTGTTTTGCGGCACAATTCTTCATGCGTGACTGGAATTGCGATCTTTATCTGAAGTTCGAGCGCGAACGCGCTCAGGCCGCGCGGGACCTGCTTTCCCGCATCCCTCCCCTCGCGCCGCAAAGAATCGTCGATCTCGGCTGCGGCCCCGGCAACAGCGCGGCGATCCTGTCGCTGTATTATCGCTGCGGTGACATTGTCGGCATCGACCGCTCGCCCAGCATGATCAAGGCGGCGCGCGAGCGGTTGCCTGTCGCGCGATTCGTGCAGGCCGACCTGGTGGAGTGGGTCCCGGAAGCCAAGGTCGATCTGATCTTCGCCAACGCCGCCCTGCATTTCGCCGCCGAACACGACCGCCTGCTGCCGAAGCTTATGTCCTTCCTCAATCCCGGCGGCGTTCTCGCCGTGCAGATGCCGAATGTGCTGCAAGACTCCGCGCACGCGCTGATGCGCATGGTGGCGGTGGATGGCCCGTGGATGGAAAAGCTGGCGCCCATCGCCAAGAGCCGCGCGGCAATCGGCGGCATCGACGATTATTACGCCTGGCTGTCGCCGCATGTCCGCAACATCGACCTTTGGCAGACCACTTACGTGCATCCGCTCGATGGCCACGACGCGGTGATCGACTGGTTCGCCGGTTCGGCGCTGCTGCCGTTCCTCAACGCGCTCGATGAGGACGAAAGCGCCGCCTTTCTGGCGCAATACCGGCGCGAGCTGGAAATGGCCTATCTGCCGCAGGACGACGGCAAGGTGCTGCTGCACTATCCGCGCCTGTTTTTTGTGGCGCAGGCCTGACGCCGGCGTGGGCCCGGCTTCTTGCCTTCGCCACAATTTGACGGCAAACAGGGCGCATGGCTCAAGTTCTTACTCGCGCTCTCGCTCTGATCGGCCTAGTTGCAACCCCGGCTTTCGCCAGCGGCTTGCCGGAGCATCCGCCGCGTCCGCCGGCACGCCCGGAATTTCTCGGCGATCCCGCGCCCGCCGCGCCCACGGCTGAACAGCCCGCGCCGGCGCCTGCCGACGCCGCACAGGCTCCGCAAGCCGCGCAAGACCCCAGGAGTGGCCCCGTGGACGGCCCGGTGAACGCGCCGGCGCCGCCGCAGGAGGCCAAGGTCGATCTGCCGCAACCGCCCTACGATCCTCGGCCGGACGCGTCCGATCCCGAAGGGTTCAGCCTCGCGGAAAGAGCGGGTCTCGCCGATCTCACCCGCAAATACGCCGCCCAGCACGGCGTGCCGCTGGCGCTGCTGCATCGGATCATCATGCGCGAGAGCAGATATCGGCCGGGCGCCATGCACCACCACTATCTCGGGCTGATGCAGATCACCCACGCCACCGCGCACAGCATGGGCTACAAGGGCTCCGCCAAGGGTCTGCTCGACGCCGAAACCAATCTCGCCTACGCGACGCCCTATCTCGCCAACGCCTGGGCGCTTTCGGACGGAGACATGAACCGGGCCGTTCAGCTCTATTCCTCCGGCTATTATTATCTCGCCAAGAAGAAAGGCATGCTCGGCGCCATGCGCGACGCGAATTCGCCGCCGGCCCACCGGGAAGCATCGGCGCCGGAACAGGCCAGCCTGGCCGCGCCGCCACCGCCCCAGGACTTTTTCGGCAGCCTGTTCAATCCGAGATAGCAAGGAGCCGGGGCCATGGACAGTCGAACCGGCCGGAAACTGCGTCTGATGGCGCTGGACGAAGCTGACCTCGCCGTGCTCTCGGCCCATGCGCAGGACGCGGTGCTGCATGTCGGCGACATGCTGTTCCAGCCGAACGTGCGCCGGTTCGTGCTCGCGCTGCATCGCTTCGACTGGCTCAGCGAAGGCGCGCGGCAGCGCGTGCAATCCGGCCTGCATTTCGAGCATGTGCGCAAGGTCTCGCTGCACGGGTTTCGGCAGGACCGGCCCGATGACATCCTGAACCTGCTCTCGATCGTGTTCGCGCCCGGCGAAGCGCCTTCGGGCGAAATTGTGCTGACCTTCTCCGGCGATTGCGGCGTGAGGCTCGAGGTGGAATGCGTCGAGGCGCGCCTCGCCGACATCGGGCCGCGCTGGCCGTGTCCCCATGCGCCCGAGCACGGCGGCGAGACGGCGGGGTAGGGCGGGCGCCCACCGCTACCCGCCGATTGTTGACGCCCGGCGCCAACGCGGCAGAACACCATTACCGAGCCCAAGGCGGCAGTGACACGATCGGCGTCGCGGCCGGCGAAAGCGGCAAATCGGAACATGACGATTCCATGATGCGGAAATCTGCGAGCATAAAATAGCAAAGCTCTGCAACATCGTCCGTAATTCCGCGAAGCTCGTGGTAAATATCGTGAGAGTTCAAGCAAAAAGATCATTGGTAACGCTCAGTTTGAGCGTCAATCTTGATTTTTACGTGCGTTCCCGTTATTATTGTATTCATACGCTGATGGTTGGAGAGCAATCGTGTTCATACAACTGCACAAGGGTTCTCCCGCAACGAAGGATTTCTATGACCGGGTCGGATGGCGCCGGCGGGACGGCGTTCTCGTGGACACGCTGCTGTTTGGCTCGACCGGAGGCCCGATCCGGGACGCGCTTGAATTTCAGCGAAATGAGCGTCTGGTGCAGGCGGTTGGCGCGGGTTCGCGCATGGCGGAGCTTGGCTGCGGCGGTTCACCCGCTGTCTCACTTGCCAGGCAGTGCGCGTCGTACACGGCGGTCGATTTCTCCTCTGTGGGGCTGCGCGAGGCGGCTGCGGCCCTTGTGGACGCAAACGTTTCGTTCGAGACGATCGAAGCGGATATCACCCGCTTGCCGTTCGAAGATGGCGCGTTCGACGTCGTCTATTCTGCGCATGCCATCTACCATATTGATTCCGTTGCCGGCCAGGTTGCCGCGTTTCAAGAGGCGATGCGCATCGTCCGACCCGGCGGCCGGGCGATATTCGTGATGGCCAACCCGTTCCCCATCCTGTTTCCGCTGCGGCTCATCCGTCGCGTGCTCGCGATGACGCCGGGACTCAACGCGGCCTTGAATCGCTTTCGCGAAAAGCCGGTGCTGCCCTACCTGCCGTTGTCCATGGGATGGATGAGGCGGCAGTTGCGAAAGTGGGGCGACGTAAGGATTACCGGGCATGCGGCGCCAAGTCATCAGTTTGACCGCCGTGTATCGGAAACCGCGACGTTTGGGCGCTTGGCATGGCGCTTGATACACTGGCTTGAAACAGATCACGCAGACGCCGCGGCGCAACTGGGTTGCTATGTCGTCATTCTCGTCGACAAGTCGGAACAGGCCGCTGCAACTGCGTAACGGAACCATTGCATTTTCCGCCGCGTTTGCGCTGCGCCGCCGCCCCGCAGGAACCTGTGAAGCTTGACAAAAGGATTTGCGCGGCCCAATTGCGCTGTTTGCAACGGGAGCCGAAAAATGCCGTTCAGGCTTGATGCCGCCGCCGAGGATTTTGCCCAAAAGTTCGAGGCGCTGCTGCACATGAAGCGCGAGACCTCGGAGGATGTGGACGCCACCGTGCGCGCCATCATCGCCGACGTTTGCGCACGCGGCGACGAGGCCTTGATCGACTATTCCAGGCGTTTCGACCGGATCGAGCTGACGCCGGAAACCCTGCGGTTTTCAAGGGACGAGGTCGAAGCGGCGGTGGCCGCCTGCCCGAAGGACCAGATCGACGCGCTGAAGCTGGCGCGCGACCGCATCGCCTTTTTCCACGAAAAACAAAGACCGTCCGACCTGCGCTTTACCGATGACGCCGGCGTCGAACTCGGCTGGCGCTGGAGCGCGGTTGAATCCGCCGGTCTTTATGTGCCCGGCGGCACGGCGTCTTATCCCTCGTCGGTGTTGATGAACGCGCTGCCCGCAAAAGTGGCGGGCGTCGAGCGCCTGGTGATGGTCGCGCCCGCGCCCGACGGAAAAATCTC
>Ga0181519_10001763_pt1 | contig 18882 bp, 20 predicted proteins | sample PEATcosm2014_Bin_26_FD_121102 | JGI IMG/M metagenome (GOLD analysis project Ga0181519, IMG submission 121102) | Peatland microbial communities from MTU Mesocosm Facility, Houghton, MI, USA - PEATcosm2014_Bin02_10_metaG | ecosystem: Environmental > Terrestrial > Soil > Wetlands > Peat | place...
CGAGGTGCTGGCAAAGGGAGCCCCACTCGCGGACGCGACCGCACGGAGTCTCCTCGCGGGGATTATCGCGCTCGGGAGAGAAGGCATCTCCCACGGTTCGATCGACCAGGACCACCTGATCATCGGGGAGGACGGCACCGTCGCGATCGACGACTTCCTGAACGGCACGTCGGGAGCCACGCCTGCGCTTTCGTCGAGGGACCTGGCATCGGGGATCGTCTGCTGCGCCTTGTCCCTGGGTGTCGACCCGGCCCTCTCGATCGCCCACGACGTGGCAGGTCCCGAGCGGGTGACGGCGTGCCTGCCCTACTTCCAGAAGGCGGCGCTGCCCTCCGCCCTCGCCGAAGCCATGAAGGAGCAGAAGGCGCTGCTCGACACACTGCGCACGGATGGTGCGAAGCAGCTCGGCGTCGAGGCGCCCGAGCCAGCGAAGCTGACGCGGGTCAGCGGGACCACGCTCGTGATCGCGATCGGCACTGTGATCGGCGGGTGGGCACTGATCGCGGTCTTCCTCAACGTCGCCGCGTCCTTCTCAACGATCAAGGGGGCGAACCTTCTCTGGGTCCTCGTGGTGGCGCTGCTCGCGGTCATCCCGTACCCGGCGGGGGCGCTCGCCGACGAAGGCTCGATACCCGGGACGCTGCCGTACTTCAAGCTGACCGTCCTGGAGCTCTCGAACGCCTTCTCCGGGCTCGCCGTGGGAACAGTCGCCGTGCTCGCGGCCCGCGTGCGCTTCTACCAGAAGGAGGGCAATGACGCGACGACCGCCGTGAGCTCGGGCGTCCTCACGTCCGCGTCGAGCTGGATCGTCAAGGGCGGCCTGTTCCTGATCGCGCTGCCGTTCGCGCTCAGCTCGTTCAACTTCAAGGACAATCCCTCCGGTGGCAACCACGCCAAGCTCATCTGGCTCATCCTCGCGGCCGTGTGCCTTGTCGGGATCGCCCTCGCGGTCGTGCTCTTCGTGCCGAGGTGGCGATCGATCATCAAGAAGAAGCTGGCACCGAAGACCAAGGAGATCCGTGACCACCTCGTGGTGCTGGCCGGTCGCCCCGCCAAGCTCTTCGAATTGTTCGGCGGTGCGCTCATCGCGCAAATGGCCGTCGCCTACGCCCTCGGCGCATCGCTGCATGCCTTCGACACGAGCCTCTCGATCGCGCAGATCCTCATCGTGCTCACGCTCGGGTCGATGCTCGGAGGGATCTCGCCCGTGCCCGGTGGGATGGGCGTCGTCGAGGCCGGGATGATCATCGGCCTGACGGCGGTCGGCGTGCCCGAGGACATCGCGGTCTCCGCCGTCTTCGTCCAGCGGCTCTTCACCGCCTACCTGCCGCCACTGTTCGGCTGGTTCGCGCTCGTCTGGCTGCGCCGCCAGGATCTGCTGTAGCGGACTGGCCGGCCGCGCATCCCCGGCGTCGCCTGCCGGTGCTGGGAGCGTGCCGAGCGTGGACGAGTGGGGACCCGGCGCATCGCGCCTACGATGCCGGCATGGAGGTCGCCGACTCGATCGTCGCGCTGATCGGCAACACCCCGCTGGTGCGCCTGCACCGGATCACCGAGGGCATCGAGGCCACGGTCCTCGCGAAGGTGGAGTACATGAATCCGGGTGGCTCGGTGAAGGACCGCATCGCAGAGCGCATGATCGATGCGGCCGAGCGCTCCGGCGATCTTCGACCCGGCGGCACGATCGTCGAGCCGACGAGCGGCAACACGGGAGTCGGTCTCGCGCTCGTGGCCCAGCAGCGTGGATACCACTGCCTCTTCGTTGTGCCCGACAAGGTGAGCGCTGACAAGATCGCCGTCCTGCGCGCCTACGGCGCGGAGGTCGAGGTCTGTCCCACCGCAGTCGAGCCGGACGACCCGCGCAGCTACTACAGCGTGTCGGACCGCCTCGCCCGCGAGATCGACGGCGGTTTCAAGCCGGACCAGTACAAGAACCCGGAGAACCCCGCCGCCCACTACCACTCGACCGGCCCGGAGCTCTGGCGGCAGACCGACGGCACGATCACGCACTTCGTCGCCGGCGTGGGCACGGGCGGGACGATTTCGGGCGTGGGCCGCTACCTGAAGGACATCTCCCAGGGGGCCGTCCAGGTGATCGGCGCGGACCCGGTCGGCTCCGTGTACTCGGGTGGCACCGGTCGGCCGTACCTGGTCGAGGGGGTCGGCGAGGACATCTGGCCCGAGACCTACGACCGCACGGTCTGCGACGAGATCATCGCGGTCTCGGACCGGGACTCCTTCGACATGACCCACCGCCTCGCCCGCGAGGAGGGGCTGCTCGTCGGCGGATCCTGCGGGATGGCCACGGTCGCGGCGCTCGACGTCGCGAGGAGGGCTGGCCCCGGCGACGTCGTCGTCGTCCTGCTGCCGGACGGCGGCCGCGGATACCTGTCCAAGGTGTTCAACGACGAGTGGCTCGCTCGGTACGGCTTCGCGTCGACCCCCGGGGCGCTCACCGTCGGCGACGTGCTCAGCGAGAAGGCGGGATCGCTCCCGAGCTTCCTGCACACGCACCCGAACGAGACGATCAGAGACGCGATCGACATCCTGCGCGAGTTCGAGGTCTCCCAGCTCCCGGTCGTGAAGGCTGAGCCTCCGGTGAAGGCAGCCGAGGTCGTCGGCTCGGTGACGGAGCGCGCCTTGCTCGACGCGCTGTTCAGCGGCGATGCCCAGCTTGCCGACTCCGTCGAGCGGCACATGTCACCCGGACTGCCGATCGTCGGATCGGGCGAGCCCCTGGAGTCGGCGTTCGCGGCGCTCAAGGATGCCGACGCGATCGTCGTGCACCGCGACGGCGACCCGATCGGCGTGCTCACGCGCCAGGACCTGCTCGGGCACCTGGTCCGGTGAGATCGGTAGCCTCGCGGGGTGACTGACGCCCAGGGGTTCGAGACGCTCGCCATCCACGCCGGGCAGGCGGCGGACGCCGCCACCGGCGCGGTGGTCCCGCCGATCTACCAGGTGTCCACCTACCTGCAGGACGCCGTCGGCGAGACGCGCGGCGGCCACGACTACTCGCGGACCATCAACCCGACGCGCACCGCGCTCGAGACGTGCATCGCGTCGCTCGAGGGGGCCGCCTTCGGATCTGCGTTCGCTTCGGGGATGGCGGCAGCCGACACCGTGCTGCGCGCACTCCTGGCACCCGGCGACCACGTCGTCATGCCGAACGACGTCTACGGCGGCACCTTCCGACTCGTCGACAAGGTGCTCTCCCGCTGGGGGCTCGACTACACGGCGGTCACCCTGTCGGACACCGCAGCGGTCGCCGCCGCCGTGCGGCCCGGCTCCACGCGGCTCATCTGGGTCGAGACGCCGTCCAACCCGCTCCTGCACATCGCGGACATCGCGGCGATCGCGCGCATCGCGCACGACGCAGGGTCGCTCGTCGTGGTCGACAACACCTTCGCGACGCCGTACCTCCAGCAGCCCCTCGCCCTTGGCGCCGACGTCGTCCTGCACTCGACGACCAAGTACCTGGGCGGGCACAGCGACGTGGTCGGCGGTGCGGTGGTCACCTCGGACGAGGCAATTGCGGAGCGAATCTCCTTCCACCAGAACGCGATGGGCTCGATTCCCGGGCCGTTCGACTGCTGGCTGGTCCTGCGCGGGATCAGGACCCTCGCGGTGCGCATGGAACGGCACTGCGACAACGCCGAGCGGGTGGTCGAGCTGCTGGCCGGGCACCCGAAGGTGACCACCGTGCTCTATCCCGGCCTCCCCGGGCACCTCGGGCACGAGATCGCGAGCCGCCAGATGCGCCGCGCGGGCGGGATGGTGTCGTTCGCGGTAGCCGGCGGAGCCAGCGCCGCAATCGAGGTCTGCAACCGCGCCTCGGTCTTCACCCTCGGCGAGTCGCTGGGCGGCGTCGAGTCGCTCATCGAGCACCCGGCCGAGATGACCCACCACTCGACGACGGGCTCAGAGGCGGAGGTGCCCGACGACCTCATCCGGCTGTCAGTCGGGATCGAGTCGATCGACGACCTCCTGGGCGACCTGCGCCACGCCCTCGGCTGAGTCAGTCGGGGCTGACGCTGCGCAGCCCGCCCCAGATGAACTGGGCGGTCCGACGCGCGATCCTGTCGACGGCCTGCTCGTCCGTCTCGTTGCTCGCCTCGTGGGAGTTGTCCAGCCAGTAGGACGCGGACGCCTTCGCCGCGCCCACGACGGTGGCGGCGAGGAGCCGCTGGTGGTCGGGCTCGAGCCCGGCGTCGATGAGCGGATTGGCGAACTCGACGAGCACGTCGTAGATCGCGTCGAGGTGCCTCGAGATGTCCTCGTCTGCTGGTTCGGCGAGGAGGAGCCTGAACGACACGTCGTCGCTCACCATCATGGAGAAGTAGATGCGGAACGCGGTGTCCACCTTGTCGCGCGGGGCGACCTCGGGTGAAGCGGCGACCGAAAGCGCTTCGAGCAGCTTGGTCGCCGCTGTCGTGATGATCTCCTCGTAGAGCGCGTGCTTCGACTCGAAGTGCTGGTACAGGAGTGGCTTCGTGACCCCGGCGGCGCGCGCGACGCTGTCCATTGTGGTCCCGTCGTAGCCGCCCTCGGAGAAGAGGTGCGACGCGACGTCGAGCAGCTGCTCCCTGCGCTCCTGGGACTTCAGCCGCTTCGTCTCGGTGACGACCATCATGATCGGGGGAGCCTATCGGTTCATGCGTTCCAGAGGTCGGTGAACAGGGCGGACAGCTCGCCGGGGAGCAGCGACAGGTCGTACGTGCTTCGCGCGACCGCGAGGTTCTCGTCGAGCAGCTCCTCATCGGGACGATCGATGAACTTCTCGAGTGCGCCGACCGCGTCGACGTCGAAGAAGCGGAACCCGTGGCCCTCGATCTCGTCCATGACCGGGTATCGATTGCGTGCAAGGGGGCGACGGTGCGCGACGGACTCGATCGTCGGGTTGCCGAACCCCTCCCATGTGGACGTCATCGCGACGACGTCGGCTGCGGCGTAGATGTCAGACACGCTGAAGCCGTCCGGAAGGCCCTGGCGAACACCGGTCCTCGCCGACGAGAGGAGCCGGTCGAGGTCGGGACCGAAGCCGTCCTCCGCACCGCCCACGATCCAGTAGATCGCGCCGAGGCGCTCAGCCAGCCGGAGCGCGGCCGCGACGTTCTTGCGCGGGATCGCGCGCATGGGCTGGACGACGAGGGTTGCCGACGCCCTGACGCCCAGGGCGGCGCGCATGGCGACCCGGTTCCCAGCAGGAGGGTCGAGGTCGAAGTGGTTGGTGATCTCCACCGATGTGATGCCCCGCTCAGCCAACTGGCGCCCCGAGAGCGCGTTGATGGTCACGTGCCGCCAGCAGGGGTCGTCCGGCGGGCCGTCGATGTGCGCGAGGTGGGCGCGCTGCCACGGGAGGTCGTGGTGGTGCAGCACCGCGGGCCTGCCCCGCAGGATCGACGCGATGGCGTCGCTCGCCGGGACGTTGAGCGGCAGGGAGCAGACGTTCTCGACGACGACTGCGTCGGCGTCGCCGATGGCCTCGGTGAGCTCGTCGGGGTCCGGGGGCGATGTGGCGCCGATCTCGAGCCCGCGCACGACCGTGTCGACCGGCCCCTCGCCCGCCACCGTCGAGACATCGTGGCCGAGGGCGCGGAGCGCGGCGGTCCACTTGTCGGTCTCCACGGACACGCCATCGGACATGCCGAGGCGGAAGGACACGACGGCGACCGTTGCCACGGCCGGTGACGCTAGGCGACCCACGGAGGATCGTTCGGGCGGCTTGTACAATCCACTGACCTGCGCGGAAGGAACCCATGGCGAAGCGAGCACTGATCACGGGCATCACCGGGCAGGACGGCTCCTACCTCGCCGAGCTCCTCCTCGAGAAGGACTACGAGGTCATCGGGCTGGTCCGGAGGACCTCGACGGTCAATCTCGAGCGGATCGCCCACCTCGCCGAGCGGATCACGCTCGTCCCGGGGGACCTGCATGACGAGACGTCGCTCATCAACGTGCTGCGGGACCACCGCCCCAACGAGGTCTACAACCTCGCGGCGCAGAGCTTCGTCCACTCGTCGTGGTCGCTCCCGGTCCTCACCGGGGAGACGACGGCGCTCGGCGTCACGCGACTGCTTGACGGGATCCGGCTCGTCGACCCCGAGATCCGCTTCTACCAGGCGAGCTCGTCGGAGATGTTCGGCAAGGTCCAAGAGACGCCGCAGACCGAGTCGACGCCGTTCTACCCCCGGAGCCCGTACGGGGTCGCGAAGGTCTACGGCCACTGGATCACGGTGAACTATCGCGAGAGCTACGGCCTGTTCGCCACGTCGGGGATCCTGTTCAACCACGAGTCCCCGCGCCGCGGCCTCGAGTTCGTGACCCGCAAGGTGAGCGACGGCGTCGCCCGCATCAAGCTGGGGCTCGCGAGCGAGCTGCGGCTCGGGAACCTGGATGCGGAGCGCGACTGGGGCTACGCGGCCGACTACGTGCAGGCCATGTGGCTGATGCTGCAGCAGGACGAACCCGACAACTTCGTGGTCGCCAGCGGCCAGACGCACCCGATCAGGGAGTTCTGCGAGATCGCGTTCTCCTCCGTCGGGCTCGACTGGCACGACCATGTGGTCGTGGACGAGCGGTTCTACCGCCCCGCCGAGGTCGACCGGCTGGTCGGGGACCCGAAGAAGGCCGAGTCCGTCCTCGGCTGGCGCCGCGAGGTGGGATTCGAGCAGCTGGTCCAGATGATGGTCGAGGCAGACTTGGCCGCGGTGTCGAACTCCCTGCGCTGAGCGACCCCGGACGCCTCGGCGCCCGCAAGTAGGCTCTGCTGGCCCCATGGCCTCCGCCGTCTCTCTTCGTTCGGCCGTGGCCCTCCTTGGAGGGTTCCCCGTGCTCGCGGGTGTGGACCTCGACCTCGAGGAGGGCTCCGTGCTTGCCGCGCTCGGCCCCAACGGTGCCGGGAAGACGTCACTGCTGCAGGTGCTCGCGGGCCTGCTTGCGCTTCGCGACGGGTCGGGCACCGTGCTGGACTGCGACCTCGCCACGGCCCGCGGCGAGCTCCGCAGGCGCGTGGGGCTCCTCGGGCACCACACCACGCTCTACGCCGAGCTCACCGCCCAGGAGAACCTGGCGTTCGCGCTGCGCGCCATGCGGCGGCCGCCGAGGGACGCCGGTCCGGCGCTCGAGCGTGTCGGGCTCACGGGGCGGCTCGCGTCGACACCGGTGCGCTCCTTGTCGGCGGGCCAGCGACGCAGGATGGGGCTCGCGTGGCTGATCGCGCGGCGTCCCTCGCTCTGGCTCCTCGACGAACCCCATGCGGGGCTTGATCCCTCCGGACGCGACCTGTGCGACGAGCTGGTCGAGGAGGCGGCCTCGAGTGGCGCGACGGTCGTGCTCACGAGCCACGACGCGGATCGCGCCGAGCAGGTGTCGGACCTCGTCGTGACCCTCGCGGGCGGGACCGTGGCGCGCACCGCTGCCGGACGGAGGGCTCGTCGTGTTGCATGACGCGCTCTTGGTGGCGGGCAAGGACCTCCGCATCGAATTGCGATCGAGGGTGCTGCTGTGGCAGGTCCTGCCCTTCGGGATCCTCGCTCTCGTGCTCTTCGCCCTGGCCCTCGGGCCGTCCGAGGCGGTGCTGCGCCGAGGAGCCCCCGGCCTGTTCTGGCTGGCGCTCCTGCTCGCCGCGGTCCTCGCGATCGCGCGATCGGCAGGGATCGAGAGCGCGGAGGGGACGAGGGCCTCAGTGAGACTCCTCGGGCTCGACCCCGGTGGCGTGTTCCTCGGGAAGTCCTGCGCGCTGCTCGTCGAGCTCAGTGCGCTCGGTCTCGTCCTCGACCTCGGCCTGCTGGTCCTGTTCCACGTCGACGCCGCCAGGCTGGCTCTCGCGCTGCCCCTGGCGCTGCTCGCTGTCGTCGCACTGGCGGCGGTCGGCACCATCTACGGTGCCCTCGTGGCTGGCACCGACGTCGCAGGCACCCTCCTCCCGCTCCTCGTCCTCCCCGCCCTCTCCCCGGTCCTGATCGCGGGGGAGCGCGGCACCGCGTCGGTCCTTGCGGGCGGCGGTCCGGGCCGGTGGGCGGTCCTCCTCGCGGTGATGGCCGTCGTCTACGTGGCGGTCGGCATCGTGCTCTACGGCCCCCTCGAGGAGGCGTCGTGACACGGTTCCTCAACCGCGCCCTCGGGCCGTTCGCCCTGGTGTCCCTGGCCGTCACGATCTGGCTCGGCCTGTGGGTGACGCCGCCCGACGAGGTCCAGGGCGACATCGTCCGGCTGCTCTACGTGCACCCCGCGCTCGCGACCGTCGCGCTCTACGAGGCGTTCGCGCTCGCAGCCCTCGCCTCCGCCCTGTACCTCTGGCCCCGGACCCGCTCGGAGAAGTGGGACCTCCTCGCGGCGTCCGCCGTCGAGGTCGGCGTGGTCTTCCTGACGCTGACGCTGATCACCGGGTCGCTGTGGGGACGGCCAGCGTGGGGCGTCTGGTGGACGTGGGACGCGCGGCTCACGACGACCGCGCTGCTCGACATCCTGTTCATCGGGTACCTGGCGCTGCGCCGTGTCCCCGCGGACCCGCCCGTGCGCGCCAAGCGGTGCGCCGTCCTTGCGCTGCTGTCGACGCTCGACATCCCGATCGTGCACTTCTCGGTGCAGTGGTGGAACGGGCTGCACCAGGGTGCGTCGGTCACGGTCGGCTTCCACTTCCTCATCCACGGCTCGATGCTGTGGACATTCCTCCTGAGCATGGTGGCGTTCAGCGCGACCTTCGTCTGGATGGTGCGCGAGCGCTACCGCATCGCCGTGCGAGACGAGATGCACGGCGTCGAGACGCTCGAGGTCGCCCTCGCGGCGCGCAGGGCGGAGGGTGCGTCATGACCTACGTCGTGTGGGGCTACGTGATCACGTTCACGACGCTCGCCGCGTACGCGGTGTCGCTCAGGCTGCGTTCGAGGCGGCGATGACGACGACCACGCCCGCGGAGGACCTGAGCCCCCTCGAGCCGGCAGCCCCCAGGCAAGCGACGCGCAGCGCGCGCGTTCGGCTCGGCGTCGTGCTCGGGCTGATCGCCCTCGCGGTCGGGGTTCTCCTCTACGAGGGACTGCTGAGCTCGCTCAACTACTTCGACACGGTGGACCAGGCTCTCAACCACCGCGCCTCGATCGGCACGACGTCGATCCGCCTCGAAGGTGTCGTCGTGCCTCACACGGTCGAGATGTCGGCGGCCGGCACGAACTTCACCATCAGCGGGGCCGACGGCCGCACAATCCGCGTGATCAACACGGGCTCGCCTCCTGAGCTGTTCCAGCCGGACATCCCCGTCGTGGTCGTCGGGCGGTTCGCGTCGTCGACCTCGGACGTCTTCGATTCCAACCAGATCCTCGTCAAGCACTCGGCCACCTACATCGCGGCACACCCCGGCCGCGTCAAGGCACCCAACGGCTCGGTGCGCTGATGCCCGCGGTGCTCGGGACCCTCGGGGCCGTCATCGCCTTCGCCGCGGCCCTCCTCGGCCTCGTGGTCCAGCTCGTCGAGCTGCGGCTTCGCGCCCTGCGCCGGACGGTCCCGGTGTGGCTCGAGGGCCGCTGGCTGATCGCCCTCGTCGGCGCCGGGGTGCTGCTCGCCGTCGGCTCGATGCAGTACGCGCTCATCACGCACGACTTCGCCCTCGCCTACGTCGCGGACAACAACGCGACGGTGACCCCGCTGCTGTACTCCATCACCGGGATGTGGTCGGCCCTCGAGGGCTCGATCCTGCTCTGGGGCCTCATCCTCACGATCGTGACCGCGGCGGTCATCGTCCTGTACCGGCGTCGCCACACCGACCCTGTGGTCGGGTGGGCGACTGCGGTCCTGTTCGGATGCCTGACCTTCTTCCTCTGGCTCATCGCGGGCCCGGCCAGCCCCTTCGAGCGGACGGGCGGGACGCTCCCGTCGCAGGGGGCCGGACCGAACGCGCTCCTGCAGGACAACCCGCTGGTCGCGATCCACCCGCCGCTCATCTACACCGGTCTCGTCTGCTTCTCCGTGCCGTTCGCCTTCGTCGTCGCCACGCTCGTCGTCGGGCGGTTCGACGACGAGTGGCGGCTCGAGTCCCGGCGGTGGGCCGTGTTCGCGTGGACGGTCCTCACCGTCGGCGTCGTGCTGGGCGCCTGGTGGAGCTACCAGGTGCTCGGGTGGGGCGGGTTCTGGGGATGGGACCCCGTCGAGAACGCCGCGCTGCTGCCGTGGCTGGTGGGCACGGCCTACGTGCACTCGATCGTCGTCGAGGAGCGCCGCGGCCTGCTTCGCGTCTGGAACGCGACACTCGGGATGGCCGTGTTCGCGCTGACCATCCTCGCGACCTACTTCACCCGCTCGGGCGTGCTCGAGAGCGTCCACGCCTTCAGCTCGTCGACGCTCGGCCCGCTGATCCTCGCGTTCCTGACGGTTGTCGTGGTCGGCGGGCTCGCGCTGCTCGCGTGGCGCGGCGACCGACTGCGCTCGCCGGTGCGGATCGACGAGCCCATGAGCCGCGAGGGGGCGTTCGTCGTCAACAACGTCCTGTTCGTCGGATTCGCCGCGGTGGTCCTGCTCGGCACGGTCTTCCCGCTCGCCTTCCAGGCCATCCGCCACGAGACCGTGACGGTCGGCCCCCCGTACTTCGACGCGGTCGCGGTCCCCGTGGGGATCTGCGTGCTGTTCCTGATGGCGGTTGCCCCGGTTTTGAGCTGGCGCCATGCGGACCTGTGGGTCTCGTGGCGCCGGCTCGCGCCCAGCGCGTGGGCGGCCACCGCGCTCGTGGTCGTGCTCGTCGCCACGGGGGTGCGGGGCGTGGGGACGCTGGTCGCGTACTTCCTGGCGGTCGTCGCCGCCGGCGCTGCGGTCCGCACGCTCGCGGGCAACCTGCGCTCGACGAGGGGACGTGCCGCACCGCTGTGGCACGGGCTGGTCGGGCGCTCCTCGGGGGGGATGATCGTGCACCTGGGCGTGGTGCTTGCCTGCGTCGGCATCGTGACGTCGGTCTCGTTCGCCACTCGCGCTGAGGTGACCCTCGCTCCCGGCCAGACGAAGGCCGTCGGCGGTCACACGGTGACCTACCTCGGGTTGCGCGAGGTCTCCGACCCGGTGCGAAAGGCGACCCAGGTGGTGGTGCGAGTCGACGGGAGGGGCGTCTTCTACCCCGCCGTCACCCAGTTCGCCGGGCGCAGCGGCCAGGTGGTCGGCACGCCGGCGATCGACTCGGGCGTCCTCGGCGACGTGTACCTCACATTCGACGCGATCGGCCAGGGGAGCTCGGTCTCCGGCGCGCAACTCGTCCCGGGGCTGCGGCCCGGCTCCGTCGTGCTCGGCGTGACCGTCCAGCCCCTGCTCGCCTGGCTCTGGACGGGCGGGCTCGTGGTCGGCATCGGAGGGCTGCTCGCGCTCATCCCGGCACGCCGACGCGCGCGCGGGAGCCGTGCCGCGGTGCCGACGGCCGTCCTGGAGGCGGTGTGAGGCGGTCCCACATCGTCCGGATCGTCGCGATCGTCGCGATCGTCGCGTTCGCCGGGATCGCGGTCTTTCTCGCCACGCGGCCCGTCGCCCAGGGCGCGACCCAGGTCGATTCGCCGCTCATCGGCACGATGGCGCCTGCCTTCAGCGCGCAGACGCTGTCGGGAACGGACGTCTCGCTCGAGTCGCTGCGCGGCCATGTCGTCGCCCTGTCGTTCTTCGCGTCGTGGTGCGGCCCGTGCCGGATCGAGGCGCCCGAGCTGGCCACCTTCCAGTTCGACCAGCGGCACCGGGGGACCGGTGTCGAGCTCTACGGCGTCGTGTTCAACGACTCCGATGTCGCGGTCCGCTCGTTCCTGCACGCCTACGGCCTCGAGTACCCCGTCCTGACCGATCCTTCGGGGTCGATCGCGAATGACTTCGGCGTCACCGGCCCGCCCGTGACCGTCGTGCTCACGCCGGGCGGCAAGGTCGCTGCCGTGCTCGAGGGGGCGGTGACGAGCACCCAGCTCAGCCAGGTGACCGAGGCGGCGGGACGAGGACCGGCGTGAGCCCTGGCGCACGCCGGCTCCTCGGCCCGGGTCTCCTCCTCGTCGTGCTGGGCGTGGCGCTGCTCATCGGCAGCGGGGTCTTCGACACGCCCGCGCCGGCTGCCAGCACCAGGATCGCGGCCCTCGAGCGGATCGTGCGGTGCCCGAGCTGCCAGGACCTCTCGGTCGCCCAGTCGAACGCCGCGTCGTCGATCGCAGTTCGTCGCGAGATCGCGGACGCCGTGCACGCCGGCATCAGCAGCCAGGAGATCCTGAACACCCTGACCGCGCGCTACGGCACGTCGATCCTGCTGGTGCCGCCCGCGAGCGGGCTCTCGACCGCCCTGTGGGTCGCCCCGATCGTCCTCGCGTCGGTCCTGGTCCTCGTGCTCGCGACCGTCGCGATCCGCCGGAGGCGCTCGCCGTGAGCGGCGAGGCGGCGGCGCTGCGCGACGAGATCAGGCTGCTCACCCGGTCGATCGATGACGCCGCTGCCGAGCACGAGCGCGGCGAGCTCTCCGACGGCGAGTACCAGTCGATCGTCCGTCGCGACGGTGCGAGGCTGGAGGCGGCGCGCCTGCAGCTGGACGGGCTGGCAAGCGAGGACGCGGCGGGCACGGTCCCCGCGGAGCCTGCTCGCGAGCCCGTCGAATCGACCGGGACCGCGCGGCGGCGCCCGTGGTGGCTGCTCGTCATCGCGATCGTGTGCCTGGCCGTCGCGGTCGGGATCCCGGTGCTCGCGTCGCGGCGCGGCGCTCCCGCACCCATCACGGTCACCCCTGCGGCCCGGGTGGAGGTCCTGCTGCTCGCGGCCGAGCAGGAGCTCGCCGAGGGCCAGACCCTGCGTGCGCTCACGGCCTATGACGCCGTGCTCAGGCTCGCCCCGGACAATGCCGAGGCGCTGGCGGAGAGCGGGTGGCTCCGCTACGAGGCGGCACTGGGATCGAACGACCCGGTGGACGAGGCGCGCGGCGAGGCCCAGCTGCGTCGAGCGATCGCGGTGGCCCCGCGCCAGTCGGCGGGCCACCTCTACCTCGGCATCGTCCTGCTCGAGCACGACCACGACCCATCGGCGGCGCTCGTCCAGCTGAAGACCGCGGCGGGCCTCCCCGAGTCCGTCGCCGAGCAGGACCTGACCGCGCAGTTCCTCGTGCTCGCGACCAGGCGCGCGGGCTGATCAGCGCAGCGCGCGAAGCTCGTCGACGACCTTCGGGAACGCGACGAGGAATGCGTCCACATCCGACGCCGTCGTCGCCCACCCGACGCTGACGCGCAGCGAGTGGTCCTCGTCCACGCCCATTGCAGCGAGGACCTCGGAGCGCTCGAGGGACTCCGAGCTGCACGCCGATCCCGAATGCACGCTGACCCCGTAGCGGTCGAGCCCCAGCAGCACCGGCTCGGCCTCGACGCCGTCGATGACGAAGCAGCGCAGGTGGGGGACACGGCCGATCGGGTCAGGATCCCCGACGGGCCGCACGCCCGCGAACGCCGCGGTACCCCGCTCGAGATCGGCGATCCGCGCCGTGCTGGCGATCGCCTCGCGACTTCGACGTGCCTGGCCGTCCGACGCGAGCAGCTGGGCCGCCGTCCCGAATCCGAGGATGCCGACGACGTTCTCGAGTCCGGCACGCCGGGCGCGCTCCTGGTCCCCGCCGACGATGAGGGGTGCCAGCCGCAGGCCGCGGCGCACCACGACCGCGCCGGTCCCGAGCGGGGCTCCCAGCGTCTCAGCGCAGATCGTGACGTACTCGGCATCGAGCGCCGCCACGTCGACCTCGACGTGGCCGACCGCAGTCGACGCGTCCACGTGCACGGCCGCGCCGGCCGCATGGGCCGCTGCGGCGAGCGGCGCCACGGCCTGGAGCGTGCCGGTCTCATGGTTCGCGAGCTGCAGGCACACGAGCGCGGTCGGTCCGCCGGCGAGGGCGCCCGCCAGCGCCTCGGGGACGACCCTGCCGTCGCGATCCACGTCGAGCAGCTCGACGGTGCCGTAGCGGGCGGCGGCCTCGAGGACGCTCGTCCGCTCGACAGGGGCGACCAGCGCGCGGCCGCCGTCGCGCAGCGCCGCGGCGATCGCGGTGTTGACAGACTCGGCGATCGACGATGTGAAGACCACCTGGCGAGGCGTCGCGCCGACGAGGTCCGCCACCGCGTCGCGCGCCGCCTCGACCGCCCGGCGCACGATCAGCGCCTCCTCGTACCCCCGGCCGGGATCCGCCTGCGGAAGCGTCAGCCACTCGGTGATCGCCGCTGCGACCTCGGGCCGCAGCGGGGCGGCCGTGGCGTAGTCGAGGAACGCCCGGGGCATCTCAGGCGGAGGCTCGGCACGCATCGTCGCCGCGCGCCCTCGAGGAGAGCGTGACCGGCGAGGGACCCGTGGCGCCGAGCGCATCGAGCATCCCGCGGACGAGTCCCCGGTCGACCGCGCACAGGACCGGGTGATGCGCTGCGGCCTCGCCGAACGGGCAGGCGTCCGAGACGATCGACGCGGTGCCGTCACGGGACTCGGCGCGGGCCGCGAAACCGTGCGCGGTGAGCGCCGCGGCGACGGCGGTCATCGCCTGGCGCACGGAGCGCTGGGAGTCGCCCGCGCCCATCTGGGCTGCGAGGCTGCGGCCGTAGGCCTCGCCGACCTCGAGTGCCATGGCCTCGGCCTGCTCGGGCCCGAGGAGCTCCAGCGACCGCTCCAGCAATGCCACGAGGAGCTCGTCGCGTCGGGTGGCACCCGTGATCTCGAGTGATTCATCGACGGCCACATAGGTCTTCGCGGGGCGTCCGACACCCTTCGGCACCGTCTTCGCAACGGCGTGGCCTGCAGCGACGAGGCGGTCCAGGTGGTGCCGGGCGACGTTGGTGTGGATCGAGAACGCATCGGCGATCTCGGTGACCGTGACGTCGGGATGGGCGCGCACGAAGAGGTAGATCGCGCGACGGGTCGGATCGCCGAACGAGCTCGAGAGGGCTGCCACCGCGGCGCTGAACCCCTCAGGATCACTGTGGGCGGACGGTGGGTTTGCCGCCTTCGCAGGCATGCGAGCGGACACGATCAGTAGTCTACGCACCGGTCCGTGAACACCCACGGGCGCCGGAGAGGACCTCACACGTGCCACGCGACCTGCGAGCGACACTCGAGAGCCTCGAGGATCCGCAGCTCGACCTGACCCTCGGCGACGTCGGCATGGTGGGCGCGATCGACGACGCACCAGGCCAGACGACGGTCGAGCTGCTCGTCCCGATCCCCACGTGGCCGACCGTCGCGCACCTGCGCACGCTCCTCGCCGACGCAGCAGCCGAGCACGATGGCAGGGCTGCGTCCGTGGTCGTGCGGACGATGGACGAGACCCAGATGCTGCACGTCCGCTCGGTGCTGCGCCACCAGATGACCGCGGCGCCCGGTGGCGGGCACCAGCACGGCGCCGAGACCCCTTCGTTCCTGGCCCGCGGCAGCGTGACGCGGGTGCTCGGGATCAGCTCGGGCAAGGGCGGGGTCGGCAAGTCGTCCGTCACGGTGAACCTTGCGATCAGCCTCGCGCGGCTGGGCCATCGCGTCGGGGTCCTCGATGCCGATGTCTACGGCTTCAGCATCCCGAAGATGGTGACCGCGGCGGTCGAGCCGGTCGTGCTCGGCGACACCGTGATCCCGACCTTCGCCCACGGGGTCCGGTGGCTCTCCATGGGGTGGTTCGTGAGCGACGACCAGCCGGTCATCTGGCGAGGCCCCCTGCTGCACAAGGCGATCTCGCAGTTCGTCACCGAGGCCTGGTGGGGCGAGCCCGACTTCCTCCTGATCGACATGCCCCCGGGGACCGGCGACGTCGCGCTCACGCTCAGCGAGGTCGTCCCGTCCGTCGAGATCTACGTGGTCACGACCCCGCAGCCCGCAGCCCAGCGCGTCGCGCAGCGCAGCGCGCTCGCCGCGAGGAAGCTCCGACTCTCGGTGCGCGGCGTCGTCGAGAACATGAGCTGGTTCACCGGCGACGACGGGGCGCGGTACGAATTGTTCGGCGCCGGCGGCGGCGAGGCGCTGGCGAACGATCTCGGCACCCCACTGCTCGCCCAGATTCCCCTGGTTCCGTCCGTCCGCGAAGGCGGGGACGTCGGGACGCCGGTCACGGTCGCCGCCCCCGACAGCGAGGTCGCAGGGACGTTCGGGGACCTCGCTGAGCGGGTTGCGGCACAGGGGCCGGCCCGCCTCTACCGCCAGGAGCTTCGGCTCGGCTAGCCAATCCTGCAATGCTCTGCGTTTCCGAGGAGGTCACATGGACGTGCAGGGCAGGACGGCGGTCATCACGGGCGGCGCGAGCGGGATCGGGCTCGCGACGGCGAAGCGGCTCGCCAAGGCTGGCGCGAGGCTCGTGCTCGGGGACATCGAGGAGGGACCGCTCGACGAGGCCGTGGCCAACCTCGGCGCCGACGGTGCTGAGGTCATCGGCGTCCACTGCGACGTGGCGAAGCTGGCTGACGTCGAAGCGCTGCGCGACGCGGCGCTCGACGTGTTCGGCGCCGCGCACCTCATCTTCAACAACGCGGGGGTCGGTGGCGGACCGGTCATCGGAGCGCCCATGGAGCTCTGGCGCTGGGTGCACGGTGTGAACCTCGACGGCGTCGTCCACGGCGTGCACGTCTTCCTCCCGCTCTTCTTGGAGCAGGGCGAGGGCCATGTCGTGAACACGGCCTCCCTGGCAGGACTCGGGGGGGTGCCCGGGATGGGGCCGTACCTGACCTCGAAGTTCGCCGTCGTGGGCCTGTCCGAGGGGCTCTTCTACGAGCTCGCGATGCTCGAGAGCCCGGTCGGCGTCTCCGTGCTCGCCCCCGGGTTCGTCAACACCCGCATCCACGAGTCGATGCGCAACATGCCGGGAACCCTGGCATCGTGGGAGTCCCAGGATGACGTCAAGGCCGTTGAGAGCTTCGCCACTGCAGCGGTGAAGGCAGGGATCGATCCTTCGGTGGTGGCCGACGAGGTGCACGACGCCATCGTCTCGAACTCGTTCTGGATCCTCCCGCACCGCCATGTCGCCGTGCGGACGACGGAGCTGCGCGCCGAGTGGATGCAGGGCGCCAGGGCCCCGATGATCGATCTCAACGCCGCGACGAGGGGGAACTGAGGGCTACCGGTCGATGCCCTGGGGAAGCCGCGCCGGATCCCAGCCCAGCGTCGAGAGCGCCGTGCGGAACGCGAAGCGATCGGTCATCCCCGAGACGTACCGCACCGCGGCGAAGACCGCGTCGGGCTCACCGCTCACGAGACCATCGCCGTGGCGTTCGGGGATCTGGTTCGGCTGGTCGATGTAGTGGTCCACAAGGGCGCGCAGCACGTCGACCACGGCCTCGCCCTGGGCCACCGATGCGTCGCGCAGGTAGATGTGCTCGTAGTTGAAGGCCCGGAATGCGGCCAGCGCGTCGGCATGCGGCGCGTCCATGCCGACGATGCCCGTCTCGACGACGGTGTGCACCATCGCGTCGATGAAGCAGCCGATCTGCTCGCCACGCCGGACGCCGCAGCGCTCGACCACGATCTCGGGCAGGCGCGACGGCGAGACGATGCCCGTGGCGACGGCGTCTTCGAAGTCGTGGCAGACGTAGCCGATCCTGTCCGCCCAGCTCACGACCTCGCCCTCCGGCGTCGATGGCGCGGGCCGGGACCATGAGTGGTTCGCGATCCCGTCAAGCGTCTCGGCACAGAGGTTGAGCGGGGCGAGCGACACCTCCGCCCCCCACGGGGCGTGATCGAAGCCGCCCTCGACATAGGGATCGAGGGCATCCTCACTCGCATGACCACCGGGCCCGTGCCCGCAGTCGTGGCCGAGGGCGATCGCCTCGGTCAGTGCGACATTGAGCCCGATGGCGCGCGCGATTCCGCCGGCGATCTGGGTCACCTCCAGCGCGTGCGTCAGCCTGGTGCGCTGGTGGTCCTCGGGGAACACGAAGACCTGCGTCTTGCCGGCGAGACGTCGGAAGGAGCTGGAATGCAGGATCCGATCGCGGTCACGCTCGAAGCACGTGCGCCACTCGTCAGGCTCCTCCGCCCGTGCGCGGGCCCCCGCACCGGTCCCCCGCGTCGCTCCAGCCGCCAGGAGCCCCGATTCACGCTCCTCCCGGCGACGACGGTCGACGCCGAGGTTTGCGTCGCGGCCCGGGGAATCTGCGGGCGCAAGCCTGGCCGACGAGTCCGCGTGCGCGAGCACGACGCTCCCGGGCACGGCATGGCCGCGCATCGTCGACGCCCAGCGCCGGTTTCGCTCGGACTCGACCGGAACGGGCACGATGGCCATCATGCCAAAGGCCCGTAGCATGGGCATGATCGCGACCGTCGCCCAGGAGGAGAGTTTCGTGGAAGTCCGCATCGGAATCGTCCAGTCGATGAAAGAGCTCGAGATCGACCTCCCCGAGGACGCGGATCGAGACGAGGTCCTCCAGCAGGTCGAGGACGCCCTCAACAAGGAGGCCGTGCTCTGGCTTGTCGACCGGCGAGGACGCAAGGTCGGCGTCCCGAGTGCCCGTGTCGCCTACGTCGAGGTCGGCGCCCCTGCCGGGGAGCGCCGGGTCGGCTTCGGCACGCCCTGACGCCGCTCGGCGGGCGACCATGATCCCGATCACCGAGCGCAAACTGCTCTTCGTCACCGGCAAGGGCGGCACCGGGAAGACGACCATCGCTGCCGGGCTGGCGTGGATGCTTGCCGCGCAGGGCAAGCGGGTGCTCACCTGCGAGGTCGACGCCAAGGGCGACCTCGCCGCCGCGTTCGAAGCGGGATCCGTCGGCTTCGACCCGGTCAAGGTCGCGGACGGTCCCTATGTCATGTCGATGGACACCGAGGCGTCGCTCCGCGAGTACCTCCGCGTGCAGGCGCACATCCCGGTGATCGGACGGATCGGTCCGCTGGCCTCCGCGTTCGACTTCCTCGCGACCGCCGCTCCCGGGGTCCGCGAGATCCTCACGGTC
>Ga0181519_10001771_pt1 | contig 18836 bp, 15 predicted proteins | sample PEATcosm2014_Bin_26_FD_121102 | JGI IMG/M metagenome (GOLD analysis project Ga0181519, IMG submission 121102) | Peatland microbial communities from MTU Mesocosm Facility, Houghton, MI, USA - PEATcosm2014_Bin02_10_metaG | ecosystem: Environmental > Terrestrial > Soil > Wetlands > Peat | place...
GAGGAACTGTTCCGGAATGCATCCTCCAGAGGGACCGCCGGTTTGCACAGCCTTGAACTTGCGTCCCTCCGGAATGCCGCCGCCGAGCTTGAAGATGATGTCGCGCAGGGTCATGCCCATGGGCACTTCAATGAGCCCAGTGTTGTTGACCCGTCCGGCCAGGGCGAAGACCTTGGTTCCCTTGCTCTTCTCCGTGCCGATCGAGGCATACCACTCGCCGCCGCGGCGGATGATGGGTGGAATGTTGGCGAAGGTCTCCACGTTGTTGATCAGCGTGGGAGCGTTCCAAAGTCCGCTCTGCGCCGGGAATGGAGGCCTCGGGCGCGGTGTGCCGCGTCCGCCTTCGATGGAGGCGATCAGCGCCGTCTCCTCGCCGCAGACGAAAGCTCCGGCGCCGAGGCGTATCTCGATCTTGAAATCGAAGTGCGTGTCGCCGATGTTGTTGCCCAGCAGGCCGTGGCTCTCCGCCTGGCGGATGGCCACCCGCAGGCGCTTGACCGCCAATGGATATTCGGCGCGGCAGTAGATGAAGCCCTTGTTGGCGCCCACCGCGTAGCCGGCAATGGCCATCCCCTCCAGCACCCGGTGCGGGTCGCTTTCGAGCACGCTGCGGTCCATGAATGCGCCCGGATCGCCCTCGTCGGCGTTGCAGATGACGTACTTCTGCGCTCCGGCGGCCTTGTAAACGGTGGTCCACTTCAGCCCCGTCGGGAAGCCAGCGCCGCCGCGTCCGCGCAGTCCGCTCCGGGTGACCTGCTCGATGACGCCCAGCGGCTTTAGCTTGGTGATGACGTGGAAGAGCGCCTCGTAGCCCTCGTTGGAGATGTAGTCTTCAATGTGCTCGGGATCAATTTCGCCGGAGTTCTCCAGCACAATCTTTTTCTGTTGCGTGAAGAAGTCCAGGTGGCTGTCCAGGACCAGGGCCTCCGGGGCGGGCTTGTTGTCCACCACCGCGTCCAGCACGGCCGTGGCATCGGCTGGGGTCACGTTCTGGAACATCTTTTCGTTGGCGTCGGCCGAGACCAGCGGGCCGGCGGCACACAGGCCCATGCAGCCCACGCCCTTCACCTTGCAGCAGGTCTCCAGGCCGCGCTGCTTCACTTCGCTTTCCAGCTGGGTCTTCACCTGCTCGGCGTTGGCCGAAAGGCAGCCGGCGGCGACGCAGACCTTGATGACGTGGTCGTAGCGATTCTCGGACTGCTTGGTTTGCGCGGAAATGTTTGCCAGATCGTCCTGGTTCATCTGTGCTCCTCCACCGCCAGGCCTTCGCCCTCGTGGTCGTCCACGCCAAGGTAAGCCATCACCCGGTGCTTGATGCCCTCGGTGGTGATCTTGCCGGCCACCTGGCCGTCAAAGACGACCGCCGGAGCCAGTCCGCAACTGCCCAGGCAACGTGCCGTCAGCAGGCTCAGGCTGCCGTCCGGAGTGGTCTCGCCCGCCTTGATCCTGGCGGCCTCCTGCACGGCATTCAGCAGCATGGGCGCGCCCTTGATGTGGCACGCCGTGCCGGTGCACACCACGCAGGTGTGTTTGCCGGGGGGCTTCATGGTGAAAAAGTGATAGAAGGTGGCCACGCCGTACACCTTGCTGTAGGGCACCTTCAAGCTGGCGGCCACGTAGCGCAAAGCATCGTCATTGAGGAACCCGAAGGTCTCCTGCACGGTGTGCAGCACCTCAATCAGGGCATAGGGCTCGTGGCCATGCCGGCGCATCATGCCGTCCACGATCTTCCAGCGCTTGTCGTCGGAGGGCGGTGAAATGGTTTTTGCCGTGGGGAGCATCCCTGTTGCACCTCAAACTTTCCCGTTCGCAGCTCGTCCTCGCCCCGCGGCCGTCCGGATGGCTCCGGGTATGGGGGCAAAGCCGAACTCGTCAGCCCAATAAAAAAAACGGCAGCGCCCGGAGCTTTTCAATGGGCCGGGTGTCTGCCAAGGTCGGTCGCATCATTGCCTGTGCGCGGGTGGAATATAGATGTGAATGAATCACCCGCGCCGGGCTGGGAATAGACCCCGGCCCGTCCCAGAAGTCTATGCGCGCAGGGGCCTTCCCGATGTGATTTAACTCACCGCAAGGTGTGCGTAAGCCCACAAGGGGGCCCATGGAAAGCGTTGACCCAAAAGGAAAAGGCCGGAAGGGAGCACCCCATCCGGCCCGAAAAAAGACGAACGTTACGCTTCAGCAGATACGCGGCAACTGCTCACCGCTCAGCATGTCCAGTACCCGGGTGGTGCCAATCTGGCTTTTCAGCCGCACCACGCCGCCGCCCTCGGTGACGCGCCCAATGGCCACCGCGCCGCTGGTGTTCGGGCTACGCCGCAGCAGGTCGAGCGCCTTGGCGGCCTCGGCCTCGGGCAGAATGGCGATCATGCGGCCCTCGTTGGCCAGGTACAGTGGATCGAAGCCCAGCACCTCGCAGGCTCCGGCCACGTCGTCGCGCACCGGAATCGCCGTCTCCTCGATGGTGATCTGCAATCCGGTGGCCTCGGCAATTTCGATCAGGGTTGTGCCCAGGCCGCCGCGGGTCAGGTCGCGCAGGCAGTGCACTTTCACTCCGGCTTCCATCAGGCTCAGCACGGCGTGGTTCAGCGGAGCGCAGTCGCTCTCAATCTTCGATTCGAACTCCAAGCCTTGGCGCATGGCCATGATGGCGATGCCATGGCGGCCGATGTCACCGCTCAAAAGCACCACGTCTCCGGCGCGAACCGCGCTGGGGGCGATGACCAGCCCATGCTCGATGACGCCGACTCCGGCGGTGTTGATGAAGACTCCGTCGCCCTTGCCGCGATCCACGACTTTTGTGTCTCCGGTGACCAGTTGCACGCCTGCGATCTCCGCCGACTGCTTCAGGCTCTGCACCACGGCCCAAAGAGTCTCCATCGACAGGCCTTCTTCCAGAATCAGTCCGCAGCTCAGGTACATGGGACGCGCGCCGCACATGGAAAGATCGTTGACCGTGCCGTTGATGGCCAGCGAGCCGATGTCTCCGCCGGGGAAGAAGAGCGGATGCACCACGTAGCTGTCGGTGGTAAAGGCCAGCCGCGCGCCGCCCAGGTTGAAGACCGCGCCGTCGTGACGCTCCTCGAGCAGCGGGCTCTGAAAGGCCGGCAGAATCATGCGTTCAATCAGTTGATGCATCAGCTTGCCGCCGCCGCCATGCGCCAGCGTTACCGTCGGATAGTCCGAGATGGGCAGCGGACAGTTCAGGGTGAAGTCCTTGATCTCACTCAATTTCGATTACACCTTTCCCGTGGAGGCCAGCTCGGCACGGCGATAGCGATAATAAGCGGCGCAGGCGCCTTCGTTGCTCACCATGGGCGCGCCCAATGGTTTTTCCGGCGTGCACTGTTTGCCAAAGGCCGAGCACTCATGCGGCTTCTTCAAGCCCTGCATGATCAGTCCGCTGATGCACAACGGGCTCTCTTCGGCCGTGTAGCCGCCCACGTCAAAGCGCAACTCGGCGTCAAACTCACTGTACTCCGGTCGCAGCCCCAGGCCGCTATGGCCGATCTCTCCAATGCCGCGCCACTTGCGGTTCACCACCTGGAAAACTTCTTTCACGTAGTGCTGCGCGGCGCGGTTGCCACCCTCCGGAACGGCGCGCGTGTACTGGTTCTCCACCTCGTAGCGGCCTTCTTCGAGCTGCTTCACGCACATGGCGATGCCCTGCAAAATATCCAAGGGCTCAAAGCCGGTGACGACAATGGGCACCTTGTACTTTGCCGCGATGGGGATGTACTCCTCGTAGCCCATGATGGCGCAGACATGCCCGGCGGCGAGGAAGCCCTGCACCCGGTTCGCCGGCGAGCCGAGAATGGCCTCCATGGCGGGCGGCACCAGCACGTGCGAGACGAGAATCGAAAAATTGTGGATGCCCTGCTGCTTGGCCTGGTAAACGACCATGGCGTGCGCCGGGGCCGTCGTCTCAAAGCCGACGGCGAAGAAGACCACCTGCTTCGTTGGATTCTCCTTCGCGATCTTCAGGCAGTCGAGCGGCGTGTACAGGATGCGCACGTCTCCGCCCTTGGCCTTGATGCCGAACAGATCCACCTCGCTGCCCGGGACGCGGAGCATGTCTCCAAAGCTGCAGAAGATGACCTCCGGGCGGGCGGCGATGTGCACCGCCTTGTCAATCAGCTCCAGTGGAGTGACGCACACCGGGCAGCCCGGCCCGTGCACCAGCTCAATCTGTTTCGGCAGCAGCTCATCCAGTCCGAACTTGACGATGGCGTGCGTCTGTCCGCCGCAGATCTCCATCAGCGTCCAGGGGCGCGTGGTGATGCGGTGAATCTCCTGCGAGAGGCTCTGCGCGGCTCCCGCGTCGCGATATTCGCTGGAATACTTCACGGCTTCGCCCCTCCATCGGGCGAGAGCTGGCCCAACTCGCCCAGCTCGTCCATCTCCTTCAGGTAGCCAAACACCTTGGCCGCCTCTTCTTCATCCACCACGCTGATGGCAAAGCCGACGTGCACCAGCACGTACTCGCCCACCGTGGCCTCCGGCACATAGGCCAGGTTGACCTCCTTGAGCACGCCGCCAAAGTCCACCTTGGCCTGGCGCACCAGGTCCTCACCGTGAATGCTGACAATCTTGCCCGGAACCGCTAGACACATCTGTCTTCCCTCGCCTTCTGTTGCAGCCGTAGCTGCCGCGCCGCGGCCACAACCTGGCCCAGCGCAATGCCGCCATCATTGGGGGGAACCCTCTGATGCCAATATACCTTGCCGCCCGCGGCCGACAGCCGCGCAATCGCCAGCTCGGTCAGTAACCGATTCTGGAAGCAGCCGCCCGTCAGCAGCGCGCTTAATCCGGTGTGCTCGCCGGCCACGCGGGCGATCATCTCCACCAGCGTGTTGTGGAAGCGCCGCGCTATCACCTTTTGTGGAACGCAGGCCGCGACATCATGCAGCAACCCGCGAATCATGGGACGCCAGTCCAGCTCGGCCACATGGTTCTCGTCCGCGCTATCCGCGGCTGGAGCCAATACAAAATCGTACACTCCCAGGTCGCTGGATTGCTCGGCCAGCCACTCCAGCTCCATGGCCGCCTGGCCCTCATGCCGTACCTGCTGGCGCAGTCCGATGATGGAGGCCGCAGCGTCAAAGAGCCGTCCGGCGCTCGAGGTCCACGGAGAATTCAGCCCCTGGCGCAGCATCTGCCCCACTATGCGCAAGTCAGCCTCGCTGAAGGCCGCCACCGGAGCAAGGTCAACGCGTTCGAACGCCTCATCGCCCAGGGCCTGCCACACGGCGCTCAAGCCGCAGCGCCTCGGCTCACGCACCGCGCGCTCGCTACCAGCCAGTTGCATGGGGCGCAGCCGGGCCACCCGCGTGTATCCATACTCGTCAATCTTCAGAAATTCGCCGCCCCACACCGTGCCATCCGGCCCCCAGCCGCTGCCATCCCAAGTGACGGCCAAAGCAGGTGCCGCGACCTCGTTTTCCACCATGCAACTCAGCGCGTGCGCGTAATGATGCTGCACCGGAATCGGCTCCGAGTTCTTCTTCGCCGACTCACGCACGGCCCACACGGTGGACACATAATTGGGATGCAGATCGCAGGCGATGGCCACGGACTTCGCCTCGTAGAGCGTCTCCAGGCTCTCGATCACCCGCTCAAAGGCCGCGCCGGATTCGGCGGTCTCGAGGTCTCCAATGTGTTGGCTGAGGAAGACTTGGCGGCCCACGCTGAGCGCCACGGTGTTCTTCTGGTGCGCGCCCACGCCGAGTATCTGCGGCAACTCGTCGTTCATGATGGAAGGCGGCACCATCACCGGTAACGGCGCGAATCCCCGGGCGCGGCGCATCACCATCTCGCGCTGGGCCATCACCCTCACCACCGAATCATCCACATGGCGCAGGATGGGTCGGTCGTGCACCAGCAGCAGGTCCGCGATCTTGCCCAGCCGCGCCAGCGCCTCGTGCTCATCGGTGCAGATCGGTTCATCGCTCAAGTTGCCGCTGGTGGCCACCACGGCAAAGCCCACCGCACCGAGCAGCAGATGATGCAGCGGCGTGTAGGGCAGCATGGCCCCCAGCATTGGATTGCCCGGTGCGACATTATTTGCAACCCTGCTCGCAATCTGCGACGCCGCATCCGCTCTCCGCCGGAGCAGCACAATCGGAGCCTCCGGCGAGCGCAGCATGCGCTCTTCCAAGGGGCTCACCTCGCACTCGGCTTGGATGGCCGCAAGCGAAGGCATCATCAGCGCGAAGGGTTTCTCCTCGCGGCGCTTACGCTCGCGCAGGGTCCGCACGCCATCTTCGCTGCGCGCATCCACCATCAGGTGGAAGCCGCCGAGCCCCTTGACGGCCACGATCTTTCCCGCCCGCAGCGCCGCCGCCGCCTGCTCCAGCGCATCGTTGCGCGTGGCCAGCACCTTGCCCGCCAGATCCCACAGCGCAAGCTGCGGACCGCATTCCGGACAGGCATTCGGTTGCGCGTGGAAGCGCCGGTTCGCCGGGTCTTTGTATTCCGCCAGGCAGGCCGGGCACATGGTGAACTTCTTCATCGTGGTGCGCGGACGGTCGTAGGGAAGCGATTCGATGATGGTGTAGCGCGGGCCGCAGTTGGTGCAGTTGGTGAAGGGATATTGATAACGCCGGTTCGTCGGGTTCATCACCTCGGCCAGACACTCGGGACAGGTGGCCACGTCGGGCATCACCAGCGCGGTCTTCTCGCCGCCTTCGCTCTCGCGAATTTCAAACCCACGGTAGCCGCAGGGGTCGGCCCAAACGCTCTCAAGGCTTTGAATGAAGCTGATGGCGGGCTTTTCGCGCTCCACGCGCAGCAGGAAACTTTCCAGCGCCTCGCGCTGGCCTTCCACCTCCAGCAGTACGCCGCGGGCGGTGTTGCTGACCCAGCCATGGAGTTGGAGTCCGGTCGCCAGGCGATAAATGAATGGACGGAAGCCTACGCCCTGCACGGCGCCGCGAATGGTCATCTTCAGGCGCAGGAGCTTGGTGCGCACTTCGTGAGATGCCATGGTCTCTGCCGTCACGCTCTGGTCTGCCGTCGCCAAAATCAGGACCGCCTCACCCGTTTCCGCGCCGCGGGCTTGGTGGTTGCCCAACCCCGGGCCGGGTGTGCTCCGGGAGGCGTTATCACAGCCTTCTGTGATGATAACTCACATCCTCCCGCCGCCCCGGCGGATGTTAAAATCATCAAGGAGGCCGCAGCGGCACCAGCGCGGTAACTTATTTCATGACAATGACTTCCCCCACGCCCGTGACGCCTGTTCCCATGCTCGACCTGAAGCGCCAGTACGCCACCCTGCGGGAGGAAGTGCGCGCGGCCATTGACCAGGTCTGCGAGTCGCAGTCGCTGGTGCTGGGCGAGGAGGTCGCCAGTCTCGAGCGGGAGATCTCCGCCATGCTGGGCGCGGCGGCTACCGTCGGCTGCTCCAGCGGCACGGATGCCCTGTGGCTGGCTCTCGCCGGCGTAGGCGTTGGCGCGGGAGACAGCTTCCTGACCACGCCGTTTACCTTTTTTGCCTCGGCCAGCTCCATTACGCGCTGCGGCGCGCGCCCGTATTTTGCGGACATTGACCCGGAGACCTTCAACCTCTCGCCGCAGGCCACGCAGAACGCCATCGCCACGCAGCGTCCCACGCATCTGAAGGGCATCATGCCCGTCCACCTGTACGGCCAGTGTGTTGACGCCGATGCCTTTGACGCCCTGGCCAAGGCGCACAAGTTGGTCATTGTGGAAGACGCCGCGCAGGCCTTTGGAGCCACATGGAATGGCCGCCACGCCGGAGCGCTCGGACTCTCGGCGGCCTTCAGCTTTTATCCCACCAAGAACCTGAGCGCATTTGGCGATGCCGGCGCCGCCACCACCACCGACCCGGAAGTGGGCGAGCACATGAAGCGCCTGCGCAACCACGGTTCGGCCGTCCGTTACTATCACCAGGAGATCGGCTGGAACGCCCGCATGGACGCCATTCAGGGCGCGGTGCTGCGCATCAAATTGCGCCACATTGCCCAGTGGAACCATCGCCGCGCCGAGGTGGCCGCCAAGTATGACGAGCTGCTGCAAAAGGCTGGACTCACAGGCGCGCGCGGTGCCACCACCACGGTAAGCGCCGCCCAGCCCCTCGCCCTGCCCGCCACCCGCCCGCAGGCCTCGCACATCTTCCACCAGTATGTGCTGCGGGCAGAAAAGCGTGACCAACTGCGCGACTTCCTCGCAGCGCGCAAGATCGGCTGTGAGATTTACTATCCCGTGCCGCTGCATTTGCAGGAGTGCTTCGCCTACATCGGCTACAAAGTGGGAGACTTCCCGGAGGCCGAACGCGCCTGCCGCGAGGTACTCGCCCTGCCCATCTTCCCCGAGCTCACCTTGGCCGAGCAGGAGACGGTCGTCGCGGCCATCGCGGAGTTCTATTCAAAGTAGTTTGCGATGCAAACGAAAAGGCGCTGCGTGGGATGATCCCGGCAGCGCCTTTTCTTGTGCCTAACAACTCTGCGCTTAGTGCTTGTGCGCTTTCCCCTTGGCCTTTTCCGTCTTGGCTTTTTCCGCCTTGCCGCCTGCAGATTTCTGCGGAGCCGTGCTGGCGGCGTGCGGAGTGTTCTGCGCCGTTTCTCCTGGGCCGTACACCTGTCGCGCCACGTTGCCCATTAGGCGATACTTGCGCTGGGTGGTCGAGCCGTCGGTGTTCTGCTTGCGCAGGGTGAAGACCGGCATGCGGCCTTCCTTGCCGAAGTCCTCGTTGCCGACCGTGGCCGGCAGGAATCCGATGATGAAGTGCTCGCGGTAGCCCGTCTCGTAGCGGTGCTTCTTCAGGTTCCAGGTGAAGACTCGTACCTGGTTGAAGTCGCAGGGCAGCCCGTCCTTGTTCTCGTTCAGCAGGACGAGGTATTGTGGCACTTCCTTGTCGTCGTCGTGCACGGTGTTCAGGACAAAGGCCGCCTGGATGCGCTGTCCTTCGGCGTACTGCGCCACGTCGAGAGGGATCTCCAGGTCCACCATGCGTGCCAGCACCCAGCCGACGTGGCCCTGCGGATCGCGGACCAGCCACCAGTCGTCCATTGGGTGCGGCTTGTCTTCCGTGTTTTCTTCCGGCTTGGTGGCCGAGGGATTGATGTTGCCGGTCGCCTTGGGAGGCTCCGCTGGCTTCGCGTCGCCGGGTTTGGATTCACCGGGCTTGGCCGCCGCAGCTTTGGACGCCGCCGCGGGCGGGGCGGTCACCGGCTTCACCGGCTTTCTTGCCGACTTCGGCGTCGTCTTGTTCTGTTCGCCGGTCAGTTTGGCCAGCTCGGCGGAGCGGTGCGCCGCAATCTCCTCTGGAGTGGCGCGCAGGGTGGTCGAGCGCCGCAGCACCTCCACCTTGCTGCCTTCCGCCAATTGGTACAGCGTATCGGTCTCGCGTCCCGGACTGGCGTGCATGTTCAGCTCGGCGCGGGTGATGCCCTTGCCCTGCACCGGAGCCTTCTGGTTCTCCTTGGCCATGCTCGCAAACTGTTCGAAGATCTCGCCCGGCACCAGCGAGCGCATCTCGATCCAGCCTTCCTGCTTCTGGTCGGTGCGGACGCGGGCAAAGCGTTTCTGGCGCTCCAGTATCTCCACCCGCTCGCCGTTCTTGACCATGCCCACGCGGTTGTACACCGTGGCCACGTGGTCGCGCAGGTTGGCCTGCGGCGCGGAAACGTACATGTACTCGCCCGTGCCCGGCAGTTTGCCGTGCTTGCATCCGGCGGAAAAGGTGAGCAGCAAAAAGACCGCCATCAGCAGCAGCTGCAGGGCGCGGAGACGGCGGAGACTGGCTAGGAAGAATGGCAATGGAATCTCATCTCGTACTTGTGTCCACTATACCGCAAGGTTTCCGGGCGGCGGGCGCTGGGTCCACATGGCGCACCTGAATAGCAAACCGGAAGTGATGGCCCTCCTTGCCCTGCGGTACATGGGATTGAAAGCCCTGCCGTACATGGGGGGCGGCATCGCACGGCAAAACAAATGGCCCTCCAGCGCGCAGCCGGAGGGCCAGCGGCTTTCCGGCCAGCTACTCGTCGCCGAAGTGGATGCCGACCGAGCGTGCGGTGTTCACCATCTCGCCTGTGGGGTCCACGTCCTTCATCTTGCCGATGGCGTCGGCAATGTTGACGGAGACGATCTTGTCGCCGCGCAGGCCGACCATCTTGCTGAAGCCCTTGCGCGCGATCAGGTCCACGGCGGCCACGCCGAAGCGCGTGCTCAGGATGCGGTCATAGGGCGAGGGCGAGCCGCCGCGCTGGGTGTGGCCCAGCACGGTGACGCGCACCTCTTTATGCGAGCCCTCGGCCACGGCCTCGCCGATCAAGTTGCCCACGCTGATGCCCTTGGGGATGGAGCCGTAGCGCGCGATGCAGTCGCGGCGAATCTGCTCCGGAACCTTCACGCCCTCGGCCAGGCTGATGATGGTGAACTTCTTGCCGAAGATCTGGCGCTGGTTGATGTAGTTGCACACGCTCTCGATGCTGAACTCGATCTCCGGGATGAGGATGATGTGGGCTCCGCCGGCGATGCCCGCGTGCAGTGCGATCCAGCCCGCGTCGCGGCCCATCACCTCCACGATCATGATGCGGTGGTGCGATTCGGCCGTGGTGTGGATGCGGTCAATGGCGTCGGTGGCCACGTGCAGAGCGCTGTCAAAGCCAAAGGTCACGTCGGTGGAGGAGAGGTCGTTGTCAATCGTCTTGGGCACGCCCACCACAGGCAGTCCCTTGGCCGCCAGGTCCAGGCCGATCTTCTGCGTGCCGTCGCCGCCGATGACGATCAGAGCGTCCAGTCCGAGGATGTGAGCGTTCTTGATGACCTCATCGGAGAAGTCGCGCACCGACTCCTCGCCGTCGTTGTCGCTGATGCGGTAGGCGAATGGATTGCCGCGATTCGTGGTGCCCAGGATGGTGCCGCCGCGCGGCAGGATGCCGCTGACGTCGTTGAGCGTGAGCGGGCGGCTCTTCTCCGGCCAGATCAGGCCGTCAAAGCCGTCGCGGATGCCGATGACGTCATAGCGATACTTCAGGATGGCGGTTTTGACCGCGCCGCGGATGACCGCGTTGAGTCCGGGGCAGTCTCCGCCGCCGGTGCAGATGCCGATTTTCCGAATTTCAGACATTGTGGGGCCTTCCGTATGAGTGCCGATATCCACTAAGAATGCAGGAAAATTGTACCGCAGCGCCACGGGCCACGGTACCTGGACCCATCCGGGCGGGCCGAAGTGGAACCCGCGTCGAAACAGAAACGGCGCCACCGGGGCGCCATTTCTGCCTGTAACGCTCTGTCGGTAACCCGCGCTTATTCGATGGTGAAGCTCGTCGAAGTACCCGTGATGGTGCTGGACGGGGCCGAGGAACCGAGGTAGGCCGTGGCCGTAATGGTGAAGCTGCCCGCCGTGCTCAGGGTGGTCACTTCGCCCGTGGAGTTCACCGTGGCCAGGGAGGTCGAGCTGCTCGTCCATACGACGTAGTTGGTGATGTTCTCCGTAGTGTTGCCGTTGATGTCCGCCGTGGCCGTCAGTTGGAAGCTGGTGGCCGTTGGAACCGCCGTGGGGGTGATGTTGCCGGGCACGTTGATGGACATGGTTGTAGGCGCCGTGCCGGTGTAGGTGTAAACGCTGGTGCTCACCGTGTAACCGCCATCGGTGACTGAGATGGTGGCCGTCTGCGCGCCGCTCGTGGTCTCGGCCGTGACCACTCCGGCGCTGACCGTGGCGACGGCGGCGGCGCTGGTCTTCCAGGTGGCGGTCGAGGTTACGGTCTCCGAGGTGCCGCCCTCGGTGACAGCCGTGGCCACCAGGTCGTAGGTGTCTCCGCTGGTGGTGGCGCTGGGAGCGGCGGCCAACAGAATCGCGCCGGGGCTCACCGCAAGCGATGCTACCGCGTTCTGTGAGACCCAGAAGCCGTTACACGACGTGCACAGCAGAAACAGTGCCAGCGCCGGAGCGGCAACCACCGCGCGGCGTATAAAAGTACGGCCCATCGGGAACATGGCGATCTCCATCCACACATTGTAAGGGCAAGTCACGCGCGGCACCCGCTCTTTCCTCGGCGGCACGGAAAATCTCAAGTGGGAACAATACTCGGTGCGGGGTGTCAGGCGATGCGGGGAAATTTCCGTGCGGCGTGCTTAGGCGATGGCGTTTTCGACGCAGGTGGCGGGCTCGGCCTCGGCGGTGCCTTCGGCCAGGTGCCAGCCGTCGCGGCCATTCTGCTTGACCGAGTACATGGCGGCGTCGGCGCGTGCCATGGTCGCCTCCCATGGTTCCTCGTGCTGTGCCGGGGCGTACAGCGCCACGCCGATGGAGACCGTGAGTTGGAAGATGTCGCCGCCGGTCAGCCGCACCGGGTTGTTCTTCAGACGCTCCCGTATGCGTTCCAGCACGCGCGGCGCGTCGGCCGGCGCGCACTGCGGACATACGATCAGGAACTCCTCGCCACCCCAGCGCGCCACCACGTCACTGGTACGCATGGAGTTGCGCAGGGTCTCGGCGAACTGGCGCAGAGCCTCGTCGCCGGCCTCGTGGCCCCAGCGGTCGTTGATGCGCTTGAAGAAATCAATATCGGCCATCAGCAGCAGGGCAGACATGCCATTGCGCTTCAGCCGCGCCCCTTCGTGCTCCATGTAGTAGTCGAGGAAGCGGCGGTTCTTGAGCCCCGTCAGGGGGTCTTCCAATGCCTGGTGGCGCCGCTCCAGGTTGATGCGCCACAGCGACCAGGCCAGCGCCACGGCCAGCGCCAGGCACACCATCAGGGTCAACTCCAGCATGTTCTTCATGCGGCTGCGGTGGGTCAGGTAGTCGAGCTGCATCTGCTGGTTGCGCTGGTTTTCCATCAACCGCTGCTGCATCTTCTCGCTTTCAATCAGCTTGCTCTGGGCGCGCAGAGCCTCCACCTGCTGCTCGGCGCGCTGGCGCTCTGCCTCGGCGGACTTCAACTGCTCGCGGCGCAAAGGGTCGAGCGTCTCTATTCTCTGGCCTGCAGAGGTCGCATTCCCGGCGGCGCGCTCCATGGCCTCTCCCAGCTCGGCATACACCACCTGCGTGGTATTCCGGTCGCCCGTCTCCGCGGCCAGCGCAAGAATCTGCGAGCTTTCGGCGCGGATGGCGGCATTCTCGTGGGCGTCCAAGGCGCGCTTCAGCCTTACAAAGCGCAGGTAGATCTCATGATTTCGGTCGGGGTGCAGGGCGAGGCGCGAATCCAGCTCGGCGGCCGGGAGCCCCTGATAAGCTTCCATGCCGCGCGTGAGTGTCTCCCGGTCGGCGATCTGCGCGCTGACCGGCGCCGTTTGCAGCGCAAGGAGCAGCAGCATCCAGCGCAACAGCGGCGACCAATGGGTAGAGATCGGTCTCAGGCGAAACCTCGCAAACTGGCGGCCGGCAACAGCGTCTGTTGCTTCATCGGTCATCAGATGAAACCGAGTATAGGTTGGCTGTCGCCGGGGATTGAAGCGAAATCCACCAGAGGCACAGTAACCAAAGATGCACCGGGCCGCTCCGTTCAGCGCGCCCTGCCTGGCCGGATGGAAAATCCCCGCCGGGCGGGCGGGGATGAATTGCGGGAGTGCGTTTCCGGTCAGGGATGCGTGTCTTATCAGGGCTGCATCTCAGGGCTGCATCCGGCCGGTCTTCATAAAGCGCTGGTGAAAGTCATGCGCCTCGCCCAGGATGTGCGGCGTCTGCTGGCCGTTGCCGGAGTTCCTGGCGCGCTCGAAGTAATCCGTCAGCAGCGGCTGGAACTCCGGATGCGCGCACTTTTCGATGATGAGCCTGGCCCTCTGCTTGGGAGAAAGCCCGCGCAGGTCGGCCAATCCGCGGTCGGTCACCAGCACCTGGGTGTCGTGCTCGGTGTGGTCCACGTGGCTGACCATGGGCACGATGGTGGAGATGGCTCCCTTGGCGGCCTCCGACGGCGCCATGAAGATGGAGAGATACGCGTTGCGCGCGAAGTCTCCGCTGCCGCCGATGCCGTTCATGATCTTGCTGCCCATGATGTGCGTGGAGTTCACGTTGCCGTAGATGTCGGCCTCGATCATGCCGTTCATGCTGATGACGCCCAGGCGGCGGATGATACCCGGGTTGTTGCTGATGTCCTGCGTGCGCAGCACGATGCTGCGGCGATAGTTGCGCAGGTTGCCGTACACCTCTTTGATCATGTCCGGGCCGAGCGAGAACGAAGTGGCCGAGGCCGAGATCAGCTTGCCGCTCTTAATCAGGCTGATCATGCCGTCCTGGATGACCTCGGTGTAGGCCGTCAGGTTGTGGAACTTGCCCTGCTCCAGGCCGAAGAGCACGGCGTTGGCGATGTTGCCCACGCCACTCTGGATGGGCAGCAGATCGGCCGGCATGCGGCCCTTTTTGACCTCCCACTCCAGGAACTCCAGGATGTGGCCCGCGATCTGCATGGAGGCCTTGTCCGGCTCCTTGAAGGCCGTGTTGCGGTCCGGCGAGTTGGTCTCGATGACGGCCACAACTTTTTCCAGCGGAATGTTCAGGTACGGGCTGCCGATGCGCTGCCCGGCCCGGGTCAGCGGAATGGGTTCGCGCCGCGGCGGCAGGTCGAGTCCGTAATAGACGTCGTGCATGCCTTCCAAATCAATAGACTGCCAGGAGTTGACCTCCAGAATGATGCGCTCGGCGCTCTCAATCCAGCTCTTGTTGTTGCCCAGCGAGGTGGAAGGAATGGCGCGGCCGTCTTCATACACGGCCGCCACTTCAATCACAGCCATGTCCAGCTTGCCCAGGAATCCGTAGTCCATGAACTGCGACAGGTGGCTCAGGTGCATGTCCACGTATTCCATGTCGCCGTCGTTGATGCGCTTGCGCACCGCCGGATCGGACTGGTAGGGCATGCGAATATCAATGCCGTTGGCCTTGGCCAGTGCGCCGTCCAGCTCGGGTCCGGTGCTGGCTCCGGTCAGCACGCCCACCCTCAGCGGTGAGCCTTCGGCGCGCAGTTGCTCCATGCGGCGGGCCAGCGCCGGCGGAAACTCCTTCGGGTAGCCGGAGCCGGTAAAACCGCTCATGCCAATCTGATCGCCATTGCGAATCAGCGCCGCAGCCTCGTCGGCGCTCATGATGCGTTGCCGCAGTTCCGTGTTCAACACGCGGTCGCTCGCAGATGAATGGATAGCCATAAGATCCCTCGCCAGGAAGACAAAAAACTATGAAGTCAGACTTCGAAGTTCTGACAATTTAAGCTAGGACCTGCGCCGGGCGAAGTCAACGACAGAATGCGGGGGATGCCCTGGAGGGAGGGCGTTGGGCAGGATGGCGACGATGGCCGCAGGTTTCTGCTCTTACTTCATCTACGCCTTATTTTTCCTTCAAGGGCTTTTCCAGCCTCAATGATGCCGAGTTGATGCAGTAGCGCTGGCCCGTCGGCTCCGGCCCATCCGGAAAGACGTGGCCGAGGTGACCGCCGCAGCGCGCGCAGGTCACTTCCGTGCGCACCATCAGGTGGCTGCGGTCCTCGTGCGCCTCCACGTGACCATCCGCCAGCGGCTGGTAGAAGCTGGGCCAGCCGCATCCGGCGTCGAACTTCGCCTCGCTGGCAAACAGCTCCAGCCCGCAGCCCGCGCAGCGGTATGTGCCCGGCACCCTCGTATCGGCGTACTGTCCCGTGAAGGGCCGCTCGGTGCCTTTTTCGCGCAGGATGCGATACTGCTCCGGCGTCAACTCGCGCCGCCACTGCTCGTTGCTCTTTTGAATCTTCTCCATCGAGTCCTTCTCCGGATTAGTGCTTTGCCGCCTCTACGGGCTCGGCTGGCCGAGTGAAGCGGCTGTCGTCAATCGTGCTTCGGCCGTCGCTGGCCGTAATCTGGTAGCGCGCCCGGGAATCCGGCCGCGTCACAATCCATTCACTGGGAAGCTTCACACTATCCTGCACGAGCCAGCCGGTAAAGTCCACGCGCACGGGATTTCGGCCCAGCGGTGTCTCCACCATGTAGGCGGCGCGAGTCAGCAGATGCGTCTCGGCGTCAAAGTATAACCGCAGCGGTGGTTCGCCCTGTCGCGTGGCCGTCAGCACGTTCATCGCCCGCCCGGCAATGGTCTCCGGCCGCCCCGGGCGGAACTGCGTGTAGCGCGACTTGAGGTTGGCGGGGAACTCAAGATCGGCCTCCACGCGGGTGGCCTCTTTTTCGCCCGGGCTCATGATTCGCGCATGGCGTCCGGGATAGGCCAGCCAGCCGGTGTGGCCATCAAAGGCGCTGGTGGCCGAGCCGTTGGGCAGCGTAATCACCGTGGAGCGCTCGCCCGTCGCGCGCGTGTAGCTCTCATAGGCCGCTGGCGGATAGCTGCCAAAGGCGACCGTGCCCTTCAGCGTGCGCGAGTGCAACTTGGCCGCCGCCTCACCGCCAATCGCCAGGTAGAACTCATCCAGATACTCGGTGGACGACGCGAGCTTCGGCGCCGCCGGGCCGCCATGGTGCTCCACGGCCTCGGGGATCGCCGCGTCCAACTCCACCAGCGCCGGCGATGCCGCCGGATGCCCATGGCCGTTGTGGCAACTGTTGCAGGTGACCTCGCGCTTGCCCTTGAAGTGGGTGCGGTTCAGCTCCGCCTGCATGGAAATCATCTCGCGAGCCGTACGCTTCTCGTCCTTGGTGTCCTTGTCAAAGGCGTCGTGCTCGTGGCAGAACTCGCAGCCCACGCCCAAAGAGTTGGACATGAAGACCATCTGCGGAATGACCTGGCTGGCGGGCTGCCCCTTCATGGACTTGATGTTTTTGTAGACCTCTTCGGCCGTCTTCTCTTTCGCCATGGGCGCAGACGTGGGCTCCGCGGCAAACACCGCAAGCACGGCCATCAGGCAGAGCAACAAGGCAAACGGCAGGGCCAGGCGCAGGCCATGGCGGCGGACAGAAGTTGGCATGGATTTCCCCCACAGAAATCTCGATGCAGACAATGTACAACACGGCATGCGCGGCGGAAAAGGGGATCGAGCGGAAGAGAGAACAAAGGGCGGAGCGGCATCATCTGTCGCCCCGCCCTTTGCGTCACTGGCCAGCGGAGTCGTCGTGCCATGCGGCAAGCTGATTGCCGCTGGGGTCGAGGAAGTGGAAGCGTGAGCCGCCCGGGAAGCTGAAGATTTCCTTGCGGATGCGGCCTCCTGCGGCGACCACCTTATCGTAGGCGGCCTTCAGGTCGTCCACATGAATCACCACCAGCGGCCCGCCCGCCGTCGGAGTCCCTTCGCGAGTAAATCCTCCGGCGATGCGTCCGTCCTGAAAGCTGCTGTAGTCCGGCCCATAGTCCACAAAGTTCCAGCCAAAGACCTTGCTGTAGAAGGCCTTGGTTGCGGCAATGTCGGTGGCGGGGAACTCGATGTAATCCATTGTGTTGTGGCGGGATAACGTGTTGTGGCGGGGTTGCGTCATGGACTGTTCTCCTTTTGCGCGTGGCGGCTGAGAGTGAGCACACCACGAATGAGTGCTCGCAACTCCTCCGTCCGGGCTCTCTGCGAGGGGGAGAACGCGGGTAGGGCCTCCTGGATGCCGTGCGGCGGAGGCCGCCGAGGTACGCACAGAAAATACCACGCCCGCGCCGCCGCGGCAACGCCTGGGAGATGGACTTCCGCATATCAATTTGTGATGGAATTCAGAGCGTTCTGCCGAGCTTACTTCAGCATCATCCACACGCCGGCAAAGTGGCACAGGGTTCCGCTCAGCACCCACAGATGCCAGACGAAGTGTGCGTAGCGGCGCTTGCTGGCGTAAAAGGGAATTCCCAAGGAGTAGCAGACGCCTCCGGCCAATAGCAGCGCAAACACCGGGTGCGCCAGCAGGGCATACATGGTGCGCACGGCGAACAGACAGACCCAGCCCATGGCCAAATACATGGCGGTGGAGACGGCATCCCAGCGTCCGGTGGCAAAGCTCTTTACCACCACGCCCACCGCGGCACATCCCCACACAATGCCGAACAGCGTCCAGCCCACCGGCCCGCGCAGGCCGATCAGCGTGAACGGCGTATAGGTCCCGGCGATCAGCAGGTAGATCGAGCTGTGGTCCAGCGAGCGCATGACCTTGTAGGCGCTGCTGCGGCTGAGCGAGTGGTACAGGGTGCTGCTGAGGTACAGCAATATGGCCGAGGCGCCGAAGATGGAGACGCATACCACCGCCCGCGCCGAGCCCACCTGGTGCGCCCGCAGCGTCATCAGCACCAGCCCGGCAATGCTCAGGGCAATGCCCATGCCGTGCGAGACGCTGTTGGCAATCTCTTCGCCGCGTGTCTGGTCGGTCATCTCCATATAGCTTGATCCTACGCTGCACTTACCTATGGAATGTTGCAGAGGGGTTGCAGTGACAAAGAAATTACAAAAGCTCATGCGCTATGAACTTCGTACATCTACCCGCGCGATACATCCATCCGCGCGCAAAAAAAGTAGCGGACGCACCGAGGAGATGCGTCCGCCGGAGCGATACGACAAATTCGATTACTTCTTCAGTGCCATTTCGTAGCGCTTATTCACCTCGGCCCAGTTCACCACGCTCCACCAGGACTTCAGGTACTCGGCGCGGCGGTTCTGGTACTTCAGGTAGTAGGCGTGTTCCCATACATCGTTCAGCAAAATGGGCTTCAACCCCTGCGAGACCGGGTTGTCCTGGTTGGCGGTGGAAAGCACCTGCAATCCGCTGGGGCCGAGTGCCAGCCATGCCCAGCCGCTGCCAAATTGCTTCAGTCCGGCATCGTTGAACTTCTCCTGGAACTGCGCCTGGTCGCCGAAGGTGCTCTTGATGGCCTCGGCGATGGCGCCCGTGGGATGCCCGCCGTTCGGACCCATCAGGGTCCAGAAGATCGAGTGATTGAAGTGGCCGCCCACGTTGTTGCGGATGGCGGTGCGAACGGCTTCCGGCACGGC
>Ga0181519_10001772_pt1 | contig 18833 bp, 10 predicted proteins | sample PEATcosm2014_Bin_26_FD_121102 | JGI IMG/M metagenome (GOLD analysis project Ga0181519, IMG submission 121102) | Peatland microbial communities from MTU Mesocosm Facility, Houghton, MI, USA - PEATcosm2014_Bin02_10_metaG | ecosystem: Environmental > Terrestrial > Soil > Wetlands > Peat | place...
CATAAGTTTCTGGACATTGTGCGAAGATGCCGAGAAATATAACCGCCAGCTCTACTACACGATCGCCGACATGGTGCAGCCGCTCTTGGAGTATCCTGCGACGCTGGAGAGTTTTGAAGTAAGAGCGTCAACGCTACACGGTATTGCCATCGAGAGAGCAGCCTGAGCCGAGAACAGAAATGGCATCAACGTCATCTCATTATGCAGCGGGCCGACGTAACGCGGAGGATCAGTCATGGTTGATCGCAAGCTGGGTGGCAGCAGTGGGCACAAAACCCCCGCGAGTATCGGCCCGGACCCCGGGGCGCGGAAAGGTACACTGGTCGCCGTTGCAGTTGGCGATACGACGGTGAAAAGGGAAGCGCACGACGCGCTGCAAGCGTCCGAAAGTCGTTACCGGCGGCTCTTTGAAGCTGCCCAAGACGGTATATTGATCCTCGATTTTACTACCGGGCAAGTGTTGGATGTGAACCCGTTCTTGATCGACCTGTTGGGATATTCGCAAGATGAGTTAGTGGGAAAAAATCTCTGGGAAATCGGACCAGTTATGGATATCTCCGCCAGCCGCACAGCATTCGCTGATTTGCAAACCAAGGGAATAATCCGATACGACGATTTGCCTCTTGAAACCAAAGACGGCCGTAGAATCGCGGTGGAGTTTGTCAGTAACGTCTATTGGGTGGGCGGCACACGGGTCATCCAGTGCAACATCCGCGACATCACACGACGCAAACACGCCGAAGAAGCTCTGCGCAGATCGAAAGAGCAATTACAACAGGCAAGTAAACTGGAAGCCATCGGCCGCCTGGCTGGTGGAGTCGCTCACGACTTCAACAACCTCTTGAGTGTAATTATGGGAAGTTCGGAACTTTTGCTACACGATCTTCGCGCCAGCGACCCACAAAGAAAGTATGTAGAGGCTATCACGGCCGCATCTAAGCGGGGCGCAACTTTGACAAAACAACTCCTCACTTTCAGTCGCAAGCAAGTATCTTCGCCACTGGTGTTTGATCTCAATTCGATAGTGAAGGAGACTGGTCGCATGCTCCCTCGAATAATCGGAGAACACATCGAGATTGCTATTTGCTCTCGTCGGAGCAGGCGCCGGTGCTCGCCGATCCTACTCAGGTCCAGCAGATCCTGATGAACTTGTCGGCGAATGCTCGTGACGCTATGTCGAAAGGAGGCAAGATAACTATCGAGGTCGCTAATTGTGAAATGAAACAGGAGAGCGGCGAACCGGCCGACCTTGCTCCGGGTCATTACGTTAGGTTAACCGTGAGCGACACCGGGGTGGGTATGTCGCCAGAAATCCAGAGCCGTGCTTTCGATCCGTTTTTCACGACAAAAGACCTAGGAAAGGGCACAGGCCTGGGTCTGTCTACAGTTTATGGAATCGTGAAGGAGAGCGGTGGGAGCATTGCCTTAAACAGTGAGCGTGGTGCGGGTACGATATTCAGGATTTACCTGCCTCGGGCGACGGAGAAAATCATAGAGCGGGCCTGCGCATCGAGAGTTCCCGACGAATCGCTGCGGGGCTCGGAAACCATCTTTCTAGTAGAGGACCAAAGCGAACTGCGTAGTCTGATTCATAGGTTTTTGCGGAGTCTGGGATATAAGGTGCTGGTTGCGGGCCTTCCGATTGAGGCTATTCAGATTGCGCAGCAATTCGCAGGGAAAATAGACTTGCTGTTAACGGACGTAGTGATGCCCGGCATGAACGGTCGAGACTTAGCACGACAACTGCGAACGCTTTGCCCGAACATGCGGGTTCTCTACGTGTCCGGCTTTGCTGACGAGACTCTTGAGCAGGACGTTCTCGATTCGAACGATGCTTTCCTGGCAAAGCCGTTCCTTCTTCGGGAGCTGGCGGCGAAAATTCGATCGCTCCTCCGTGAAGCGAAATCAATATGGTACACAGGAACAGACCAAATTCGTGCCTCGTGAGGCGATGTGCTCGCTACGTTCAGTCCAGTCATCAGAAGCACGCCTCCAGCAATCGAGGGCAACTTTATCATCGAGCGCGAAATGCGTCGCGAAGCGGACTGGAAAAGCCCGTCTGGAATCACAGAAATCACCGTAGCGGGGGCGGAAGCGATGGTGTTCAACGTAGACGAGAGTACGGCGCTACTGCACGTGATGTACCCAAACTACCCGGACATGCGGAACTCGCGCCGGAGCCCGAGCGATCTGCAGAAGTGGCTTCAGCAGTATCGGGAGAGAATGGCCGAGACGGAGGCCAGCGAGAGCTCCCGCAGCTCATAAATTTAAGTCTCTTGCTAAAATGGCTAGGTCTCTGGCGCGAGCAGTTGTGTGCTCCTGCAGGAGCAGTGTGGTGTATGTGCCTTTAGTTTAGATTCCGACGAACTTGGGCGCATGGGATAGAACCGACTATCCTTCGGTTCCCGTGGCAGCTTCCCTTTGATCGAGTATATCTTCCACCTTGCGCAGAAGTTCCGAAGGAAGGAATGGCTTTTCTAGAACGTTTGCGCCGTAATCACGCAATTCGGGCAACCGATCCTCAAATCCCGTTATGAACAAGAACTTTGTTTCGGGGCGATCTGCACTAATTTGCTCCGACAGCTCAAGGCCGTCGAGCTTGGGCATGACAATATCAGTCACTACAAGGTCTAGGATGCCATCGTGTTGCTGACACAAACGGAGTGCCTCTGCACCATCGGCGGCTGGAAAGACCGAAAATCCAACCCCTTCGAGCGTCCGTTGCAGAAGGTTTCGAAGGTTGTTGTTGTCTTCGACCAACAGGATGGTGGCAGGAGGCTGACGCGTGGGTGCATGGCGGGTTCGCTCCCTTGACGGAGCCTCTTGTGTGCGACGTAGTTCCAACTCGTTCATGATTCGTCGAGCGAAAATCTGCAAGGCATCTAATTGCTCGGCGGTCAGGAAATGAGGCACTCTGTCCATCACAGCTAGCGTGCCCAAGATATGCGTATCAGCGGTAATTAGTGGCATCCCGGCATAGAATCGAATACCGACTTGCTCAACCAAGAAACTGTTCATGAATCTTTTGTCAGAGATTGGATCGGGTACAATCAGAACGTCGGACTGCAAGATTGCATGTGCGCAGAACGAGCCACCTCGCGGAATCTCATTTAATTCGAGGCCGATTTTAGCCTTAAACCATACGCTTTGCTCATCGATGAAGGCGATGACGGCGACCGGCGTGTCGCACATAAGAGCGGCTAGATGAGCGATGTCGTCGAACTCTTGCTCTCGGGATGTTCCCAAAATTCGAAAGCTACGGAGACGTTCAAGACGGGAGCCTTCGTTTTCTGGCAGAGGCCACTTCACTGATGCCTCCCAAGATGTGAGCGGTTGCCCAAGGGCGGTGGGCCGACACGATCCGAACTCTAGCAGCACACCACCTCGAAAAACACGAAACCATCACTACTATTTCATTCGATGTTGGGCACGTCAACCCTAATCATTTTGTTCGGTGTTACGAAAACAGAACAAACTGAGGAGTATCCTGCGTTTTCGATGTGGCACTCTCAGTGACCCAACCCGCGAAAACTGGACTAACTAGAATGCGAGTTCTCCGAAAACCATAGAGAGGAGAACTCACATTCTACCTACTCGAAGAGTTGCTCTTCCTTGAACTTCTGCCGGGAATACATAAAATCCGTCTTTTCCCATGACCTTCACGTGATCGTCCTTTTCCATGCAGTCTCCATCGGCCGCCCTGATGCAGACATAGAATCGCCAACTGGTTTGCTACGCTTGGTGCGACTTCCTGAGTATGCGAACTCAAAGTGCAAGATAACCCGCACCTGTATGGCGGTGGCGGGCCTCAGAAATGCTATGCCCAGGATGCCGGGTCATTCGGCTGCCAATTGTGTGGGGTTCCGAGGTATTGTGGAGGTCAAATGTTTCGACATGTCCGTAGCTGTTTGTAGGGGCGCCGGCAAATCTCATTGAGTCTTATTTGGTAGTCGCAGTCGCTGCATATGGTAATAATCCCAGCTGTATTACTTGGTTTTATACATACTGTAAGTGTACGGCGGATTGCTAGGAGGGTGCCATTCGATGAAGTCTCATAAGGATCGTTGAAGTACCACTCGCCTTGAAAATATGCAATAAATGATCGTATTTCAGGATAACTGCCTGCCAAAGCAGACTGGAGCGGCAAGCAAGCGGTGACTTTGCGAACCAACGTGGCCGCACATGAGTCGTCAAAACTTGCGACGTTTGTGAGCGCCGCTGGTTATGGCGCAGGGCATGGAAAAAGGCCCGAACTTTTCAGGCCTCTTTGGTTTCTTGATTTTGACGTTCGGCTGACTTTGACCTAGTCGTCGTCCCTCTGTGACGGCGCGGTCTTGGCTGCCCTTTTGGTTTCGGGTTGCGGAGTTCCGCCGTTGCGCTTCGTCGGATATGGCTTGTTCCCCATCATCCCTTTCCAAATAATCCGGTTGAACGTCTCCGGATCGTTTCGGTCCTCCTTGATCGCGCGAGTTTTTCTTTCTAACGCCAAAAAAATTAAGAGGAGCCGTTTGTCGGCTCCTCCCACCACAGTTGCTTTCCAGGAACGAATAGCTATTTTGTTAGTTGCGAAGCCACTTCGGCGAGCACCGGCGTGCCTTCCATTTGCACTGCCTGCAGCGCCGCGGGATTGAGGCCTAATGCACTTAGGATCGTCGGAGCGACCTGTATGGTCGCCGTTTCGGCCGAAACTGTCTGTGCCGCAAAGCCGGGATTCGCTACCAGCAACATGACATTCGTATCGTCATGCGCGAACCCGCCGTGATCTCCAATCATCGACGTGCTGTTCGAGTAGGTCACTCCGATGTTTGGGGTCACGATGATGTCCGGCGACCGCGAATCCTCGCCTGGCTCAAGTCCGCCCACGTTGTAGTTCGGAGCCAGTGTCGACCCGTAAAGGATTTCTCCCATCCCGATTTCGGCCGCATCAGTTTCAAGCATCTGCACAGCCGTCTCCACGTTCACGCCCTTTTTCAGCCAGAGCACAGACACATCGTCTTCAGTTGCGCCGATGCCCGTCGTGTTCAGCGGCGATTCCGAGTACGGAATAAGATCCCCGAGCAGAGTCGCCGGAGTATCCGTGCCATCTGCCACATACCGAGTCGGATCGATCGGCGACTCGCCATGCTTCGCCGTGATAATGACCAGCGTGTTGTTGTAAATGCTGGCAGTCTTGAGTGCACCGATGATCTCGCCGATTGCGGTGTCGATGTATTCGATCTCCCCCAGCAACTCCGAGCCGGGCACGGCCGCCGCGTTCTTGTACCCGCCCACTGCAACGCCCGCCTCATTGACCGACTCGCCCACGTACACGGACTGGAAGTTCATACCGAAAACCGCCGGAACGACCGCCGGCGCACCCGAATGCGTCTTGCCGGCGATCTGGTTCAGCAGTGCATACACCTTGATCGCGTCATAGCACTGTATGTTTTCGAAGCTGGCATTCCACGCCGATACGGCAACCGTGTCGCGGATTGGGTCGCACGGAGCGCCCTCTAAAGTCTTTACCCCAGGCAGACGCACCACGGTCGAGTTGACTTCCGGTGAATAATAATCGTCCAGGCCGTTACCGCCAGGCCCACCCACAAAGGAGTACGACGGGTGCTTGTCGATCCACGCTGTGTATCCGCCCGCCGCGTGGACGACACCAAATGCAGTGTTGACTCGGATGAAGTTCCACGGATACACCGGGGCGCAACCGTTCTGCGGATCGCGCACCAGCTTCTTTGGATCAATCGAGGCAATTCCTCCCTCCGTCAGCCCCGCTCCCGGTGCGCCGCCGTTCAGCTTGGTATCGTCAATGTCAATTCCTTGGTCGTTGTCGGTTGTCGTGCCGAATGGAATCGCGTAAGGAACGCATGGTCCCGCGGCCAGACCAGTGCCGGTCGTCTCAGCCGGAGCATCAAGCGATCGGTCATACGCTACGTCGTAGTAAAGGCCGGTCGATTTCGGCGTGCCGCCAGACGCCAGCGCCGCCATCCCGGGAAAAGAGTCCGAGGGTTTAGATGAACTTGTGTTCACGTAGTTGATCGCCGTCTGGCTCAACGCTGCCATGTTCGGGCAATACGGATTGCCGCCGTTCACGCCGGAGAGCCCGTGCGCACAGTTATAGAAGTCCACGGCATGCATGCCGTCAATGCTCAACAGCAGCACATGCTTGATCTTGCTCGAACCCACGGTGTTGGTTTGAGCTAAACCTTCGTTTGTCGACAACGCTAATGTGCTCACCAGCGCAACTCCAGCCAATATGAATTTCTTCGCTTTCATGGGAACCTCCAGGAAGTTAGTATTAGCGGGCCAGACGGCGGGAAGTGTTAATTCTCTGTGAAATTTCGCTCGGCCTGTCGGTAGATGACTTGCGGGCTCAATATTCGTGACAGCGGGAATCCGGCCAAGGCCTTCGATGAGCGTAACGGCGACTGATCACTAGTCTAACGAGACTACCGTCACATTCCCTCGCAGTGTTGCTCTCCTCGACTCCGAACATGACGGATATACCCACTTTCAATTGACAGTGTCTGCTTTCCGCACACATTGATGGATTACAGACAGTGGATTTGGCGAATGGGGAGTTCGCACACTCCCGGTCAGTGCTTCGTGCCCTCGATCATGTGGCGCCTGAAGTGCTAGGGGATAACGGCAAATCATCTCACCTGAGGCAGACCAAATGTCAGCATCCGTCACTCGTCGCGACAAAAGCGCTCGTTCGTTTGAACGAATCACAACAATCCTGTTAAGCATTTTCGTCTTAATCGCCAGCAACCTTGTTGCGGGCCAGACCGCGACGCCAACGGACTTGCGGTTTCACAAGTTTCAGCCCAAGGTGGCGCCAGAACAACAGGCATCGGGCGCACGCAACCAGGCAGTCCCGCCCGGTGGAATGAGTCTCGCGGCAGCTCAGCAGATACAGGGTTTGCAACAGGAAAAAGCTTCGCGCACGCCAGCCCAACAGAAAATTGATTCAAACGTTCTTTACACCATCCGCATGTTGGCCGGGAAACCCGCCGCTCCCGGAGTACCGTACCTCTACACCGGCGTCGAGCTTGACGACAGCAACAATATCGTCACGGACCTAGTCGCGAATGTTACAGACTCCCTTCTTGCGCAGATTACAGCGGCTGGCGGACAAGTCTTGTATGTCAATCGCGAGCTGCGCAGCATTCGAGCCAGCATTCCACCAGAGCAGATCGAGAATCTTGCTGCCTCACCGGACGTGATTTTTATTTCGCCTAAGCAAGGCTCCATGACTGCGGGTACCGGTGTCGTTGCACCTATCAGTCCGATGCGGTTCCGTGAGCTGGCGCCAGGCTTCGAACAGAGAGCGGCGAGAGTTCGTCAACAACTGGCGAAGGCAATGTCCTCTACTGGGATACCGCAAATTGGTCAAGGCAGCGTGGAAACGGAAGGTGATTTCACGCACCGCGCCGTAGACGCGCGCGGCGCCTTTGGTGTGGACGGCGCAGGACTGAAGATCGGCGTGCTGTCGGACGGAGTTACAAGTATGGCCCTCAGCCAAGCCACTGGCGATCTGCCTCCGACTTGCGGAACGCCGCCCTGCCTTACTGTGCTCTCCGGGCAAGCGGGGGCGGGCGATGAAGGCACCGCCATGATGGAAATCATTCATGACATGGCGCCGGGAGCAAGCCTGTACTTCGCCACGGCCGACAACAGCATCACAAGTTTTGCAGCAAACATCCAGGCCCTGCAGGCAGCCGGATGCAATATCATCGTGGACGATGTTTTCTACTTCGTCGAAACTCCGTTTCAAGACGGACAGACTGCGGCTGTCGTTTCAACCAGCCAGGGCGGCGTAGTCACGCAGGCAGTGAATGATGTGGTCGCCCAGGGCGTACTGTATTTTTCCGCCGCGGGGAATGAAGGCAACCTCGACACCAGCACTTCGGGCACATATGAAGGCGACTTCGTTCCCCAGGCCGCGGCCTCGCCGTTGCCCACCGGGAACGTACACAATTTTGGCGGAGGCAACGGTTTTGACACCATCAATTCTCCGGGAGAGCAGGTGGTCGGCCTGTTCTGGTCAGATCCGCTCGGCGGTTCGAGCAACGATTACGATCTGTATGTTCTCAACAGCACTGGCACGTCGATTCTGGCTGCGTCGACCAATATCCAGAACGGAACCCAGGATCCGGTAGAGTTGATTGGCAGTGCCAATGTCATCAATGGCAACCAGATCGTCGTCTTCCAGAACACGGACGCGCTGAACCGCTTCTTCCATCTTGTGCTGTTTCGAGGTACGTTGGCCGCGGCCACTTCTGGAGAGACGCACGGCCACTCTGCAGCCTCAGGAGCTTATACAGTGGCTGCTACGCCGGCAGCCGTCTCTGCCGGGGCGCCCACGCCGAACGGACCATACCCCAACCCGTTTACATCTTCGAGTCAGATTGAATTCTTCAGTTCCGACGGCCTCCGCCACATCTTCTTCAATGGAGACTCGACGGCGATTACACCCGGAAACTTTTCTTCAACCGGCGGGGACATTTTGAACAAGCCGGACATCACGGCTGCCGACGGAGTGTCGGTGACCGGAGTCGGAGGTTTCGGCAGTCCGTTTTACGGAACCTCGGCCGCCGCACCGGCTGCTGCCTCGGTCGCAGCACTGGTGTTGTCCGCGGAGCCGACGCTGAGTGCCGCGGCGATGCGAAGCGCGCTGACCAGCACGGCGATAGATATCATGGCCCCGGGCTTCGATCGCGATTCCGGCAACGGCATTGTGATGGCTTGGGAGGCGATCAACTCTCTGGGCGTGACTGGCTTAGCGGATCCCGCGTTGGGAACGATCACCGCCAACGAGAATCCCGGCAACGGCGACGGAGCCATCGAGGCGGGCGAAGGAGCAATCATTGTCATCGGGCTCAACAACAAGGGCGGAGTCAAGGCAGCGACAGGCGTCACAGCCACGCTAACCACCTCCACTCCGAACGTGTACATCACGCAACCAGCCACCAGCGCGTACGCCGATATGCCGGTGGGCTCAGCGGGTGGCAACAACTTGTCCCCGTTCACTTTCACCCTCGACCCGGCCTTTGCCTGCGGTCAGAGCGTCGACTTCACTCTCACCGTGAACTATGCAGGCGGAGCGGCGAGGGCTCTCAATTTCACCCTTCCGGTTGGCACGTTCGCCATTACCAATACGCTCGGAACCCAACCGCCTTCGGTGCCAGGAATCACCACGGCTACCGGCACGCAAACCAACAGAATCAACCGCAACGGTGTGATCAGCGCTTGTGGAACCGCCAAAGCCTTCCCAGGCGCAATCACCGGGAGCCACACCTTCGACTCCTACACCTTTAATGCGTGCCAGTCGTCGTGTATGACGGTGGGACTCAACGCAGGAGCAGCTGGAATCAATCTGTTTTCGTCCGCCTATTCGCCTCTACACTCCCGCCAGCATCGGAACGGATTATGAAGGCGACGCCGGTCTGAGCTCGAACATCCAATCATTCGGCATCCCGACAACCGCTTCAACTTCCTACACGATTGTCGTAAACGATGTGGCGGGAAATCCGCTTCCGCCTCCCGCTCCGCCAAACACGTATACCATCCAGATCCCGGCGTGCTCCATCAATTGCAACGTGAACCAACTGCCCATCGCAGTTTCCAAAAACGTCTCGGTGATTGCGGCCAGCATGGGCGGTACCGCGACTGCGAATATCAACAACGGGTCTTCTGATCCTGACGGAGACGCGATCACGTTGACACAGACGCCCGCTGGACCGTACCCCGTCGGTATAACCAGCGTGATACTCACGGTCGTGGACACGAAAGGCGCGACTGCTCAGGCAACCGCCAACGTCACGGTGGTGAACCCAGGATTCACTCTGGCTGCGACGACGCCGTCGGTAAGCACGACAGCCGGCGGATCTGCGACCGAACCCATCACCTTCACCCCCAATCCAGGAATCAGCGGCGCGGTCACGCTGGCCTGCTCGAACCTGCCGGCCAAGTCTGCATGTGCGTTTGCGCCCTCGACGGTACCTTCCGGCAACGTACAAACAAATGTGGTTGTCACGATCACCACAACCGCATCAACGGCAGCTGCGATCGCACATCCTGGAATCTTCTACGCGGCGTGGTTACCCTTCAGCGGTTTGGGATTGGTTGGAGTCGCATTCGTGATTCCGGGGAAACGCCGCAAGGCCTCGAGAATGCTGACCCTGCTGTTCCTGGGCCTGTCAATGTTCACGATCGGCTGTGGTGGTGGCAGTTCTGCTCCCGCCCCTGTCCCTGCTTACAACGGCACGCCCAAGGGAGCCTACACGGTCACGGTAACAGGCACCTCCAGCAACGTGACGCAATCGACAACCTTCAGCTTGACCGTCAACTAGGCTGACCAAATAGTGCCGGAGAACATCGTGGAGCTCACGATGTTCTCCGGCGCCAGCACGAGCTCCTTGTAACGATATAACGATTTGGGCAACCGCATTCAGCCCGGGCATCCCGCGACGACAATTAGCTAGACCCGAGAAGCAAACCAGCGATCGGGACCAATCTCCGCCGCACGAGGGACAGCCCACCACTCGCCCGCTCCAAGCTCTTCGTGCGCGCGGACCTCCGGCGGTATATACTTTCAAAATTATTGTTTTGTGCGGCTCTCTTCGGGGCCTTTGGCCCGGCCCCACTCGGGCGAATCATGCAGAACACGAATCCGCGCTTTGATCCGCAAGATCGAGCGAATTCGACGAACCCGCTCGGTGTGAGCGTTCCGACCAAAGGAGATAGTTCTGCCTCTAACTCTGCGATTGATGCCGACGCTACTTTAGTCGATTTTCCCCAACCGTCTTCTGCTTCCCCCGCTAGTCCCGTGGATGCCGACGCGACCCAGGTCGACGTGACTCCGGCTCCGCGTTCTCCATCCGGCGGCCCCGCTCGCTTTCAGGCTGGCGCGACAGTATTGCAAACGGGCGATGTGCTGGGAGGACGCTACGAGATCTTGCAACTGTTGGGCGAGGGCGGAATGGGCGCGGTGTATAAAGCCATGGACCGCGAACTGGACCGCCCGGTGGCCCTGAAGCTCATCCGGCCGCAATTGGCCTCCAATCCTTCGATTCTGGCGAGATTCAAGCAAGAGCTCCTGCTGGCGCATCAAGTTACTCACAAGAATGTGATCCGGATCTACGATTTTGGGGACGCCGATGGTGTGAAGTTCATCACCATGGAGTTCGTCGAAGGCCAGGATCTGCGCGCTCTCATCCTGGAGAGGAAGAAGTTTCCGCCGGAAGAGGCGGTCGAGATCATTCAGCAAGTTTGCCGCGCCCTCGAAGCCGCTCACAGCGTTGGGGTGATCCACCGCGACCTGAAGCCGCAAAACATCATGCGCGATCAAACCGGCCGGATCCTGGTGATGGACTTTGGCCTCGCACGCACGGTGCAGGGTGACGGGATGACTCAAACCGGAGCTCTGGTTGGGACCATGGAATATATGTCTCCAGAGCAGGCTCTGGCGAAAGATCTGGACCAGCGCTCCGATCTTTTCACCGTGGGCTTGATTCTTTATGAACTGCTGACGGGTGTGACGCCGTTCAGGGCCGAGAGCGCGGTGGCCAGCTTGATCAAGCGCAACCAGGAGCGAGCCATCCCGGTCTCCGATCACGATGGGACCACTCCACGTGCGCTCAGCAATATTGTCAGCAAGTGCCTGGAGCGCGACCCCAAGTTACGCTATCAGAGCGCGGGCGAACTCCTGGCGGACCTTGAGGCATGGCAGGGCAATCGTGCTGCGGCAACCCTGGGCTTTCAACCTGCCGTCGAGCCTTGGGGACGGACGATTCACTGGCCGCTGGTGGCGGGTATCACTACCGTAATCGTACTGGCGATTCTGGGCTACGTGTTTCGCGGTAGGCTCTCCTCGCCTTCGCCGGCTGGAAATGGTGCTGCTCAAGCTGTGTCGCTGGCAATCTTGCCTTTTAGAAATGCTTCCGGCGACACCAGTCTTGACTGGCTGGGGCCGAGTTTAGCCGACATGCTGAGCACCGATGTAGGACAGTCCGCCCATCTGCGCACAATCTCCCCTGAACGGCTTCATCAAGTCCTTTCCGATTTGCACGTTAATCCCGCAACCCCTATTGATCCGACCATGATTGGCCGCCTCGCTGAATTCAGTAACGCGGATATCGTGGTTTGGGGACAATATGCCAGGTTTGGGGAGCAGATTCGCATCGACGCCACACTGCAGGACTTAAAGCGCAACCAGCGCATGCCGGTGAAAATCGAAGCGGCTAATGAGAAGGAGATTCCCGTCTCTGTCGATCGCCTGGCTGATCTTATCCGCCAGAATCTTTCCGTCTCTTCGGATGTCTTGAAGGAGTTGAAGGCCAGTTCTTTCCAGCCATCGTCAAAATCCGCGCCGGCACTCCGCGACTTCAGTCAAGGCGTACAACTCTTGCGCGAAGGCAAAGACCTGGATGCCGTGCAGATACTGCAAACTGCGACCCAGGAAGATCCCCAGTTTGCCCTGGCCTATTCGCGGCTGGCCGAGGCCGAGTCGGCTCTCGGATACGACACTCAGGCGGAACAGTATTCGAGGAAAGCTCTCGAACTCAGCCAGCAACTTCCTTTGGCGGAGAAATACCTTATCGAAGCCAACCACGCGCACGTCATGAAAGACAACAAGAAGGCCATCGAGGCTTACGAAAATCTGGCCAAGACTTTCCCCGACAACACGGATGTGGAGTATGCACTGGGAAGCCTCTATGCCGACAACGGTGATTTCGACAAGGCTCGCTCTCGGTTTGCGAGCATTCTGAAAGCCGATCCCAAGAACATCAAAGCGCTGTGGCAGATTGGCAGCGTGGAATTCCTGTCAGGAAATCCGCAGGCGGCCCTGGAGCCACTCAGCAAGGGATTAAGCTTGGCGGTGCAGGTGGATAACCCAGAGCAGAAGGCGCTTATTTTGCAAGCGCTGGGCATTTCTTATCGTGAGATGGACAAGCCGGATGAAGCGATCCGTAACATCCAGGACTCGATGGAAATTAGCCGTAAACTGGGCATGAAGCGCTTGCTGGCAAATAGCCTTTCTGAGTTGGCGCAGGATCAGATCACGCTCGGCAAGCCCGACGCGGCGACGGCCAGTTACAACCAGGCGCTGCAAATTCTGCACGAGATCGGGGTAACTAAGGATTATGGCGATATCCTGATCAATCGTGGCGTTCTTTACCAGACGCGCGGCGACTACGACAAAGCGCTCCAGGACTACAAGGAGGCGTTGCAAATCCAGCGCGACGCGAACGACGTTAACTACCAGGCATTGTGTCTCAGCAATATCGGTGACGTATATTTCTCGAAATACGACACTGACAACGCTCTGATCTATTACCAGCAATCTCTTCAGCTGCGGCAAAAGCTGAACGAACCCATCTACCTTGCGGAAACCCTTGCCGCTCTCGGCGAAGTGTACACAGCCATGGGCGACTACGATCAGGGGCTGGCGAACATGATGAATGCGCTTGATGTCTCGCGCAAGGCAAATGACGCGAGGGATGCAGCAAATGTGTCCGGTTCCATCGGCAAGGTTTTAATGTACCAGGGGCGCCTGGGAGCTGCCGTCAGCGCCATGCAGGATTCGGTTAACGGGTTTCGCTCCACCAACAACAAGAGCTTTGAGCTGGCCGACTCGTTGAATAATCTCGCAGAAACTTTGGCCCTGGCCGGCCGTGGCGACGAGTCTGGCAAACCTTTGGACGAAGCCACCAAACTTGCTGGCGAGCTCAAGAATGAAAGTGTTCGCAGTCAACTTCTGAACACCCGCGGAGAAGCAGCCTACTATCGGGGAGATTTCAAGTCGGCACGCAGCGCTTACGAACAGGCTGCCCTGGCTGCCGCCAAGACAAAAGATCGTCAAAATATCTTGATCGCCAAGATGAATCTTGCCAGTGTGGCCATTGCCGATGGGCGTTCGCAGTCCGCGGTCAGCGAATTACGCGCCGCTATCCAGCAGGCCGACACTCTTCACCTGAAATATTATTGGCTCCGCAGTCGTGTTGACCTGGCGGAAGCGATGATCAAGAGCAAGGACTATCTGCACTCTCGTCAGGAACTGGAGAATGCCCTCGGTAGCAGCGAGAAACTGGGCCTGCGCCTGGAGACTGCCCGAATTCATTATTTACTCGGAGACACCCTCCGACTTGGCGGAAATGCCGGCGACGCGACCCACCAGTATCAGTTGGGACGCGACATTTTCGAAGAACTCAAGAAGGATCCGGGTGCGGAGCATCTCCTTGATCGCTCCGACCTCCATACCATGTACACCGAATCCGGCCCGATTGCCGCCGCGACCAAGTAAGACTGGTCCTCTTCACGGCGATTCGTCGACACACATTCCAGGCGTGACTCTCCACATCATCCTTACTCGGGCGGCTTTCTTTAGTGCACGGTCTGCGTCAGCGACGCCGAACTACCCGCGAAGTCCCTGTTACCGTTGTAGCTGTAGTAGGTTGCGCTAATGTTGTTTAAGCCGGAAGCAAGCTTCGAGGTTGTGTAGCTTGCGACCCCTCCGCTCAACGGAACAACTTTCAGCTGTTTCGTTCCATCCATAAAAGTAACATTCCCCGGTACTGTGCCGCCGAACTGTGGTGTCACAGTCGCGGTGAAGGTCACAGGCTGCCCGGAGCTGGATGGATTCTGCGAGGAAATCAGCACGGTTGTGGTGGAAGCAGCTGCGACGACCTGACCGAGGGTTTCTGACTGGCTGCAAAGGAAGTACTCATCCCCGCCATAAACCGCCGTGATCCTATCGTCACCTTCGGGAAGCGCGAGAGTAGAAAAGGTGGCCGTGCCGCTGCTCAGTGCTCCTGTTCCCAACACGGTCGAGCCTTGCTTGAAGGTGACGAGTTCACCGTCCTGTGGAGCACCGATGGTAGAGCTGACGATCGCGGTGAATGTTACCGTCTGGTAGTAAATGGAAGGATTTAGCGAAGAACCGAGCGTGATCGTGGTGGGCGCCTGCACAATTTGGATCAAGATGAGTGAAGTGCTGGCGCTGTTATGCGAATCGCCGCTGTAGATTGCGGTCATCGAATTCGAGCCTTGAGGCAGTTGAGCCGTGATGTATTTGGCAGAACCAGATTTCAGAGGCACAGTCTTCAGCACGGTTGTTCCGTTCAGGAATTCAACCGTACCCGTGGGTGTTCCCGAGGATGAGGAGACGGTCGCAGTGAAGGTTATCGACTTCCCGTACGGAGAAGGATTGAGGGAAGAAATCAGTGTGGTAGTGCTCAAAGGCGCAACTGTATACATCAGGGAGGAGCTGGTTTGATTTCCAGCGTTGTCGAGGGCGGTTACGGTAATTGTGTAAGTTCCTGCGACCGAGGCGCTAATTGTTCCGCCGGTAGAGATATTGTTTGTACCGCCTCCTGACAGTGCATCAGTGGCGGTGCAACCAGCGATGCCAGACCCAGCTCCATCGGAGCAAATAAACGTCACGGTGACGGGCGGTCCGTTTACATAATAAGGTCCAGCGGAGCTCAAGGTAGGTCCAGTGATGGTCGGAGGCTGCAGGTCGATTTTGAACGGACCCGCAGAGACGGTGAGGCAGTTGCCAGCCAAATCGCACGCCTGCGGAGAATTGGTGGGGGCTACCGAATTGAAGCTGCCGGTCGCCACATTGGTGGAGACGTTGACGGTTTCAGTCTGGCTACCCTGGATACCGGTGGTAAGCGGTGAGAATCCGGATCCTGATACGTTGGCAACATAGTCTTGATCCGTCACCGTGCATGTTGCCGTCTGGTTCGTGTTGTACCAAACGCTGGTGTTCGGTGAGTTGCAGGAAAAAGTAGGGGCTACGGTGTCAACGCCGAAAGTCACAACGCGGAACGATGCCCAGTTCGCGGTTGGATCGGTAAGTTGCGAACCCTGCGGATTGAAGATCAATTCCTCCGTCAGAGCGCAGTCCGTCGTGAAGTAGTGGAGGTTGTAGATACCGTCTTGTGGGGGCGTAATGATGACGGTCGGCGGAGAAAAGGAACTTGTGGTCGACGTCGAACATAGCGGGTCGGCAAAATTCGCATTCGCGGTCGAGTTAAACAGGGTTATATCACCCGAAACCGGATAGGTCGTATCCGGAAGGGGCATATTCGCCGGCGTGATGCCATACGTCACGCTGTACGCCGGCGCCGCGACAAAGGTGTTGGACGGCGGATTTGTTATCGACGGATTATAGCTAGCGGCGTTCGCGGTGAAGGTAAGTTGGGCAGTGGAATTGGGCGCCGGTACCCAGCCGTTCGATTGGAACGTAGCGTTTGTTATTGCCGTGGAGGGCAGCGGCATATTCACGACTGGGATGAGCACTGAGTTCTTGCCGGCGGTCGTGCCGCCGTGCGACGGATCCGCTGCTCCCATGAACTGAGTCAGGGTGTCGAGCGGGCACAAGTCGCCCGCTACACTGCCTGTCAGTTCGCAATTGCTGGCCGAGTAAGTTGGTCCAATCGTCGAAGTATTGGGCTCGAGCGGAGTACAGGGCGCGTTCTGTTCGGGCGCGCACAGCCAGTTGTCACTCCCCATCAAGATGCCCGGTCCAGTGTTCGTCGCGCAAGCAGCGCCCGACACTGAATTCAGGACGTTGCTGCATGCATCCGCGGCAGGAGTTCCCACCGGACCGTACAGGAAGTTAAGCCCGACCGGGGCGTCCGGCGAGGCAAACTGGACCGCGTCGAAAAGACTTCTCGACATGCCCGAGATCGTAGGATCGCAATTGCTTCCGCTCGTCGTCCCCGAGAGGGTGCACTGGATCAGGAATCCTTTGCACATTGGATTGCCAAGAGAATCCACTTCACCGGACATGCGTAAGCAAACGGCAGGGGCGGCCGACGTGCCAGCGACGAGCTGAGAGAATAGAGACTGGGGCACGCCGATGTCAGTAACGGCTGGCACTGCTCCCGAAGGAGGCGGGTTTTGCGTGGTGCTGTCGATCAACGAGATGTTCTGGCCCGGAGAGTTGGCAAAGGCATAGGTCTGCGTCAACGAGGCAGGATCATTCGGCGTGATCGGATTCCCGGTGATCGTGCCTCCAGGCGTGATTCCCGCCGGGCTGCAACTGGTTACCAGGTGAAGTGTGGCCGCGCCCAGGTCTCCCCCAGCATCCTGCAGCTGAACGGTTACTGACTGAAGCTGGCTTGAATTCTGGCTCCCAGGCGTGAGCAGGCCGGCAACGTTGAGCGGGTTGACGCCATATGTCGCAATGAAGCTGCCCAGCGCGCCGCCGCTCTGTGGGAAGGTGGCGAGGTCGGGATTCTGTCCGAGGTAGTTTTGCGCTGCATGTTCGTAAGGAGCCTGAAAGCAGTTTGTCGACCCTGCGGGAAAACCGGTGAACCCAACGAAGTTGGGATCGCCACCCGTGCAAACATTCGTGGTTGTCGTTGTGGCTATCCCCACGGTATCAATAAATTGGATTGTGTTGTCCTGGAAAACGTTTCCTGATCCATCAGGCGTCGAGGATAGAGTCGCAGTGACTCCCGCCGGACATGACAGATTGATGTTTGTGCCCTGTACCGTATAACCCGCGTAGGGCGGGTTCTGTGTCCACGTAAGAAACGAGATGAGGGACGGATCGACATCGATAGGACCAAAAAGCTTGATAGCGCCGTATGCGCCATTCAGCGGAACAGTGATCGGGCCGGTTTGCGTGGAGGAATTAAAACTTAGTGTTGCTGTTTCCAGGGTGCCCGCTGTTTGCGTGGAAGTGAAGAGCACTCCAACCTGGCAGGTAGTGGGCGCGGTTTGCGGAGTTAAGCAGGCGTTACCGTTGAATGTGAAATCGCCCGCATACGGGCCGCCAGTGATCGCGAAGTTACTCAGTGTGGCTTGCCCGGTCCCTGTAACGTTTACCGTGACCATATCCGTTATGGCGAGTGGGGGCGGTGTTCCGGTTGGGATGCCGAAAGAAAGGTCGCCCGGCGAAACCGACACCGTCTGTGCCAGTGAGTTTTGAGCAACGCCCAACCCCAGAAGGACAAGAACGACCACAACCATTGGGCGAAGCTTCGCTTTGAGCGATTTCATCGTGTACTCCTCCTGGGAATTAGTTAATCTGAGGCTCGATAGCAACTGCGGTCAAAGCCTACGCGGAACGAATCGCAAGGCCAATTAGACTGCCTGACTTCTGGAATAAATTCTTTATAGCGTAGCCACTTGGATTGGGGAGGGTGAAGCGATCCGATTGGCGCGGCCAGAGCGACCAGCACGGTGATTCTGCTTCCACAACTGGTTTGCAGCGCTAGCGTGGTACGGATGGGGTGGTGACGCGCACCTTTGGAATCAACCTCACCGAACTTGACGGCCCCACAGCCAACTCATACTGCATTCTCACGCCGGGAATGTCAACAAGAGAGACGGGTAGGTAATGGGCTAGTTTGAACAAACTAGCCCACTTGAGACGGTCGCGGTCGATACATGACCCTGGCCAGGATCGCGGCCGGTGAGCGAGAGACGGAGAGAAAGAATCGGATCTCGGCTCGGTGTTTCGGCCGACTCGGCGATGGGTGGCGAAAGCCGGTTTTTGCCGATCGCGATTCCAATTTTCTTGCTGACCCTCGCCGGCGGTCGTACAGCAAGGTCCGAGGAAAGTTTCACGAGATCGCTTTGCGGCCAAGTCAAATTTGGGAGCCCAGGGTTACATCTCACAGGGCTCAGATGCAACGTTCGGAGTCAGTCGTAATTTTCATCCGAAATTCACATTTGCTTCAACTTTCCGTAACCATGTGTACGTATGGTTGTTTGTTCCAGTTACTAGCTTGGGGCGACCTGGACGCTAACCGCTGTGCGAATTCAACGCTGCTCTCCTGGCGGCGAGGCTGTGCCGCCATAACTTTGAACCCCAACCAGCA
>Ga0181519_10001773_pt1 | contig 18831 bp, 18 predicted proteins | sample PEATcosm2014_Bin_26_FD_121102 | JGI IMG/M metagenome (GOLD analysis project Ga0181519, IMG submission 121102) | Peatland microbial communities from MTU Mesocosm Facility, Houghton, MI, USA - PEATcosm2014_Bin02_10_metaG | ecosystem: Environmental > Terrestrial > Soil > Wetlands > Peat | place...
TCGCAGGTTTCCGAAATGCAGGGCGTCTCGGTGGGCTGGCGATCCTCGCCGAAACTGAGCCTGACCGTCAGCCTGAGCCGGCTGTGGCTGGAAAACGGCCCCACCACGCCAGGGCTTTACGGCGGCACGACGCTGATCATGCTGTCGGGAAAGGCCGTCTATCAGCTCACGCCCTTCACCAGCCTCACCGCCAGCTGCCAGCGCGCCCAGCGCAGCCTGAGCAGCGGCGTCTCCTACACCGACGTCGCGATGATCGGCGTCGATTTCAAACCCTATTCACTGACCGGTCCATGAAGACAGATTTTTTTCGCTCTCCTCTCGTTTTTATCGCGCGCTGGCTGGCGGGCGCGTTGCTGGCTTTGGCGATCGGTCTCGCCGCCCCCGCCTTCGCCCGGGATGGCGGCCGCCTGCTCGACACCAACGACGTTGTGCAGGTCCAGGTGCTTGGCCAGCCCGACTTTTCCGCGACCGTGCGCGTTGATCTAGACGGGAGCCTGGCGCTGAGCTACGCGGGACGCATCCGCGCCGCCGGGCGGACCACCGGGGCGCTCGCCGCGGAGGTCGCGGCCCGGCTCAAGGCCATGGGCCTCGTCAAGGCGCCTCAGGTTTCGGTGGAGGTGCAGAGTTTCGGCCTGCAAGTGGCGGTGCTCGGCGCCGTGCGCGCGCCGGGGGCCTTCACGCTCGACCGTCCCATCACGATCGCCCAGGCGCTGGCCCGCGCCGGGGGACTGCGCGATGAGGCCGCCGATTCCACCATCGTGGCGCACAGGGCGCGCGGCGTCCAGCGCTTCAACGCGCGCGCCGTGCTGGAGGGACGCGAGGGCGAGCGGCTCCTGCTCGTAAACGGCGACACCCTGTTCGTCGAACAGCCGCGCGTGTTCTACGTCTACGGCTATGTCAACAAGCCCGGCCAGTATGCGCTCGACCGCCCGGGCCTGACGGTGCGGCAAGCAATCGCCCTTGCCGGCGGGCTAACCCCGCTCGGCTCGGATTACTGGGGGCTGCTGATGCGCCGCGCCGGCGCCGAAAACGCCACCGACCTCAACCAGGCCATCGAAGCCGACGACACGATCATCGTCAATGAACGCCTTTTCTGAACCAGGGACACATGAGCCTGCCGCTCTTCCTCGTCATCCTGCGCAAGCGCATCGCCCTCTCGGCGATGCTTTTTGCCTGCGCGCTCGCCGGGGCGCTGGCGGTGCTCGCGCTGGCGCCGCCGCGCTACGAGGCCACGGCCATCGCCAGCATCGATCCGAGTTCCGCCGATCCCGTCAGCGGCCTCGGCCCGACGCCGGGCAGCATTCTGGTCAACCAGGGCAATCTCGTCGCGCTGGCCACCAGCAACCGCGTCGCGCTCGACGTGGTCGGCCGCCTCGGCATGGCCGACGATCCCGAAACGCGCGGGGACTTCGCCGGCCAGTGGCGAAAGACGGACGACATCCGCCAGTTCGCCGCCGAACGCCTGCTCGACAAACTCGACGCCAAATTCCTGGCCGGCTCCAATGCGCTCAGCCTCGCCTATCGCGCGCGAACGCCCGAACGGGCCGCACGCATCGCCAACAGCTTCATGGACGCCTTCATCGCCGCCGCGATCGGGCTCAAGGGCCGGTCGGCGCAAACAGCCGCCGACTGGTTCGCGCCGCAGATCGAGAAGTCCAGCGCGCGGCTCGCGCAGGCGCGCGTCGAGCTGGAAAGTTATCAGACGCAGGCGCGGCTGCTCGCGCCCGGCGCGAACGATTCCGAAACCGACAGGCTGCTTTCGCTCGGCAATGCGCTGTCGGCCGCCAAGACCGAGCTGGTGGCGCTGCAAAGCCAGCTTGCAACGCCCGGCGCGGGCGCCAACACCGACGCGCAGAACCCGGATGTGCAGACGCTGGTCACCCTGCGCGCGTCGCTGGCGACGACCGAGGCCGATGTCGCTCGCCTGAAGGCGGAAGCCGGGCCCAACCATCCCAGGATGCTGGAAAAGCTGGCCGCGCGCGACTCGCTGCGCGCGCAGATCGCGCAGGCGTCCGACGTCTATCTCGCCAAACTGGCTGACCGGGTGGCGGCGCAACTCGTCAAGGTCGCCGAACTCGAGAAGAGATACGCCGCCAATGTTCGCGACATGGTGGGCGTGCAGGGCCAGCGCGACCGTCTCGCGCAATTGCGCGCCGCCGCCCAGTTCCAGCAGGACGAATTCGACCGGCTGCAGCGCGCCGCCACCCAGGCGCGGCTGCAAAGCCAGCTGTCGTTCTCCAATATTTCCGTGATCGACGTGGCGGCGCCGCCCGCGCGGCCGGTGTTTCCCAAGCCGATCCCCACCCTGGCCATCGCCAGCGTCGCCGGCCTCGGCGTCGCCGCGCTCGGCGCGCTGCTCGCGGAGACGCTGGACCGCCGCATCCGCCGCGCCGAGGAGATCGCGGAAGCCGCCGAGGCGCCGCTGCTCGGCGTGGCGCGGGATTTCGCGAGCGATGCGCCGCCCGTCCGCGCCCGCCGACGGTTTTTTGCGCAATTTCGCGGCAAGGCGGGCCAGTCATGACCGCGCAAGGCGCTCGACCGATCGTCTCCGTCATCGTGCCGCATTACGACGACCTCGACAATCTCCGGCTGTGCCTCGCGCTGCTGGAGCGCCAGACTTTTCCGCGAAATGACTTCGAAATCGTGGTCGCGGATAACAACTCCCCGTGCGGCCGCGCCGCCGTGGCAGCGGTCTGCGGGCCCAGCGTCAATCTGGTCACGGCGCCGCTCCAGGGCGCGGCGCACGCGCGCAACGCCGCCCTCGCCGTCGCCCGCGCGGAAAATCTCGCCTTCATCGATTCCGACTGCCGTCCCGCGGAAGACTGGCTGGCGCGCGGCCTCGCCGTCTTGCGCGACGGCTTCGTGGTCGCGGGCAGGGTCGAAATTCTCTTCGCCGGCGCCGCGCCGCGGCCCACGCCCGCCGAGGCCTATGAGGCGGTGTTCGCATTCGACGCCCGCGCTTATGCGCGAAAAGGCTTCTGCCTCAGCTGCAACATGTTCGCGCGCCGCGCGGATTTCGCGCGCGTAGGACCGTTCCGCTCCGGCGTATCCGAGGACAAGGACTGGAGCCAGCGCGCCGTGCGGCTCGGCCTGAAGCTCGTATACGATGAAGCGGTCGTCGTCGGCCATCCGGCCCGGCGCGACTGGCCCGAACTCGCGCGCAAGACGCGGCGCGTGGTCGGCGAACTCTACCGGCTGCGCTGCAATGAAGGCGCCGGGGCGCTGGCCTGGGCGGCCTATCTCACCGCGCTCGCCGCCTCACCGTTCGTTCATGCGTTCAAGCTTGCGTTCTCCCGCAAGATCAGGGGGCCGCGCCTGAAGGGCGCAGCGATCCTGCTGCTGTTCCGGCTGCGCTGGCGCCGCCTGTTCTGGTTTCTGGAGCTGCTGCGGACATGACCACGGCGATCATCATTGTCTCCTACAAGAATCCCGAGGACGTGCGGCTGTGCCTGCGCGCGCTGCGCGCCGCCGAGGCGGGCGCCCCGTTCGACATCCATCTGGTCGAGAACGGGGGAACAGGCGCCTTCGCCGCCATGGTCGCCATGCTCGCCGGCGAGGGGCTGATCCTGAAGCCGCCGCGCGGACCCGCCGCTCCCTTCAGCCGCCTTGCGCGCTTTTTCGGCGGAAAGGGGCGCGGCGCCGGCGGCGTTTGCGTGCATGCTGGGCTGGCGCCGGAAAATCTCGGTTATGCCGCCGGCGTCAACCTCTGGTTGCGGCGGCTGGCGCCGGACCCGCGCATCGAAGGCTACTGGATTCTCAACCCCGACACGCTTCCGGAGCCGGACGCGCTTTCCGCCCTGATCGAGCGGGCCGCCGGCGGGGGCTTCGGCATGGTCGCGAGCCAGCTGGTGTCGATCGCGCGGCCGGACCGCATCGTGACGCGCGGGCAGCGTTGGCGTCCCCTCGTCTGCCGTTCGCTGGCGCTGGAGCGCGCGCGGCCCTCGCGCGAAAAACCCGGCCCGGGTCTGGCGGCGCTGCTGGAGGCGCCCTGCGGCGCCTCGTTCTATCTCACCCGCATGGCGCTGCAGCAGATCGGACCGATGGAGGAAAGCTACTTTCTTTATTATGAGGACCTCGAATGGGGCCTGCGCGCGAAAGCCGCGTGCGGGCTGGCGCTGGCGGAAAATTCCACCGTCCGGCATGTCGGCGGCGCGACCATCGGCTCTTCGCCGTCGCGGCGGGCGCGCTCGGCGCTGTCTGTCTATCTCGATCACCGCAACCGCCTGCATTTCGTGCGGCGGATGTTCCCGGAACGGCTGTCCTGGACCGCCCTGGTGGTGCTGGCGCGCGCGTTCGAATTTCTCGCCGTCGGCGCGCCCGGCAATTTCGCGGCGGCGCTGGCGGGATGGGCGGCGGGCCTGCGCGGCGAGACCGGGCGTCCCGCACGCTTCTTTTCCGGAGAAGCCGCGCGATGAAGATCTGGATCATCGGCTGCGGCTATGTGTTCGACCATTACATGGCGACGGCGCCGCGTTACCCCGGTCTGGAAATCGCCGGCATCGCCGACCGGAACCCGGCGCGGCTGCGCCAGGCGGCGCTGTTTGACGGCTTGCGCGCGACGGCGCCGGCGTGGCGACGCTGATGGCGCTGCACAGGCATTAGAGTGTTTTCAAGCGAAGTGGAGTCCGGCTGGCGTGGAGAAAACGAGAAAAAGACAGACTTCACCGAACAGGCTCTAGCCGGAGGGCGCAATGGAGGATGCCGCCCTGGTTTCGACCGCCGCTGTCGCGGTGGTCGCGACCCTCGTCGCCGCCGGCCTGTTCGCGCGCGCGCTCGCGGGTCTTTTCCCGCGCCTCGCCGCAGCGCCGGCGGGCGACCGCAACGCCGCGCTCGACGGGTTGCGCGGTTTTCTCGCCGTGAGCGTCGTCTGCCACCACTTTTTCATCTGGATGGGCCTGACGCGGTTCGGGACCGGCTGGACGCCGCCGGCGTTTCGCCCCTTCAATCACCTGGGCCTCGGCGCGGTGGTGCTGTTCTTCATGATCACGGGCTACGTGTTCGCGCCCTGGATCGCGCGGGGCGACATCGCCTCCTGGCCGCGGCTGACCCTGCGCCGGCTGTTCCGGCTGCAGCCGCTTGTGGTCCTGTCGGTCGGACTGGTCGGCGCGCTCGCGCTCGCGCGCGGCGGCGCGCCCGGGCCGGGCGACGGGCGCGCCCTGATGATCTGGCTGTCCTGCTGGAGCGAGCCGGGCCTGTTCGGGATCCCCGATGCCGGGCGAATCAACGCCCATGTGCTTTGGTCCCTCAAGTTCGAATGGCTGTTCACGCTGCTGTTGCTGCCGCTCTGCGCGCTCGCGGCGCGGGCGCTGCGCGGACGCGCGCCGGGCTGGCTGGGCCCGCTCGCCATGCTGCTGCTGATTTCAGGCTTGCGCGTCGTCCTGGCGAGCGACGGCGCCGCCGGGCCGATCCTTCTGTTCGCCCCGCCGTTCCTGATCGGAATGATTGCGCATGAGGCGCTGGCGCGCGAATTTTTTCGCAGGCGTTTCGCCGGTCGCTGGGGGCCGACTGTCGCCGCGCTGGCGCTGGCCTTCGCCATCTTTCGCGCGCCAACCCCGTTTCCGCCCTTGCAGATGGCGCTCTACGCCCTGTTCTTCTGCTGCGTCGCCTCGCGCCGGGACTGGCCCCTGCTGACCGGTCCTGGCGCGCAGGCGCTTGGCGCGTGGTCCTATCCGATCTACCTGCTGCACGGGATCGGCCTCAGCCTGCTGTTTGTGGAGGGCGGCGGGTTGGCCGCGCTCCCGACCGGCGCCGCGCTGGCGCTTCTGCCGGCGCTCGCCTGCCTCGCAGTGGCGGCGGCGGCGCTCGCGCATGCGCTGATCGAATGGCCGGCCGACGGTTTCGGCCGAAAACTCGCCGCGCGCGGTCTCGCGCCGCGCGTGCGCCCGCAGCCCGCCGCGCCTTGACCGTTCAACCGAATCGGGTGGCGACGACCCCCGCGATCGCGCAGCCATGCGCGCGCAAAACCGCGCTTGTTCGGCGCACGTCGTCGTAACGTTCCCGATCGATCCGCGCCGCGATCACAGCCGAACCCGCGCGCGCCGCGATCAGGGCCGCGTCGGCGCAATCCAGCGCGGCCGGCGCATCCGTGATCACGAGGTCGAAGTCTTTCGCCCATTGCGCCGAGAGGCGCGTGAAGGCGTGGGAGGCGATCAGGTCATGCGGATTCGACGGCGGCGCGCCTGCGGGCAGCAGGGCGAGATGCGGGGCGACCTCGCGGGGGAGCGCCGAATCGGTCCCCTTTCGCGCGAGACATTCGGCCAGACCCTCGCCCTGTCCGGACAGGCCGAACAGGGCGGCGAGGCTGGGACGACGCAGATCGGCGTCCACCAGAAGCGTCCGGATCTCCAGTTGCGCGAAGGACAGCGCGAGATTGGCCGCGAGCACGCTCGCCCCCTGTCCCGCGCGGGCCGCCACCAGCGCGAAATGGCCGCCGCGCGCGAAGCCCCCGGCCATCAGCGCCGCGCGGATGGAGCGAATCGCTTCGGCCGCGGCGCCGGCGGGCGCGCGCGCCACGCCCAGCAGCGGCGAAAGCCCCGCGTCCTCGGTCCGGGCGCGCCGCGGTTCGGCCTCAGACTCCATGAAGCCGAAGACGCCTTGCCGCCCGGCGCGCGGCTCGTAGTCAGGAACATCGGTCATGGCCGCCTCCTGCGCCGACATGAGCGCGATGGGTGCACTCTGTGACTGAGAATTTAACGACTGGCGCAGCCTCAGATTGGTGCAATTGCAACAATTCTCAACGGAAGGTTGAATTAACTTGTCGTTAACAACCTTGATCTTCGCTTGCGGCGCGCTGTCGCGCTGCGCGGGAGCAAGCCGGGAGGCCGCCTTGACCGACATGTCCGGGACCGCCATGGGATCGTCCGCGACCGCCGCTCGCGCGACCCTTCGCGCAAGATGGGCGCCGGCTTTCCGCCTGCCCGTCACCACGCGCGGCCTGCCACTGCTCGTCGCCGCCCTCGACACGCTGCTCATCCTCGCTTCGGCGCTGGCGGGCGGAGACATCACCCATTTCACCGTTCCGCCGATGGCCGGCGAAACGACCCGGACCGTGTTTGTCGGCGTGATGGGCTTTCACAAGAGCTACGAGCCGCATCGGCTGGCAGACGCCGCAAACGAACGGCTGCGGCTGCCGCTCCTGACCTGGACCGGCGCGTTTCTCCTGCTGATGAGCGGCGCCTTCGCCTGGGGGGTGGGACGGAATCTTTCGCGCGGCGCCATCGCGGAGTTCTTCGTTCTCGGCGCCGCCGCCCTCATTGGGCGCCGGCTCTGGTGGCGACGAAATCTTCCGGACGCGCTCGGTCGCGGCGCGCTGAGGCGCCGGGCCTGCGCCCTGGTCTGCGGCGCGCCCGAGGACGCCTTGCGCCTCAGGCCGAGCCTGGAGCGGCAGGGCTACCAGATGGCGCGCACGATCGTTGCGCCCGACGGCAAGCTCGAAGCCGCCGCCGAAGCGTTGCGCGGCCAGGCCATCGATGTCGTTCCCGCCGAGGGCCTCGCGCTCGACATGCACGCCGCCGCCTGGGTGTTGCGGGCATTGCCCATTCCGGTGGCGCTCGTTCCCGACCCCGCGCTCGCAGCACTTGCCGCGAAGCCGCGCTATCAGCTCGGCGAGACCCTGGCGCTGGAGATCCAGCGCGAACCCTTCAGCCTGGAAGAGCGCGCCGCCAAGCGGGCCCTCGACCTGGTGGTGGCGGGCGCGGCGCTCGTGGCGCTGGCGCCCCTGATGGCGGCCATCGCCCTCGCGATCCGGCTGGAAAGTCCGGGGCGCATTCTTTTCCGGCAAACGCGCGGCGGCTTCAACGGTCTTCCGTTCCAGATCATCAAGTTCCGTTCGATGCGCGTAGCCGAGGACGGAGCGGAGGTGAAGCAGGCCCGTCGCCAGGATCCCCGGGTCACCCGCGTGGGCGCCGTTCTGCGCCGGACCAGCCTCGACGAACTGCCGCAATTGTTCAACGTGCTGCGCGGCGAAATGTCCCTGGTCGGGCCGAGGCCCCACGCGATGAAGCACGACGGCGAATTCGCGGCCCGCGTGGAGAACTACGCCTTCCGCCATCACGTCAAGGCGGGCGTGACCGGCTGGGCGCAGGTTCATGGCGCGCGCGGGCCCATCGAGAGCGTCGAGCAGATTCGCCGCCGGGTCGAACTCGACCTCTGGTATGTCGAGCACTGGAGCCTGACGCTCGATTTTTTCATCCTGCTGCGCACGCTGGGCGCGGTGATCCACGGACGCAACGCCGTTTGACGGGAGGCGCGGCGATGGTGAGCCTGGAGACACGCTCTCGCGAATGGCGTCCGCAACCGGCGCGCAGCAACGGCGCGCCGCCATCGCGGGCGCGGCGGCTGGCGCTGGCCCTGCGCCGCGCGATGATAGCGATGCGGCTTTATCTGCTGCGCCGCGCCGGAATGGAGATCGGACGCGACTGCCTGATCTCGCTGCGCGCGCGGCTCGACGGCGCCAATCCGCGCGGAATCCACATCGGCGACGGCGTGCTGATCGCCTTCGACGCGGTGATCTTCGCCCATGACCTCTCACGTCATTTCCATGCCCACACCCGTATCGGCGACAATTGCTTCATCGGCGCCCGGGCCATCGTGATGGCAGGCGTGCGGATCGGCGACGGCTGCGTGGTGGGGGCCGGGTCGGTGGTCACAAGGGATGTGCCCGCGGGCTGCATCGTCGCCGGCAATCCGGCGCGCATCCTGCGATCCGGCGTGGTCACGCGCAAATGGGGCATTCTCGCCGACGCCTATGCGGAGGCGCTGACCCGCGAGGAACAGGAGTCCGCGGCATGAAAGTCACCTCGCTCCCTCTTGCGCTCGCCCTCGCCCTGGTGCTCGCAACAGGCGCCGGCTTGGTGCTCGCAGTAGGCGGCGCCTTGGCCTGCGACCAGCCAAAGGACTTTCCGAGCGGGCGCGTGTTCCATGTCGATCCGGCGCATGGCGCCGTGAATGGCGACGGATCGACCGGGCATCCCTGGCGCAGCCTCGCCGACGTGCTCGATCCTGCGCGCGGGCTGGTCGCGGCCCCGCGCCAGCAACGCCAGCCCGACGGAACCTTCGCCATCGCGCCGGCGAGCGGTGGGCCGATCCACGCCGGCGACATCATCGAACTCGCGAGCGGCGATCATGGCGACCTGAAAATCATCGGCTACGCCAACCAGGACTACATCACCGTCATCGCCGCGCCCGGCCAAAAGCCCGTCGTTCACAGGTTGTGGATCGCGGGCGCCTCGCACTGGCTGTTTCGTGGCCTGACCTTTTCGGCTGCAAATGGCGACAGCGGGCCGCGCGACGCCATCGTCGAGGCCGTCTCGCACGCTTTTCTGGGGCCGAGCGACCATATTGCCTTCATCGGCAATCGCATCTTGACCGCGCAGACGGTCGACGACTGGCGCCCCGAGGACTGGGTGACGAAGCCGAAGAACTACGGCCTGGTCTCCCAGGCGCGCTGCACGCTGCTGCGGGGCAATGAATTCTTCAACCTGCGCAACGCCGTGGGCGTGGGCGGCGCGGACTCCGTGGTCGAAGACAACGCCATCCATGATTTCGGCAATGACGCGGTGGATTTCTACGCCAGCGGCGTCACGATCCGGAGCAACCGGATTTCCGCCAGCCGCCACACCCCTGCCGAGCCGCTGCATCCCGACGCCATCCAGGGCTGGACCGTGAACAACGCCACCGTTCGAAACATTCTCGTCGAGGGCAACGTCATCCTGAATCTCAATCCGGCCGAGGACAACGAAATGCACGGAATCAGCATTTTCGACGGCCGCTTCGAGGGCGTCACCATCCAGAACAACGCCATCGCCACCAACACCTGGCATGGGATCGCGCTTTTTGGCGTCCGCGACGCCAAGGTGGTGAACAATACGCTCGCGGCTACCCATCCGGGACGGCAGGACAGCTGGATCATGATCCGCGATTCCGCCGACCACGCGGTGCGAGGGCAAGCCGTTGTGCGCAACAACATCGCGAGCGCCATCGTGATCGAGAACGCCGACGTCACGCTCGACCACAATCTCACGGCCGCGCCGATCCGCTTGCAAAAGGGGGCGCATGTCGCCGATGACGGCAGCAACCGGGTCGCACCGCTCGCGCCGCTGTTCCAGGCCTTCCGGCCGAAGGCCGGCGTGCTGGACCTGCATCTGGCCGTCGCCGCGCCTCTCGTGGGCGAGGCGAGCAGCGCGCCGGAGCGGGACGCCGACGGCCGCAAGCGCGTGGGTCCGATCGATCCCGGCGCCTATGCCCGCAAGTTTTAGGCGCGCGCGTGAGAGTCTGGTCGCAGGCGTTGAAGGCGCGCTTGGCGCTCGAGATGCGCGCAGCGCTCAGGGCGAGCGCGACCCTCAGGTCGAGCGCGACCCTTGGCGCGAGCGCGGGTCTGGAAATCGCACTGCCGTTTGTTCGCATGCTGCTGCTCAGCCGGGCGCTATCCCTCGGCGAACTCGGCTTCGCCTCGGCGCTGGCGACCGCCTATTCGCTCTATGACCAGATCACGGACATGGCGCTTCATCGCTATGTCTACGCCGAAAAACGCGCAAATCTCGATACGGCGCTGGCCGGCGCGCATGGCCTGCTGGCGCTGCGCGCGCTGCTGCTGGCCATGGGCGCGCTGGCGCTGGCGCCCGTGATGGCGTCGCTGTTCGGGCTTTCCGGCGGCGCGGGCGATTTCGCGGCGCTGGCGGGGCCGCTGCTGATCCGCGGCTTCGAACATCTGGCGCCGAAGGTCGCGGAACGCGACTATCGCTTCGGCCCGCAAATGCGCGCAGGGCTTTGCGGCGCGATCCTGTCGCTGCTCGCGCTCACGGCGAGCCTGGCGCTCGGCCGCGGCCATGGCGCGCTCACCGCTTCCCTCTACGGTCTCGCCCTGGGGCAGACCGCCGCCAGCCACGTCTTTGCCGGAGCGCCCTATCGGCTTTGCCTTTCCGGTCCCGCCTTCGCCAAGGCGCTGCGGTTCGGCGCGCCGCTGATGGCCAATGGCCTCGGCCTCGCCGTGGCCGCGCAGGGGGACCGCGTGCTGGTCGGCGCGCTGCTCGGGCCGGAGGCGCTGGGCCTCTACGCGGTGGCGATGCTGGCGGTGGTGGTCCCGATTACGCTGGTGCAGCGGCTGATGGGCGCGCTCGCGGGGGCCGCGCTTTACAACGCTGATGAACATCAGGGCCGGCGTGGAAGAATCCGGCTGATCGCGCGGGCGGCGCCGGCCGTGGCCGCGTTCTACGCCTGCGGAGCGCTTCTTTGCGCCAACGCGCTCATCACGCTGGTGTTCGGCGCTCGCTTCGTTCTGCCGCCGGCGGCGCTGGCGCTGCTCTGCGCGAGCGCCTTGCTGCGCATCTCGCGCGCGGAACCGTTCACGTCGCTGCTGCTGCTCGACGGGCGCACGCGGGAGGCGGCGCTCGGCAACCTTTCGGCCGTGGCCTCGCTCGTGCTGTCGGCCGGGTTGATGCTGGCGCGGCCAAATATCGAATCGGCGCTGATCGGCCGGCTTTCCGGCGAGGCGCTCGCCCTGGTCGTCACCTTCGCGCTGGCGCGGCCGCTTTTAGGCGCGGCGGCGGGCGATTATTTGCGCGCGCTCGCGCTCGCCTGCGCCTTGACGCTTTCGGCGAGCGCGCTGGCCGGTGGGCTGAGCGCGGGGCTGTGCGCGGCTTTCGCCGGCGCTGGCCTGCTGCTCGCCTTTCGGCGCGGGCCCGTCGCGGCTTTTTTGCGCGCGAAAGCGCCGCCGGGGCCGTCGATATGATTGCAAGGACGAAACCCGCGTCGTCGACGCCGGCGCTCTTTGCGCTGGGCCTGCCGGCCTACGCCCTCGCGGTGGGCGCCAGCGCCGCGCTTGGGTCGCCGATGGCGAGCGTCGCGGCGCTGATGCCGCTGTTGGGCGCGCTGCTTTGGCTGCTGCCCGACCGAGACCTGATCTCGCCGCGCCGGCTGGCGGCCGCGTTCACGGTCATGATCGCGGCGCAGCTCTGCATTCCCTCTTACTACATGCTGCAGATCAGCGGCCTGCCCTGGATCTCGCTGCGCCGCGTCGCCATGGCGGCGATGATCCTTCCGGCCTTGCTGCGGCTGGCGACCTGCGCCGACGCGCGCGCGCGCATGGTTTCAGCGCTCGGCGCCGCGCCGCTCGGGCTCGCGCTCAACACCGGCTTCGCCCTGATGGCCGGACTGTCCATCCTGGCTTCGTCCGACCCGGCAGCTTCGCTCCAGAGCTTTTCCGACGCCGCCGTGAACTGGGGGCTGCCATTTCTCGCCTGTCTGCTGGTGATTGGCGACGAGACCGAGGGGGCGAAGCTGGTGCGGCTGATCGGCATGGCGTCGCTGTTCGTCGCCGCGGTCGGCGTCGCCGATTTTTTCGCGCAGCGCAATTTTGCGCTGCAAATCTTCCCGGCGCGGCTGCTCGCCGCCATGGCGGCGAACAATCCCGGCATTCAGACGCTGCTGGATTACGATCCCTGGCGCAACAGTTACTTCCGCGCGCTTTCCATTTATATCACGCCGCTGTCGTTCGGGGAGTTCGCCGCCTTGTGCGGGCCGCTCGGCGGCTTTCTGGTGCTGCACGGCGAGGGTTTTCGCGATCGTGCGCTCGGGCTCGCGGTGATCGCCGCATCCCTGGCCTCGCTGTTCGTGAGCGGCTCGCGCGGCGGCGCGGTGGGCTTCCTGATCTCGATGCTGCTGTTCGGGCTGCTTTTCGTAATCCGCCTGTGGCGCACGCGTCCTCCCGACAGCTTCGCGGCGCCGGCCATGACCGTGGTCGCGGCCATGGCCGGCGGCGCCGCCATCACCGCCGTCTTCACCTGGAAGCGGCTGAGCAATGTCGTGTTCGGCGGCGGCGATTCCGTCGGCAGCACCGCCGCCCGCGCCGAACAGCTGGCGATGGCCTGGCCGCACATCTGGGACAGCCCCGTCTTTGGCAACGGCCTGGGGCTTGGCTCCGTGGTGCTGAACTGGCGGCCCGCGGTGGACCAGCCGGCCAGCATCGATTCCTATCTCGTGTCCTTGCTGATCGAGACCGGCTTTCCCGGCGCGCTCTGCTATTTCGGCGCGATCGCGGTCGCGGCTGGCGCCTGTTTGCTGATCTACCTTCGCGACCGCGACTCGCGCGCGGCGCTTTCGGCGCCGATCGGATGCGCGCTGATCGCCTACGGACTTTATCGTCTCGTCTTGTCGCAGCGCGAGAACCAGACCCTGGCGTTCATCCTGCTGGCGCTAGCTTTCGTCTGCGTGCGCGGCGCCAAGGCGCGTGCGGGCGCGCGGCGGCGCGGCTCCGCAGCGGGATGCCCCTTCATCGGCCGCTCGCCCCGCCCACAATCCGGATGACGCGTCCGTCGCTGTTCCTGAAGCTGAGCTTTTCCGCAGGGGAATCAAGCCTCGGCGTGAAGGCGACGGGCGTGGCGGCGCGGCGGCGTTCGCGTTGGCGCGACGCCGGACCCGCCGGGACGAAGGCCAGCAGGCGCGCCTTGACGCCGCGGCGCAGATGGCTGCGGGCCACGGGGACGAATTCGCGCGTGTGGCGCCCGCTGCCGAGGACGAGAACCCCCGCGCGGGTCACGACGGCGTCGCCGGCCCGCAGGGTGGGATCGTTTTGCAGCAGATAGGCGAGCGCCTCGTCGGCCCCGTCGGGCGCGCCGCTGACGGGGGCTTCGCTGAAGCGCTGCGTGAAGGCGGGACTCGCCAGATGGGCCTGGATTTTCGGATCGACCTCCCTGGGGGCGGGGTAGCTGATCCTGGCTTCTACGTGACGGGGGCGCCTTTCGCGCTTGCGTCGGGACGCATGAACAATCCGGCCCGCCCACGGGGCCTCCCGTCGCCAGCCGCCAAAAGGCGGGTAGGGAGCATATTCGCGCGGATCGTTCGACCATGAAGCTTGCGGCGCGGCGAAAAAGTCATCCATGAAACCCGCCGCCGTCGCCGGCGCGAAGATCACGGCCACCACGCCCACCCCCGCGAACAGTGTTTTGCACGCGTGGTTCATTTCCACCTCATCGACGATTTCGCGGGCGCCGCATCGGCGTGAGAAAGACGCGGTGGGTAAACTGCGTCAGCTCGATTCGGTTGCAGCGAGGCGCTGACAAGGCCAAGAATCGCCGCGTCGAGGTCTGGAATCGCCGCGTCGAGGTCTGGATCGAATGGCGGCACGGGCCGCGCCGGGACGAAATCCGCGAGGCCCCGCGGCGGGCGCGATGGCGCCTCAGGAGTGCGACGCCTAGTTTTCTTTACTGATCAGATACTTAGGCGAGACGGCGAAATAAACGCTCCAGACTAACGCCGGAGTCCCTGCCCTCTCCCCGCTCGCGGGGAAAGGGGGTAGACCCGTGGCGTCACCCAATGCTCGCGTCCGACGAATGATTCAATTATTTCGCGGCGTCGTCTTACGTGATCAGCGCCCCGGGGGGGGTGTCACACTTTTTGCGAAAACGTTACCGCCGCTTGCGGTCGTAAGGGTTTTCGCCCTGCTTCAGGGTCATGCGGATCGGTGTGCCCGGCAGTTGGAAGGTTTGGCGCAGGCCGTTCATGAGGAAGCGGCGGTAGGAGTCCGGCAGTTGGTCGAGCTGGTTGCCAAAGATCACGAAATGCGGCGGCCGGGCCTTGGGCTGGGTGATGTAGCGGATTTTTATGCGGCGTCCCGCCACCGCCGGCGGCGGGTTGCGGTCGATCACGCCTTCCAGCCAGCGGTTGAGGCGCGAGGTGGACAGGCGCTTGTTCCAGATTTCATGCGCGGTGATCACCGCCTGCATCAGCGCTTCAAGCCCGGCGCTGGTGGCGCCCGAGACCGGCATCACCAGGGCGCCGCGCACCTGCGGCAGCAAACGCGTCGCCTCCTCGCGTAAAACCACGATTTCCGCCTTGTCGGCGATCAGGTCCCATTTGTTGAGGCCGATCACCAGCGCCCGGCCTTCGCGGGCGACCAGATCGACGATGGTGAGGTCCTGTTTTTCGAAGGGGACGGTGGCGTCGAGCAGGACCACCACCACTTCGGCGAAGCGGATGGCGCGCAGCGTGTCGGCGGCGGCGAGCTTTTCCAGCTTCTCCTCGACCTTGGCGCGCCTGCGCAGGCCGGCGGTGTCGAAGATCTTTAGCCGCCGCTCGGCGTTCTTGCCGGTCCAAAGATAGTCGACGCTGATGGAATCGCGGGTGATGCCGGCTTCCGGGCCTGTGAGCAGGCGCTCCTCGCCGAGCAGGCGATTGATGAGCGTCGATTTCCCCGCGTTGGGGCGGCCGACCACCGCCATGCGCAGCGGCTTGGTCGGGTCGAGCTCGCTGCCCTCCTCGTCGTCGCCCAGCACCAGTTTTTCGCGGTCGTCGTCGTCGTCGTCGGCGAGTTGGGTGGCTTCGGGCAGCGCCGTCAGCAGCGAGGAGAAAAGGTCGGCGAAACCGTCGCCGTGTTCGGCGGAGAGCGCGACGGGGTCGCCGAGGCCGAGGTCGAAACCTTCATAGGCGCCGGCCTCGCCCGCGCGTCCCTCCGCCTTGTTGGCGATCAGGATCACCGGTTTTCCCGCGCGGCGCACCAGCGCGGCGAAATGGCGGTCCTCGGGGGTGACGCCGGTGCGGGCGTCGATCACGAAGAAGATGGCGTCGGACTCGTCGATTGCCGCTTCGGTCTGGGCGCGCATGCGGCCGGTGAGCGAGGCGGCGTCGCTCTCTTCCAGCCCGGCCGTGTCGATCACCGTGAAATTGAGGTCGCCGAGCTTCGCCTCGCCGGCGCGGCGGTCGCGGGTGACGCCGGGCTGGTCGTCCACCAGCGCGAGCTTCTTTCCGACAAGACGGTTGAACAGGGTGGATTTGCCGACATTGGGGCGGCCGATGATGGCGACGGTAAAGGTCATGGCGATCCAGATTCGTGGACCGCCCTCGTCCTTCGAGACGCCTGCTGCGCAGGCTCCTCAGGATGAGGGCTATTTGCGGGGCCGCCCGTCTCGCGACGCGCGGCGAGGCCGTCCCGAACCGTGACGATCGATCGTCATTTCTTTTCGGGCGGCGGCGAAAATTTCCCGGCGCCACGCGCGAGCGAGGACAGGGCCTCGGCGCGCTGGCGCATCGAGGCGGGTGTGCGGGATCGACCACCAGCTGGTCCAGCAGCCGGCCGGCTTCCTCGAATTCGCCGCGCTTCAGCGCCGCCAGCGCCAGCACTTCGCGGGCGGTGGCGCGGAAGGGGCCGTTGAGCAGCGGTCCCAGCCGGTTTTCGAGCTCGGCCTTGTCGGCCTCGTCGGCGCGCAGCAGACCGGCGCGCAGCCGCGCCACATCCTGCAACAACGGGGGAACGGCGGAGTCGGCGGCGAGCGCGTCGAACGCCTTCACCGCGCCGGCGCGGTCGGATAGCCCCTGCTCCTCGGCGGCGCGCAGCAACGCGAGCGCGCGCACGCCCGCGGGCGAGTCCTTGGCCAGCGCCGTGAACGCCGCCTCGGCCTCGGCGGGCTTGCCGGATTTGGCCAGGTCCTGCGCGGCCGCGAATTTGGCGCCGGACGCCTCGGCGGCGGCGGTCCTTTCATGGCGCGTGTAGGTGAAAGCCGCCGTGGCGATCACGATCGCCGCCGCCGCGCCATAGACCAGGATGGAATATCGGCTCCAGGCCTTGCTCAGCCTGTCGCTGCGAACGTCTTCGTCGACTTCGCGGAAAATGTCGGCCATCGCCCTTCCCCAGATTTTGCGCCTCCGCGCTTAGCACGGCGGCTTTGCGATGGCGAGTTTTTTGGCGATGGCGAGTTTTTTGGCGATCAGCCGGCCGCGCGCTCGATCGCGGCGATGTCGATGCGCCCCATCTGCATCATCGCGGTGAAGGCGCGCCCCACGCGTTCGGGGTCGCCGTCGGCGAGCAGGTTTGTCAGCTGCGTCGGAACGATCTGCCAGGAAAGACCGAAACGATCCTTTACCCAGCCGCATTGCTCGGCCTGCGGAACCGCCGACAGCGCGTCGCTCAGCCGGTTGGCCTCGTCCTGGGCGTCCACGGGAATCTGCAACGACACGGCTTCGGTGAACGCGAAATTCGGGCCGCCGTTGAGGGCGGTGAAGGGCCGGCCCATCAGCGTGAACGCGACCATCAGGACGTCGCCGGCCTTGCCGGCGGGATAGTCGCCGGGGGCGCGAAAAACCTTGTCGATCCGGCTGTCGGGAAACAGCGAGACATAGAAGCGCGCGGCTTCTTCCGCATTGCCGTCGAACCAGAGGCAGGGTGTGATCGTGGGCATGGGAGCCTCCTTTCGCGTCGAACGCTTGCGCGCTCCCGGCGTTCCCGCGGCGGAGCCTTCAGACGGCGATGTTGTCGATCAAGCGGGTGTTGCCGAGCCGCGCCGCTGCCAGCAGCCGCGCCGGCCCCTGCGCCAGCGTGGCGATGGGCGCGAGCGTTTCGGCGTTGCGCGCCTCGAAATAGTCGAGCGCGAAGCCGCCGGCGGTGATTTTTTTGGCGGCGCCGGCGCAGGTTTCGGCGATGTTTTCGCCCGCGCGTAAAAATTTCGCCGTCGCGCTTAAAATCTGGGAGAGCAGGACGGCCTGCTGGCGTTCTTGCGCGCTGAGATAGATGTTGCGCGAGGACAGCGCGAGGCCGTCGGGCTCGCGCAGGGTGGGAACGCCGTGGATTTTGGTGGGGATGTCGAGGTCGCCGGCCATTTGTTTGATCACCGCGAGTTGCTGAAAGTCCTTTTCGCCGAAAAAGGCGCAATCGGCCTGGGCCTGGTTGAGCAGTTTGGCCACCACCTGCGCCACGCCGGAAAAATGGTCGGGGCGGAACCTGTCCTCCAGCCCCGCCAGCGCCGGGCCGCCGGGAATGATTTTCGTGCAGAAGCCCGGCGGATACATGTCCTGGGGTTGCGGCGCGAAACAGGCGTCGGCGCCGATTTCGGCGAGTTTTTCGACGTCGGCGTCAAACGTGCGGGGATAGGCGCCGAAGTCCTCGTTTGCCGCGAACTGGGTGGGATTGACGAAAATGGAGACGATCACCCGGCGGCATCCTTTTGCGCGCGAGGCCTCGACCAGCGAGAGGTGGCCGGCGTGCAGCGCGCCCATGGTGGGGATCAGCGCGATTTTTTCGCCCTGCCCGCGCCAGAGCGCGACGGCGGCGCGCATTTCGGCGACGGTGCGGAAGATGCTGGGCGTCGAGGTCATGATTTTCTCCAGATCGAACCGTCTTTTCTAGCGGCGCGCGCGCCAATGTCGAAATCGTCGCGCCCGAATTGCGCAGCCTGTGGCGCGGGAGCAACAGCCGCGGCGGCGCGCGCCGTGCTAACCTTAACGTCAAATCGTCAACAGGAGATTATTTCTTTAGGCAAAGCAATGATTAAGATGAATCAACCGTTGATCCTCCGCGGCGTGGGCTCAGCCAAGCCGCTAAAACCAGCAAAAGCGATGCCGGCCAGCAAGAGCCCGCGCGGTTGCTGCACGCTGATGTCCGACGACTTGCCTGACAGGCAGTTTCCCAATGTGACCCGCGCCGAATGCATCGCCATGCAGGACGCCCATCCCGGCACGACCGCGAGCTGGGTCCAGGGCGAGTGCGCATGAAGACCCTGTCGATGAAACGTCTGGCGCCACGGAGCATCGCGCTGTGCGCGGCCGCGCTTTCGCTTTTCTCCTCGCTCTCCGGCTGCGCCGTTCCGCAGTTCGACGTACCCCAGAGCCGCGTTGGTCTCCCGACGGCCCGCTCCATCGTCTCGCGGATCGAATGCGAATTGCTCGACATGGTGCGCGACGACCGTGAAGGCGATCCCGCCTCGCTGCACCGACTGTTCCTGCTCAACGGCGATTACGAGGTCGAAGCGATCCTGTCGCTCGACGTCAACGACGCCGGGGGCCTGTCGCCCAGCCTGAGCTATATCGATCCGCTCAAGGGCGCGACCTCGTTCGTCTTCGGCGCCA
>Ga0181519_10001777_pt1 | contig 18812 bp, 14 predicted proteins | sample PEATcosm2014_Bin_26_FD_121102 | JGI IMG/M metagenome (GOLD analysis project Ga0181519, IMG submission 121102) | Peatland microbial communities from MTU Mesocosm Facility, Houghton, MI, USA - PEATcosm2014_Bin02_10_metaG | ecosystem: Environmental > Terrestrial > Soil > Wetlands > Peat | place...
CACAGGCAGGGCTTGCGGGGCGGCCGGCGGCTGAGGTGATGGCGCGGGCGCGAACTGCGCCGCGGGCGGTTGGGACTGGGGCGCAGGCGCAATCTGCGCAACGGGCGCTTGGGGCTGCAACACGGGCGCGATTTGCGCAACGGGCGCTTGGGGCTGCACCGCAGCCGCGATTTGCGCAGCGGGCGCCTGGGGCTGCAACACAGGCGCGATTTGCGCAGCGGGCGCTTGGGGCTGCGGTGCGGGCACGGCTGGTGCGGCGGGCGGCGCATGACGCAGCACCTGCGGCGCCATTTCCTGCATCTTCTGTTCCACCATTTTCTGGACCATCTGCTGGACCATGGGCGGGACCATCTGCTGGACCATGGGCGCGATGTCGGCGTCCAGGGGCGCGGAGGCGCGCGGCGCGAGCGGCGGGGCCGGGGGCGGCGCCAGGGTCATGGGGTCCGGCGCGGATTCGTCGGGCGCGTCGTCGGCGGCGTCCCAGGACAGGCTCCGCGAGGGACGGCGGCGGAATACCGCCGGCTCCGGCGGGGCGGACATTTCCGGCCGGATCGCGCGCACCGGCAGCGGGGGCACGGGCGGCCGCGCGGCGGGCGCGTTGGGGGAGCGCACCGAAGGGGGGGCCAGCCGCGGTGGCGCAACCGGCGCCTCTTCGCTTTCGCGCGACATCTGGTGGTACATCGCCACGCCCTCGCTGCGGGCGGCAGGCTCCGCCGATTGCCGGCGGATGAAATCCTGGAAGGTCTCGGGGGCGATGCGACGGGGCTGTGCGGAGGCCGGCGCCGGCCGGACCGACTTGCGCGCGGGCGCCGCCGGCTGCGGCTGTGCCGGTGCTGCGGCCGGGACGAAATCGTCGACGAGGGCGTCCATCTGGCCTTGCGCCGCGGCGATGATCTCGACGCGGTTCGGCCCGGTGCGCCGGTTGGACAGGATGACGGCATCCGCGCCCAGTTCCTTGCGAATCCGCTCGAGCGCCTCGCGCGCCGTCGGGGCAACGTATCGTCTGAATCCCATGTTCATCTCCCTGCCTGGTTCCCGCTCATGTCCCGGCGCGCCCGTGTGGCATGCCGATCAATATTCCGTCGTGGCCTTGCGCTCATGCGCGCGCGCCCAGCACATTGCTGACCCGCACCGAACTCGATTCGGGAATCTCCGCGTGGCCCAGCACGCGCAGCCGCGGCGCCGAACGCTTGAGCAGGCGCGCCAGCGGCACGCGCAGGCGATCGGGCACCAGCAGGGTCGGGGTAAGGCCCGCGTCCTCCTGGCGCTTGGCGGCGGCCGCGGCGCCCCGCTGCAGCAGATCGACAAGGCCCGGTTCGAAGGCGACTGCCTCGCCGGGCGCGCCCAGGGACTGGGTGAGGACCTTCTCGAGGTCCTGGTCCAGGGCGATCACCGGCAGCTCGCGGGCCGGGCCGAACAATGTCTGGGCGATCGATGCGCGCAGGGCGGCGCGGACCATCGCGGTGAGTTCGCCGGCATCCGTGGTGCGCGTGGCCCCGTCCGTGAGGGTCTCGACGATGGTGCGCATGTCGCGGATGTGCACGCCCTCCTCGAGCAGGTTGCCCAGGACCTTCTGCACGGTGGCCAGCGGGATGAGCTTGGGCACGAGGTCGTCCATCATCTTGGGCTGCAGGCGCCCGAAATGGTCGACCAGGGCCTGGGTCTCGGCCCGTCCGAGCAGCTGGCCCGCGTGCGTCAACAGGAGGTGATTGATATGGGTGGCGACCACGGTGGCGCAGTCGACCACGGTGTAGCCGAGCACCTGCGCGGATTCGCGGTGCTTGGCGTCGATCCAGATGGCCGGCAGGCCGAAAGCCGGGTCCTTGGTCGCCGTGCCGGGTATGGTCTGGGTCACGCCCCCGGGGTTGATCGCCAGCCAGAGCCCGGGAAAGGCCTCGCCCTCGCCGATGCCCACGCCCTTGAGCAGCACGCGATACTGGCTGGGCTTGAGTTCGAGGTTGTCGCGGATATGGACGGCCGGCGGCAGGAAGCCGATCTCCTGGGCGAACTTCTTGCGGATCGCGCGCACGCGCTTGAGCAGTTCGCCGTCGGCGCCCGAGTCGACCAGGGGAATCAGGCGGTAGCCGACCTCCAGGCCCAGCACGTCCACGGGAACGATGTCGTCCCAGCTCGCTTCCTGGGGCGCGGGCGGCGGCGGGGCGGTGGCGGCCGTCGCGGCGGCCTTGCGGGTGCGCTCCGCCCCCGAGATGAGCTTCCAGGCGATGAAGGCGCAAGCGCCGGCCAGCAGCAGGAACACCATGGTGGGCATGCCCGGGATGATCCCCAGAAGGAAAAGGATCACGGCCGTGATCATCAGCGCCCGCGGCGTGGCGAACATCTGCGTGACGATCTGGCTGCCCACGTCGTTGTCGTCCTTGCCGACGCGCGACACGATCAGGCCGGCGGCGATCGAGATCACCAGGGCCGGAATCTGCGCGACGAGGCCGTCGCCGATGGTCAGCAGTACATAGTTGTCGATGGCCGTGGAGAAATCCAGGTCGTGCTGCAGCACGCCGATGGCGAAGCCGCCGATGACGTTGATGAACAGCACCAGGATGCCGGCCACGGCATCGCCGCGCACGAACTTGCTCGCGCCGTCCATGGCGCCGTAGAAATCGGCCTCCAGGGCGATGTCGGTGCGGCGCCGGCGCGCTTCCTTGTCGTCGATCAGGCCCGCGTTCATGTCGGCATCGATCGCCATCTGCTTGCCCGGCATGGCGTCGAGGGTGAAGCGCGCGGCCACTTCGGCAATGCGCCCGGCGCCCTTCGTGACCACCATGAAGTTGATGACCACCAGGATCGCGAACACGATCAATCCGACCGCGAAATTGCCGCCGATCACGAAGTGCCCGAAGGATTCGATCACCCGGCCCGCCGCGGCCGAGCCGGTGTGGCCGGAGGTAAGCACGACCCGCGTGGAGGCGACGTTGAGCGACAGCCGCATCAGCGTGGTGAGCAGCAGGACGGTGGGGAACGCGGCGAAGTCGAGCGGGCGCTTGGTGTAGGCCGACACCATGAGCACGATCAGGGCCAGGGCGATGTTGAAGGTGAAGAGCAGGTCCAGCGCGAAGGCCGGCAGCGGCAGGATCATCATCGCCAGGATCAGGAAGACGATGAGCGGCACGGCCAGCGAGCGCCAGGGTATGGCGCGCATGAGCGGGTGTGCGAGCAGTGCGTTCATTTTTGTCCTGGCCTGGGGCGGTGCGTCGGGTGCGGGTTACGGATCGGCGTTGGCGGGCGTCGGGGCGGTCCGGCTTCAGACGCTCGCCAGGGGGGCGAGCGGGTCCATGCCTTCGGGCACCTCGATATCGCGCGGCTCGACCGGACGCGGGCCCTGGCCCTGGGCGTAACGCTTGAGCTGGAAGATGTAGGCGAGCACCTGGGCGACCGCGGTGTAGAGGGCCGCCGGGATCTCCGATCCGAGCTCGACATGCTGGTACAGGGCCCGTGCCAGGGGCGGCGCCTCGAGCAGGGGCACCCCGGCATCGCCGGCGAGTTCGCGGATCTTCGCGGCAACCGCGTCCATGCCCTTGGCAACGACCACGGGCGCGCGATGCCGGTCCTCCATGTACTTGAGGGCCACGGCGAAGTGCCGCGGGTTGGTGACGACCACGTCGGCCTTGGGAACCGCGGCCATCATGCGGCGGCGGGCCATCTCGCGCTGCACCTTGCGGACCTGCGCCTTGAGGCGCGGATCGCCCTGCATCTCGCGGTCCTCCTGCCGGACTTCCTGCACGGTCATCTTCAGGCGGTTGCGAAACGAGATGATCTGGTAGGGCACGTCGATGGCGGCCATTGCCGCCAGGGTCACGGTGAGCAGCCCGAAGGCCGTGAGAACGAGGCGGAAGAGCTGCGAGAGCGCCGAGGGCAGGTCGTCGGAGGCCAGGCTGGAGAACTGCTCCATGTGCCCGTAGATGTACAGGCCGCCCACCACGGCCAGCAGCAGGGCCAGCAGGAGATTCTTGCCCAGTCCGACCAGGGAGTGCAGGGAGAACAGGCGTCCGAATCCGGCAACCGGGTCGAGCCGCTCCAGATTGGGCAGCAGCGCCGTGGGGGCGAAGAGCCAGCCGCCGATCAGCAGGGGCGAGGCGATGGCCGCGATGGCCATGACGGCGAGGATGGGCGAGGTGGCCAAAAGCGCTTCACCCACGAGCTGCCCCAGGCGCTCGGGCATGCGCCTCGGGTCGGTGGCCATGATCGCGTCGAACTGCAGGCCGTGCACGAGCATGCCGCGGCTGGCCGTTGCCAGCGACTGGCCGGCCATGGCCAGGACGGCTACCGAGGCCCCGACGATGCAAAAATGGGCCAGATCGCGGGAGCGGGGAACCTGGCCTTCCGCACGTGCAGTCTCATACCGCTTCGCGGTAGGGTCTAAGGTGCGGTCTTGCCCGCTTTCGGATTCGGCCATCGAAGCTCAACCCGTGCGACACGGCGTGCGCACGTATTTGTGGGATCGCTTCGATTATTCGGCCAGCGCCGCTGGCGAAAGCGCCGAATATCGGCACGGCGACCGGGTACTTTAGGGCCGGGCAGGAAAAAAATTGCCGGTCCTTGTGATGACCTGAATCAAGTATTTAATGCCCCCCACCCTTCAGTTGCGTCTCGTCCCGCCGAAGACATTGGACGGACGGCTCGTACTTCGCGAGCGCAAAGCAACGGAAACCGAAATGACCCGAATGGCCATTTTTCGCCAGATAGCGGTTGACGCCACCAAGCCCCTGGAAGTGCTCGCCGCAACCGTGCCGGGTCAATCCGGCTGCGACGCCGCAGCCGCCGGTGGAACACCCAACGGGACGACCCATGCGGCCGTCCGCGAACCGGACGCCCGCGACCTTTTCGTCTGGTTCGAGGACACCTCGGAGCGCCAGCGCGAGGGCGACCGCGGCATCGCCGGCCTGCCCGAGTGCCTGCTGCCCGTGGCCTTCGGCATGAAGGTCATAGAGCGGCGTTACGCCGCGGGCCATCTCCACCTGCTGACGGCCATTCGCGTGCGGTGCCGGGATCGCGCGGACGAGCGCATCGCGGCGATCTATACGGCCGCGCTCGCGGTCGGAACGGTTGCGTGGATGGGAACCGGCAGTCAATACGAGATCGCCTGGAACGCCTTGTATTCGGCGGAGGCCGAGGGCCTGGATCCGATCTGAGCTTGGCCGGGGCACTTCGCCCCGTCCCTCGCGCCGCGCAAGGCGGTAAAGCCCGCCTCAGCCCGATTTGGCCGAACCCAGCGACTTGCGCTGCTCGGCCTCGACGCGGTTGACGTAGCGCTGCACCATCGTGCGCGCCTGGGGCGACAGGTCGACGAACTCGCAGCCGCAGCGGCGCGCGTCGGTATTGCCCTCGCCCTCGTAGATATTGACCACGCGGAACGAGACGTTGACCGGCCCGATGCCGGGAAGGTCCAGGAAGCAGTCGCGAATGGCCTCGCCCACAGGCAGCTCGAAATTCTGCGGGTAGCTCATCACGGCAAGCCCGCCGACGCTGATATTGAGCAGTTGCAGGGATTCGTATTTGGCGTTGCCGCGCGATGCCGGCACGAGGCAGGTGGCCTGGCCGCTTACCGGCGTGCGGACCCGGAAGTATTCGCGGCGCTGCAGTCGCAGCATCTGGCCGGGCAGGCGCACGCGGAACGCGGCGCGGCCCTCGAAAGTGGTCGCCTGCGCGAGCGGGGCGCGGAACTGGATCTTGACGTTCTCGAAGAAGATCACGCAGACCAGTTCCTCGGCGGCCAGCAGGCGCACCTGCGCCTCGGGGCTGGCAGGCATGTCGAGGATCACCTCGTCGAACTCGGCGTCGACCGCCAGGATCATCGATACCGAAAACTCGCCTTCGCGGCCGGTGTAGACGGTCACCAGGGTGCGCTCGCGCGAGATGCGCCCCAGGATCGCGGCGATTTCGCCCCGCGAGTAGAGCATGTAGTGCTCGAGCTCGGGTGCATCGGGTTCGGGGAACGGGTGCAGCTGCATCGGATGGTTCACGTTTCGGATCTTCGAGAATCGACGGTTCCGGGGGCGGAAGCGCGCACCCGGGCGGCCCCGGCCCACCGCCTGGCGCCACGCCTAGTTCACCACAGCGCCCGTACGCCGCACGCGGCGATTTCCGGCGCAAACCCGGCGTTATTCGCACAAACGCGCACAAACGCGCGCGACCCCGGGCGCGCTTGCTGCGCCCGGGGTCGCCAAACTGCCGCCGGAAGAGGCGCTTATTCCGGCAACCGTGGTCGCGACGCCGCCGCTACATTGGTTTTTTTACCGGAAGGGTTCCCAGCGTCATGACCACGGCACAGCTCAGCCGCCCCGCACGGCGCAAACCGGCGGTGATGCCCGCGGCCCGCCGCAATCCGCTGGCCGAGGCCGATTACCTGCGCGGCCTGGCACTGACCAGGCAGGATCGGTGGCTCCAGGCCGCGGAGGCCTTCGCCAGCGCCACCGCGCACAACCCCGACGACGCCGTGTTCTGGCTCAACCTTGCCCATGCACGGGTCAAGCTCGGCGACCTGGAGCTGGCCGCGGAGGCGGCGCGGCGCGCCGTGGAGCTCGATCCGAAATCCGAGATCGGCGTGTCGATCGCATCGCAATGCCTCGCCGCGGGCAACCGCCACGAGGAAATCGTCGCGATGCTGCAGCGCCTCGACCTGGCCAGCGTCGCGAACCCCAACCCCCACGTGGCCCTGGGCGACGCGCTCGCCGCGCTGCACCGCTATCGCGAGGCGGCACAGGCCTACCTGGCGGCGCTGGCGCGCAAGCCCGACTTCCTCCCCGCCCATGTCCACCTCTCCAACGTCTTCGACCGCATGTCGATGCACGAGGAGGCGCGCGAATGCCTCAAGACCGCCATCGCCCTGGGCGACAAGCGTGGCGCGCTGCATTCGGCCATGGCCTACCATGCCCAGCACGCCTGCCGCTGGGACCTGTTCCGCGAGGATTTCGAGAACCTGCAGCGCGAACTGGGCGAGGGCCGCGGACAGGCCGTGCCCTTCCACCTGCTGACCCTGCCCTCCACGCGCGCCCAGCAGCGCGCGGCGGGTTACGCATATTGGGCCGAACGCTGCGAGAACATCGCGCCCCTGCCCCCGGCGGGCCCGCGCGACCCGGCGGCGCCACTGCGCATCGGCTATGTGAGCAGCGACATCTTCCGCCATGCCACGGCCTACCTGATCGGCGACCTGCTCGAGAGCCACGATCGGTCGCGTTGCGCCGTGTTCCTGTACTCGTACGGCCATGACGACGGCTCCGACATCCGCAAGCGCATCATCGCCGCCGCCGGCGAGGGTTTCGTCGAAGCCAGCCGGATGTCCGACCAGCAGCTCGCCGAGCGCATCCGCGCCGACGACATCGACATCCTCGTCGATCTCAAGGGCTACACGCTGGGCACGCGGGTGGGCGTCTTTGCCCTGCATCCGGCCCGCATCCAGGTGAACTACCTGGGCTATCCGGGAACGATGGGCGCGCCCTGCTACGAATACATCATCGGCGACCGCGTGATCACGCCGCTGGAGCACGCGGACGACTACAGCGAAAAGATCGCCCAGATGCCGCACTGCTACCAGCCCAACGACCGGCGCCGCCCCATCGGCCGGCGCCCCACCCGCGCCGAATGCGGGCTGCCCGACGAGGGCTTCGTCTTCTGCTCCTTCAACAACTGCTACAAGATCACCGAGCCGGTCTTCGAGCGCTGGTGCCGGCTGCTGCGCTCGGTCGAGGGCAGCGTGTTGTGGCTCTACCAGGCCAACGCGCAGGCGCGCCCCAACCTGCTGCGCGAGGCCCAGGCCCGCGGCATCGCCCCCGAGCGCATAGTCTGGGCGCCGCACGCCGACCTGGCCGACCATCTGGGCCGCCTGCAACTGGCCGACCTGGTGCTCGACACCCTGCCGGTCAACGCCCACACCACGGCCAGCGACGCCCTGTGGGCCGGCGTGCCGATGGTCTCGACGGCAGGCGACAGCCTGGTGGCGCGCGTGGCCAGCAGCGTGTTGCACGCCGCCGGCCTGGGCGACCTCGTTGCCGCCGACGGCGACGCCTATGAGCGGCTCGCCCTGGACCTGGCGCGCAACCCCGAGCGCCTGCGGCAGGTACGCGAGCGCCTGGCCGCCCAGCGCGACCATTGCCCGCTGTTCGACAGCAGCGCCCACACCCGCGATCTCGAGGCGCTCTACGAGCGGATGATGGCGGTGTGGGTGGCAGGCGCTACGCCCGAGCACCTGCCGGCCGCGGTGGCCCGGTGAGATCCGGCGGCCCGGCACTGGCCGTTCGCGGACGCGGCCGGCCGGGAGCGGGCGCAGCGCCGCCCACGCCCGAAGCCTTGTTCGCCCGCGGTCGCGCCCATGCGGCCGCAGCCCGTTGGGAAGCGGCAGCGGCCGATTTCGAAGCGGTTGCCGCTGCGCGACCCGCCGATCCGGCGCCCTGGCTGAACCTGGCCCACGCGCGGCTCCATCTCGGAGATCACGCGCGCGGCGCGCGCGCCGCCGCCCGGGTCGTGGACCTGGATCCGCGCTCGGAGGCGGGCCTGGATATCGCGGCGCAATGCTTCGAGGCCACCGGCCGATTCCAGGACCTCGCGAACCTTTTTGCCACGGCCGACCTGGCATCGCTCGCGGCGCCCCACCTGTACGTGCGCCTGGGCATCGCCTGCACCCGCCTGGGCCGCTTCGAGGAGGCGGTAAAAGCCCTGCTCGAAGCCCTGCGGCGCGACATCGCCTCGACGGCGGCTTATGCGCAATTGGGAAACGTCTTCCAGCTGATGAAGATGCCCGAGGAGGCGCGCGAGAGCTTCCGCAATGCCCTGGTGCTGGGCCGCGCCCCGGTGGAAATGCTCACCGCCATCGTATTCACCTCGCTGGAGGCCTCCAGCTGGAAGACGCTGGCCCAGGACCTGGCGGCCCTCGACGATGCGGTGGCCGCCGGCCAGGGGCAACCCACGCCGTTCTACACGCTGAACCTTTTGTGGACCCGCGAGCGCCAGCTCGCGGCAGTGCGCGCGCACGCCCGGCGCGTTTTCGATGGCATCGCCCCCCTGCCGGCGCCCCCGCCGCGCCAGGCCGAGCGGCCCATCCGCGTGGGCTTCGTATCGAGCGATTTCCACGAGCACGCGACGGCCTACCTGATCGCCGAGCTTTTCGAATGCCACGACCGCCGTCGCCTGCAGTTCCACGCCTATTCCTACGGCGAGGATGATGGCTCGCCGATGCGCAAGCGCATCGAGAAGGCCTTCGGGGCGCATTTCACCGAGGCCCGGCTCATGCCCGCGGCGGCGCTGGCGCAGCGGATCCGCGACGACGCGATCGACGTGCTGGTCGATCTCAAGGGCTATACACTCTTCTCCCGCAACGAGGTCTTCGCGTATCGCGCCGCGCCTATCCAGGTCAACTACCTCGGATTCCCCGGGTCGCTGGGCTCGGAGCACTACGACTACGTCATTGGCGACCCCGTCGTCACGCCCATCGGCCATGCGGACGGCTTCGCCGAGAAGATCGCCCAGCTCCCCAACTGCTATCAACCCAACGACCGCCAGCGCCCCGTGGCCGACGCGGGCAGCCGTGCCGATTGGGGCCTGCCGGCGAACGCCTTCGTTTTCTGCTGCTTCAATGCCAATTACAAGATCACCCCGGTGGTCTTCGACCGCTGGTGCTCGCTGCTGCGGCAGATCGACGATGCGGTGCTCTGGCTCTTCGTGGCCAATCCGCAGGCGCGGCGCAATCTGCAGGCCGAGGCCGGAGCGCGGGGGATTCCCCCCGAACGGCTGGTCTGGGCCACGCCCCTGCCGCTGGCCCAACACCTGGGGCGCATGCGCCACGCCGACCTGTTCCTGGACACCCTGCCGGTCAATGCGCACACGACGGCCAGCGATGCGCTCTGGGCAGGTCTGCCGGTGCTCACCGTCTCCGGCAACAGCTTCGTGTCGCGGGTGGCCGCAAGCCTGCTGCGGGCAGCCGGGCTGCCGGAGCTGATCGCCGCCGACCTGGACGGCTATGAACGCCTCGCCCTGGCGCTGGCGCGCGACCGCGGCCGCCTGGCAGGGCTGCGCGAGCGCCTAGGCGCGCAACGCGGCACCTGCCCGCTGTTCGACAGCGAGCGCTACGCGGCCGATTTCTGCACCCTGATCGAACGCATGCAGTCGCTGCACGACAAGGGGCATGCGCCGCGCCACCTGGCAGCCTCGGGCGACCCGGAACCTTCCTGAAGCGCCGGCCAGGCGCAAAGCCGGAACTGCCCGCCTCGCGTTGGCCTTATCGCCGGAACCGCGGGGGTTTTCACCTCTACAGTTTCCGGCATAGAAACCGAGAGGCCCTCCCCGATGAATGCCGCCACCAGGCAATCCGTACACCTTTGCATCGTCCAGCCGTCCGGCTACGTGCATTCCATGGCCCTGCTGGACGCGGCCTTGTATTTCCGCCACCAGTTCCAGCAATTGGGGGCGCAGGTGAGCGTGGCCAAGAACCGCCTGCGCGCCGATGCGCCCAATCTGGTGTTCGGCGCGCATCTGGGCTTCGACGCCGGCCTGACGCGCAATTTCTGCTGCCTGTTCGTGAATCTCGAGCAGCTCGGCGCCGGGGGCAGCCGCATGCCCGCCCCGTACCTGGAGATACTGAAGTCCTCGCACGTCATCGACTACGACCGTGCGAATATCGATGCCTATGCACGGCAGGATGCCGACGTCCCGCTCGTCTCGTTCGGCTTTGCGCCCTATCTGGCGCCCTCCGGCGGGACCCTGCCGCTGGACCAGCGTCCCTTCGACCTGCTGTTTTTCGGCTCGATGAACGAGCGGCGCAAGCGGATCATCGAGCGCGTCGAGCGCACCGGGCGCACGGTCGTGGCATTCGATGCGCCGGTATACGGCCCGGAACGCGATGCCTTCATACGCCAGTCGCGCGCGGTCCTGAACTGCCATCACTACGACAGCGCGGTCTTCGAGCAGGTTCGCGCGTTCCAGGTGCTGTCGCTGGGCACCCCGCTGGTTTCCGAGCGCACGGAGCGCACGCGCCCCGGCAGCGCGTTCGAGCACAGCGTGAACTGGTTCGACGAGCAGTCGCTGGAGCACTTCTTCACCCAGGACTATCCCGGACCGGATTTCGCGCGGCGCTTCGAAGCGCAGCTGCAGGCCTTCCGGCATGTCGACCCGCGCGACGAATACGCGCGCGTCCTCGACTTCGCGCTCGCCGCGCACGGCGCGGCCCGCAGCATCGCCCGCGCCCCGGCGTGCCCGCAGCGCCTGCTGCACATCGGTTCGGGCAAGGACTACCGCCCGGGCTGGCTCAACGTGGACATCCAGGCGGGCGCGCAGCCCGACGTGCTCGTGGACCTGAGCCGCGAGATGCGCTGGCCGGCAAGTTTCCACTCGCCGTTCTGGGGCGAGGTGCGGCTCGAAGCGGGCGCCACCGACCTGGTCTACGCGAACAATGTGCTCGAGCACGTGGGCGACCTCCCCACCCTGATGCGCAATTGCCTGGACCTGCTGCGCGTGGGCGGCCTGATGGTCATCGAAGTGCCGTATGAAAAGAGCCTGGGCGCCTGGCAGGACCCGACCCATGTGCGGGCGATGAACGAGCATTCCTGGCTCTATTACACGGACTGGTTCTGGTACCTGGGCTGGTTCGAGCATCGCTTCAAGGTGCGCGAATTCAAGTGGCTCGACGCCAAGCTGGCCCCATGCGAGAAATCGGCCGCGGCATTCATGGCGGTAACCCTGGAAAAAACCCCCACGACCGTGGCCGAACGCATGACGGCGCGCACGGTCCGCCCGGACTTCGGCGGCCTGCTCGATGCGCCGGCGCCAAGTGCCTCGGCCGCCGTCCTCCCCGAGGCGGTGCCCGGCAGCGCAGCCATCGCCCCGACGCCGGCGGCGCGGCCGACCCCCGCGGGCCACGCGCCCCGTCCGCCGGCGCCCGCGGCGGCCGTCGCGCCCGCGACGCCCTCTCCCGTGCAACCGGCGCGGACCGCTGGCGGCGCGCCGGCCGCGTATTACGACGGCATCAACGTCAAGCTGCTGGAGCAGTTGCCGGAGGCGCGCACGGTCATCGAATTCGGTTGCGCCAACGGCCGCCTGGGCGAGGAATACAAGAAGAAATTCCCCGCCGCGCACTGGACCGGCGTCGACATCAGCGCGCAGGCCCTGGACCAGGCGGCCGGCCGCCTGGACGCGGTCGTGCTGTGCAATCTCGACGAGGACGAGCCGCGGCTTCCCGGCGGCACCTTCGACCTGGTCGTCTTCGGCGACCTGATCGAGCACCTGCGCGACCCGCGGCGTTTCCTGTCCCGGATCGATGGACTTTGCCACGAGGGCTCGCGCATCGTGTGCTGCATCCCGAACATGAGCCATTGCTCGGTCATCGAACGGCTGCTGGTGGGCGATATCGCCTACGACGCGGCCGGCCTCCTCGACGAGACGCACCTGCGCTTCCTTTCGCCGCGCTCGATGATCAAACTGCTGCTCGACGCGGGGTGGATACCGAACCTCGTGGACAGCTATGCGGTGGCGCCCGCATCGCCCGCGGTGGAGCACCTGCTCAAGGCCGCCGAGGCGCTCGGCTGCCCGCCGCGCACGACGCTGCAGACGCTTTCGCTCTACCAGCTGGTCTTCGCCTGCCGGCGGGCGCCTGCCGTCCCCGCCGTGGCGGCCGGCAAGGCGCGCTTTTCGGTGGTGGTTCCGGTCAGCAACGGCCTGCAGCTCGACCTCAACATCCACAAGAGCCCGGCGATCGGGGAGACCGGTTGCGAGCTCATCCTGGTCAAGCATGCCGCCAACGCGGCGGCGGCCTTTGCCGACGGCGCGGCGCGCGCGGGCACGGACTGGATCCTGTACTGCCACCAGGACATCTACCTGCCCCGCAATTCGGGCTTGCGGATCCAGGCGCTGATCGAGGAGCTCGAAGCGCGCGGCCAGACCGATGCGATCGTCGGTTTTGCCGGGCTCGGCCTGGACAGCGCGGACGGGCCGCGTTACGCGGGACTCTGCAACGACCGCCTGGGCCTGCTGGACCATCCCGCCACGGCGGCCGGCGTGTCGATAGACGAATGCGCGGTGCTGATGCGGCGCGACTCGCGCTATCGCATCGATCCGGCGCTGGGCTGGCACCTGTGGGCCACCGACCTTTGCCTGCAGTCGATCTTCAACGGCGGGGCGCCGGCTCGGATCGTGCGCATACCGATCTTCCACAACTCGTTCAACGACGGCGTGCTGTCCGCCGACTTCCGGGAGAGCGCGCGCCGGCTCATGGAGAAATACCCGCAGCAGAAAAGCATTCCGTCCATTGCGGCAGGTGTGATGACGCGGCCGGCCGCGCCCGCGGCGCCCGGTGGCCAGGGTGCCCATCTGGCCGCCCTGGTGGCGGAGGTTTCACGCTAGGCCCGGTGCAGCGGGCTCCCCGCGCCGGGCAAGAGCGCGAAAGCGCTCCGCCTGTGCAGCATTGCCGGTAAGTTCGTAGTAGACGGCGAGGTTGTGCGCGGCCAGGAAACTGCCCCGCCCCTCCACGGCGCCCTCGAGGTGGGGCGCCTCGCCCAATTGCAGGCAACGCAGCCAGCTGGCCTCCATCAGGGGCAACAGCTGCCCGGCGCGCTGCGGTTGGGCCAGCGCGAAATCGAGCAGCAGATCTCCAAAGGCGAATTGGAAGTCCGGCGAGCGCTGCCACCACGGCGCCTGCGCCTGGGCCAGGACAAGCGCGTCGGCAAAGGCGCGCTGCCGCTTCATGCAATAGATCTCCCGCACGGCAAGATCGTGCAGCCAGCCGCAGCGCGCCTGCAACTGGACCGCGGCGGCGGCCTCGCCGGGCGGCCAGCCCAGCAAGGCGCGCGCGCGCGCGAACTGTTCGGCGGCCTCGCCGAACCGGTCGTGCACCTGCAGGTCCTTGCCCAGCTGGAAATGCGCATAGGCGTCATCGGGCTGCTCGCGCAAGCGGGCGCGCAGGAGCCGCTCGTTGCGGTCGCCCTTGATCTGCTGCTGGTCGCGACGGTAGCCGTCGTGGCCCACCACCACGGGCAGCCGGCGCACGGGGAGCGCGTGCGCGGCCTGCTCATGGATGCGTCCCTCGAAGCGAACCCCCCGCGGCAGGAAACGCGCGATCCAGCTGGGTGCGAAACGCACGGCCGCACCGTCGTCGAACGCGCTGCGGATGCTCAGTTCGCCGACGAACAGCCCCCCATCGGATGCCGCGACGGCCTGGCGCAAGGCGTCGCCGCCGCTTTCGATCCACTCGTCGGCATCGAGCACCAGGCGCCAGGCGGCATCGGTCTGGGCGAGCGCGAAATTGCGCGCCGCGGAGAAGTCGTCGACCCAGGCGAAATCGGCCACCCGGGCGCCGCAGGCCGCGGCGATGGCGCGCGTATCGTCGGTCGAGCCGGTATCGACCACCAGCATCTCGTCGACATGGGGCGCCGCGCTGCGCAGGCAGCGCGCGAGGCACCGCGATTCATTGCGGGCAATGAGGGCCAGGCAGATCGTCGGCATCTGCGGCACTCAGGATCCGGTTGCGGAAGGCCTTGCACCGGGCGCAGGCGCCGCCGTCCCTTGCCCGTGTTCCAGCCGATAGGCCCACGTCAGCACCTCGGCCACGGCCACATACAAGGCCGCGGGAATGCGCTGCTCGAGATCGAAATGCATGAGTGCCGCGACCAGTTCCGGCGATTCGTGGACCGGCACGCCGGCCTCGCGCGCGCGGGCGATGATCGCCTCGGCGATCCTCGCTTCCCCGCTGGCGACCACGCGCGGAGCCAGGCCCCGGGCCGCGTCGGCGTCATCGTAGGTGAGCGCAACGGCGCGCGGCAGCCGCTCGCGCCCGGGCCGGTCCGCGGTCATCGCCATGCCTCGCGACCGGCAGCGTCGAGCGGGGCGATCTCGAGGGCCGCAACCGTGAAACCCCGCGCGGAAAAAGCCTCGGCAAGGCCCCGCGCGTCGCCGGCAAGCAGTGGGACATTCTCGCCGGCGATCTGCAGGCCGACCGTCTCGTGCAATACGCGGATGCGCGCGCGCAGCAGGCCCACGCGCGGCAGGTGCAGGCGCAGGGTGGCTTCGAACACGGAATTGCCCTGCGCGTCGGCAGGGCCCCCGCCCTGACGCTCGGGGTCGCGCGCGATTTCCAGTTGCAAGGGCTGGCCCGCCCACGCCTGGGCCTCCAGTCGCAGCCCCTGGCGTTGCAGCGCATCGACCTGGCGGGCCGCCCGGTCCTCCTGCGTGGCGCCGGCGCCGCCCTGCGGAGTGGCCGTGCGCAGCGCGTCGGCCTCGTCGCGAACCTGGGCCAGGGAGCGCTCGCCGCGCAGCCACTGCGCGACATGGGCCTCCAGGAACAGCCCACTGGCGGCCACCGCGCGCTCGAGGCCCAGTGCCGTGGCGTCGGCGCCGCGTCCATCGACCAGGGGGGTGGGCAATACGACGGCGGGCTCGGGGTCCACCGGGTCCTCGACGAGAGCGGGAGGGTCGGCCGCATGCGCGCGCGATTCCTGTACCTGGGCCTGGACGTCGGCCACCCGTGCGGCCAGGAAGGCATCGGGACGCGCTTGCGCTGCCGCGGGGCTGCCGCCCGGGGCACCGGCAGCGGCATCGCCCAGCAGCGACAGAACGGCGTCGCGGGCCGCGCCCGCCAGCGGGATGCGGCGGCCCTCGATCAGGACCTGCACGACGCCCCTATCCGGGGCCATCAGGACCTCGACGTCGGCGCCCGCTGGCAGGGCGCGCAGCGCCTCGAGCAGGCCCGCCGGCGCCGACGTCCCCTCGAGTGCCGCAAGCAGGCGGCCGGCACCGAGGCCCAAGCGCGCCAGGGCGGCTGCCGGGCTCCAGTCGGGATGGGGGAGGCGGTCGGCAGCCAGGCTGGGGATCTCGATTGCCACCGGGCCGCCTTTCTCCTAGGGTCCGCTGCTTTCGGTCTGGGCCGCTGCGCCCAGGAAGTTTTCCAGGTCGCGCAGCCAGGGTTCGGCCCGCATGCGAATCTGGGCGTCGTCCTTGAGGATAGCCCGCAGCAGGCTCACGCGGCGCGATTTTTCGTCGTTGCTGAGGGTTTCCGAGCGCGCCGCGAGCTTGAGCGCCGCGATCATCTCCCGGCAGCGGCCCTCGAGCTGCTCCACGGCCGCCCAATCGCCGCGGTGGGCCGCCTCGAGCATGCTGCGGCTGGCGCCGGCAATCTCTTCGTACCGCCGGATGAGTCCGAACGAGGGCACGTTGCGACGCTCCGCGTTCGCATCGATGGTTTTTCCAGGCATTGCTGCATTGCTCCGAAGGGGTCGAAGTCCAGGGCCCTTCAGGCCTGGTAGGCGTTGAGCGCGCGCCGCGCCGGGGTGGCAACGGCGGACTCGACGACAGCGCCGGCAACGGGCGGCGCGGCGGTCTTGCCAGCCGCGCCCGAGGGGGCGATCTGGATCCAGGCATTGCGCAGGTCGCCCAGGATCTTGGCGGCCTCGTCCAGCGCCGCCATGTCGTTGCGGGCATTGGCCTGCAGCAGGCGCATGATGATGTAGCGGTAGAGGCCGAGCAGCCGGCCCGCGAATTCCGGATCCGGGGCCGGGTTGACGCTGGCACGCAAGCCCTGGTCGACGATTTCGAGCGCGGTGCTGATCGCTTCGCACTTCTGCGCGATCCGCTTCGCCGCGAAATGGGCCTTGCCCCGCTGTATGCAGAGCAGCGCGCCATCGAACAGCATGAGGATCAACCGATGCGGATCACCGGTTATGACATCCGTTTCCAGGCCGATCTTGCCGTACGCTTTTGCACCGAAACCACCCACGTTCGCCTCCCGAATGTTGCTAGCTACCCTCCTGAATTATCGGCAGGGCGGGCGGGAGATTGAGCGGCGGCAAGATCGGAATTGCCGCGCTACTTCGAACCTCAACCCGGGAGGGCGGCGAGCTCGTTGGTCAGCGAGCTCTGCTGGGCCTGCGCGGCCGAGATCTCCGCATTGAGCGCGCTGTACTCCTGCGTCAGCGCCGCCTGGGTCTGGGAGAGCTGGGCCTGCATGCTGGTCTGCTGGTTGTTCATGTAGACCACCTGTGCCTGCAGGTTCGCCTGTGCAGACCCGAGCGGCCCGGTGGAGCCCTCGATCTGGGTGACGGCGTTGGAGATCTGCACGGCGAATCCCTGCGATGAACCGGTCCCCGTGGCGGTCGTGAACATGGCCGACACGCCCGAGGGGTTCGCGCTGAGCGCGGCCTGGAACTTCGTCGAATCCAGGCTCAGCGTGCCGTCCGTGTTGACCGACACGCCGATCTGTCCGAGGTAGGACGGACCCGTTCCGGTAGTCGACCACTGGCTGCCGAGGATCGATTGCAGCTGGCCGATCATGTTGCGGGTCGGCGAGTCCCCCGTCAGTACCGAGGACGTGTTGCTGGTCGCGTTGTATTGCGTCAGGCTGTTGGTCAGCGATATGAACGAGTTGTACGCCGAGATGAAGCTGTTCACGCTGGCCGTGACAGCCGTCGGATCGGTACCGACCTGGATCTGGGACGTGGAATTGGCCTGGGCAAGGTTGAGCGTGACGCCGCTGAGCACCGTCGACGTCGAATTGGTGGCGGACGTGAGCGCCAGGCCGTTGACGCTGAAGCTCGCGTCGGCGGCGCTCTGGTTGGTCGCCATCGTCTGCGCGCCGGCCGTGTAGTTGTACGCCGCCAGTGCACCGGTGCCCGACACGGTGAAGCCGTTGGCCGCGCCCGTGTTGGCGGAGGTCAGCACGAGGCGGCTGCCGGTCGAATCGGTGACGACGGAAGCGTTGACGGAACCGTTGGCGGCGGCATTGATCGCCGAGGCGATGCCGTTGAGGCTGTCGTTGGTCGAGTCTATGGTGACGGAAATGGGTGCCGCGGACGATGCGCCGAAGGTGGTTCCTCCGGAGCCCCAGGTGCCCGCCTGGATGGTCAGCGTGCCCGTGCCGATCGCCGCCGTCGGGTCGGCAACGGCGGCGGAGGAAATCGACTGCGCCTGCGCAAGGCTGGTGACATTGACCTGGTAGCTGCCGCTGGGCGGCGTGCCGGTTACGGTGGCCGATACGCCGGTGCCCGTGACGGTGGCGCTCGAGGCCTGGAAGGCGGTGGGCAGGGCCAGCGCGTTGGCGGCGGTCTGCAGCGAGGCCAGCGCGCTTTGCTCCTGGCCGTAGGCGCTCAATGTGGACTTGACCCCCGCTTCCTGGTTCTGCAGCTGCACCAGCGGCTGTTCCTGGACCGTCATCAGTTCGCCCACCAGCTGCGAGACGTTGATCTGGCCGGTGGTGATGAGCGGCCCCGACGTCGCCGTGGAACTCGAGGAGTTCGCCGCGCTGCTGCCGGTAAGGTTCGAGAGCAGGCTCGTGAGGCCCGCATTGGTGGTGGAGGTGGACGATGTCGTCATTGCTTGCCTGCCCGATCCGGTTGCTATGCCTTGGTGTCGACCAGGTTGCCGCTCGGCGAGTCTCCCGCCAGCGCGCTGGCCATGGCCGGCATGTGCTGGAGCGGAATCTGCTGGACGACCTTCTGGGTCTGTACATCGAGCACTTTGACAGCCATATGGTGCGTCTGATCGTCGAAAACGAAGACCAATAGCGTGCCACTTGCCGCCATCGCCGCATTGGCGCCCTTGACGGCCTCCTTGGCAGCCTGCTTGACCTGCTCGTCGAGGTTCGGAGGTACCGGCGCCTTTATCGCGGCCGCGGCGGCCGCAGCCGAACCCGCAGCCGGAGGCGCCGGCACGGCCGCCGCCGGCACGGATGGCGCCGCCGCCGGCACGCCGGATGCCGCCGGCGATGCCGCCAGTGCCGCCGGCGCGGCGTTGCTTCCTGCGCCGCCTACCGGCGCAACTCCCGATAGTTGCAGGTCTGCCATGTTCGTCTCCCGGCGAAAAGCCCGAGGGAAAGGGATTTTCGGATCACG
>Ga0181519_10001782_pt1 | contig 18775 bp, 13 predicted proteins | sample PEATcosm2014_Bin_26_FD_121102 | JGI IMG/M metagenome (GOLD analysis project Ga0181519, IMG submission 121102) | Peatland microbial communities from MTU Mesocosm Facility, Houghton, MI, USA - PEATcosm2014_Bin02_10_metaG | ecosystem: Environmental > Terrestrial > Soil > Wetlands > Peat | place...
CCGGTCGATCGATGGACCCGCCGCAGGCCGACGGCCTGCCGGGCAAGATGCCCCGTGCCCTGCATGCTTCACTTCTCGCGCGGCGTGCCCGGACGTGGCGGGGCGAGCGCCGCTTCGAGGCGCTCGAGCAACAGCAGCAGAGTCGCCAGGTCGCGGCTGCCGAATCGGTGCGCGATGACGTCGTAGGCCCGCACGGACGCTCGGGCGCCGCTGCGCAGTGCAACGATGCCGGCAGGAGTGATCATTATCTCGACGCGCCTGCGGTCGTCACTCGCGACGCGCCGCTCGAGCAGGCCCTTGCGCACGAGGTCACGGACGATGCGCGAGAGACTCGGCGGGAGCAGCACCGCGTCGGTTGCAAGCTGCTTGGCATCGGTCGGGCCGTTGTCATTCAGTACGCGCAGCACGCGCCACTGCTGCTCGGTGAGGCCGAGCCGGCGCAGGTTGGGCCGGAAATAGCCCATCACCGCCTCGCGCGACCGCAGCAGACGTATGGCTAGCGAGCGCGAGACGGGCGGCAGGGTCGCCGATGCCGGTGATCGTGTCGGGCGGGCGCGGCGCGGTTGCTTCGTCATCGTTGCCTTGTGGCGGGGCCGGTCTGGCCAGCGAGAGTACCGGTCCTGCGGCATTCAATCCACTGATTCCGCTGCGTTTTCGCGGGCTCGTGCAAACGGCACCACAAACAGTTAACATGTTAATTATGTCGGCAGCCCCCGAGTTGCGCCATGGCCGCGAGCGAGCGGCGATTGCTCCGGTCGATGGATCGGTCTACGGCGTCGTGCTCAACTTCCGCGCCGACATCGATGCGCTCGGGGACGCGCTGCGACAGCCGCCATACCTCGCGCCGCCGCGGGCGCCCGTGCTGTACGTGAAGCCCGCCAACACCTGGTCGGCGGACGGCGACGACATACCGCTGCCGGCGGGTGCGGAACTCGTCCAGGTCGCCGCCACGCTCGCCCTCGTGATCGGCAGGGTCGCGTGCCGCGTGGACGCGAGCCGCGCGCTGGCACACGTGGCTTCCGTGCGCGTCGTCAATGACGTCACGCTGCCGCACGCCTCGGTGTACCGGCCGGCGATCCGCGAGCGGTGCCGCGACGGGTTCTGCCCGATGGGCGGGCCCGTCGCGGTCACAGACCTGGCGGCGCTGCTCGCCCGGGCCAGATTTCGGACACGCATCAATGGTGCCGTGCAGCAAGACACGGGCGCGGAGATGATGGTGCGGGCGCCCGCGTCACTGCTCGCGGCGGTATCTGACTTCATGACGCTGTTGCCAGGTGACCTGCTGCTGCTCGGGGCGCCGCGACAGTCACCGACAGCGCGGGCTGGCGACGTGGTCACCGTCGAGGTCGACGAGGTCGGCAGCCTCGAAAACCGCATCGTGCGGTCGGCGGAGCAGTCGTCGTGAAATACGGACGAGTTGCCTATGGCGGTGCCGTCCACCACTGCACGCCGACGCCTGACGACCGCGTGCGGCTCGAGGATGGACGGGTCGTCGACGACAGTGCCGTGGTCTGGCTGCCTCCGCTCGTGCCTCGTACCGTCTTTGCGGTGGGGCTCAACTATGCAGACCACGCGAGTGAACTCTCGCTCGGCACGCAGCAGGAGCCGCTGGTCTTCCTCAAGGGCCGTGGCACGCTCGCCGGCCACCGCGCCACGACCCGTCGACCGGCGGGTGTCGCGTTCATGCACTACGAATGCGAGCTCGCTGCCGTGATCGGCCGGACGGCGCGAAACGTGCATCGCGACCAGGCGCTCGACTACGTCCGCGGCTACACGGTAGCCAACGACTACGCGATCCGGGATTATCTAGAGAACTATTATCGCCCCAACCTGCGCGTCAAGAACCGTGACCAGGCGACGCTGCTCGGCCCCTGGCTGGTCGATGCGGTCGACGTCGGGAACCCGTCCGGCCTGGACCTGCGTACGCTTGTGAACGGCACGGTGACGCAGACGGGGAACACGCGCGACATGATCTTCGGTGTTGCGCGTCTGATCGAGCACCTGAGCTCGCTGATGACTCTGTCGCCCGACGACGTCATTCTGACGGGAACGCCAGCGGGCGTCGTCAACGTTGACGTGGGTGACGAGGTGGTGACCGAGATCGACGGAATCGGCCGGCTGCTGGGCTACGTCGTCAGTGACCCGGCGCCGGCGACGCCAGCCGTCGGCGGATAGGCAAGCGAGGAGAGTACCTGTGGGCAAGCTCGCACTGGCCGCCAAGATCACGCACGTGCCGTCGATGTACCTGTCGGAGCTACCCGGCCGGCACCACGGCTGCCGCGATGCCGCCATCGACGGCGTCAAGGAAATCGGGCGACGCTGCCGCGAACTGGGCGTCGATACGCTGGTCGTCTTCGACGTTCACTGGCTCGTCAATTCCGGCTATCACGTCAACTGCGCGCCCGTGTTCAGGGGTTGCTACACGAGCAACGAGCTGCCGCACTTCATCCGGAACATGCCCTATGAGTACGAGGGCAACACCGCGCTCGGCCTCGCCATCGCGGAAGAGGCGACCGCCGCCGGCGTATTCACGCGCGCACACCACGACACCACGCTCGACCTCGAATACGGCACGCTGGTGCCGATGCGCTACATGCACATGGACCCCGCGAGCCGCTTCAAGGTCGTTTCCGTCGCCGGCTGGTGCAACTGGCACCGCCTGGCGGACAGCGCGGCGTTCGGTGCCGCCGTGCGGCGCGCGATCGAAACGCGCTACGACGGAACGGTCGCGATTCTTGCCAGTGGCTCGCTGTCGCACCGCTTCAACGACAATGGCAGTTCCGAGGAGTCGATCCACGAGATCAGCGACGAGTTCTATCGGGTCGTCGACCTCGCCGTGCTCGACCTGTGGCGCAAGGGCGACTGGCGCACGTTCGTGAAGATCCTGCCAACCTACGACGCAACCTGCTTCGGCGAGGGGCACATGCACGACACGGCGATGCTGCTCGGCGCGCTGGGCTGGGACCATTACACCCAGCCGGCCGAGATCATCACCGAGTATTTCGCCAGCTCCGGGACTGGCCAGGTCAACGCGATCCTGCCGGTCGCCTGATCATCGCGGAGTTGCAGCGTGCCGCATCTGACCTACGAGTACACCGCCAACCTGCGCGCCGAAGGCGACATCCCGGGGTTGCTGCGCAAGTCCAACCTGGCGCTGATCGCGCAGGGCGCAGTGTTTCCGATTGGCGCCATCCGCTCACGTGCCGTGCTGCTTGAGGACTGGTGCATGGCGGACGGTGAGGCGGATTACGCCTTCGTGCACGGCACGCTCAAGATCGGCGCCGGACGCAGCGGCGAGCAGAAGAGAGCGGCGTGCGACGCGCTGTTTGACGTGATCAAGAGCCATTTTGCAGAGCTCTACGCGCGCCGTTACCTGGCGCTGTCGCTGGAGCTCTTCGAATTCGACGAAGCGGGCACCTGGAAGCACAACAATGTGCACGCGAGGTTTCGCAAATGAGTCTGGCTCCTGCCGTCATCGACGAGCTTGCCGCAAGAATCCATCGCGCCGAACGCGAGCGCCGGCAGATCCGGCAGTTGTCGCTCGACTATCCCGGCATCACCATCGACGATGCGTACGCAATCCAGCGGGCCTGGACGGCGATGAAGATCGCCGAAGGCCGCCAGCTGAAGGGGCGCAAGATCGGCCTCACGTCGCGGGCGATGCAGCAGTCCTCGCAGATCGACGAGCCCGACTATGGCGACTTGCTTGACGACATGTTCTTCCGCGACGGCGCCGATATTCCCGCGGACCGGTTCATCGTTCCGCGCCTTGAAGTGGAACTGGCATTCGTGCTCGGCAAGCCGTTGCGCGGGCCGGACTGCACATTGTTCGATGCTCTCGCGGCGATCGAGTACGTGACGCCCGCCCTCGAAATCATCGACGCGCGCATCGAGCAGTTTGACTCGGTCACCAAGCTGCCGCGCAAGGTGTTCGACACGATCAGCGACAACGCCGCGAATGCCGGCGTCGTGCTCGGTGGCCGGCCGGTGCGCCCGTTCGACGTCGATCTGCGCTGGGTATCGGCACTGCTCTATCGCAACGGCGTCATCGAGGAATCCGGCGTCGCTGCCGCCGTGCTCAACCATCCGGTCAACGGGCTCGCGTGGCTCGCGAACAAGCTCGCGCGACACGGTGTCGCGCTCGAGCCCGGACAGGTCGTGCTCGGCGGGTCATTCACTCGGCCGGTCCAGGCGCGCAGCGGTGACTGCTTCCATGTCGACTACGGTGCGCTCGGCGCCATCGCCGTCCGCTTCGCCTGAGGAGAAGCGAGAGTGGCAGTGCGCATCAACCAGTTCAAGCGCGGGCTCCAGTCGGCGCGCCAGATGTACGGTCTGTGGCTCGGACTCGCCGACCCGTACGCGGCGGAGATCTGCGCCGGCGCCGGCTTCGACTGGCTGATGCTGGACGGCGAACATGCGCCCAACGACGTGCGCAGCCTGCTCGGCGCACTGCAGGCGATCGCGCCGTACCCGGGTCATCCGGTCGTGAGAATTCCGTCCGCCGACGTAACGCTGGTCAAGCAGGTGCTCGACATCGGCGCGCAAACCATCCTCGTTCCGGCGGTAGACGACGCGGCGCAGGCGTTGCTGCTCGCGCGTGCCATGCGCTATCCGCCCGACGGCACGCGTGGCGTTGGCACCGCGCTGGCACGCGCCGCCCGCTGGGGCGCTGAGGCGGACTACCTGTCGGTCGCCGATGCCGAGGCGTGCCTGATCGTGCAGATCGAGACGCTGGCGGGCGTTCGCAATGCCGCGGCAATTGCGGCCGTTGACGGCGTCGATGCGCTCTTCATCGGCCCGGCGGACCTCGCCGCATCGCTCGGCTATCGCGGCCAGGCGACGCACCCTAAGGTCAGAGAGGCGATCGAGGCGTTGATCCGGACCGCTCGCTCGGCCGGCAAGCCGGTGGGCACGCTCACGACCGACCCCGATCTGGCGCGCCACTACCTGGCCTGCGGCTGCTCGTTCATTGCAGTCGGCGTGGACACCCTGCTGCTGCGGCTCGGCGCCCGCGAACTCGCGCAACGCTATCTTGGCTCGAACACCGGCAACTGAAGGGACCTCCCCATGGCTACACCCGATCGCGCGACCGGCGGCGCGTCCCCGTTGACCGCCAAGCTGACGGCCCTCGAGCCGCTCCTCGGCACGCTGCAGCAGAACGGCGTTCGCCATCTCATCGGCGGCCAGAGTGTCGCCAGCCGCGATGGCCGCACCTTCGACACGCACTCGCCGATCGACAGATCGGTGATCGCGCATGTCGCCCGCGGTGATGCCGCGACGGTTGACCAGGCCGCGCAGGCGGCCGCCGCTGCATTTCCGGCGTGGCAGTCCGTCAAGGCGAGTGTGCGGCGTGATCTGCTGCACACCATTGCCGACAGGATCGAAGCCGAGGCCGAGGAGATCGCACTGCTCGAGTGCTGGGACACGGGTCAGGCCTATCGCTTCATGGCGAAGGCGGCGCTCCGCGGCGCCGAGAACTTTCGCTTCTTCGCGGATCGCATCGCGACCGCGCGCGACGGGCGCGTGCTGCGCGCCGAAGGCCAGGTGAACCTGACGTCGCGTGCACCGATCGGACCAGTCGGCGTCATCACGCCGTGGAACACGCCATTCATGCTCTCGACCTGGAAGATCGCACCCGCACTGGCGGCTGGCTGCACGGTGGTGCACAAGCCCGCCGAGTGGAGCCCGGTGACCGCAACGCGCCTCGCGGCGATCGCCCTCGAGGCCGGACTGCCTGCGGGGGTGCTCAATGTGGTGCACGGGTTTGGCGAGGAGGCCGGCAAGGCGCTCACGGAACACCCGGCGATCAAGGCCATCGCCTTCATCGGCGAGTCAGCGACCGGGTCCGCGATCATGGCGCAGGGTGCGCCGACGCTGAAGCGCGTGCACTTCGAGCTCGGCGGCAAGAACGCCGTCGTCGTATTCGAGGATGCGGACCTGGAGCGGGCACTGGACGCGGTCGTGTTCATGATCTTCAGCCTCAACGGTGAGCGCTGCACGTCGTCGAGCCGGCTGCTCGTGCAGGAGAGCATCGCGCCGGAGTTCATGGCCCGGCTGAGCGAGCGCGTGCGACGCCTGAAGGTCGGACACCCGCTGGACCCGGCGACCGAGGTCGGACCCTTGATCCATGAGCGCCATCACCAGAAGGTACTGTCCTATTTCGACATCGGCCGCGCGGAAGGCGCCGAGGTCGTCGCCGGCGGCGCGGCGTTCGCGGGCCCGGGCGGCGGGTACTACGTGACGCCGACCCTGTTCGGCCGGGCGCGGCCGGACATGCGCATAGCCCAGGAGGAGATCTTCGGCCCCGTCCTCACGGCACTGACGTTCCGCACCGAGAGTGAGGCCGTCGCCATTGCCAACGGCGTGCGCTATGGACTTGCGGGCTACGTCTGGACCCGGGATGTCGAGCGCTGCCTGCGGTTGGCTGACCAGCTGCAGGCAGGCATGCTGTGGTTCAACATGGAGAATGTCCGGCACCTCGAGACGCCCTTCGGTGGGACCAAGGACAGCGGCATCGGGCGGGACGGGGGTGACTATTCGTTCGATTTCTACATGGAGACGCGCAATGCGTCGCTGGCGTGCGGCATCGCGCCACCGCCGCGGCTCGGCGCAGCCTAGCGCCGACCACCGGTTCGCTGGCCGCGTGGCATCAGCGAGTCCGGCACGGCGCAACGGCGTACGGTGTTCAGCGACCCGCGGGGACGAGCAAGTCTGCGCTCGACGTTTCTGCCTCTAGCAGGAGCAGCCGGCGCTTGACGTCGAGGCCGCCACCAAATCCCGTCAGGGACCGGTCGGAGCCGATGACACGGTGGCACGGAACCACGATCGGCCAGGGGTTCGCGCCATTGGCGGCGCCTACCGCTCGGAACGCCGTCGGCTTTCCGATCCGCCGTGCCAGCTCCGCATACGAAATCGACGTGCCGAAGGGAATCTTGCGCAGTTCGCCCCAGACAGCCCGCTGAAATTGGGTGCCTAGCGGCGCGAGTTCGACGTCGAAGTCCGTGCGCTTGCCATCGAAGTACTCCCCGAGTTGGCCGATCAGCGAGCCGAACCTGCCGGGCTCCCGTGCCCAGGAAGGGTCGACGGTCGTTTGCCTGGCACCCGACTGGAACTCTATGCCGGCCAGGCCGGCATACGTTGCGCTCAGACGCAGCATCCCGACGGGCGAGTCGATCTCCGCATACCACGTGGCCGACCCGGACCTCCGGGTCGCCTCGCGGTGTAGCTGTTTGTTCCGCATCTGCACGCTCAGACGATCGATTGCGGGCAGATGCACACGACGCGCGTGCCGCCGGTCTTGCGCTGCGCGACGTTGAGCTGCGCACCGAGCGCTGCCGCCCTGAGGCGCAGCGACTCGAGGCCGAGCCCGCCGCTCGGCCGCGATGAATCGATGCCGACGCCGTCGTCCGCCACGGTGATCTTGATCACCGACGGTGATACGGCAACCGCGACCGAGATATGCTGCGCCTGTGCATGCTTCAGCGAGTTCGTGACCGCCTCCTGGGTGATCTGGTAGAGGTGCTCGCGTTTCTCGAGCGACGCGACGATGGAGCTGATGGCGGTGACTGACACGGACAGCAGGCCGCGCGACTCTGGCGGCAACCGGTCCGGGAGGCGCCCAATGGCCTCCAGCAGATCACCATCCACTTCCTGCAGCGGCGATACGCCACCGAGGATGAGCTCGCAGGTGCGGCAGGCCTCGTGCGCGACGTCCGACACGAACTGTATGTCCGAAGGCACGAGCGGCGCGTTCCGCTCGACCGATCGCAGCAACGAACTCAGCCCGAGCCCGAGGCCGGTGAGGATCTGGCCGAGGCCGTCGTGGAACTCCCGTGCGAGCTCGCGCCGTTCACTGTCGGTTTCCTCGAACATCCGGGTTCGCAGCCGGTTGCGCTCCGTGACGTCCACCGCAAACCAGAACGTGCTTGCCTCATCGCCGGTGTCGACGGCGATCGATGACAGCTCGATATCAAGAGACGTGCCCGACTTCGTCAAGTGCCTCGCCGTCGTCCGGCTCGGGTCGCTCGCGTCGGCGGCGTCGACCGCGGCGCCGCTCGGCGTCGCATCTGCCGCGAGCGACCCGAGCGAGCGTCCGTGGAATTCCGCGGCGCTGTAGCCATACAGTCGCGTCGCAGCGCGGTTCGCCAGCAGAATGTGGCCGTCGCCGGCCGTGCAGGCAAAGACGGCGTGCGGGATCGCCTCGAACAGCGAGCGGTAGCGCAGGTCGCGTTCGCGCAGTTCGCGCTCCGCCTGCTCGTTTTCCGCCAGCAGCATGTTGAGAATCTGGGCGGCGCCGACCAGCAGGACGATGAATCCCCACAGGACCGCCCCGCCTTCGCCCGACTGTGCCGGTGCGAGTGCGCCGCGGTCGAGGCCGAAGCTCGCCGTCGCGGCGAGCGCGGCGAGCAGCGTCGCTGCCGACGCTACCGCGACGCCGAATTGCGCCGACGCCCAGGTGATCACGGCGAGTTCCAGCATGAGGATAAGCGGTTGCCAGCCGGGGTCGCCGGCGGCGAGCAGCGCGGCGTTGGTCAGCAGTACCGCCAGCAGCCATACGAGGAACGCGCCCGGGTGCGCCCGCAGGCGTGCCAGCACATCCCTGGACCACGACAGGCACGGCGGCACCAGCAGCACGATTCCGGCGACGCCGCTCAGCCACCAACGGAAGCCGTGCTCGAGGGTCGAAGCGGAGATTGCAATCGCATAGGCGTTCGTGACGCCGAAGGTGAACGTGAACTCGGCTGCCTTGCCCGACAGCACCGCCGGATCGGCGAGCTGCAGCGCCATCACGTACACGCATGCGACGACCGCCTGGCCAATCGCAGCGGCCGCAGCCAGGTACAGGAAATCACGCAGCTTGCTGCATTGCCGCGAGAAGCCGAACCGGTAGAGCAGGTCGACCGTCAGCACGGTCGCAATCGTTTCGGCGGCAGCGTCGGCCAACACCGGCGTCCAGTCATATTGCGTGATGCCACGCCAGACGATGATGTGTGCCACGAGAATCGCAGGCCACAACTCGGCGCCGCCGACCAGCAGGCCGACGAGGCCCACGCCGCTTGCGATCCAGGGCAGCGCGGTCGTCGAACTGAAGGCAGCTTCGACGCTCGGGCTGGCGCGCAGGAACCAGACCCCAATCAGCTCCGCGAGGCAGATGGCCGCCGTCAGAGCGGCGAGGCGCAACGGCAGCCGTGCTGACCGCGACCAGAGTCGGGTGCGCTGCGCTCTGTGCCGTTCGGCCGGAGACTGCCCGGCAGGCGCCGCGTCGTTCGCGACTCTCGCGGCAGCGTCCGGCCGCTCGTCCCGCTGCGTGCGGCACGTCATCACGACGGTGGTGCCGCGGCCGTTGCCTTCGCTGATCCGCAGCTCACCGCCAGCAGCAGCGGCGCGCGCCACGATGGCGCGGCGGGCCAGATCCTCGGTGATCCGCTGACTGTCGCCGAGTGCGCCGTCGTCCTCGATCGATACCGTGATCCCGCGGTCGTCGCATGCGAGCGTCACCTTCGTGACGCTGACGCCGTCGCGGGAAACCGCGATGCGTACGGCATCCTCGACGAAGCGGTAGATGTGGTCACGACGCTCGATCGGCAGCGACTGCGGCACTGTCTCCGGCACCGATATGTCGATGGTGACCTGTGTCTGCTCGAGTGTTGCCGGCAATCTCCGCAGGGATTCTGCGAGATCGCCGCCGGCGTCCTCCAGTGGTGAGGCGCCGCGCGTCAGCTTCCGGCACGTTTCGACCGCCGTGCCAACCCACTTGCTGATGCTGCGTACCGCCTGGTGGGCGTTGACGCCGGATTCGGCCGCCTGCAGCCCGTCGGTGGCGGCGACGATCTGCAGCAACAGCGGCAGCAGCTGATCGCGCAGGGTACCCGCGAGGCGAAAACGTTCGACATCGCCAGCGCTCAGCGTGGCCTGCCGCAGCGCGTTCCGTTCCGACTGCAGTTCCACGAACACGATCCGGACCGGCCGACCGTCGAAGGTGATGGTCAGGCGCGTCGTCTCGACGTCCAGAATCGTCCCGAGCCGAGTGCGGTGCTGTTCCATGGTCACCGTGGCATCGCCGGATCGCCGCTGGCCGAGCAGGTCGCCGGTGCCCGCCTGCAGATGTCGGCTCTGCAGTCGCGAGAACTGCGGCTCGTCGTAATCGTAAGCGCGCAACGCCGCCGGATTCGCAAACAGGATCTGGCCGGAGACCGGGTCCTCGCCCCACATCGGAAACGGGCATCCGATGAACAGACGCCGGTAGCGCTCAGCTGAGGCAGCGGTCGTGCGCTTGGTCCGTTCCCGCTGGCCGAGGAGTGCGGTGAGAAAGAGGGCGGAACCCGACAACAGCCCGATGAAGCCCCACGCGATCGTCAGGCGATCGCTCGGTGCGACGCCGCCGAAGGCGCCGATTCCGCGCGCGAAGCCATCGGTGGCAATTGCCACGTCCGCGAGCGTCAGCGCCGCCGCCGCGCGCACGCCGAAACGCACCGTCGCCCACACCACCAGTGCCATGGCGCTCATCAGCAGCAGCGGTCTCGAGGCCGGGCCGGAAAACGTCAGCGCCAGGGACATCCAGAGTATCGACGCCGACACCAGCAGAGCGGCCTCGGCATAGTCGCGACGGGCGAGCGGTCGAGGAAGCAGCGCACTCGTGGCGAACAGCGGAGCGACGAGAACGCAGCCGGTGACGGTGTTCAGCCACCAGCGAGCGGGAAAACCGTACAGCTGTGGCGTGATGGCCAGCGAGTCGCCCACGCGGGTCGCGCCGGCTGCAGTCATATCGGCAATCAGAGCCGAGTCCGACGTGAACCAGGCTGCGACCACGACGCCCAGCGCGTCCACGCTGGATGCGACCAGGCGTCCCAACGCGACGGCGACCAGCAGGATGATCGGGTCCCGGAACCGGTCGAAGTGCATCCGGAAACCGGCCGCGTTCAACAGCCACACGATCGACGCGATGCTGAGCGCCTCGCCGATGGCCTCAATCACGTTGACCGGGAGCGGAACCAGATGCACGCCGCCCCACAGGGCCGCCGAGCCGAGCGCAATGCCGAGCAGTGCGGGGCGGCCGAAGCGGATCAGGCATATGAGCGCGATGCCGGTGGCGAACCACGGCACTGCGACCTCGTTGGACATGCTGCCGTTGAAGCGCGATGCGACTCGGTGCAGCCATGCAACCGAAGGCCAGCCGACCGCCATGTAGGCCGCAAACGTGACGAGGGCACGGACGGCCCATGATCTGATGGCGGCAACTCCATCGACGGTGTCGGTCATCGCGAGCGTCGGCAACCTTGTTAATGCCCCAGCACTTTGGACACCTTACCACGCTCCCGGCGTGTGGCTAGGTTACTGACGAGTAATGGCTTTTTGCACCGTTATGGCGCGATGCCGGCAGTCGTCGCGACGTGCACTGCAGGCCTCCAACGCGGCCGTGGTGCAGTGACCCGCGACGTTCACCGCGCGCGGGAGAGGGACTGTCGGCGCGCCGCCGATCGACGACGTGACGGATGTGGGGACGCTGCTCCGCCTCGGGTCGCAGCCCGCTCGGCCGGTCCCGCAGGATGCTTCGGGCGAGGCACGACCGGCGTGATGCGGCGACGGCCGAATCGCGGGCGGCCGCCGAGACGTGCCTTCGCCTGGCTGGAATGCGGATGCCGATCCGAGCTGGCGGATCGCGAGCGGCGGGGTGGATGATCGGCGCTGCTGGCGCGGTGGGCGTTACGGGTTTCAGGTCGATTCGACTGACCACCTCGCCGTGTGGCTTCGCGTGCACTCGACCTGGGAGGGCGGGCTTCATGGGATCACAAGCGAGTCCGGATTGGTCCGCGATGGTACCGGCCGTGGCACGCGCTGCTGGAAAGCCGCGCCGGCGTCGGCGATTTCTGGCGGCGTGGCTTTTCTCGTTCGTACCGTTGCTGGCGGGACACGCGGCGAGCACAGACCCTGCGGCCACCGTCGCGCCGTCAGCGGGGTTTCGGGACTTCGCGAGCCTGTCGCATTACGCGCAGGCCAACCAGGCGCTACCGCCGCCGGCCAGCGGCGAGCGTCGCGTGGTATTCATCGGTGACTCGATCACCGATGGCTGGGCGAGCTCCGATCCGGGCTTCTTCGCCGGCGCTGGCGCCGTGCGCCGCATCAATCGAGGCATCGGTGGGCAAACCAGTCCGCAGATGCTGCTGCGTTTCCGGCAGGATGTCGTGGCCCTGCGCCCGGCGGTCGTCCACATCCTGGCCGGCACCAACGATGTCGCCCGCAACTGGGGCGCCATGGCGCTCGAGGACACCGAAGCTTCGATCGCGTCGATGGCAGAGATGGCGCGCGCCAACCGCATCCGCGTGGTGATCGGGTCGATACCGCCGGTGAAGGACTTTCCGTGGCGGCCGGGACTCGACCCCGGCGTCGCCATCGAGGCGCTGAACGAATGGTTGCGCAATTACTGCCGTGCGAGCGGTTGCGTCTACGTCGATTACTACTCAGTGCTCTCCGATGGCAGGGGCGGTGCGCGCCCCGGCGTCACCTACGATGGCGTGCATCCGACGCGCGCGGGCTACCGTCTGATGGAGCCGCTGGCTGATGCGGCCATTGTCGCGGCGCTCGGTGATGTGACGCCGAACCCGCGGTGACGACGTTCAGCGCCCGGACCGCGCGACTTGTTCGGAGGGTGGTCGGGACTCCCCGCACCCGAGCGTGGCACGACCCAGATTCAGGGAGAATCTGATCGCCCCTACCAAGTGGCTGTGGTCTCCTGTGAACCGCATCTTCCTGATATTCCTTCGATAGTAAAAACAGACACTTAGCTCACGAGCGTGGTCAGCGAGCGCGGCGCAACCTTGCGAGGTCGCCGCGCATCCGCCTGGCCCGTCTCCTCGATCTACGGCGACGGAACCTCACTTAACGGGGCCATCGCCGACCTTGGGCACCGGGCTGGATGCATGACGGGATCAGATCGACTGGCGGGGCGATCGGGTACGGCAACTCGACGGGGCAACCTATGAGGAGATGGCGAAAGCGCCCGGGATACGTTGCGGTTGCCGCCGGCCTCGTCGCGTGGGCCACCGCGCTCGCCGGGATACTCGTCGTGCACCGCGTCGTGGGGCAGGCGGCCCTGCAGGACATGCGCGCCTACCTCGGCCACACCGCCGCTGCAACTGCAGCGTTGATCGATCCGGACAGCTTCGCGCGCATCACCCGCCCCGAGCAGGACGAGACCGAAGAGTACCGCGCGGCGGCCAAGCCACTGCGCGTATTGCTCGAGACGAATCCCGAGATCCGCTTTGCGTATACCGGCATCACAACCGGGACCCGGATGCACTTTGTGCTCGACGGATCGCCGGCCGATGTACGCCCGACGGGCTCCCTGCCCGACCACGCTCGTCCGATGGACGAGGACAACGCGAGTCCCGGCGAGATCGAAGTCAACGCCACCCGACGCGTCACCGTCGAGCGTGAGCCCACGGCCAGCGCCTGGGGCATGGGTATCCGCGCGCAGGCCCCGGTGTTCGCGCGTAGCGGTGCCATGGTCGGGTATGCAGGCATCACGATGAGCGCCGCCCGCTATTACAACGGCTTGCGTCGCACGCAAACCGCGGCCGCGGCCGGAGCCGTTGCCGCGGCTGCGCTGTCGTTTGCCTTCGGCATGGTCGTCTGGCGAATAGAACGTGCCAGGCGACGGGCCGAACTCGTGCAGGCGCGCCTCGAGGGGCAACTCACGCGCGAGCGCGACCGGGTGCGGCGCTACGCGCAGGCGCTCGACCGGGCCGACGAGGAGGTCCGACGCCGGGTCGCCGCGGACCTGCACGACGGGATCAGCCAGACGATCGCTGGCCAGAACATGCTGCTCGAGACGGCGCGACTCAAGGTTTCCGATCCCGAGACGCTCGTGCTGCTCGACCAGGCGCTGAGTGCGTCGCGCGAGTCACTGGCCGCCATCCGCACGATGATCCAGAACCTGAGCCCACCCGAACTCGCCGGTGCGACGATCGAGGAGATTCTCTCGTGGCTGGCCGAACTCTTCAGTTCGCGCTACGGCTTTCGCGTCACCTGGCGAGTCGACGGTGCGGGAGACCTGGCGGTTGACCAGCGACTGCTGATGTACCGCATCGTGCGCGAGCTGCTGTTCAATGCCTGTCGCCACTCGCACGCCGATTCTGCCAGCGTCGCACTGACGCTCGGCAGCGATACCGCCCAGATCGTCGTCGCCGACGAGGGCATCGGCTTCAAGCCGAGTGCCGGGAAGTACGCCGGTCCCGGAGGATTTGGGCTGCTGCAAATCGACGAGCGGGTGCGCGCGGCTGCCGGGACATTTTTCATAGATTCCGAGCCGGGTGGCGGCTGTCGAGTGCACGTGACGATTCCGGCGAGTACGCCGGTCGCCTTGCCGGCGCCGAGCGCCTGGAAATCCATCTGACGTCAGGCCTGCGCGCAGGCCGGGCAACGTGTACGAATCGCGAGCGCCGAGATGCCAACCCGCCCGCCCTCGAGCGGGCACGTCTGTGGTGCGCCCGCCGGCGCGACGATGAGGGAAGCTCCGTGCGGAGCACGGTGCGCTTTGCGTCCGCGCGACAATCCGCAGCCGCTGTGCAGATCACCGCGACCGCTGCTGGCGCTCACGGCCGCAGCTGGCTCGCAAGACAGCCCGCGGAACATGGCAGCGTCGTAGAGTCCGGGACGCCTGTGAATGATCAGCGCCGGGGGTTGATTCGGTTGGTACCCGCGCCGGCTCCGCAAGGACGATTAACCATCAGGCATGGCTCAGCACGCCGGTCTGCGGAGTCAAGACCTACTGCAGTGAGTGTGATGGTGCGTACCACGCGCCTGTCGCCTGACCGGCAGCACCTGTCGATCGGCTGGTCCTCCGGCGGCGAACGGGGCCTCGAGCGGCTGGCAGCCGGCCGCTCAGCAGTCGCTCAGTCGATGTCCGGAAATTACACTCTTGAACTCGACGCTCTTGCCGTCGATCGTGCTTGAGGTCGTGAGTTCGCCGTGCATGGTGGTCGCCGAGTAGCTGACCTCACCGGTGGTCTTGAGCCCGAGCGTTCCGTTGCAAACCATCGAGAATCTCAGGTTTCCGCCGGCGTAACTCGTATTGGCAAAGCTGCACTGGCCGGACGACGGAGTCGTCAGTGGTCCGAGTATCTTGCTCGGGTTGGCGGCATCGCCGGCGGTCAGGCACTGCGTGACGGTGAACGACCCCGGGTCGAATCCTGGTTCTGCCGGCACCTTCGCAGATAGCGACAGCTCCCAGAGTCCAGGCGCCAGATCGCCCGATGCGCCGACGGCTGCGCAGGCGAGAAGGCCGAGGCCGAGGGCCACGAGGCGGCTGGTCATGAACTGCACCTCAGCTTGCGGTGGGAAGGATGATGCGGCGCGCGTGCCGCAGACGCCAGTACCGCTTTCCGTCGTGCCGACCCGCGGCGTTTCAGCTGCGGCGCGGGCGCCGGCCACTCGCATGGTGCAGTGCAGCGTACGTGGTCGCCCATCTGCTTCACGGCGTCGTGGAGTGGACCTGGCCGACCGCTCGATCCGGGCTCAGCCCGGCGCCTCGCGTCTGTGCCGGCCTGCGAATGCTTGCATCAGGTCTCGCACCCGGAGCCACTCGGCGTTTAGCTGGCCGATGGCTGCCTGCGGAGTGACGCCGCGGCGACACTCGGCTTCGAGGTCGGCAGCGAGGCTCGCGAGCCGTGCAGCGCGGATGTTCGCCGACGCACCCTTGATGACGTGGGCGACGCGGGCGGCGGCAGTCGGGTCGTGACTCAACTGGGCAAGGAGCGCGATCTGCGATCCGGCGCTGTCGAGAAACACGTCGATCAGTTCGCTGGCGAAGCCGACATCATCGCCAACGTGTGCAATCAGGACAGCGGGATCCCAGCACGGGTCGCGGTCCGGGCCGCCGTCAGCCGGGGCATTCGCGTTCGCCGCCAGCGCGCGCTCATTCGTGCCGAGGACCTGGAGCAGCGCCCGGAGCAGCAGTGCCCGATCGATCGGCTTGGACACGTATTCGTCCATCCCGACTACGAGACATCTGTCGCGATCGCCGGCGAGCGCATTCGCGGTCATTGCGACAATCGGAATCCGCGTCCGGTCGGCGCCTGCATCGCCAGCGCGGATCCGCGTAGTCGCCTGGTAGCCGTCCATTACCGGCATCTGGCAGTCCATCAGCACGACATCGAACGAGCGCCCGCGCAGTCGGTCGAGGGCCTCCTGCCCGTTCTCCGCGACGGCCACGTCGAATCCCAGCTTGGTGAGCAACCGGACCGCCAGTTTCTGGTTGACGGCGTTATCCTCGACCAGCAGAGCCGTTCGTCCGGCGAATGGTTCGGCGGGCTCCCCCGCCGAAGTCGTGCCGGCGGGTCCGGACGGATTGAGCGCTACGCTTCGCCCGCGCTGCCGCGCATGGACGACGACATCTTCGATCGCACGTGTCAGCGAAGAGCGCTTCGCGGGCTTCGTCAGGATTCGCGTCGCCTCGTCCGCCCGCACGTCGCCGAGGGTACCGACCGAACTCAGATAGACGATGGGAACCAGGGTCGCGCCCGCGGCCGTCCGGATCTGGCTCGCCACCCACGAGCCCGGATGTTCGGGCATCTGATAGTCGAGGACGATGGCGTCGGGTCGGTCCTGTCGCGCGGCCAGATCAGTCCAGCGACTGACGGCCTCGGCAGGTCCGGCGGCGGTCGATACCCGCCAGCCGAGCGGGCGCAGTTGGCCGCACACTACCTTGCGGTTGACGGGATGATCGTCGACGACCAGCACGTGCAGACGCTGCAGCGACGACGGGGTGACCGCCGGTACCTCGGATCGGGCCGCCTCGAGCGTCGCGTGGAACGTGAAGGTGGACCCCTTGCCGGGTGTGCTGGCGAGATGGATGCTGCCGTTCATGAGTTCCACGAGCCGCTTGGCGATCGATAGGCCGAGACCAGTGCCACCGAAGCGACGCGTCGTCGACGTGTCGGCCTGCACAAACGGCGCGAACAGGCGGCTCGTCTGGTCCGGCGTCATGCCGATGCCGGTGTCCGAGACGGCGATCTCGATGTCGGCTGTGCCTTCGTGCGTGCGGCGCGTTCTGCTCGACACGACCACTGCCCCGGATTCCGTGAACTTCACGGCGTTGGACAGCAGATTGAGGACCACCTGGCGAATCCGGGTCGGGTCCCCGCGCAGCGTGTCAGGTCCGTGCTCGTCGACGTCGACCACCAAGTCAAGGTGCTTGTCGCGCGCGCGCAGCGCCACTGCGTCGGCACACTCCTCGAGAACCTTGGAGAGCGAGAAGTCGATCGATTCGAGCGACAGCTGGCCGGCTTCGATCTTCGAAAAGTCGAGGATGTCGTTGATGATCACCAGCAGCGACTCGCCGCTCGCCCGGACGATGTCTGCGCATTCGCGCTGGTCGTCCGTCAGCGGCGTCTCCAGCAGCAGCCCCGTCATGCCGATGATGCCGTTGAGCGGCGTGCGTATCTCGTGGCTCATGTTGGCGAGGAACTCGCTCTTCGCGCGATTTGCCTGGTCCGCGAGACTGAGGGCTTCTTCGAGAGCGGCCTGCGACTCGGCCTGTGCCCGCGCCGCATCCTTCTGGCCGGTGATGTCGAGCACCTGTACGACGAGGTAGAGCGGTGTGCCGACCGCATCGCGCACCAGCGCGACGCTTTGCAGGGTCCAGAGGATGCGGCCGGTCTTGTGCAGCAACCGGCATTCGACCTGGTAAGAAGGGATCGAATTTGCCTCGAGGCCGGCCAGGCCGCCGGAATGGGCGTCGATGTCCTCTTTGACCGCGACGTCCTGCATCGTCATCTCCAGCAGCTCGTCGCTGCCGTAGCCGAGCATGCTGCAGAACGCCGGGTTGACCTTGAGCCACTGGCCGTCCGTGGTCGCCAGCGCCATGCCCTGCGCCGCCGAATCGAACGCGCTGCGAAATCGCTGCTCTGCCTCGGCGACTGCCGCTGCGGCGCGCTTCTGTGCCGAAATCAGCATGATGAAGCCGTGCCAGAGGACGCCGCCGTCGGGCGCACGCTCCGGCGTCGCATTTCCGAGCACCCACTCGTGGCTGCCGTCGCGGCTGACCACGCGGAACTCCGCGAGCCACGGCTTGAGGCTCTGCGCGGATGCCGCAATTGACGCCTCGACCGCCCTGCGGTCGTCGACCTGCAGCCTGTCGAACAGGAGCGACGCATCCGCGTGCACCTGCTCCGGCGTCACGCCAAAAATATCCTGCACGCGCTCGCTGGCATACGGGAAATAAGCGGTTCCATCAGCGCGGCGGTGGTACTGGTAGACGACGCCGGGCAGCTGTGAGGCCAGCTTCTGCAGTCGTTCGAGCAGTTCCTGCCGGTAGCGCTCCTCGCGCTTGCGCGCCGTCAGGTCCGTATGAATCGCAATGAACGACAGGAACTGGCCATCCGCCTGGCGGATCGGCTGCAGGCTGATCTCGATCCAGAAGGGGCGCTGGCTCGAGCTGTCGCTGGCGAGCTCGACGACGCAGCGTTCGCCATCCTTGAGTGCGGCGGCGAGCGCCAGGCACGCGGGGCGACCGGGATCGTCGCGGAAGATGAGATCGGTGTATGGCTGCCCGGTGATCGTGCCGGTTGCAAAGCCGGTCAGCTGATGGAAGCCTTCATTGCTCCATTCGATTCTGCCGCGCCGGTCTATGAGTACTACCGCGTGGCTGGCATGGTGGACGACGACCGCAAGGCGGCGGTGCTCGTCGGCGGCGCGGTCCACGGCCGTCCGCTCACGCTGCAACTTGCGCGTCCCGGGCTCGAGCACCGCCATCACCATCAGCAGCACGATGAATAAC
>Ga0181519_10001784_pt1 | contig 18771 bp, 15 predicted proteins | sample PEATcosm2014_Bin_26_FD_121102 | JGI IMG/M metagenome (GOLD analysis project Ga0181519, IMG submission 121102) | Peatland microbial communities from MTU Mesocosm Facility, Houghton, MI, USA - PEATcosm2014_Bin02_10_metaG | ecosystem: Environmental > Terrestrial > Soil > Wetlands > Peat | place...
AGACGCTGGGCAGGTTGGCGACCGAGAGGTTGGCGGTGACCTCGTACGAGCCGGGGCCCAGGATCACGATGGCGGAGGAAGCGGCCGAGCCCCCGTTGGAGCCGGCCGACACCGAGGAGCCGGGGGAGATGCTGACCGCCGCCACGGTGCCGGCGATCGGGCTGGCCATGGTGGCATCCGAGAGGTTCTGCTGCGCGGAGTCGAGCTGCGCCTGGGCCACGTCGATGTCGGCCTGGTCGCTGGCGAGCTGGTCGGCTGAGGCCACCGCGCTCGTCGGTGCAGAGCCCGAAGCCGTCGACCCGCCGGAGGAGCCCGAGCTGCCACCGGTCCGGCCGCCGCCTCCCGTCCCCGTACTGCCGGTCCCCCCGGTGCTGCCGGTGCCTTTGGTCGGGGTGGTGGTCGGCGTGGTGGAGCTCCCGGTGGGGATCGCGGCCTCGACCGCATTGACCAGGGCGGTCTCGTCGGCCGACACCGTGGCCTGGTCCTTCGACACCGCAGTCTCGTCGGCCGCCTCCTGCTTGAGGGCGGCGGCGCAGGCGGCCGACGTCGATCCGCCCCCGGTGGGCGGCGTGGTGGTGGGGGGGGTCGGACTCGAGGTGGCCGCGGCGCAGAGCGTGGTGACCTGGGTCATGTCGCTGGCGGCCTGGGCCTCGTCCGCATCCTCCTGCTTCTGGTCCGCCACCAGCTGCTGCTGGGCCTTCTGGATGGCGGAGAGGGCGCCGGAGGATGAGCCGCCGGAGGATGAGCCGCCGGAGGATGAGCCGCCGGAACCACCGGCCGCTCCGCCGGTCGAGGTGGGCGCGGTGGGACTCGGGTAGGCGGCATCGGTCACCGGTGTGGAGCTGGACGTGGAGACGATGGCGTCGGCGAGCGTGGCGGTGGCGGTGGTGGTGCCTCCGGTGGGGGTCACAGCGGCACTGGTGGTGGCGTTGCCGGAGCCGGTGGAGCCGGAACCGATGCCGACACCCGAGGAGCCCGACGCGCTCCGGTCGGCGCTGGCCACCGAGGTCTCGCCCGACTCGTCCGCCGTCAGTGCCGCCTGAGCGGATGCCAGGGTCGCCTGGGCGGAGGTGACGGCGTTCTGGAGGGGGGTCGGGTTCAGCGTGGCGAGGGTCTGGCCGGCGGTGACCGCCTGACCGACCGACACCGAGACGGAGGAGACGGTGCCCGAGGTACCGAAGTTGAGGGTGGCCTGGTTCACCGGAGTGGCGGTACCGACGGCGTCGAGGGTCTGGACCACCGTCCCGGTGGTCACCGAGGCCATCCGGTAGGAGGGGCCCGATGTGCCGGTCGCCACCAGGGCCGTGATGGCGGCGGCGATCAGCACCACGGCCACGACCAGCCAGGTCAGCCAGGACGTCCGTGCCGCGGTCAGGGTGCCGCCGCCGGGATCGCGCACCGTTGCGGTGCGCGATCCCGGGGACTCCGGTCCGTCATCGGATTCCGTGCGGTCAGGCACCCGCGGCACTCCCGCCGCCGTAGCCGCCGCCGCCGTAGCCGCCGCCGCCGTAGCCGCCGCCGCCGTAGCCGCCGCCGCCGCCGCCGTAGCCGCCGCCGTAGCCGCTGCCGTGGTAACCGCCGCCGCCGCCGTAGCCGCCGGGCCGGCGACCACCGAAGCCGGTGGTGCAACCGTTGGCCGTGGCCGTACTGAGGCTGATCGACGTCGCCGTGATGGCACCGGTGGAGTCAGCCGGCCCCCGGGCCACGACGCACTGACCGACGGCCAGGGCGGTGGACGTCACCGAGTTCACCTCGGTGAAGGTGGCAGTGGAGGACGCGGTGACGGTCCGGCTGGTGGTGGCCTTGGTGGACGGGTTGGTCTGCTGCACGGTGATGGCCGAGCCGTTGACCGCGGTCACCAGTCCACTGGCGCCGGCGAACGCCGCGGCGCCCGGGAAGCCCTTCGGTGGGGTCTTGCTCCCCTTGGGCGGGGTCTTGGCGCCTGACGCGGTGGTCGGCCGCTGGAAGCCGCCGGCTCCACCGAAGCCACCGGCACCGAAGCCGGGGGTGCAGGCTCCGTTGGTCGGCTGTGTGATCCGCACGCTGGTGACGGTGACGTTCGCCGGTGGGGCGGTCGTGGTGGTCGTGGTGCTCTTCGAGCCCTTCTTGGGGGTCTTGGCCGGCTTCGCCTTTGCCTTCCCACTGACCTTGGCGGCCGGCTTCGCCGGTGCCGGCGGGGCTCCGAAGGCGGTGACGCACACGCCGGTGGTCACGCTGGCCAGGGTGGCCGCCACGGTCTGGTCGAAGACCGTGGTCGACGTGTAGTTGACCGTCGTCTGCGTGGAGGTGCTCTGGACCTCGAGACTCTGGCCGTTGATGGCGGCGATGGTCCCGTTGGCACCGGAGAGGTTCGGGGGAGGCGTCGACGTGGTGGCGGCACCGGCCACGCCGCCCACGGCGAGGGCCATGGCGACGCCGGCGACGAGTGTGCCGGCCATCAGGCTGCGGGCTCGGTGGCCCGGTTGGATGGGTGTGCGTTGGTTCATGTCCGTACTGCTCCTTGTCGGTTGGGATATCGAATGCGGTTGGTGTCTGAACATCGTGCGACCTACTCGTTCCGGAGGGCGTCGATCGGGGCGAGCCTGGCGGCGCGGCCGGCGGGGTAGACGCCGGCCACGATGCCGATGGCCACCGCCACGGCGATGGAGCCGACCGTCGCCACCGCCGAGATGGAGATGGGGTCGGAGATCAGGTGGGGGAGGACGATGGCGCCGACGACCCCGAGCGCCACCCCGAGGACCCCACCCACCAGGCCGAGGAAGGAGGCCTCCACCAGGAACTGGCGCCGGATGATCCTCGGGGTGGCGCCGAGGGCCTTGCGGAGGCCGATCTCCCGGACCCGCTCGGTCACGGACACCAGCATGATGTTCATGACCCCGATGCCCCCGACGAGCAGGGAGATCCCGGCCACACCACCGAGCAGGACGGTGAGCGTCTTGTTGACCGAGTTCGAGGCATCGGCGAGCTGCTGCTGGCTGGTGATGGTGAAGTCGGCCTGGGCCGGGGTGGTGATGGCGTGGAGGGCGAGGAGCTCGTAGTCGGCCTCCTGATAGGCGGCGGAGAGGCTTCCCTGTGACTGGGCCTCGATGAGGATCTGGTTGACCTTGTTCCGGGTCGTCCCTCCCACCAGCCGGTCGGCGGCGGTGGTGATCGGGACGATGACCTGGTCGTCCTCGTTGGTGGTGCTCGACGAACCCACCGATTTCAGGACCCCGATCACCGTCATCGGGGTGGTCCCGACGTTGACGGTCGTGCCGATGGGATCGCGGATGCCGAAGAGCTCCTGGTCGACCTCGGACCCGAGGACGACCACCGCGGCATGGTTGGTGACGTCGTCGTCCACGATGAACCGCCCGGCGGTGAGCGTCTCGTTCCGGACCGACAGCCAGTCGGGGTTGGTCCCGACGACGGAGGTCGTCCAGTTGGTAGTGCCGTAGGTCAGCTCCTCGGACGTCGTGGTGGTCGGGGCCACCGCGGCGATGTCCGGGGCGACCGTCTTCGACGACAGGGCATCGGCGTTGGCCACGGTGAGGGTGGAGGCGGTGCCGAATCCCCCGCGCACGCCCGAGGTGGAGGTGGTGCTCCCCGGGGTGACGATGAGCAGGTTCGAGCCGAGGGAGGAGACCTCGGCGGTCACCTGGGCCTGGGCGCCCTCACCCAGTCCGACGGTGAGGATCACCGCGGCGATGCCGATCATGATGCCCAGGATGGTCAGGGCGGACCGCAACCGGTGGGTGGCCACGGCCTCCAGGCCGGTCCGGACCGTCTCGAGCCAGCTCACCGGGACGCGCTCCCCACGGCGGCCGCGCCGTCCTGGATGTTGCCGTCCCGGATCCGGATCGTGCGCTGGGCGTGGTCGGCGACGTCCGGCTCGTGGGTGATGAGCACAATGGTCCGGCCCGAGCGGTGGAGCTCGGCGAAGAGGTCGAGCATCTCCCCGGCCGAGACCGAGTCGAGGTTTCCGGTGGGCTCGTCGGCCAGGATCAGGTCGGGGTTGGTCACCAGGGCCCGGGCGACCGCCACCCGCTGCTGCTGGCCACCGGAAAGCTCGCCCGGTCGGTGGCGGACCCGCTCGGACAGCCCCACCCGGTCCAGGGCGGCCAGGGCCCGTTCGTGTCGTTCGGTCCGCTCCAGACCGGCGTAGGTGAGCGGCAGCTCCACGTTCCGGCAGGCGTTCAGCGTGGGGAGGAGATTGAACTGCTGGAAGACGAAGCCGATCCGGCGGTTCCGCACGTGGGCCAGCTCCACCTCGGACATGGCGCTGACGTCCTCACCGGCCAGCCAGTAGCGGCCAGTGGTGGGAACGTCGAGACACCCGAGGATGTGCATCAGCGTCGACTTTCCCGAGCCCGACGGCCCCATGATGGCGACGTACTCGCCTTCGTCGATGCTCATGGTGACGCCCCGCAGGGCCTCCACCTCGAGGCTGCCGTTCCGGTAGGTCTTGGTGACATCGTCGAGCTCGATCACCGGCGTCCGGTCGACCGGGTACGTCCCGGTGTCGTGCACTCGCACCGGCGAGGTGTCGTCGAGGGCGGGCCGGCCGGTCATCCGCCGAGCCCGCCCGTGCCGCCGCCGCCGAAGCCGCCGCCGCCGCCACCGAAGCCGCCGGCGCCGCCGCCACCGAAGCCGCCGGCGCCGCCGGTGAAGCTCCGTCCGGCCCCGCCGAAGCCTCCGAAGGTCAGGACCGGCACCACGATGCGGTCACCCACCGCCAGTCCGGAGACGATCTGGGTGGAGCCGGCCGAGGCGGTGCCGACGGTGACCGTCCGGGCCACGGTCGATCCTCCCGAGACGACGTTGACGGTGGTGGCGTTGCCGCTGTAATGGACGGCGGTGGTGGGGACCACCACCACGCCCTGGAGCTGCTTCACCGTGATGGCCACCGTGGCGCTCGCCCCCCCGTAGAGGCCCGACGGTGATCCGGTGATGTTGATCACGACCGGAAAGGACGCCACGCCGGTGCTGGTCGAGGCCAAGGTGCTGATCGATCCCACCGTGCCGAAGACGTTGGTGGTCGACCCCTGGGGGGTGACGACCGCCTGGTCGCCCACCGTCACCTGGCCGACCTCGGTGTCGTCCACCGTCGTGTTGACGATGTAGGAGCCCGTGCTGACGATCACGACCTGGGCGCTCGACGAAGAGGACGAGGAGGATGCCGCCGAGGTGCCGGTCGACCCCCCGAACGACGAGCTCCCGCCGGTGGCGCTGACTGTCGAGGAGCTCGAAGAGCTCCCCGAGCCGGAGGTGGAGCTCCCTGCGGTGACCTGCTGGCCGACGGAGAGGTTCACCGAAGCGACCTGCCCGGCGATGGTGGCGGTGAGCGTGGCGTCGCCGACCGAATTCTGGGCCGTCGTCAGCGTGGCCTGCGAGGAGGTCACCGCCGCCTCGTCGGCGGCGATCTGGGTGCTCGAGGCACCGTCGGCCTGGTCGGTCGCCAGCTTCGACTGGTCCGAGGTGACGGTGGCCTGCGCCTGGGCGACCGCGGCCGACAGTGTGGTGGGATCCAGCGTGGCCAGCGTCTGTCCGACGGCGACCGTCTGTCCGGCGGTGACGTCGACCGCGGTGACCCGTCCGGCCACGGCGAAGTTCAGGTTCGCCTGGTTGGCGGGTTCGATGGTGCCGCTCGCGGTCACCGACTGGGTGATCGTGCCGGTGGCAACCGTCTGGATGGTCGAGGAAGCGGCCGTCGTGGTCGAAGGTCGGGTGGCGAACCAGACTCCGAGGCCTGCTCCTGCCACGACCACGATGGCGACCGAGACCAGTACCCACGGCTTCCGGTACCACCGTTTCCCGCTGGACTGCACTGAACCTCCTCGATCCTGTCGTTGGCATCCGGGCGGCCGGGGGGCCGTCGCCGGTCATCGACCGTCGTGCGGAATCGCCGCTGGTCGCTGCGTGTATTCCATGGCGTGCACCTTGGAAACGACCTGGAAAACTCTTGGAGAATCCTGAGAACCCGGCGTCGAGCGGCGAAACGGCCGCGCGACGGCCACGATGATCCGATGACGGGTGTCGTGCGGGGTGGGGTGCCGACCGAGGTGGCCGGCACCGCTGATGCCTCGGGCGGGATGCCTCGGGCGGGATGCCTCAGGCGGGATGCCTCAGGCGGGAAGGTTGCGTGCCGGCCGCTTGGTGACCTTGCCCGAGCGGATGCACGAGGTGCACACGTGCAGGCGCTTCGGGGAGCCGTCGACCAGGGCGCGGACGCGCTGGATGTTGGGGTCCCAGCGACGCTTCGTACGCCGGTGGGAGTGGCTGATGTTCATTCCGAACGACGGCTTCTTGCCGCAGACCTCACACACCGCTGCCATGACGCGTCGACTTCCTCTCAACCACCTCGGGGAACGACAGAAAGGTTAGCATCCTGGCCATGGGGGTCCCCGACACGCTGGATGCCGCGGAGCTGTGCCAGGTCATCGTGACATTCCGGGACGCCCTCCGGTCGCACCAGGAGGTGATCAACCGCCTGAACGTCTACCCGGTGCCGGACGGTGACACGGGCACCAACATGGCCCTGACCCTCGAATCCGTGGTCGAGGAGCTCCAGGGGATCGATGCTGCCGACCTGCCGTCGGCCTGCAAGGCCATCTCCCACGGCTCCCTGATGGGGGCCCGGGGGAACTCCGGGGTGATCCTCTCCCAGCTGCTCAGGGGCATCGCCGACGGACTGGCCTCGGTAGGGGGGCCGTCCGGTGGCGCCGACCTCGCCGCCGCCCTGTCCGCCGCCGACGATCTGGCCCGCCAGGCCGTGATGCGTCCGGTGGAGGGCACCATTCTGACCGTCGCCCGGGGTGCCGCCGAGGCCGCCCGGTCGTCGGTCGGCGCCAGATCCTCGGTCGCCTCCGTGGTGGAGGCCGCCCGCGCGGGGGCGGCCGACGCCCTGGCCCGGACCCCCGACCTCCTCCCGGTGCTGGCCCGGGCCGGGGTGGTCGACGCCGGCGGCACCGGGCTGCTGCTGCTGTTCGACGCCATGCTGACCGTGATCGACGGCCGCCCGCTCCCGTCGCCCCCGCCGGTACCCGACGAGCCCGTGCTGACCGGTTCGCCGGGGGGCATCGACGACGCCATCATGGCGTCGCACGACGGTGGCGGTGACATCGCCGATCTCCGGTACGAGGTCATGTACCTCCTCGAGGCGCCCGACGACACCATCCCGTCGTTCAAGGAGGTGTGGGCCGGTCTCGGTGACTCGATCGTGGTGGTGGGGGGCGACGGCCTCTGGAACTGCCACATCCACACCGACGACATCGGCGCAGCGGTGGAGGCCTCCCTGGACGCGGGACGTCCCCGCCACATCCGCGTCACCGATCTCCTCGAACAGGTGGAGGAGGAGCGCTGGGTCCGCGAGGGGGCCGGCACCGCCGGCACCGGTCCGTCGGACACCCCGCACGGACCGCCACCGACGACCGGGGTGGTGGCGGTCGCCACCGGCGACGGCATCGGCCGGATCTTCCGCTCGCTCGGCGTCCACCGGGTCATCGCCGGCGGCCAGACCATGAACCCCTCCACCGCCGACCTCCTCGAGGCGGTGGAGTCGATCCGATCCGACGAGATCGTCATCCTCCCCAACAACAAGAACATCATCCCGGTGGCGCGGCAGGTGGACGAGCTGACCGGCAAGACGGTCCGCGTGGTGCCGACCGAGACCGTGGCGGAGGGCTTCGGCGCCCTCCTCGCCTACGACCCCGGCTCCCATGCGGAAGCCAACGCCGACGCCATGGGGGCCTCGGCGAGGAACGTCGTGGCGGGCGAGATCACCCGGGCGGTGCGCGATTCGGAGAGCGACGTCGGCCCGATCCGCTCGGGCGACTGGTTGGGGCTCTCCCGCCGGGGGATCGAGTCGGTGGCCGACACCATCGCCGGCGCCGCCTGTGCCCTGCTCGACACCCTGGTCGCCGACGATCACGATCTGGTCACCCTCATCGAGGGCGAGGGGTCGGGGGCGGCGGACACCCGCCGGATCACCGAGTGGCTGGCCGAGCACCGTCCGGGCGTGGTCACCGAGGTCCATCACGGAGGCCAGCCGCTCTACCCGTACCTCTTCTCGATCGAGTGATCGGGTGCTCGGTCGCGTGACCGGGCACCGGACCGGGTGCCGATGAGCGCCCCCGACCCGGACGGTCCGACCCCCACGGGGGGTGCCGGCCGCCGGCTGGCCCAGCTCGCCGACCTCCCGGTCGCCGTGCTCCACGGGGTCGGGCCGGCGGTCGAGGTCGACCTGGAGGCCCTCGGGATCGGGACGGTGCTCGACCTGCTCACCCACTATCCGCGCCGGTACATCGACGGTACGCGCCTGGTGCCGCTCGGGGAGGTGGCGATCGGGGACACCGCCTCGGTCCTGGGGGTGGTGCGGTCGGTCCGACGACCGCCGGGCCGGGCCGGTCGGGGCCGGGGCCGACCACCGGCCCGGGTGATGGTCGAGGTCGCCGACGACACCGGTGCCCGGCTCAGCGCCGTCTTCTTCAACCAGACCTGGCGGGCCCGCCAGCTCCCCGAGGGGACCCTGGTGCTCCTGTTCGGGACCGTCGGCACCTTCGGTGGCGCCAAGCAGATGGTCAACCCGATGGTCGAGGTCCTGCAGACGGCGGCACAGGAAGGGCGGGAGTCCGAGCCACCGGCCGGGCGCATCTTCCCCGTCTACCCGCTGAGCGAACAGTCCTCCCTCACCTCGGCCCGCATCTCGCGCCTGGTGGGCGAGGCGCTCGACCGGGCCGGCACCTTCGCCGAACCGCTGCCGGCCGGGTGGCGCCGGAGGTACCGTCTCCTCGAGCGCACCGAGGCATTCGACCGCATCCACCGGCCCTCGTCGACGGAGCAGACCGGTCCCGCCCGCCGCCGGCTCGCCTTCGACGAGCTCTTCCGTCTGCAGTTGGCACTGGTGCTCCGGAAGCGGCGCCTGGAGGAGGATGCCCGCGGCATCCGCCACGTGGTGGCACGCCCCGACCGACCGACGCTGGTCGACCGGTTCCTCCAGGGACTGCCCTTCGAGCCGACCCGCGCCCAGCTCGACGTCATCGGTGCCATCCGGACCGACCTGGCCGGCCCGCTCCCCATGCACCGGCTCCTCCAGGGTGACGTCGGTGCCGGCAAGACCGTGGTGGCGGTGGCCGCCGTCCTGGTGGCGGTGGAGGGTGGCCACCAGGGCGCGCTGATGGCCCCGACCGAGGTGCTGGCCGAGCAGCACGCCTCGGGGATCGCCAGGCTCCTCGGGGCACTGACCGTTCCCGATCCGGCGACGCTGGCCGGTGAACGTCCGCTGCGGGTGGCACTCCTCACCAGCCGCACGCCGGCGGGGGAGCGTGCGCGTCTCCACGAGGACCTGGCGTCGGGTGGGATCGACTTCCTGATCGGGACGCACGCCCTGCTCACGGACGACGTGCGCTTCCACTCGCTCGGGGTGGTGGTCATCGACGAGCAGCACCGGTTCGGCGTCGAGCAGCGGGCCGCCCTCCGGTCGAAGGGGAGGGGAGCGGACGGTGCCGGGAGCGATCCCGACCTGCTGGTGATGACCGCCACGCCCATCCCCCGCACGGCCGCCATGGTGGTCTTCGGCGATCTCGACCTCTCGATCGTGGGGGAGCTCCCGCCCGGGCGCGCCCCGGTGGCGACCCGCTGGGCACGCGACGAGGAGGCGGTCAGGGAGGCGTGGGCCCGGGTCCGTGCCGAGGTCGACCGCGGCCACCGGGCCTTCGTCGTCTGCCCCCTGGTCGAGGGATCGGACCGGGTGCTGGCGCGTGCGGCGACCGCGGAGGCCGAGCGTCTGGCCGACGCCGAGCTGGCGGGCCTCCGGATCGGCCTGCTCCACGGGCAGCTGCGCCCGGCGGAGAAGGAGGAGGTGATGGATGCCTTCCGGTCCGGCGAGCTCGACGTACTGGTGGCGACCACCGTCGTCGAGGTGGGGGTCGACGTCCCCGAGGCCACCGTGATGGTGATCGAGGACGCCGACCGGTTCGGTATCGCCCAGCTGCACCAGCTGCGCGGCCGGGTCGGGCGCGGCACGGATCCGTCGTGGTGCTTCCTGCTCTCGGACTCGGAGTCGCCGGAAGCGGCCGCCCGTCTGTCGGCGTTGGAGCGGACCACCGACGGCTTCGAGCTGGCCGACGTCGACCTCGAACTGCGGGGCGAGGGCACGATCCTGGGGGCGCGCCAGAAGGGACGGAGCGACCTGAAGCTGGCCCGGCTCCTGTCCGATCAGGATCTGGTGGTGGCGGCCCGCGAGGTGGCCGAGGCACTGGTGGGCGACGACCCCACCCTGGCCGGTCATCCGCTGCTCACCGACGAGCTCCGGATCTACGTCGACGCCGACGAGGCGGCCTTCCTCTTCAAGAGCTGAGCGGCGTCGGGGAGCACCTGGGCCGACCGGTCCGGCCGGTAGAGTCGGGGGGTGCGCGTGATCGGTGGCGAGTTCCGGGGACGGCGGCTCCAGGCCCCCGAGAGCCGCTCGGTCCGCCCGACCGCCGACCGGGTCCGCGAGGCCATCTTCGACATCCTCTACAGCCTCGGGGGGGTCGAGGGGCTGCAGGTGGCCGACCTCTTCGCCGGCACCGGGGCCCTCGGGATCGAGGCACTGTCCCGGGGGGCGGCGTCGGTGACCTTCGTGGACACGGACCCCCGGAGCCTCGAACTGGTGCGAGCCAACCTGGGGGCCGTGGGCCTGCCCGACGCCGAGCGCCGGGGGCACGCCACGGTGGTCCGGGCCGACGTGGACGCCTGGGTCGCCACCACCGCCTCCCGCTACGACCTGGTGCTCTGCGACCCGCCCTACGCCTACGACGGCTGGACCGACCTCGTCGCCCGGCTCCCCGGCGACCTCTGCGTGCTCGAGTCCGGTGCGGAGATCGTCCACCCGGAGGGATGGGACGTCCTCAGATCCAAGCGGTATGGCGGTACCATCGTGACGGTGGTCCGACCGGACCGGGTCTCTCAGAAAGGTGCCTCGTGAGGATTGCGCTGATACCCGGGTCGTACGACCCGGTCCACAACGGGCACCTCGAGGTCGTCGAACACGCCGCCCGCCTGTTCGACGAGGTGGTCGTCGCGGCGATCCGCAACCCGCAGAAGAGCGAGGCGCTCTTCGACCTCGACGAGCGTCAGGAGATGCTGGAGGAAGCGCTGGCCCACCTGGCCAACGTGCGCATCGTGTCGGTGTCCACCCTGGTGGTCAACGTGGCCCGGGATGTGGGGGCCAGCGCCATCGTCAAGGGGCTCCGGGCGGTCTCCGATTTCGAGAACGAGCTGCAGATGGCCCAGATGAACAAGCAACTGTCGGGCGTGGAGACGATCTTCATCCCGTCCAGCTCGACCCACTCCTTCATCGCCTCCCGCCTGCTCCGTGAGGTCGCCCGCTTCGGGGGTGACGTGACGGCCTTCGTGCCGAAGAACGTGGCCGTGCGGCTGCAGGAGAAGTTTCAGTGAGCGACCTCTTCTCCGATCTGGGCACCCAGCGGGCGGCCGACGAGGAGCCCGACGCCGAGGCCCTGGTCCGTGAGGCGCTCGACCTGGTGCTGACGGCCAAGGCCATGCCGCTGTCCGCCTCGGTGCTGATCTCCCGGGACGAGGTCGCCGAGCTCCTGCAGGGGGCGCTCGACCGCATGCCCGACGAGCTCCGCCAGGCGCGGTGGCTCCTGCGGGAGCGGCAGGACTTCATCGCCGAGAAGACCCGGGAGGCCGACGCCCTCCTGGAGGAGGTCCGGGCCCAGGCCGAGCGGATGGTGCAGCGCACCGAGATCGTGCGGCAGGCCAACCACGTCGCCCAGCGGATCCTCGACGACGCCAATGACGAGGCCCGTCGCCTCCGGCACGAGGCCGAGGACTACGCCGACCAGAAGCTGGCCGGTTTCGAGATCGTCCTCGACCGCACGATGAAGACCGTCCAGGCCGGCCGGGAGAAGCTCCGGGTGACACCCCTGCCGCCGGTCGAGATCGGCGAGGGCGGCGACACCTCGCTCGCTTCCACCGCCCCGGCGGACGTCGCCGGTGAGGTCGACGACCCCGACGGCTTCTTCGACCAGGACCTCGACTGAGGGCAGCCGGCGTGCCCGCCTCCCCCTCCCCGTCCTTCCTGGTCCACGCCGCCGCCCTCCGGAGGGTGCCCGGTACCACCCGCCTCGAGCAGCGCCGCGGGGTCATCGAGGACCTCGGGACGGTCAGTGTGGCGGTCCCCGAGGGCGCTGAGGTCGATGCCGAGGTCACGCTGTCGTCCTACCCGGGCGGGATCACCGCCACCGGCACGGTGTCGGCGCCGTGGCAGGGGGAGTGCCGTCGCTGCGGCGGGGTGGTCACCGGGGAGGTCCAGGCCAGTGTGCGGGAGCGGTACGTCCCGGCCGACGCCGGCATCGTCCCGGTCGACCCGGAGGCCGACGTCTACCTCATGACCGATGACCTGCTCGATCTCGAGCCCCTGGCCAGGGACGCCGTCCTGCTGGAGCTGCCCCTCGCCCCCCTCTGCTCGGACGACTGCCTGGGCCTCTGCCCGGTCTGCGGCGCCAACCGGAACCTCGAGACCTGTGCCTGCGCGCCTCCGGCCGACCCCCGCTGGTCGGCGCTCGACGCCCTGCGTGAAGTCGAGGGTGGCGGGTAGGTCTAGACTGTTCGCCTTATGGCCGTCCCGAAGAAGAAGACCTCGAAGTCCAAGAGCCGCAGCCGTCGGGCATCCAACTGGGTGCTGAAGACGCCGGCGCGCTCGGTGTGCCCACAGTGCACCACCGCCAAGCTGCCCCACGTCGTCTGCCCGAACTGCGGGTGGTACAAGGGCCGCCAGGCGATCGAAGTCGACTAGTGGCCCGCGGGGCCGAGCGGCCGACCGGGGCGGCCTTCGCCGCCCTGCCGGTAGCGGTCGACGCCATGGGCGGCGACCGTGCCCCCGGCGAGATCGTCACCGGTTCCCGTGAGGCCGCCGAGCAGGGCGGCATCGCCGTGCTGCTGGTGGGCCTCCCCGGCGGGATGGGCGACACCGGTGGCCTCCCGGAGCTCCACTGTTCCGAGGTGATCGGCATGGACGACGACCCCGGCCAGGGCGTCCGCCGGAAGAAGGACTCGTCGCTGGTGCGGGCGGCGGAGGCTGTGCGGGACGGTCGGGCCATGGCCATGGTCTCCGCCGGCAACACCGGGGCCACCATGGCCTCCGCGCTCCTCCGGATGGGCCGACTGCCGGGCGTGGTCCGCCCGGCGATCGCCACGCCCATCCCGAACCCGGGGACCGGCAAGCCTCCGACCGTGCTCCTCGACTCGGGGGCCAACGCCGAGTGCAACCCGCAGATGCTGGTCCAGTTCGCCCAGATGGGGGCCGCCTTCGCCCGGAAGCGCTACGGGGTCGACCAACCCACGGTCGCCCTCCTGTCCATCGGCGAGGAGAAGTCGAAGGGCACGCCGCTCGAGAAGGACACCCACGCGCTGCTGGCCGGCGGGGCCGGCGGCGTGGGCTTCGAATTCATCGGGAACGTCGAGGGCCGTGACTTCTTCACCGGCGCCGCCGACGTCATCGTCACCGACGGCTTCACCGGCAACGTGGCGCTCAAGACGATGGAGGGCTCGATGCGGTTCCTCATCGGGGCCCTGACGGAGATCCTCGGCCGAGCGCATGTGAGCGAGGCCGCCGAGGTGCTCGTCCCCGAGCTGTTGCCGTTGGCCGAGGCGCTCGAGCCGGAGGGAACCGGGGGGGCGATGCTGCTGGGCGTCGACGGCGTCTGCGTCATCAGCCACGGCTCGTCGTCGGCCACCGCCGTGCGGAACGCCATCACCGTCGCCCACGATCTGGCCGTCGACGGCCTGGTGGCGGCGGTCGCCCAATCGGTGACCGAGGTGGCCGTCCCCGACTGACCGCACCGACCGGTCAGTCCAGGCCGAACCCCTTCTCGGCCAGCAGGTCCTCGGTCACCGCCCAGAGGCGCTCCGCATCCACCTCGGACCGACCGTGCTTCGATGGTCTGCCGGGCTTGCAGTGTGCGTAGTAGCCACCGGACTTCCCCTGCACCTCGGGGGAGGTGGCGAGGTACACCGACGTCGCCGCACCGGCTGTGGCCGAGATCTCGAACCGGCGGAACGCCCGGTTCCCCCACCCGCCGATCCCCGAGAGGTCCCCGTCCATGCCGAACCCGCTGCGCACCGGCCCCGGGTGGGCGGCGTTGGCGGTGACCTCCGACGCGTCGAGCCGACGCGACAGGGCGAGGGTGAACAGGAGGTTCGCCAGTTTCGACTGGCCGTAGGCCCCGAAGGGGGCGTACCGCCGCTCGCTCTGGAGGTCGTGCCAGGCCATCCCCCGGAACGCCGAGTGGTGGGCGAAGGAGGAGAGATTCACGATCCGCCCGCCGTCGGTGCCGCCGAGGCGGTCGAGCAGCAGGTTGGTCAGGTAGAAGGGCCCGACGTGGTTCACCCCGAACGTGTACTCGAACCCCTGCACGGTCTCCGACCTCCGCGACCAGACCCCTCCGGCGTTGTTGACCAGGACGTCGAGGTGTCCCCAGCGCTCCCGCAGGTCGGCGGCGCAGGCGCGGACCGTGGTCAGGTCGGCCAGATCGAGCGTCGCCAGGTGCACGTCGGCCGACCCGGTCGTCCCCCGGATGTCGTCGGCCGCCGCCTCGGCCTTCGCCGGGTTGCGGCAGGCCAGCACCGTCGTGGCTCCCATGCCCGCCAGCGCCCGCGCGGTCTCCAGGCCGATGCCGGAGTTGGCACCGGTGATCACGACGACCTTGCCATGCATGGGGACCTCGATGCGGGTGGAGGGCGGACGAAGGTCCCAGCGTGGCACGTCGGGGGCACCACCGGCGACAGTAGGCTGCTCGCGCCGGTGCGCGAGGGTCCCGGCGGACCGGTTCGATGGGGGTGCTGGGTCGATGAGGGTTCTGGTGGTGGCGTGGGACAGCGGCGGCGGCGTCGAAGTCGTCGAGACCGCGGTCCGTCGGATCGTGGCCCGTGGCCACCAGGTCCGCACCCTGGGCACCGAGGGCCTCCGCGCCGGGCTCGAAGCGGCGGGCGCCGAGTTCCGGCCGTACCGGTACGCCCCCGACAACGACCGGAGCCGGCCCGAGACCGACCTCATCCGCGACTGGGAGGCCACCAACCCACTCGACGCCTTCGCCCGGATCCGCGACCGCGTGATGTTCGGGCCGGCCCGCCGGTTCTGCCGGGACGTGGTGGAGGAGCTCGAGCGCGAACCGGCCGACGTGGTGGTGGTCGACGTGATGATCGCCTCCGCCCTCTGCGGGGCCGAGGCGGCCGGGGTGCCCCGTGTCCTGCTGATGCACGCCCTCTACGGCATTCCCCGACCGGGGGCCACCCCCATGGGGGCTGGCTTCCTCCCGGCCACCGATGCCGGAGGCCGTCTCCGGGACCGCGTGGTCAACGGGCTCACGCGCAAGCTCTTCGCCACCGGCCTGCCCCCCCTCAACGAGGCCCGCGAGGAGCTCGGACTCGCCCCGTACGAGTCGCCACTGGAGCTCTTCGACCGCACCGACCGCATCCTCGTGTGCACCAGCCCGAGCTACGAGTTCGGGGCGGAGACCGCTCCGGCCAACGTGGCCTACGTCGGCCCGCAGTTCGAGGACACGGTGGGGGGCGCCTGGGAGTCCCCGTTCGGGGACGGGCATCCCCGTCCCCTGGTACTCGTCGGCCTGAGCAGCACCTTCATGGACCAGCGCCAGCTGCTCCAACGTTCCGCCGATGCCCTCGGCCGGCTGCCCGTGCACGGTCTGGTGACCACCGGACCGGCCGTCGACCCGGCGGAGATCGTCGCCCCCGACAACGTGGTGGTCACCCGGTGGGTCCCCCACGCCGACGTGCTCCCACACTGCGCGGCGGTGGTCACCCACGGGGGGCACGGGACGGTCCTGAAGGCGCTCCGGGCCGGCGTGCCGCTGGTGGTGGCCCCCCTCGGTCGCGACCAGCCGGACAACGCCGCCCGGGTGGTGGCGGCCGGCGCCGGGGTCCGGGTGGGTGCCGGGGCCTCGGTGGCGAAGCTCGAGCGGGCGGTCGCCCGCGCGGTGTGGGATCCGACCCTCCGCGACGGGGCCGGCCGGATGGCCGTGATCCTGGCCGCCGAACGCGACGACGGACTGCTGGTGGACCGCCTCGAGGAGGTGGTGGCGTCGGTGCCCAGGCGTCTGCCGACGACCCCCGACTGGGGTCCGCTCCCCGAACCGCCGTCGGCCGGCGAGCCGGAGCTCCGGCTTCCCGCGGCCGTCGGGCGCTCCGAGGTCGACGTGTCGGACGGTGGCCGGATCGAGCTCTTCGAGGCCGGGACGGGGCCCACCGTCGTCCTCCTGCACGGTATGGGGCTGTCGGCCGACATCTGGGCGCGCCAGCTGCCCGACCTGGCCCGTGACCACCGGGTCGTCGCCTGGAACCAGCGAGGCTGCGGTGCGTCCACGGCGGGGACGGGCGGGTTCGGGCTCGAACGCCTCCTCGACGACCTCTTCGAGGTGCTCGCCGCCCGCGACGTGCGCGACGCCGTGCTGGTCGGGCACTCGGTGGCCGGCATGGTGGTGATCGAAGCGGCGGTCCAGCGCCCCGACGACCTGGCGCGGCACGCCGCCGGACTGGTGCTGGTCTCCACCACCGGGGGCACCGTGCCGGCCATCGGATCGTCCGCCGTGAAGGACGCGCTGTTCGGGTCGGTGCTGTCCGTCGAGCAGCGGTGGCACCCGTCGACGCGCCTGCCCGCCATGGCCAAGCTGGGGGCGTGGTTCTCCTTCGGCCGGGGCAACGGCACGCCCGGGGAGCTCGCCCTGGTGCGCCGGCTCACCGAGGCGGCCGATCCGGCGGCGGGGCCGGAGCAGATGCGCCTCATGATGACCTACGACGCCCGTGGCCGGTTCGGCGCGATCCAGCTTCCGGTGCGGGTGGTGGCGGGGACCTGGGACAGCTTTCTCCCGACCAAGCATGCGGAGCTGCTGGCCGCGAGCATCCCGGGCGCGGTGCTGGTGCCGTTCCCGAAGTCGGGGCACATGCTGATGCTCGAGCAGTCCGAAGGGTTCAACGCCGTCGTGCGCGGGTTCTCCGCCGACCCGGTCGCGGGGGGGAGGGGGCCCGTGGCGGTACCGGACCGGCTCGTCAAGACGTCCCCGTCCCCTTCCCCGGGTGACGGTTCGGACCGGCAGGGGGGACGGAGGGATCGCCCCCGCCGACCGGGTCGCTCCGAAAGGACTGCGCCGACGACGCTCGAGGTGTCGGTCGAGCCGATGGGCCGACGCCGGACCGGAGTGCGGCGGCTGAACGGCGAGGACTCGGGGTTCCTCTCCCTCGACCTGCCGGACCAGCCCATGACGTCGCAGTTCCTCCTCGAGCTCCGGGCCCGGACCGGACCCGGAGGGGAGCCCCGACCGATCACGCTGCAGGAGCTGACCGAGCACGTCGCCCACCGTCTGGGGGAGATCCCACCGTTCCGGTGGCGTATCGTCCGGGTACCGCTGGGCCTCAGCCACCACGTGGCCGTGGAGGACACCGAGTTCGACGTCCGCCGGCACGTCGAGCGGGTCGTCCTCGACCCGTCGGAAGGCGATGCCGGGCTCCACCGGATCTGCGACGAGCTGTCCGGGCAGCACCTGGACCCATCACGCCCCCTCTGGCAGATGGTGCTGGTCGATGGCCTCGCCGGTGGACGCCAGGGCCTCGTCATCCGGTTCCACCACTGCCTGATGGACGGGGGTCCTTCGCTCCAGGCGGTGGAGCGGATCCTGTCCGGATCCGGCCACGAGGTCGTGCGACCGGCCGACGGGTGGCGGCCGGTGCCGATTCCCACCCCGCGCCAGTTGGTCGCCGACGCCGTCCGCGACGAAGCCCGGATCCTCGGTCGGCTCCCGTCCCTTGTGGCCCGGACGTTCCGCGGCTACCGGGACCAACAGGCGTTCGAGCGCCAGCTGGCGACCCCGATCGCCGTCTCGCCGAAGGACACCCCACCCTGCAGTCTCAACAACGCCTTCTCACTCCGGCGTGCCCATGCCAATGTCGACCTGGCGATGGCCGACCTGAAGCTGATCAGGAAGGCGTCGGGTGCCACGCTCAACCAGGTGCTGTTGTCACTGGTGGGCGGCGGGCTCCGGCGCCACCTGGCGTCGATCGGAGACCTGCCGGAGAAGCCCCTCGTCTCCGGCGTGCCGATGGCCTTCGACCCACCGGGGTCGACCCGCGAGTACGGCAACCACTTCATCAACTTCGTGACCCGTCTCGCCACCGACGTCGACGATCCCTGGGACCGCCTCCTCGCCACGGCTGCGGCCAGCGCGGATGCCCGCGATTCCATGGAGGCCCTGGGTGGCGAGCTGCTCTGCGAGTGGCTCGACCAGGTGCCCCCGTTCGCCAGCGAGCGCCTCATCCGCCGCCACGTGGCCGAACGGAGGGACCACCGCGAAGTGGCCGACATCAACGTGAACGTGTCGCTGGTGCGGGGTCCGGCAGCACCCCTGGAGCTGGCCGGTGCAGAGGTCGAGCGCTACCACGTTCTCGGTCCCCCCAACTCGGGCTGCGGGCTCAGCGTGACGGCGCTCAGCTATGTCGACCACCTGATGGTCAACCTCCACGCCAACGCCGACGCACTGCCGGACCCGTCGTCCGTGGCGCGGGGTATCGAGCAGGAGGTCACCGACCTCCTCCAGGCCGCGGCCGGGCGGTCGGGCGCCGGTGATGTCGTCGAGGGCAGTCGCACCGCCTGACCGCCTGACCCCTGCGCCTGATCCCTGTCCCTGTCCCCCGTCCCCGTCCCCTGCGCCTGCCCCCCGCTCCCCCTCCCCCTTCCACCTCGGGGGGTGACTATCCCGCCCCGTCCGGTGGTGGCCG
>Ga0181519_10001788_pt1 | contig 18748 bp, 15 predicted proteins | sample PEATcosm2014_Bin_26_FD_121102 | JGI IMG/M metagenome (GOLD analysis project Ga0181519, IMG submission 121102) | Peatland microbial communities from MTU Mesocosm Facility, Houghton, MI, USA - PEATcosm2014_Bin02_10_metaG | ecosystem: Environmental > Terrestrial > Soil > Wetlands > Peat | place...
CGCACCTGTCCGCTGACGGTGTCGCCGGTCTTGAGGTCGAACTTGCGGATCTGCGAGGGCGAGACGTAGATGTCGTCGGGGCCGGGCAGGTAGTTGTAGTCGGGGGAGCGCAGAAAGCCGTAGCCGTCGGGTAGTATCTCCAGCACGCCCTCGGCGAAGATATGGCCCTCTTTTTCAGATTGGGCCTGGAGGATCTTGAAGATGAGGTCCTGCTTGCGCAGGCCGCTGGTTCCGGCGATGTCGAGGCCGCGTGCCAGCTTGGTAAGCTCGGCGATATTGTGCTCTTTAAGTTCTGAAATTGTCATATATACCTGGATTTTCGGGGGGATTTAGGACTGAGGAGGGGGTTTGCCGGGAGGGTACGGTGGATGGAATTCTGCTGTATAGAAGAGGGGCCGTGCGGGATGCGAGAGCAGCAAAAGGACTGCTATGAATTATACGCTTGGGGAGGCGGATTCAGTGCAGAGCGGGTCTGCTTTGCGGGGAGGGGTGGCAAGGCCGCGCGGGTCAGGCCGCGCGGCGTTCTTCAAGGCTATCGATGTTGGTCTCAGAGGCTGCATCCATGGGAATGGTGTCCTTGAAACGATCGAGCACTTCATTGGTGGTGTCCTGTAGCCGGGTATTGGGCTTGTGCAGCTTACGTGTCGCCTTGGAGGCAAGCTGGCATAGCTCGTAGCGGTTAGTAACGTGTGTGAGAGCTCCAAAAATAAGGTCTGAGCGCATAATAGTTCCTTTCCTATGGTCGCAGCGAAGGGCTTCGTACGGTCGAGCCTGCCATCGACGTTGGTTGGACCCGAACTGCAATCCGTGATGTTTAAACTCTGTATATTGATGAATCGAAAAAACTTGATGAATCAGCAGACTGGTTATTGAAATCGCCATGCCCAAATGATTGGATGCGTGGATTTGGGCGATGGCTCCGTTCTTATTGAATTTCAATTCCCCAAATGAGTTCTGAAGGCAGCTCTTAGAGTTAGACGCATGATGATGCGTGTTTGACGCCAATATGATGTCATGCAATTCATAGCGGTTACTCTCCGGTGTACAAGCAAGAGCAGAGGCGAGAGGTATTACCAGTGATCCAGCTGAAGCTCCTATGCGGGACTAACCGGTGCAGAACAACTTGCTACATGAAGTACGATAAATGGTCTAGCTGGATGAGTCAATACTTATTTTAGTAAGTTGCTAAAATTAATCTTCCATAAACAATATAAATCGGCGTGGGGCTGATGAGAATGGGGCGAGCTACGTCTCTTATGCAAGAGGTGTTAGCCGTTAATATAATGATTCCATTATATTTAATGGTTTTATGAGCTACCTTCTGCCGCGCAGAGCATAGCGGGGGTGATTTCATAGCTTGGTAGCATCCTACATTAGGTGGACTATGCCCAGTAACTACGATCCAGAGTGCGATACTGGATTGCTTCGGCGAGGTGCTTGACGGCGATGTCGGGTTCGCCGCCGAGGTCGGCGATGGTGCGGGCGACCTTGAGGATGCGGTCGTGGGCGCGGGCGGTGAGGCCCTGCTGCTGCATGGCGCGCTCCAGCAGGCGCTCGGCGTCGGGGGAGAGTTCGCAGAAGGTGCGAATCTGCTGGGTGTTCATCTGCGAGTTGGAGAAGATGGGCTTGGATTTTACGCGAGTGGGTTTTCCATCCCACAACTCAGAAGCGAGATGTGGGGCACCCGGTACGGTGGTAGGAGGGACGGCGAAGCGGATGTGTTGACGCTCGCGTGCTGCGAGGACGCGGGTGCGTATCTCGGCCGAGCCCTCGGCGGCGGCCTTGCTGCGTAGCTCCTTGTATTGCACGGCGGGAACCTCGATGTGGATGTCGATGCGATCCAGCAGCGGGCCGGAGACCTTGCTGACGTAGCGTTGGATCATGGGTGGGGTACACATGCACTCGCGCGATTTGTCGTTGAAATAGCCGCAGGGGCATGGATTCATGGCGGCGGCCAGCATGAATCGGGCTGGAAAGGTGAGGCTCATGGCGGCGCGAGCGATGGTCACCATGCCGTCTTCCAGCGGCTGGCGCAGGACTTCGAGGACATTGCGCGGGAACTCGGGCAGCTCGTCCAGAAAGAGCAGGCCGTTGTGGGCCAGCGAGACCTCGCCAGGGCGTGGGATCATGCCGCCGCCGATGAGGCCCGCGTCGGAGATGGTGTGGTGGGGCGAGCGGAAGGGACGGTGCGTGACCAGACCGCGATCGGCGTCCAGCACGCCGGCGACGGAGTGGATTTTGGTGGTCTCCAGCGCTTCTTCAAAACGTAGCGGAGCCAGGATGGACGGCAGGCGCTTGGCCAGCATGGTCTTGCCGGAGCCGGGTGGTCCGATCATCAGGATGTTGTGCCCTCCGGCGGCGGCGACCTCCAGAGCGCGCTTGGCGACTTGTTGACCGCGCACGTCCTTGAAGTCGTAGGGGAAGTGCTGCAACTCGTCGAGCAGGGTGGCGGCTTCGATGCGCAGTGGCTTGGCGTGCAGGGTACCGAGGAAGGCGGAGTTAAGCAGCTCGCGCACCTCGCTGAGAGTCTGCACAGGATAGACATCGACGCCCTCGACCACGGCTGCCTCGCGCGCGTTGGAGGCTGGAATGACGAGGTTCTTGATGCCTGCGGCTCGTGCTGCAATCGCGATGGGCAGCATTCCCTGCACCGCCCGCAGGGTGCCATCCAGGCCGAGCTCGCCGACCAGTAGGAAGTTGGAGATGTCCTTGATGTGCAACCCGCCGTATGCGCCGAGGATGCCGATGGCGATGGGAAGGTCGAAGCCGGAGCCTTCTTTTTTGATGTCGGCGGGCGCAAGGTTGATGGTGATGCGCGTGGGCGGGATGTCGAAGCCTGAGTTGCGAATGGCGGAGCGCACACGATCGCGCGACTCGCGCACGGCGGCGTCGGGCAGGCCGACGGTGCTGAATTCGCTCTTCTCCAGGATGACGCCGGAGAAGTCGACCTCCACGTCGATGATGTGGGCGTCGATGCCGTAGACGGCGGCACTGCGTGCTTTAAAAAGCATATTGGCGACCGAGGCTCTGCGTAAATGCGGCCGGGATGAGTCTAGCACCATGGACAGTTGCAAACCGCGGCAGCCAGCCAGTCTCTGGGAGGTTCATGCAATTTAGCCGATGATCCCCTCTCAATACTGCATCCAATCACCATGAGGTGGTGTTGCACAGGATCGGAACGTGGAGACCAAGATGAACGCATCGGCCAGCCGTAGGCGAACCAAGCTAATCAACTGGATGCATAGCGGAATGCTTCTGCTCGCTCTCGCTAGCATGGACCAGGCGGCGGGGAGGGCGCAGAGTACTGCCGCGAAGACTGACAACTCGGCGGCGAGCAGTGAGGTGGAGGCGCCAGCGGTGTCGCTGTCGCCGACTGCGACTTCCGCAGAGCGAACGGACCAGGCATGGTTGATTCTGACCGATGCGGCGGGCGACATGAAACGCATGCAGACACAGACGCGGATTCAGGCGCTGGCGGCGCTTAGTTTGCTGCGATGCCCGCGCTCGGCGAAGATGATTACCGATGTGATGACCGATCCGGACGTGGACATTCGCACTGCGGCGGCGTTGGCGGCGGGGCAGACCGGAGACCCCAACCTGACCACCAATCTGCGCAACCTGCTGGACGACAAGGAGCCGCAGGTGGCGTTTACCGCAGCGATGACTCTGTGGAAGATGGGAGACAAATCCGGCGAAGACATCCTGATGGCGGTCGTGGATGGCGAGCGCAGCGCGGGGCCGACCACGGTCCACGGGACAGAGCACAAGATCGACAAGGACCTGCATGATCCGAAGATGCTGGCTAAGCTGGGCGTCATGCAGGGCGCATCCATGTTTCTGGGGCCGTTCGGCTATGGGATCACGGCGTTCGAGTTTATCCATCAGAGCGGCGGCGACCTGACGCGGGTCGCGGCGATCGAACAGATTTCGCAGGAGAAGACAGACCCGATCCACAAGGAGTTGCTGGCCGCGCTGGGGGACAAGGACCCGGCAGTGCGTGCGGCGGCGGCCAAAGCGCTGGGCGACTACCACGACAAAGCTACGTCGGTGGCCATCTACCCGCTGTTTGCGGACAAGAAGTATCCGGTGCGGCTGACCGCGGCGGCGGCGTACCTGCGCACGACGGGAACTCCAGGGCCGTTGCTTCCTGCCATTGCCCGCGGCTCGAGGACTGGTCGCTAGCCGTCGAATGCACGGAGCACCCGGCCCAATCATTCCATGGTTCATATGACCCGCGATCCTAAGGGACTTACAGTTCAGTTATGGCGGTGCAGCTCAAGCCCGAGCAGGAGCAGGAACTCAACGCGATTGCGGCACAGGGTTGTTTGTCTGTGGATGAGCATGCTCAGCGAGCCGTGGAGCAGTATCTCCTATGGCACAAGGATTTTGTTGCCGTCGTCAAGGTTGGTCTTGCCGAGGCGGACCGTGGCGAATTGCTGGAACACGGGGAAGTCGTCGAGCGCATTGAGCGATTGCTGGCCTCCTGATGCGTGTTCGGTGGACGAACTCCGCGGCAGCCGACCTTGAATCGATTGTCAACTTCATAAGAAACGATAACGCCGGAGTCGCGCAGCGTGTGGGACGGAAGCTGTACTCGGCGGCTGCGTCGCTGAGCAGGATGCCGCGTCGTGGCCGTGTCGGCTTGGTAGAGGGTAAGCGAGAGTAAATTCTTGCCCGGTTGCCCTACATCATTGTTTATCAAGTTCTAGAGCAGGACGTTCTGATCATCCGCATACGCCACGCGGCGCAGGAGTGGCCACTGGCTTTAAGGACGCGATCGAATTGACACTGCCTTGAGTCGGGTGCGCAGAAAGTGCAGACCAAGGGACAGCATCTCGCGGATAATGTTCCTAGGCCATGGATTTTCTGACGCAGTACAAGAACGCGCTGTTTCTGATTGCGGTACTGCTGGCGCAGGCGATTGCGCTGGCGGTGCAGGTGCGCAGGCCGCTCGATCCCGCGCAGCCGGACGGCCCCAGCGTGCGCCTGATCCGCATGTGGGCCATGACTGCGGTGACGCCGGTGGAGCGGGTGACGCATGCAATCGGCTACGGTGCAGGTCATGCGTGGTCGGATTACATCGACCTGCGCCACGTGCGCCAGCAGAACAAAGATCTACAGCAGCAACTGGCGCAAGTGCGCATGGATGAAGCCGCGATTGCGGAGGATGCGCTACAGGGCCGCCGGCTACAGGCGATGCTGGGGTTCCGTGAGAGCTACGCCGGATCGACCGTGGCTGCGCAGGTGATCGGGGCCAGCGGAAGCGAGCAGTCGCACATGCTGACCATCGACAAGGGATCGCACGACGGACTGCGGCCTGACATGGCGGTGATCACCCAGAACGGTGTGGTGGGCAAGCTGCGCGACGTCTTCCCAACCACTGCGCAGGTGCTGGAGATCAACGACCAGAGCTCGGGTGCGGGGGTGGTGCTGGCCAGCACGCGCATTCGAGCGATCCTGCGCGGAACACTCACCGGGCGGGTGCAGATCGGCAACCTGCTGGCGGACTCGCGCATTCAGCCGGGCGAGCAGGTGCTGACATCAGGCGGCGACCAGGTATATCCGCGGGGTCTGCCGGTGGGCGTAGTGGAGAGCATCGCGCCCGACCCGGATCACCAGCCCTATACCGCCATTCGGGTGAAGCCGGCGGTGGACCTTGACAGGGTGGAAGAGGTGCTGGTGATTACCGGGACGCAGCAGGACTTGACGCCGGGCGCGCAGCAGGACCTGGCGGCCGCGGCAGCGCAACATGCGGCGGACCTGAGCGCAGAGCGGTTACCCGGTATCTACGACGATCAGACCCCAGGGACCTCCGGGGGCACGAGTGGAGCTACAGGGACGGCGCCGCCTACGACACCGTCCGCGGCCAGTGCTGCGCCGCTGACTCCGCACCCGTTGCCCATTGTGCATCCAGACCGATACACCAGCGGATCGACTCCGCCTGCATCTGCGTTGACGCCGGGTGGGGCGAACTCCGCGCCGAGCGGACAGCAGCCTCCATCGCCGCCATCGCAGCAGCAGCCAGAGGCGACGAAATGATGGTCACACGCAGCTACATGTCGCGCCGCGAGGTCGAGCAGCAGCGATTCTCCATCCCTGTGACGGTGCTTGTGCCGGTGGGCGCGGTCCTGCTGCAGGTGCTCCTGCCCAGAGTGTTTGCCGGGCTGGCGATCCTCGATCTGCCCTATGTGGTGACGCTATTCTTTGCCATCAGCCGGCGCAGCCCCATCGCGGGGACGCTGACCGGTGCGGCCATCGGGCTGCTACAGGATGTGTTGACCGGCCAGCCCATCGGCGTCAACGGCATGGCAAAGTCGTTGATCGGTTACGCGGGGGCAAGCCTGGGAAGCCGGATCGATGTGGAGAACACAACCACGCGCGCCATGCTGGCCTTTGGGTTTTCCCTGGCGCAGAGCGTTCTTCTTTACCTCATCGAGCGCCGCCTGCTGGGCATCCGCGCCTTTCACCTGCTGTGGCTGCACGAGTTGCTGCGCGCGGCGGCGAACACCGCGCTGGCGCTACCGGTCTTTCTGTTGCTGGACCGCACCAAGCACACGGAGTAGACGTGCGAATTCACATTCATCGCAAGAGGCGCGATGAATGGGGCACTGGCAGAGCCTTACAATAAGCTATGGCACGGCTGAAGCCGCGCCCTTCCGGAGAGCAGGACAAGCAACATGGCGTTTATGTCTAAGTCCGATCGGCCCAGCGACCGCGACGAGAAGGTATCGGCGAATAAGCTGCACGCGACACAGTACATCGTCGTGCTGGTGCTTGCGGTGCTGGCCGCGGGGATGTGGCGGCTACAGATTCTGGGCGTGGACAGCTACCGCGTGCTGGCCGAGGCCAACCGTGTGCGCAAGGAGCCGGTGCGCGCGCCGCGGGGAAAGATCTTCGACCGCGACGGACGCATTCTGGTGGACAATTACCCGTCGGTCTCATGCTATCTGCTGCGCGAACAGAGCAAGGACCTGCAGGCAGACATTCCTTTGATCGCGCGCGGACTCGATCTGCCGGTGGAGCAGATCGAGGCCACGTTGCGCCGCTATGCCAGCTCGCCGAAGTACGTGTCGATCCCTTTGAAGCTGGACATCACCCAGGATGAGCAGGCATTCATCGAGGCGCACCGCAATGAGCTTCCTGAACTGGAGACCTTCGACGAGCAGCGCCGTCTGTATCCGCGCGACGGATTTGCGGCGCACCTGATCGGCTATGTGGGCGAGCTTTCGGCAGAGGACTTGAACAGCTCGAAGTACGACTTTTACCAGCCAGGCGACGTGGTGGGCAAATCGGGCGTGGAGGAGACCTACGACGAAATTCTGCGCGGCACGGATGGATCGCGCGACGTGATCGTGGACAGCCATGGCAAGGAAGTTGGCAAGCCCATTGGGCAGCAGCTTGCCATTCCCGGCAAAGACCTCCGATTGACCATCGACCTGGACGTGCAGCGCGCGGCCGAGCTGGCCATGCAGGGCCATAACGGAGCGCTGGTAGCGATGGACCCGCACACTGGAGAGATACTGGCCATGGTTTCGCGCCCAACCTACGACCCCAACCAGTTCTCCGTGCGCCTGACCAAGGACTACTGGTCGCAGATCGTCAACGATCCCGACCATCCGATGATGAACAAGGCAATACAAGCGCAGGACGCTCCCGGATCGACCTTCAAGATCATTATGTCGTTGGCCGGACTGCAAGAGGGCGTTGCCCAGGACATGCGTGTGATGTGCAACGGCGGAGGCACCTTCTATGGCCGCTTCTTCGCATGCGACAAGCACCATGGCATGGTGGACATTGAACACGGGATCGAGTGGTCGTGCGATACGTTCTACTACACCCTGGCAGAGAAGCTTGGCATCGATACCATCGCCAAGTACGCTACCGCGGTTGGCCTATCGCAGAAGACCGGCATCGATCTTCCCGACGAAGCAACCGGCACCATGCCCTCCACCGCATGGAAGCTGAAGACGCAGCACGAGAAGTGGTACGCGGGCGAGACCATCTCGGTGGGCATTGGACAGGGATCGGTGCAGGTGACGCCGCTGCAACTGGCCCGCGCGCTTGGCGGCATCGCCTCTGGTGGCGTGCTCAAGCGGCCGCATGTGGTATTCCCCGACGAACTGCCTCAGGATATGTTGTCGGCGATCCAATCTACCTTTCCCGGCAGCGGCGACCGCGTCATCCCCATCACGCCGGAGAACTGGGAGACCATTACCGATGCCATGGCAGCGGTCACTGTCACGGGAACCGCCGCGGCATCGCATCTGGAGGGCATCGACTTCGCTGGCAAGACTGGTACCGCTCAACTTGTAAGCCATAGCATCGGCGGCAACAACCTATTGACTGGAAACGCGCGCGCCAATGCCTGGTTCGTCGGCATGGCCCCGCGGCGAAATCCGGATATCGTGGTGGCCGTGCTGACGGAGCATGGAGGCTGGGGAGCCGAAGCCGCCGCACCGCTCGCTGCGCAGGTCATCAACGCATTTGTCACCAAGCAGCGTCAGCGCGAGGGCAATCTTCTGCGCGTAATAGAAGCGTCCAAACCGGCAGTCAGTCCTGTCCCTGGCCCGAACGGCGTTCCCACTGCATCGGCCACGCCAGCGGCGCGCCCCGGGGCAGCGAGCGCGCCGGCGGTCAAGCAGCCCTAATGGTCCATCCCCTAACCTAGAGACCACACCCATGCAGCGCTTCTCCTCATTCCGCGACTTCGACTGGATGCTGATGGGCCTGGTATCGCTGATGTCCGTCCTCAGCGTGCTGGAGATCAAGTCGGCGACGCTGCATACGCGGTTCCACGACTTCGACCACAAGCAGATCGCCTTCCTGCTGGCCGGGCTTCTGCTGATGCTTCTGATTGCGCAGATCGACTACCACCGGCTGCTGGACATTGCGCCCTGGGTGTATGCCATTGGACTGTTGTTGCTGGTGGCCGTAAGGCTGGTCGGGACGAAAGTGTCGGGCGGCCGGCGCTGGATCAATCTCGGCGGCGGCATCCACTTTCAGCCGTCGGAGTGGGTAAAGCTGGCGCTGATCCTGGTAATGGCACGGTTCTTCTGGGGGCTTGCCGGACGACAACCGGGCTGGATGGATATTGCCAAGGTGTTTACTCTGATTGGCGTGCCGATGGCGCTGGTGTTGATCCAACCTGACCTGGGGACGGCGCTCACCTACTTCCCAATCCTTGTGGCCGGGCTGTTTCTGGGCGGGATACGGCTCAGGCAGGTGATCGTCCTGTTGTTGGGACTCATCCTTCTGGTCGGCGGCGCATGGATGAGCGGAAAGCGTTTGAAGCCCTACCAAATGGCGCGGCTGACCAGTTTCATCGATCCCGGCAGTGACCCGCGCGGCGCCGGCTACCAGATTCTGCAATCGAAGATCGCGGTGGGCTCGGGCGGCCTGTGGGGCAAAGGCACCAACCAGGGAACGCAGACCCAGGGCGATTTCCTGCCCATTCCATACACCGACTTCATCTTCGCCGCCTTCTGCGAGGAACATGGCTTCGTGGGAGGGGTAGGCGTCCTGCTGCTCTACTTCCTGATACTGATGCGTTTGATCGAGAACGCGCAACAGGCCTCCGACCTGCCGGGCGCCTTCCTTGTGATCGGGGTGGTCGCTGTGCTGCTGTTTCAGATTGTCGTGAATATCGGGATGGTGGTGGGCCTGATGCCGGTGACGGGAATCCCGCTGCCCCTGATGAGCTATGGGGGATCGTCGATTCTGTTCACCTTCCTCGCGCTGGGCATTGTGATGAACGTCCGCATGAGGCGCTTTGTGAACTGACGTTTGTGGGATGAACCTGGATCAGTATCGGGGTGGAATGCCGGGCCATAATACGCGCGGGACGATTTTGGTGCATACTGGAGTTACCCGGCAGTTTCACCAAGGCCGGTGCAACCCCCGCTCCCGTTGGCGCATGGCGCTGGGTACGCGGCGCAAGAATTTTGAAGATTTTAGATTTTAGAATAGGCCGGCCAGGCAGAGATCAAGTCCGATGGCCGGACAGGTTTGAAGGGAAATGATTGCATCCGGATGGCGAGAGCAATCTCAGGGTTACCGTACCTTAGGCAAGGACGTACAAGATGGCTTTTTCATGACGAAAAAACCACTTAGCTTCCGCAGCCCAGGATGGAGCTACCCTGATTCTGCTCGAACGGCCCCGCCTCAAGTTGGTTATGAGGTTGATTCGGTCACAAACTCCGCATGCCAGTGTTTGCTCGAAGCGTCCCAGTGGTTCCCCATCGCTTTCGGGTTTAACCAGATGGCACCCATCGTAGGTGCAATCCGGGCGCAGTCTGAGGTGGGTCATGACCCCCGTCTGCACCCGCCGGTCACCACAGTTTCCCATTCTCCCACCCTGTCCGCACCACTCGGTGAGCGGCGCCTAGCAACAAGCTAGCGCTCCTCCGATCCTCTCGCCTGCGCCTGCCGCTCGCACATCCGGTCATAAAACCCGGAGCGGGCAGAAAGAGCAGGAACATGTCGAAGGAAATATTTATCTCCAGCACGCCTCACGAGACGCGTCTGGCCATCGTGGAAGACGAAGCACTCACCGAAATTTATTACGAGCGCGAGAACGAGTACACACTCGCCGGATCGATCTACAACGGACGCGTGACGCGCGTTCTGCCTGGCATGCAGTCGAGCTTTGTTGAGATTGGCCTGGAGCGCGACGCCTTCCTCTATATAACTGATTTTATGGAAGAAGCTCCGGATTCGGAGGAGTTCGATACCTCTCCTGCCGCAGCGCGTGCGCCACGCCTTGGCAATGGCGAGCTGTCCGGTGAATCGGGCGGACGCGGCGAATCCGGTGGGCGCAACGAATCAAGTGGAAGAAACGGGGAGCGTGGCAGAGGACGTCGAGGCGGTCGAGACCGTGATCGCAATGGTGATCGTCAGGCTGGCTCCGACGCGGCAGCGCAACAGCAGGACGGAGCGCGCGGCGATGCGGGAACCAGCGAAGCAGATAGTACGGCGCCCAGAGAGTTCAGTGACGCTTCCGAGATTGGCGAAGGCGCTCCTGGCGCCGAGGCAGGGCGTCGCTGGCGCGGACGGCGCGGACGCCGTCGCGGGCGCGGAGGAGAACGCCTCGCAGGCGATACGTCCGTTGCGGGTGGCGAAACGTCGCAGGGCTACTCCGAAGTTCCGGGTTCCGGCGACGACGATTCATCGTCGCAGCCTGAGTCAGGTCTTGAGTTCGACGGCGAAGCCAGCGCGCAGTCCTCCACTCCGGTTGCCGGCCGCGGCGAGTCTGGCCCGCGCAGTGACCGCGAAAGACGCGATAATCAACGCAACCGAGACGGACAGCGACGCGACGGACAACGGCAAGACCAGCGACCTCAGCGTTTCCCTCGCGGATTCGAGCCCACACGCAACCTCTACGGCGTGGACAGTGGGGAGCCCAGCGGTACTGGCCCCATTGCCAATGCCTATCCCGACGAGATCGAAGCTGGCTCCGAGCCGATCATTCTACCCGGCGAATCGCTCTCCAAGTACCATAAGGGCGGCGAAGAGCAGACCGCGCCCAAGCCAACGCAGGCGACTCCGGTAAATCTGGCTCCGCCAGCCAATCTGTACACGCTTGCAGCCGGCTGGGACGGTGGTTCCGTTTTGCCCGGCGAGACGCTCTCACGGCGCAGCGCGTCGGATTCACGACACGACTCGCGCGCTGGGCGCAACCGTACTTCGCGCGACTTTGAGCGTGAGCCGAGACGCGATGGCCGCTCCGACCGCAATGAACGCGAGGAGGGCCGACGCAACCAGCGCAACGACGCACCCGTTGCCGGCGCCGCAGCCGCTGCTGCCATCTTTGAGCAAGAATTCAGGCATTCAGAGCCCGCGCCCATCGCGGAGACGGTCCAGGAATTCAATCAACAGAGAGAAGCTGAGACCCACATCACGGAGATCGCGGAGACTCCAGAACCCGCCGTGCAGGCCGCGCCGGAGCCAGTCGCTGTTGACGCACCGCAGCCAACTCCAAAGGTTGAAGTGGAGTACGAACCGGAAAATGCCTCGGCATCCTATCGCGTCGATCCCTCGGCTCCCAGTGAATTTCGCCAGAGCGCTCCGATTCTGGAACCAATACCGGAAGCGCAGGTCGAGACAGTAATCGAAGTCGCTGCCGAGCCTCTCACAGTGCCCCATGACATTACTTCCATCACTCCCGCGGGCGAGATGATCTCCGAGCCGCAAGAAATTCTTCCGGTCGAGGCCCAGGCCGCTGCTGAATCACTCGTACAAGGCGCATCCGGCTTCGCGCCGGGGCAAGGAGTGCTGGCCGAAGAGCCGTTTGAAGAGGAAGATGCTCCGCCCCCGAGCATCCACGCCAGCTCCATCGAGGAGATGGATGACCTAGACGAAGAGACGGTGGAAGGAGCAACCGATCTGGGCACCATGCTGCGCGAGATGTCCATCGACCAGATCACCCGCACCGGACCTGAACTGGAAGAAGAGGATGACCTCGACGAGGACGAAGACTTTGAGGAAGACGACTTGGACGAAGAAGACCTCGAGGAAGAAGACGAGGACGACGAGGACCAGGAGCAGGATGGCAGCGACGACACTGAGCGGGCGGAAGAATCTGGGGACAATCTGGACGAGGCGGCTACGCGCACCAGCAACGATTTGGAAGAGGCTACAGGAACGAACGCGAATCGCGGCGAAGTGCAGCAAGGAGCGCCTCGTACAGATCGAGGACGCGATGCAGATCGCCGCCCAGGACGGCGCGACGGCCGTCGCGATGGCCGTCGAGGGCGCGGGGACCGTCCGCGCAGCACCGGTGGATCGGGCGAACGCAGCCGCTTCGGACACAGCGGTGGCCGTGGACGCGCTACCATGCAGTCCACCAACCTGCCGGCCATCAGCGACCTGCTGAAGCCCGGGCAGGAGATTCTGGTGCAGATCGCCAAAGAGCCGATCGCCAAGAAGGGCGCGCGCATCACCAGCCACATCGCTCTTCCCGGGCGATTCCTGGTCTTCATGCCCACGGTCAATCACACCGGTGTCTCGCGCAAGATCGAGTCCGACGCGGAACGCCGCCGGCTGAAGGAGATTCTACTGAGCGAGAAGGGCGATGCTAGCGGTGGATTCATCGTGCGCACCGCAGCCGAGGGAGCCACCGAGGAGGAGTTGCGCAGCGACCTGCGCTTCCTGCTGAACCTGTGGGCAGACATCAAGGCGCGCTCGGAATCGTCCAAGTCGCCGGCGCTGATCTACCACGACCTCAACCTGATCGAGCGCATCCTGCGCGACCAGGTGACAGACAACTTCTCCGCCATCTGGGTCGACACCGAGAGTGAGTACGAGCGTGTGCTGCGCTTCCTGCAGCGCTTCCAGCCCTCGTTGATCCGCCGCGTCAAGCTGTATCTCAAGGACACGCCGCTCTTCGAGCAGTTCGGCATCACAGAGGAGATCAACAAGGCGCTGCGCTCGAAGGTGTGGTTGAAGTCCGGTGGGTCGATCGTGATCAATCAGACCGAGGCGCTGGTGGCCATCGACATCAACACCGGCAAGTATGTGGGCAAGACGGCGCGGCTGGAAGACACCATCGTCAAGACCAACCTGGATGCGATTCCGGAGATTGTGCGCCAGATCCGCCTGCGCGACCTGGGCGGCATCATCATCATCGACTTCATCGACATGGACGAGCGCAAGAACCGCAACCGCGTCATGGCTGCGCTGGAAGATGAGTTGAAGTCCGACCGCGCGCCATCCAAGGTGCTCCAGTTCAACGACTTTGGCCTTGTCGCCATCACCCGCAAACGGGTCAAGCAGTCGCTGGAACGCACGCTTTCCACCACATGCGCGGTATGCGAGGGCACAGGAATGGTCAAGTCACCGGTCACCGTCTGCAACGACATCTTCATCGAGATGCGCAAGATGCACAAGACGCTGGACCGCGGCGACATTATGCTGCGCGTACACCCGGAGGTGGTCAAACAACTCAAGTCGTCGGGCGCGAAGTGGCTGCTGGAGATGGAGGAGATGGTGGGTAAGACGATTCTGGTCAAGAGCGACCCCGCCCTGCACCCCGAGCAGTTCGACATACACTAAGGAATCTCTCCGCGAAAAGTGATCCAAAATGCTCAATTGCGCGTCTTACACTAGCAATAAGTGGATTGAGTTGGGCCGGAGAGAGACCGGCACAACAAACTCAGACGATTCGGGTTAGTAACCCCGAAGGACTTTGCACTCGAGAGGGAGTCATTAAACAATGAATATCCACCGTAGTCTCTTCGGTATCGCGTGCCGCACCATGGCACTCAGCTTCCTGATGGCGGGAACGGTCGCGCTGGCGCATGCGCAGCAGGCACCTACCGCGGCGTCGACCATGACGGTGCCGCTGATGTTGGCATCGGAATCATCGGCCAGCCTTGCCTACGCTTCCACCAGCAGCTCGTCCTCTTTGGACGCCGCCGCGGCAGAGGACAGCTTCAATCTGGGGTCTGCCGCGCTGGCCGGTTCGCAGCCGCCGCCACGCCGCCGCTATGGCCGGCCCAACTACGCCGGAGGCAACAGCAACGCGGACGGCTCGGAGAAGTACACCTTCCTGGCGGGGATGGGACTCTCCGATCCAATCGGCAACACTCATAAGTACGAGACGCCCAGCTACGGATACCAGTTTGGCGGCGGACGCAACTTCAACAAGGTCTACGGCGTGCTGCTACAGTTCGACTACGACCACTTTGGCCTGCAGGGCGCCACGCTGAGCAACCAGACTTATGTCTACAACTACTGCACACAGGCTGATATGAATGCAGGTCTTTGCTCACCAGTGGGCCCAGGGAATCTTCCTAATGTTACTCCGGGCCAACTGGATGGCAACAACCACGTCTGGTCGTTTAGCCTGAACCCCACCTTTACTCTTCCGACGGAAGGTTCGGCCGGCGCCTACTTCGTCATCGGTGCCGGCTTCTATCACAAGGTCACCAACTTCACGGTGCCCTCGGTTGGTGAGTACTGCGACTATTACTATGGCTGCTATGAGTACCAAGCGAACCAGGTGATCGACCACTACACCTCCAACGCTGCCGGATTCAATGGCGGTTTCGGCCTCACCTACAAATTCTCCAAGTTCTCCAACGAGCGGTTCTACATGGAAGCGCGCTACGTCTTCATCCCCAACTCGCAACGCTATGGGCTTACCGCCCAAAACGTCAGCACGTCGTTCGGCGCCACCTACACAGGCGCGAACGACTACCCGCAGAACAGCAACCGCACCACCTTTATCCCTGTAAAGTTCGGCATACGCTTCTAGGCGTTCGCAGCTTGCTGCATATTCGACGAGGCCCGGCCAACCAGCCGGGCTTCGCTGTGTCTACCTTAGGGGCAGACTATACACTCCACGGATTGATGACCGTGACGCCGCAATGCTCGAAGTGTTTTTCGTTACGTGTTGCAATCGAAAATCCTTTGCTAGCGGCAATGGCTGCAATCTGTATATCCGGCACGTCTATTTGAAATCCCTCCTGCTCCATTCTCGACGCTATTTCGGCGTAGCGTACTGCGGCCAGATGATCGAATGGCAGCGGCTCCAGGATCGAGAACAGAAACTCCTCCGCGAGCAACGAGAGTTCGCGTCTTCTTCTGCCTTCTGGCAGCCGTGCCAAGCCGTACCATATCTCTGCCTCGTTGATCGCAGTTGTCCGAAAGGATGAGAGATGCAATCCATTGAACCAATTCAGGACCGATGCGACTGGAAGCGGCCCCATCAGAGCCGAGATCACATTGGTGTCCAGGATGATTGTCTCAGCCACTAACTGAAGTCCGGAATCTCGCGATGAGACTGTCCTCGCGGGGGAATCTCAATGTCCAGTGGGCCATAGTTGTCGACAGCCGCTCGCATGAGTTGGACAAACTGTGCGCCGGTTAGCCCCTCTCGCGGCGGGATTTCGACGTCCATTGGCCCGTACTTCTCCACCAGTTTGCGTACACGGAGATACAGGTGCTCCCTTGGCTCCGGCCTTGCGGCAGCCTGCTCAAGAATGGCTCGCGCTTCAGCCTCCATCGAACGCCCATGTACGGCGGCGCGGACGCGGATGCCCTCCTTCGCTGAATCTTTGAGATTGCGGATGTGTAGTGTCGCCATGCAAGCAATGATAGCATTGCTTGCACTCGGTCGCAACAGCAGCCCGATTATATCCCCATCGGATAGGGCTTCTCGTGCATATCGGGCGAGCCGCTTGCCTCCTTGCCGGCGCGCTCGAAGAGCCCCTGAAACAGGCTCAGCAGGCCGGTGTACCAGTAGCCCAGCACAAACAGCAGCAGGAAGGGCACGGTGAAATAGTTCTCCGTAGTCATGGCGTACCACACCGTCCACGCGAAGTAGGTGCCGATCAGCAGCTCGATCCACGGGACGATGCCCAGCCGCTTACGATATATCTTGGCCTGGCTGGCCTCGCCTTTCTTCTTGACGCGATACTTCGGCGTACGTGCAAATGCAGTTTTATATCCGAAGAGCGCCTCCATCACCGCCTTGGTGTTGGTGATGGTGAGGCCAACGCCTAGGGCCATCAGGAATGGAACATAGAGAAACGTCTTGTACCAGGTCTTAGGGAAGAGCTCCTTCTGGCTAACCAGATAGAAGGTGGAGACGGACATGGTGCTGGCGATAAACAACGGAAAGTCGATCAGCAGCATCTGCACATAGCCCTGCCAACTGCGTATGATCATGGCCGGCATCAGCAGCACACTGAGCACGATCATCAGCGGATAGCTGATGTTGGCCGTCAGGTGATACCAGGCCTCCAGCTTGGTATGCCACGGTGCATCGCTCTTCATCACGCGCGGCAAAATCTTCTTTCCGGTTTGGATAAGCCCCTTGGCCCAACGCGCCTGTTGGGTCTTGAAGGCGGTCATCTCGATAGGCAGCTCAGCGGGGCACTCCACGTCTTGTAGGTACTTGAACTTCCAGCCTGTCATCTGCACGCGATAGCTTAGGTCGGTGTCTTCGGTCAGGGTATCGTGCTGCCACCCGCCGCCGTCGGAGATGGCCACACGTCGCCAGACGCCCGCCGTGCCGTTGAAGTTGAAGAAGACGCCGGAGCGTGAACGGCCGCCATGTTCCAGCACGAAGTGGCCGTCCAGCAGGATGGCCTCCACCTGGGTCATAAAGCTGTAGTTGCGGTTCAGGTGGGTCCAGCGGGTCTGCACCATGCCGATGCCCGGCTCGGCGAAGTGGTCCACCACCTTCATCAGCCAGTCGGGGGCGGGCACGAAGTCTGCGTCGAAGATGGCGACCAGCTCGCCGCGCGCGACTTTCAGTCCCTCGTCCAGCGCGCCTGCCTTGTAGCCGTGCCGGTTCGTGCGATGCAGATGCACGATGGGCTGCGGCGGCAGGCCCGCGGTGCCATGCGCATAGCGCTCGACGATCTCCTTGGCCACCTGCACCGTCTCGTCGGTGGAGTCGTCGAGCAACTGAACCTCAAAACGGTCTCGCGGATAGTCGAGCCGGCAGACCGCGTCGATCAGCCGGTCGATGACGAACTGCTCGTTGAAGATGGGCAATTGCACGGTGACAAACGGCAGCTCGCCCTCGGCATAGCGCCCGCCCGGGTGGTCCCACCGAGCCTTCTTCTTCTTGTTGTGGTAGTAGAGCCACACCAACTGATAGCGATGGATGCCGTAAAACGCCAGGATCACCATGACGATGAAGTAGGGAATCAGGATGGCAAGATCGAATGCGTTCCAGCGGTAGAGCCCACGGAAGGTGTGGTCGCCATAGTGCGTGTGCAGGTAATGGCCAAGCCCCCTGGAGGCCAGAAACAGGGCCGGCTGAGCGTGCAGGTTGTTGAGAAAGGAGAGCAGAACAGGACCCCGCAGAGATGTTTGCGTTCGAGACGATTCTACGCGAAGCCGCTAATCAAACAGATGTGGCATTCCTGCTTGTATTTCGCATATGCAAAGTATATACATGAACTGTGGACGTTCTCTTCCTCTATCGCGGCCAAACATTCGTATGGGATGGGCGGAAGGCGATAGAGAATCGGGCGAAGCATGGTGTCGCATTCGAGGCGGCCTGCGAGGCTTTCTTCGATCCCGCGTTTCTCACCGAGGACGCGAGCGTCGAAGAAGAATCCCGCATGGCATTGATTGGAACAAACATTCAGGAAGACTTGCTTTACGTCGTTCACCTAGAGCGGGAAGAGTCGCAGATCAGACTGATCTCAGCCAGAGAGGCGACAAAGCGAGAAAGGAGACTCTATGAGGACGGCTGCTGAACGAATGCGAGAACGATTGGGCAAGGAGCGCGTGATGACTTCAATCAGTCTCCGTATCCCCGAGAATGTCATTGAAGACTTGAAAGAGATTGCGCCAAGTCTGGGCTTCTCTGGGTATCAGGGACTTATCAAGGCCTACATCAGCAAGGGCCTGCGCAAGGATCTGGAGCAACTCGAAGGCTCACAGGTGCAGGCGATCACCGAGAGTCTGCGCAAACAGGGCGTTGCCGATGAACTCATCTCCGCTGCCATCGCCGATGCCGGGTTGAAGACGGCATAGCATGTATACCGCCAGCATTTACGCCCTCGCAGACGTTGTTTGGCCAGCGCTTCTGTTTGCTTCCTATGAACGCGGAGTGGCGGCAATTGTTACAGGTCTTATCGCCGAGTTTCTTGTGCTACGGTATGTCTGATTCTGGCATTCTGATTTGGCCCAGTATGGCGGTTTAAGTTGGCCCACCCTTGGGCAGTGCGGACTCTACCCTGTTTCTCAGTGGATTTGAGGGATGGAGGGCGAGTTGGATTGGAGTGCC
>Ga0181519_10001791_pt1 | contig 18727 bp, 18 predicted proteins | sample PEATcosm2014_Bin_26_FD_121102 | JGI IMG/M metagenome (GOLD analysis project Ga0181519, IMG submission 121102) | Peatland microbial communities from MTU Mesocosm Facility, Houghton, MI, USA - PEATcosm2014_Bin02_10_metaG | ecosystem: Environmental > Terrestrial > Soil > Wetlands > Peat | place...
AGGTCCTTCGGCAGGTACTCGACGACGAGCTCGACGCGCAGGTGCGACATCATGCCGCCTTCGGTCTTGACGCCCGGCGAGATGGCCTCGCCGGTGAAGTGCAGCGGCACCGACAGACGGATCTGCTCGTCCTCGTAGACACGCTGCAGATCGACGTGCACCACCTGGTTCTTCCACGGGTGGCGCTGCACGTCGCGCAGGATAGCCGCCTGGGTCTGCTCGCCTACCTTGAGCTGCATGATCGAGGAGTAGAACTTCTCGTTCTCGAGCGCCAGCGCGAGTCTCGTGTGGTCGAGCGACAGGGCGCGGGGCTCGCGCTTGCCGCCGTAAAGGATCGCGGGAACGCGCCCCGCGTGACGCAGGCGGCGGCTCGCACCCTTCCCCTGGTCATCGCGGAACTCCGCGGTCAGTTCGAATGAGGTCTTCATCAGTCTCTCCTTGCATTGACAGCGGGGGCGTCCGCGACCAGAACGTTCCCCGCTGCGTCACCCCGCGGCACCGTGCCGTGGGGAAAAATCTGTGGCCGTCAGTCGATGTAGAGCGAACTCACCGACTCCTCATCGCGGATGCGGCGCATCGTCTCGGCAAGCAGTCCGGCCACCGACAGCTGGCGGATCTTCGGGCATTGCCGCGCGTCGTCGCGCAGCGCGATCGTGTCGGTGACGATGAGCTCGTCCAGCACCGACTTCGAGATGCGCTCGATCGCCTGGCCGGACAGCACCGGGTGCGTGATGTAGGCGACGACCCGCACGGCGCCCTCGTCCTTGAGCGCCTGCGCCGCCTGGCACAGCGTGCCGGCGGTGTCGACCATGTCGTCGACCATCACGCAGGTCTTGCCTTCGACGTCGCCGATGATGTTCATCACCTTCGACTCGTTCGGCCGCGGACGGCGCTTGTCGATGATCGCGAGGTCGGCATCGTCGAGGCGCTTGGCGAGCGCGCGCGCGCGCACCACGCCGCCGACGTCGGGCGAGACCACGATCATGTTGTCGTGTTTCTGCTTCCAGGCGTCGCCGAGCAGCACCGGCGAGGCGTAGACGTTGTCGACCGGGATGTCGAAGAAGCCCTGGATCTGGTCGGCGTGCAGGTCGATGGTGAGCACGCGGCTGACGCCGGCACCGACGATCATGTTGGCGACGAGCTTCGCCGTGATCGCGACGCGGGTGGCGCGCGGCCGCCGGTCCTGGCGCGCGTAGCCGAAGTACGGGATGACGGCCGTGATGCGCCCCGCGCTCGCGCGGCGGCATGCGTCGGCCATCACCAGCAGTTCCATCAGGTGGTCGTTGGCCGGCGGCGACGTCGGCTGCACGATGAACACGTCGCGGCCACGGACGTTCTCCATGAGCTCGACCGTGACCTCGCCGTCGCTGAAACGCCCGACGAACGCCCGGCCGAGAGGCAGCATCAGGTGCCGCGCAATCTCCTGCGCGAGCCCGGGGTTCGAACTCCCCGCGAACACTGCCATCTGCGACTCGGACACTGCCTGCTCCCCGCGATTCCTAGACCCGCTCCACTAAGTGGCTGGGGCGGAAGGATTCGAACCTTCGCATGGCGGAATCAAAATCCGCTGCCGTACCACTTGGCTACGCCCCAACCGCAACCCTAAGTCGCGCCCGGCTACGGGCTCCGCCTCCGCGCGGCCGCCACCCGCGCAGCGAGCGGCGAACGCGCAATCCCTGCCACCACGAACCCGACCCACGGCGCCGGCAGCCCCGCGAGCGCCGCCACTGCCGCCGCCTCGGTCGCGAAGGCCGCGTAGACCGCGCCTCCGGAACCGCTCATGCGCGCCTCGCCGCGCGTGCCGAGCCACTCGAGGGCCGCCCGCACGGGTGCATGCCGCGCCGCGACGACGGGCTCGAGATCATTGCGCCCCGCGAGCGGCCGCACCGGCCACTCCGGTGACAGAAAGCCGGATATTGTGATCAACGGAGAATTTCTTGTCAATTCAGGTGCCTGGAAAGCGTCCCGGGTCGCAACCGGGTGCCCGGGGAAGACGATCGCGAACCAGGCGGGGGGGATCGCGACCGGTTGCAGGTCCTCGCCGATGCCCCGGGCGAGGGCCGAGGTCCCGCGGATGAAGAGCGGAACGTCGGCGCCGAGCTCGAGACCGAGGGCCGCGAGGCGCGCCGCGGGCAGATCGAGGCCCCAGAGCAGGTTGAGCGCGACCAGCGTCGTCGCGGCATCCGAGCTGCCCCCGCCGAGCCCGGCACCGGCCGGGATGCGTTTCAGGACCCTGAGGTCGGCGCCGAGGCCGGGGTCACCGGCCTCGTCCCGCAGGCGCCGCGCGGCCCGCACCACGAGGTCGGCATCCGGTGGGAGGCCGGCGAGGCCGGCGCTCCGGGTAATCGCCCCGTCCCGGCTGACGCTGATCTCGATCTCGTCGGTGAGGTCGACCAGCTGGAACAGCGTCTGCAGCTCGTGGTAGCCGTCGCTGCGCAGGCCGGTGACGTGCAGGAACAGGTTGAGCTTGGCCGGGGCAGGCCAGCCGTCGCGGGTCACGGCCCGCCTACCTGCCAGCTGCTGACGAGTACGCGGATCCGGGTCGGCCCGCGCGTCAGTGCGAGCCGCACCGGCAGCGGCCCGGGTGCGCCGGGCACCGCCGCAAAGGCGCTGAATGACACCTCCCAGCCCCCCTGGCGGAAGCCCGCGGCGAGCGGCTCGCTGGCCTCGGCAGGCGCCGGCACGCCAAGGACCCAGTAGCGCAGCGAGTCGACCGGCAGCGGGAAGCCGAGCCGGGCCGTGAGCTCGGGCTCGAGCGAGGCGAAGGGCGCGGCAATGTCGAGCGGCGCGCCGCTGCCGGTGTCGATGCGGATCAGCTCGTCGCTGCGGCTGATGTGTGCGGCGCCCGCGCCGAGCGGGCCGCGCACGTCGAGCTCGCTGCGGCCCGCGGTCTCGCGCCAGTCGAAGCTCGCGTTGAAGCCGTCGGTGGCGGAGTGGACGGCGACCCGTCCGCGCGCGTGCCAGTCCGCGAGCAGGGCGATCGCGGCCTGCTCGGCCGTCGATGGTCCCGCCGGGGCACCCTCGGGCAGCGTGCGGCAGCCCGCGAGGAGGAGGAGGAGGCCGAGCGCTGCGTACCGCGGCAGCCGCCCGGTCACGGCAGTCGACCGCCGTGGCGCGTGACGGCGGCCTCAACGTGCGGATCGCCCGGGGAGCGCTCGAGCGCGGCGCGCCAGGTCGCCTGGGCAGCAGCCTGGTCGCCGCTCGCCCACTCGGCCTCGCCGAGGTGCGCTGCTATCTCGGGATCGGGCTCGCCGGCGTAGGCGCGCTTCAGCCAGTCGACGGCCGCGGCGCTCTGGCCGCGCCGGTACAGCACCCAGCCGAGGCTGTCGCGGATGGCCGCACTGTCGGGTTTGTCGGCGAGCGCGGCGCGGATCAGCGTCTCGGCCTCCGGCAGGCTGCGACTGTGATCGGCGAGCGTGAAGCCGAGGGCATTCTCGGCCGTCGGGTCGAGCGGCCGGACCCTGAGCACGCCGCGCAGCTCCGCGAGCGCCGCGTCGACCTTGCCGTCGTGCTCGAGCACGGTGGCGAGGGCGTAGCGCAGCTCCTCGCGGTCAGGATAGGTCGCGATCGCGCGCGCGAGCAGGGCGTGCGCGTCGTCGCTGCGGCCGAGCTCGGCGAGGATCTGGGCGCGGCCGGCGGTCACCGCGATCCGTCCCTCGACGGCGGTGGCGATGAACTCGTCGAGCTGGCGTGCCGCGAGGAACGGCTGGCCCGCGCCGAGCAGCAGCCGGTAGGCACGCAGCTGGGCGGGCACCGCGCGCGCACCGCTCGTCACCCGCGCGTACAGCCGCGCCGCGCGCTGCACGTCGCCCTTGCGGTCGGCGACGGTCGCGAGCCCGTAGAAGGCCCGCTCGGTGTTGCGGCCGGTGGCGAGGATCTTCATGTAGTGCTCGCCGGCATCGTCGAGCCGGCCGGCGTCGAGCTCGAGGGCCGCGAGCCCCTCGAACGCCTCCGCCTTGAGCGTGTTGCCGCGCGCGAGGTCCTCGAAGTACGGCCGCGCCTCGGCCGGGCGCTCGCAGGCCGCGAGCAGCCAGGCATACAGCAGCCGGTCCGCATCGCCCGCCTCCGCGGCCAGCGCCGAGGCGGCCTCGAGCCCGGGCGTGCAGTCGCCGCCCGCCACGTGGGCGCGTGCCGCGAGCCAGCGGGCCTCGCGCCAGCTCGGCCGCAGCTCGAGCGCGCGCGCCGCCGAGGCGAGCGCCGTGGGCGAGTCGCCGGCGGACAGCGCGAGCGTACCGACCGCGTAGGGCGCCTCGGGCACGTCCGGGTAGCGTTGCGCGAGCAGCGCCACGGTGCGTGCGGCGCCGGTGTCGTTGCGCAGGTCGGCCAGCGACTCGGTGAGCGCACTGAAGGCCTCGGCCGGCGTCGGATAGGCCGTCGGAATCAGGCGCGCGAACTGCTCGGCGGCGGCGGCGCGACGGTCGAGCTGCAGCAGGGCCACCGCGTCGAAGCGGCGCGCCGCCTCGCTGTGCGCATCGCGGCCGAGCCATTCGCGAGCGCCGCGCTCGAGCTCGCTGTCCTGGCCGTTGTCGAAGGCGAGGCGCGCCGCGTGTTCGGCAATCGCGGCATCCCGGCTGGCTGCGGCGGCCAGGCGATACTCGCGCGCCGCCGACGGAAACTCGCCGCGCTCGACCGCGACTTCGGCGACGAGCATGCGGGGCCCGGGGCCGAGCGACTCGCAGCCCGAGACGGCGGCGAGGATGAGGACGGACCACAGGGTCCGGGCGCGACACAGGTGCTGCATGCGGGCACTATATCGCAACGTCCCGGACAACCCGCGGCGCGGGCCGGAACGCTTGCTCTGCCCGGCTGCGTACCGGACAATTCGCCGCTACCCGACCTGCCCAGGCCCCGCATGCCGCTCGTTGTCGTCGGGATCAACCATCGCACTGCACCGGTAGAGGTGCGTGAGAAGGTGGTCTTCGACTCCACCACCCTGTCCGACGCCCTGCGCGCCCTGGCCCGCGGCGGCGCCCATGAGAACGTCATCGTCTCGACCTGCAACCGCACCGAGCTCTACTGCGTGACGGACGAGCCGCACGCGCTCGGCAGCTGGCTCGAGAGTTACCACGGCGTCGGCCGGAGCCTCGCGGGCGCACTCTACGAGCACCGCGACGGCGCCGCCGTCGAACATGCCTTCAGCGTCGCCTCCGGGCTCGACTCCATGGTGCTCGGCGAGCCGCAGATCCTCGGGCAGCTGAAGGACGCCTATCGCGCAGCGCAGGACTCCGGCACCGCCGGGCCGCTGCTCAACCGGCTGTTCCAGGCCACGTTTTCCGTCGCCAAGCGCGTGCGCACCGAGACGCGCATCGGCGCGAACGCGGTCTCGGTCGCCTCGGCGGCCGTCAGCCTCGCGCGGCAGATCTTCGCGGGCTTCGGCCAGCACACGGCGCTGCTGGTCGGCGCGGGCGAGACGATCGCGCTCGCCGCGCGCCACCTGCACGCGCAGGGGCTGAAACGCATGATCATCGCCAACCGCAGCCTCGACCGTGCCGAGTCGCTGGCGGCCGAGTTCAACGCCTCGGCGATCACGCTCGACGCCCTCGCCGCGCACCTCGCCGATGCCGACATCGTCGTCAGCAGCACCGCGAGCCCGGTGCCCGTGATCACCGCCGTCGACGTCGCGGCCGCGCTCGGCGCGCGCCGCCACCGGCCGATGTTCCTGGTCGACATCGCCGTGCCGCGCGACATCGAGCCCGCGGTCGGCGAGTTCGAGGACGTCTACCTGTACACGATCGACGACCTGCACGCGGTCGTGTCGCAGAACCTGCAGGCGCGGCAGGACGAGGCCTCGCAGGCGCGTCTCCTCATCAACGAGGAAGTCGCCCGCTTCATGTCCGGCCTCAGGAGCCAGCACGCGGTACCGACCATCCGCGAGCTGCGCGCGGCCGCCGAGCAGGTCCGGGCGCAGACGCTCGAGGACGCCGCGCGGCTGCTCGCGCACGGCCGCTCGCCAGAGGACGCCCTCGCCTACCTCGCCGAGACGCTGACGCACCGGCTGCTGCACCCGCCCACGCACGCGCTGCGCGAGGCCGGCGAGTCGGGTGACGCGACGCTGGTGGCTGCGGCTCGCCGGCTGTTCGAGCTCGACGCGGACGGCGAATGAGGGACTCGATCCGCAAGCGCCTCGAGCGGCTCAGCGAGCGCTACGAGGAGGTCGGGCGACTGCTGTCCGACCCCGGCCTGCAGGGGCGCAGCGACCGCTTCCGCGAGCTGTCGATGGAATACGCGCGCCTCGAGCCGGTGGCGCAGCGCTTCGCGGCCTTCCAGACGCTCGAGGCGGATGCGCGCGCCGCGGCCGAGCTCGCCGGCGACAGTGACCCGGCGATGCGCGCCATGGGTGCCGACGAGGCGCGCGCGCTCGCCGAGCGGATCCTCGCCGGGGAGGCGGACCTGCAGCGGCTGCTGATCCCGAAGGACCCGCACGACGACGGCAACATCTTCCTCGAGATCCGCGCCGGTGCCGGCGGCGACGAGGCCGCGATCTTCGCCGGCGACCTGTTCCGCATGTACACGCGCTACGCCGAGCGGCTCGGCTGGAAGGTCGAGATCCTGTCGGAGAGCCGCGGCGAGCACGGCGGCTACCGCGAGGTCATCAGCCGGATCGCCGGCCAGGGGACGTACTCGCGCCTCAAGTTCGAGTCGGGCACGCACCGCGTGCAGCGCGTGCCGGCAACCGAGGCGCAGGGGCGCATCCACACCTCGACCTGCACGGTCGCGATCCTGCCCGAGCTCGCGGCGGTGGAGGACGTGCCGATCGCCGATGCGGACCTGCGCGTCGACACCTACCGCAGCTCCGGCGCCGGCGGCCAGCACGTCAACAAGACCGACTCGGCGGTGCGCATCACGCACCTGCCGACCGGCATCGTGGTCGAGTGCCAGGACGAGCGCTCGCAGCACAAGAACCGCTCACGCGCGATGTCGCTGCTGAAGTCGCGGCTGCTGCAGGCCGAGCGCGACCGGCAGGCGTCGCAGCAGGCGGCCAGCCGCAAGCTGCAGGTCGGCAGCGGCGACCGCTCCGAGCGCATCCGCACCTACAACTTCCCGCAGGGCCGTCTCACCGACCACCGCGTCGAGCTCACGCTCTACAAGCTCGAGGACATCATGAACGGCGACCTCGACGACGTGCTGCTGCCGCTCGCGCGCGAGTACGAAGCGGAAGAGCTCGCCGCGCTCGAATGATCTCGGCCGCACTCGAGGCCGCCACCGCCGCGCTCGCCGCGCACTCGGCGAGCGCCCGGCTCGACGCCGAAGTGCTGCTCGCGCACGTGCTCGGCGCGAGCCGTGCCGAGCTGCTGGTGCGCGGCGCAGAGGCGCTCGCGCCGGCCGCCGCCGCCGCCTACGCCGCACTCCTGCACCGCCGCGCCGCCGGCGAGCCGGTGGCCTACCTCCTCGGCCGGCGCGAGTTCTGGACACTGACGCTCGAGGTCGACGCCACGGTGCTGGTGCCGCGCCCGGAGAGCGAGTTGCTGGTCGAGCTGGCGCTCGCCGCGCTCGCGCCGCGCGACGCGGGCCGGGTGCTCGACCTCGGCACCGGCAGCGGTGCGGTCGGGCTCGCAATCGCGAGCGAGCGGGCCGCGGCACGCGTCGACCTCGTCGATGCGAGCGCGGCGGCGCTCGCGGTCGCCGAGCGCAACCGCGTGCGCCTCGGACTCGGCAATGCGCGCACCGTGCTCGGCGACTGGTTCGGGCCGGTGGCCGGCTGCCGCTACGCGCTGATCGTCGCGAACCCGCCCTACCTCGCCGTCGACGACCCGCACCTCGGCGACCGCGCCCTGATGCACGAGCCGCGCACGGCGCTGGTCGCGGGCCCCTCCGGCCTCGAGGCGGTCGCCGCCATCGCCGCCGGCGCGCGCACCCACCTCGAGCCGGGCGGCTGGCTGATCGTCGAGCACGGCTGGACGCAGGGTCCGCAGGCGCGGGAGCTGCTGGCCCGCAGCGGGCTCGAGGCGGTCCGGACCGAGCGGGACCTGGCGGGCACCGAGCGCGCGACGCTCGGACGCGCACCCGGATAGAATGCGGCCCTCACGCACCCGCCACCCCGGAGATTCCCGCCGTGCTCAAGTTTCAGACCTCCCTTGGCAGCTTCACCGTGGAACTGCACACGGAAGACGCCCCGGTCAGCTGCAAGAACTTCCTCGCCTACGTCGAATCGGGCCATTTCGACGGCACCGTGTTCCACCGCGTGATCCCGAACTTCGTGATCCAGGGTGGCGGGCTGACCGCCGACATGACGCAGAAGAAGACGCGCGCACCGATCAAGAACGAGGCGTCCAACGGGCTCAAGAACCGGCGCGGCAGCCTGTCCATGGCCCGCACCAACGACCCCGACAGCGCGACCTCGCAGTTCTTCGTGAACCTCAAGGACAACGCCTTTCTCGACCCGGGCCGCGGCAACGCCGGCTACGCCGTGTTCGCACACGTGATGCAGGGCATGGACGTGGTCGACAAGATCGCAGCGGTCGCGACCGCCTCGCACGGCCACTACGAGGACGTGCCGGTCGAGCCGGTGGTGCTCGAGTCCGTGACCGTCATCCCGAAGAGCTGACGCGGCGCCGTGGCGGCGAGCGGCGTCTGGCGCCGGCTCAGGAACGCCTGCCTGTGGGCCGCCGGCGGGTTCCTCGCCGTGACGCTCCTCGCGGTGCTGCTGCTCAGGTTCGTCGCGCCGCTCGGTTCGATGTTCATCGCCGAGGGCTACGCGAGCGCGTGGTTGCGCGGCGACTTCCACTGGCACGCCGACTACCGCTTCACGCCGTACGAGCGCATCTCCTGGCACGCGAAGCTCGCCGTGATCGCCTCGGAGGACCAGAAATTCCCGTTCCACTCGGGTTTCGACTTCGGCGCCATCGACCAGGCGATCCGCGAGCGCGAGCGCGGCAAGCGCATCCGCGGCGCGAGCACGATCAGCCAGCAGGTGGCGAAGAACCTGTTCCTGTGGCCCGGCCAGAGCTTCGTCCGCAAGGGCCTCGAGGCCTACCTGACGGTGCTGATCGAGCTGCTCTGGCCGAAACAGCGCATCCTCGAGGTCTACCTCAACATCGCCGAATTCGGCGACGGCATCTATGGCGTCGGCGCGGCGGCGCCGCGCTTCTTCCGCACCGATCCCGCACACCTGACGCCCGCACAGGGCGCGCTGCTTGCCGCGGTCCTGCCGGCGCCCAGGCACCTGCACGTCGAGCGGCCGAGCGCCTTCATGTGGCGGCGCCAGGCGTGGATCCTCGAGCAGATGAACGACCTCGGCGGCGCGAACTACCTTCGCGAGGTGGACGCGGCGCGACGCTGAGCGGCCATGCCCGGCGCGGCGGGAGTCCGCGGCAGCCGCCGGCGCGCGCCACGCCGGCGGGGCCCGGCTATTGCAGCGCGCGCGGCGGGGCGATCGCCTCGCCACCGCTGAACAGGCCCGCCACGTCGACCGCGTCGTACTGCCAGGCACGGTTGCAGAACTCGCAGCGCACCTCGACGTTGCCGCGTTCGGCGAGGATGTCCTGCACTTCGGCAGCACCGAGCGAGCGCAGGATGCCGCTGACGCGCTCGCGCGAGCAGGTGCACTGGAAGAACACCGGGCCCGGCTCGAACAGCCGCACGTCCTCCTCGTGGAACAGGCGGTGCAGGAGCTCCGGCGCCGCGAGGCCTGCCAGCTCCGCAGGCGTCAGCGTCGCCGCGAGGTGCAGCACGCGGTTCCAGTCCTCGTCGCCCTCGCCCGCCGAGTGTGCGAGCTCCTCGGCCGAGGCGCTCGCACCGCTCGGCAGGCGCTGCAGCAGGAGCCCCGCCGCGCGCTCGGCGGTCGCCACCAGCCACAGCCGCGTCGGCAGCTGCTCGGAGCGCGCGAAGTAGTCCTCGAAGCAGTCGGCGAGGCGCGCGCCGGTCACCGGCACGATGCCCTGGTAGCGGGTGCTGCGCTCCTCGTTCTCGACCGTCACCGTCACCTGGCCGCCGCCGGTGAGCGCCTCGAGCCCGGCGTCCGGCGTCGCCCCGCGCCAGCGCGCGACACCGCGCACTGCATGCCGGTGCGTCGCCTGCACGACCAGCAGGTGCATGGGGCCGGGACCCTGTATCTGCAGCGTCAGCAGGCCCTCGAACTTGAGCGTCGCGGACAGCAGCATGGTCGCCGCCACCGCCTCGCCCAGGGTGTCGCGCACCGCGTCCGGGTAGGCGTGGTGCTCGATCAGCGCGCGCCACGATGCATCGAGGTGCACGAGGTAGCCGCGCACCGGGAAGCGCTCGAACAGGAACCGCCTGAGTGTGTCGCCGTCGTGCAAGGGCGCTACGGGGCGAGTTTCTTCTTCAGCAGCTCGTTGAGCTGCGCGGGATTGGCCTTGCCCTGCGTCGCCTTCATGACCTGGCCGACGAAGAAGCCGAACAGCTTGTCCTTGCCGGAGCGGTAGTCGGCGAGCTGCTTCGGGTTCGCAGCCATCACCGCCGCGATCGCCGCCTCGATGGCGCCGCTGTCGGTGATCTGCCGCAGGCCCTGCGCCTCGATGACCGCATCCGCCTCGCGCCCGTCGGCCCACATCGCCTCGAACACGTCCTTGGCGATCTTGCCGGAGATCGTTTCGTCGAGGATGCGCTGCAACAGGCCGGCGAGCGAGCGGGCGCCGACCCTGGCCGCGGCGAGCTCGAGACCGTCGCGGTTGAGGAAGCCCGAGAAGTCGCCCATCACCCAGTTCGCCGCGAGCTTGGCGCCCACCGCGCCGCCGCCGGTTGCGACCACGACCGCCTCGTAGAAATCGGCGAGCTCGCGGCTCGCCGTCAGCACGCCGGCGTCGTAGGCCGCAAGACCATAGTCGCGGGCAAAGCGCGCCGCCTTCTCGTCGGGCAGCTCCGGCAGCGTCGCGCGCACGGCGGCGACGAACGCCGCGTCCAGCACGACCGGCAGCAGGTCGGGGTCCGGGAAGTAGCGGTAGTCGTTGGCCTCTTCCTTGGAGCGCATCGGCCGCGTCTCGTCCTTGGCCGCGTCGTACAGCCGCGTCTCCTGGGTGATCGAGCCGCCGCCCTCGAGCACCTCGATCTGGCGCGCAACCTCGAAGTTGATCGCCTTCTCGACGTAGCGGAACGAGTTGACGTTCTTGATCTCGCAGCGCGTGCCCAACTTGGCGGCGCCGAAGCGCCGTACCGAGACGTTGGCATCGCAGCGGAACGACCCTTCCTGCATGTTGCCGTCGCAGATCTCGAGGTAGCGCACCAGCGTGTGCACCTTCTTCATGTACGCGATCGCCTCGCGGGCGGACCTGAGGTCGGGTTCCGAGACGATCTCGAGCAGCGGCGTACCGGCGCGGTTGAGATCGATGCCGCTCGCGTTCGCGAGCCCCTCGTGCAGCGACTTGCCCGCGTCCTCCTCGAGGTGCGCGCGCGTGATGCCGATGGTCTTCCTGGTGCCGTCCTCGAGCAGGATCTCGAGCGAGCCGTCCTCGACGATCGGCCGCTCGTACTGGCTGATCTGGTAGCCCTTCGGCAGGTCGGGGTAGAAGTAGTTCTTGCGCGCGAACACCGAGCGCGGCGCGACGGTGGCCCCGGTCGCGAGTCCGAACTTCGCGGCCATGCGCACCGCCTCGGCGTTCAGCACCGGCAGGACGCCCGGGTAGCCGAGGTCGACCAGGTTCGCCTGGCTGTTGGGCGCCGCGCCGTAGGCGGTCGCGGAACCGGAGAAGATCTTCGAGCGGGTCGCGAGCTGGGCGTGGATCTCGAGCCCGATCACGACCTCCCAGCCGTCAGTGGCGTGGTTCGTCATGACGGCGACCTCACGCGTACGCCGCCGGCAGGCGGCGGTGGAAGTCGGTGGCGGACTGGTAGGCATGCGCAGCCGCGAGCAGCCGGCTCTCGCCGAAGTGCGGCCCGATCAGCTGCAGCCCGACCGGCAGCTCGCCGACGAAGCCGCACGGGATCGAGATCGCCGGCAGGCCCGCGAGGTTGGCGCCGATCGTGTAGATGTCGTTGAGATACATGGTGATCGGATCGTCCACCTTCGCGCCGATCCCGAACGCCGGGGTCGGCGAGGTGGGGCCGAGCAGGATGTCGACGCTCTGGAAGGCCTTGCGGAACTCGGCGGTGATGAGGCTGCGTACCTTCTGCGCCTTGAGATAGTAGGCGTCGTAGTAGCCTGCCGACAGCACGTAGGTGCCGGTCATGATGCGGCGCTTGACCTCCGCCCCGAAGCCCTCGCCGCGCGAGCGGCAGTAGAGGTCCATGAGGTCGCGCGGCTCCCTGCAGCGGTGGCCGAAACGCACGCCGTCGAAGCGCGACAGGTTCGACGAGCACTCGGCCGGCGCCACCACGTAGTAGGTCGGTACCGACATTGGCAGGCTCGGGCAGCTGATCTCGACGGTGCTCGCGCCGAGGGCCTTGAGCTCGGCGGCTGCCGCCTCGACCCTTGCGCCGGTGCCGGCCTCGAGGCCGGCGCCGAAGAATTCCTTGACGATGCCGACGCGCACGCCCTTGAGGGGCGCCTTGAGTTCGGCGACGTAGTCCGGCACCGGCGCGTCGACCGAGGTCGAATCGCGCGGGTCGAAGCCGGCCATCGTCCCGAGGAGCAGCGCGCAGTCAGCCGCCGACGGCGCCATGATCCCGGCCTGGTCGAGGCTGGAGGCGAAGGCGATCATGCCGTAGCGCGATACCCGTCCGTAGGTCGGCTTGATGCCGGAGATGCCGACGAGTGCCGCCGGCTGGCGGATCGAGCCGCCGGTGTCGGTGCCGGTGGCCACCGGCACGAGGCGCGCGGCGACCGCCGCGGCCGAGCCGCCCGACGACCCGCCCGGCACCTTGCTGAGGTCCCAGGGGTTGCGGACCACCCCGAAGTAGCTCGTTTCGTTGGACGAGCCCATCGCGAACTCGTCCATGTTGGTCTTGCCGAGCAGCACCGTGCCCGCGGCCTGCAGCCGTTCGACGACGGTGGCGTCGTACGGCGAGACGAAGTTCTCGAGCATGCGCGAGCCGCAGGTCGTACGGATGCCGTCGGTGCAGAAAATATCCTTGTGCGCCAGTGGGATCCCGGTCAGCGGCCCTGCCTGCCCGGCGGCGCGCGCGGCGTCGGCGCGCGCGGCGTCGGCGAGCGCGCGCTCCGGCGTCGGCGTCAGGAAGGCGTTCAGCGCCCCGTTGCTGGCGCTGATCCGCCCGAGGAAGTGCTGCGCGAGCTCGACGGCCGAGAACTCCCTGGCAGCGAGCCCGGCGGCGAGCTCGGCGACCGAGCGGGCATGCAGGCTCATTCGATCACCCGCGGCACGACGTAGAGGGCAGAGGCCACCTGCGGCGCGTTCTGCTGGAACTTGGCGTGCTGGTCGTGCTCGGTGACTGCATCCGGCCTCAGCCGCTGCACCTCGCCCTCGAGCGGGTGTGCCATCGGCTCGATGGCGGCGGTGTCGGCGGCGTTCAGCTGCTCGACGAAGGACAGGATCTTCGACAGGCTCCCGACGTAGACGGGAAGCTCGGCGTCGGTGATTTCAAGGCGTGCGAGGCGGGCAATGCCCTCGACGTCGGCGCGGCTGAGGCTCATGGGTAGGGGTGGCAACAGGCCTAAAAAAATCCTTATCAATCATACACGTCGCCTTGTGAATTGTCGTGCTCGTTGATAGATTACCGCAGCTTCCAGACCGGCCCGCGGGAGGCCTTCGGACCGGCGCCGGCCCACCATCCGCCAGCTCATTAGACAGAGAACCTATGTTCAAAAGCCTGCGTGGCTATTTCTCCAACGACGTTTCGATCGATCTCGGCACGGCCAACACGCTCATCTACGTGCGCGGCAAGGGCATCGTGCTCAATGAGCCCTCGGTCGTGGCGGTGCGCGACGAACCCGCGCGCGGCGGCAAGACGATCGTCGCGGTCGGCGCCGAGGCGAAGAACATGCTCGGCCGCACGCCCGGGCACATCACGGCGGTGCGGCCGATGAAGGACGGCGTCATCGCCGACTTCACCTACACCGAGAAGATGCTGCAGTACTTCATCAACAAGGTGCACGGCAACCGCTTCCTGCGCCCGAGCCCGCGCGTGCTGGTGTGCGTGCCGTACGGCTCGACGCAGGTCGAGCGGCGCGCGATCAAGGAGTCGGCCGAAGGCGCAGGCGCGCGCAGCGTGTTCTTGATCGACGAGCCGATGGCTGCGGCGGTCGGCGCCGGACTGCCGGTGCACGAGCCGCGCGGCTCGATGGTGCTCGACATCGGCGGCGGCACCTCGGAAGTCGCGGTGATCTCGCTGAACGGCATCGTCTACGCGGCCTCGGCACGCATCGGCGGCGACCGCTTCGACGACGCGATCGTCAACTACGTGCGCCGCAACTACGGCATCCTGATCGGCGAGGCGACCGCCGAGCGCATCAAGATCGAGATCGGCTCGGCCTACCCCGGCCAGCAGGTGCGCGAGATGTCGGTCAAGGGACGCAACCTGTCGGAAGGCGTGCCGCGCAGCTTCACGCTCAACTCCAACGAGATCCTCGAGGCGCTGCAGGAGCCGCTGCAGGGCATCGTCAGCGCCGTGAAGCAGGCGCTCGAGCAGACGCCCCCCGAGCTCGGCGCCGACGTCGCCGAGCGCGGCATCGTCCTCACGGGCGGTGGCGCACTGCTCAAGGACATCGACAAGCTGCTCATGGAAGAGACCGGCCTGCCGGTGATCATTTCCGAGTACCCACTGACCTGCGTCGCGCGCGGCGGCGGCCGGATCCTCGAACTGTCCGAGGAACATCCGGGCGCCTTCGGGCTGCAGTGATCGTGTGAACGGGGGATCGCGTTGCCGGCCCTGAGAGAGCCCGGTGCCCGCTACGCCCCGCCGCGCGTCTCGGCGCTCGGGCTGCGTACGCTCGTCCTGTGCGCGATCTCGATCGGCATCATGGTGTTCGATCACCGCCAGCACGAGCTGCCGGTGATCCGCGCGGGCCTGTCGGCGGCCGCCTGGCCGCTGCAGGTACTCGTCAACTCGCCATTCGCCGGCTGGGACTGGCTGTCGTCGTCCTTCGCCACGCGCTCGCGGCTGCTCGCCGAGAACGAATCGCTGCGCGCCACGGCGCGCGAGAACGACCTGCGCCTGCTGCGCCTCGAGGGCACCGAGCAGGAGAACCTGCGCCTGCGCGAGCTGCTGAACGCCGCACCGCGCGATGCCGAGAGCACCAAGCTCGCCACCATCCTGCGGCTCGACCTCGATCCGCTGCGGCACCGCGTGCTCATCGACCGCGGCTCGCGTGACGGCGTGGTGCGCGGCCTCGCGGTGCTCGACGGGCACGGCGTGTTCGGCCAGACGAGCAACGTCGGGCTGCTCGCGAGCGAAGTGATCCTGCTGTCGGATCCGACGCACGCCGTGCCGGTGCAGGTCGAGCGCAACGGGCTGCGCACCGTCGCGGTCGGCACCGGCGACCCGCGCCGGCTGACGCTGCCGTACCTGCCGCGCAATGCCGACGTGCGCGTCGACGACCTGCTGGTCTCCTCCGGCCTCGGCGGCGTCTTTCCGGCGGGGCTGCCGGTCGCACGCATCACCGAGGTGCGCCGCGATCCGAGCCAGTCGCTCGCCACCGTCAACGCCGACCCGGCCGCCGCGCTCGACCGCGACCGCGAGGTGCTGGTGCTGTGGGTCAAGCCGCGCGTGCCGCTGCCCGCGTCCGAGCCGCCGGCAGCGCCAACCGGACCCGCGGCGCCGGCCGACAAGCCGCGCGCCAAGGACCGCAAGCCATGAACCGCGCCAGCGACGCGCCGCGCGCGCTGCTCTACGCCGCCTCGCTGCTCGGCCTCGTGCTGTCCGCGCTGCCGCTGCCGCACGTGCTCGACCTGATCCGGCCCGACTTCCTGCTGCTGGTGGTGATCTGGTTCGCGGTGATGGCACCGCGCGCCGGCGGCCTGCTGTTCGCGTGGCTCGCGGGACTCGCGCTCGATGCGTTTCGCGGCCAGGTGCTCGGCGAGCACGCCCTCGCGTTCGTCGTCGTCGCCTATCTCGCGCACCGCTTCCACCTGCGGGTGCGCATGTTTCCGCTGACGCACCAGTCGCTCGTGGTGTTCGCGCTCCTGTGGCTGCACCAGTTCCTGCTGTTCTGGATCGACGGCGTGACCGGCCATGCGCTCACCGACTGGGCGCGCTGGCTGCCGGTGATCACCGGCGCCGCGCTGTGGCCGGTGTGGACGGGGCTGTTCGGCCGCCTGACGAGCCGTTCCTAGGCCATGCACCGCGCCGTCCCGAGCAGCACTCACCGGCGCGAACGGCGTCGCCACTGCGGCGGCGGCACGTCCGTCACCGTCGCGTCGCGGGCCGGCTGAACGCCATGCTGTACGACGACCCGGAAGGCTCGACCGCGCGGCGCACGCTCACCGCCTCGGCGCGGCTCCTCAGGCGCATGCATCTGGACGGGCCGCTGCTCGCCTCGCTCGCGGCCGTGGTCGCCTTCGGCCTGTTCGTGCTCTACAGCGCGACCGGCGAGAACCTGCCGATGTGGACCAGCCAGCTCGAGCGCCTGGCGCTCGCGATCGTGCTGCTGGTGCTGCTGGCGCAGGTGCCGCCGGCGTGGCTGCGGCGCGTGTCGCCCGCGCTGTACGCGGTCGGCATCCTGCTGTTGCTCGCGGTCATGGTGCACGGCGACGTCGGCAAGGGCGCGCAGCGCTGGCTGGTGCTCGGTCCGCTGCGCTTCCAGCCGTCCGAGCTGATGAAGCTCGGCGTACCGATGATGTGCGCCTGGTACCTGCACGAGCGGCCGCTGCCGCCGACGCTGCGCGACATAGCCGTCGTGCTCGGCATCATCGCCGTGCCGGCGCTGATCATCGCCAAGCAGCCCGATCTCGGCACGGCGCTGCTGATCGCCGCGGCGGGGCTGCTGGTGATCTTCCTCGCCGGGCTGTCGATCGTCGTGATCGTCGCCGGACTTGCGGCGCTCGGCGCCGCGGTGCCGGTCGCCTGGCACTTCATGCACGACTACCAGCGGCAGCGCGTGCTCATGTTCCTGGATCCAGCGCAGGATCCGCTGGGGGCGGGCTACCACAGCATCCAGTCGCAGATCGCGATCGGCTCCGGCGGCGTGTTCGGCAAGGGCTGGATGAACGGCAGCCAGGCGCAGCTCGAGTTCCTGCCGGAGCGCTCGACCGATTTCATCTTCGCCGTGATCGGCGAGGAACTCGGGCTGCTCGGGCAGGTCTTCCTCATAGGGCTGTACCTGGCCGTGATCGGTCGTGCCCTGTACATGGCCTCGGAGGCGCAGGACACCTATGCGCGACTCGTCTGCGGCAGCTTCGCGCTCACGTTCTTCGTGTACGTGTTCGTCAACACCGGCATGGTCAGCGGCATCCTGCCGGTGGTCGGCGTGCCGCTGCCGCTCGTCAGCTATGGCGGCACCGCGATGGTCACGCTGATGGCGAGCTTCGGCGTGCTGATGTCGCTGGTCCGCCACCGCAAGCTGGTGGGCTCCTGATGCGGGCACGGCTGTCGCGCGCCGCGCTCGGCGCCCTGCTGGCGATTGCACTGCCGCGGCCCGCGTCGGCGCTCGACCTCGCCCAGCCCGACGTCCGCGAGTTCGTCGAGCAGGTGGTCGAGCACGACCACCTGCCGCGGGCCTGGGTCGAGAACGTGCTCGCTGCCGCCGAGCCGAAGCCCGCCATCATCGAGGCGATCAGCAAGCCCGCCGAGCACGTGCGCCCATGGTTCGAGTACCGTGCGGTGTTCCTCACCGAGCGGCGGATCCGCGAGGGCCGCGAGTTCGTGGTGGCGCACGCGCCGGAGCTCGCCGCCGCCACCCGCGACAGCGGCGTGCCCGGCGAAATCATCGCCGCGATCGTCGGCGTCGAGACCTCCTACGGCCGCATCATGGGGTCGTACCGGGTGGTCGATGCGCTCGCGACGCTCGCCTTCGGCTACCCGCCGCGCGCCAGCTACTTCCGCGGCGAGCTCGAGCAGTTCCTGCTGCTCGCGCGCGAGGCCAGGTTCGACCCGCTGAAGGCGCTCGGCTCGTATGCCGGCGCCATGGGCGCCTGCCAGTTCATGCCGCGCAGCTATCGTGCGTTCGCGGTCGACGCCAATGGCGACGGCCGCATCGACCTGTGGAGCAGCTGGCCGGACATCATCGCGAGCGTCGCCCACTACTTCGCGGTACACGGCTGGCGCGCCGGCGAGCCGGTTGCGGCGGTCGCCGACCTGTGGAATCCGGACGTCGAGGAGCTGCCGAGCGGCCGCGTCGACCTGAACGCCAGCATCGAGGCGCTGCGCGCCAAGGGCCTGTCGTTCGGCACGCCGCTCGCGGCGGACGCGCCGGCCGTGTTCGTCGCGCTGCGGGACGCCGACAGCCCCGAGTACCGGGTCGGGTTCCACAACTTCTGGGTCATCACCCGCTACAACCACAGCGCCATGTACGCGCTCGCAGTCGCGGACCTCGCCGCCGCGATCGCCGCGCCCGGGCCGGGGGAGCCCGCGCTCGCGACGACGCGCGGAGCGCACCGTTGAGCACGCGGCGCGCCCTCGTGGCGGCACTCGCCGTGATCGCGGTGGCGGCCGCGGCCTGCCGCGAGACGCCCGAGCGCCCGCCGGCGCGCCCCGAACCGCTGCCGCCGACGGCGCCGGTCGTGCCGGGCCCGCCCCCCGTCGCGACGCCGCCCGACAACGCCGCGCTGCTCGCCCTGCCGGACGCGGTGCCGAAGCCGGAGCCGCGCGCGCGACTCGGCAATCCGCCGTTCTACGAGGTATTCGGCCAGCGCTACGTCGTGCTCGGCGACAGCCACGGCTACCTCGAGCGCGGCGTCGCCTCGTGGTACGGGCCCGACTTCCACGGCGAGCGCACCTCGAC
>Ga0181519_10001792_pt1 | contig 18716 bp, 10 predicted proteins | sample PEATcosm2014_Bin_26_FD_121102 | JGI IMG/M metagenome (GOLD analysis project Ga0181519, IMG submission 121102) | Peatland microbial communities from MTU Mesocosm Facility, Houghton, MI, USA - PEATcosm2014_Bin02_10_metaG | ecosystem: Environmental > Terrestrial > Soil > Wetlands > Peat | place...
ACAAAATGTCCGCCGTCTACAAGCCAGTTTGGTGCGCCCCCACAACAGGTTTTGCACCAGACCCCCTAACTTTGAGGGCGTCCCTGCCAGGGGGCGCCTTCTTCGTTTCTGAGGGGTCTGTCGCATGCGATGAAACGGCGCCTTTGACCCAGAGTCAAGGCGCTAAAAACCGCAACATATAGCGAAAAACCGCCACTCACCTTCTACAGGTAGTGGGTCAAGAGCACTTTTCATTTATTCAGAGATTCGTCCCGACCGGCAACGATTCGTTAGCCATCCGATCTGCCACCCTAACCGTCCCTTGAGGCCCCATAGGAAAGACCGCTTGGGCCGGAGGCAGGTTACCTATTCCGTTATACCCGCCGGTGCGATGCCTGCGCGGAAGAACTCTTGAGTTTCGCTACGATCGCTTCAGTCATCGGCTTCTCGCCCTTGAAGACACGGCCCAGGTAGGGCGCGCTGACGCCCATAATCTTGGCCAGTTTGTTGCGCCCACCAACCTTGGCCATCAGCTCAATTCCCACCTGGCGCCAGTGAGCATGCTCCTCCGCGATCGGCTCAGCTTCCGCCTTAAAAGCCTCGGCCGCTTGCGCCAGCCGAAGAAGCGAATGTTGCGACACGCGTCCGCCCGCTCGCAGCGCCGTCAAGGTGTGATGCGAAACGCCAGCCGCTCGCAGCAACGCTGCATCGCTAATGCTATGAATCGCCGACACCTCATCGATTTCGGCCTCCAGCTTGGCACGATACCTTTGGGCGAAGGGTCGCTCGATCGTCTCGTCACCGGTCACACCGACCGCCTCCCGTTCTTCTAGGTCGTCGGCCTCCTTCCCAATCGCGATGATCGCCCAAGCTTGGACGTTGCGCCGCCTCAGCGGCCCACGGTCATCTTGGTAGCCTCCAAGGAACTTCGCCTCTGAGTGCATGTGGTGGCGCACCAAGGCGCGGCGGTTAGATTTGAGCCAATGCCATGGCACCGGCGCGCCAGTCTTACGGTCAAACACCGGAGGCCGATCGTTGATCAGGTCGCTTGAATATCGTGAGGCCGGGAAAGGCATACGCCGCGTCCAAGCTGCAGTTGCCAGCGCGTCAGGATCGACCACAGCCATCTCCATCTTGGATTTGGCCTGAAACGTGAGCAGGAAATTGAACGGCCAGACCCGATCGGACGGATCGACGGCCTCGTTGTATTTACCGAACCAGCTGAGCAGCTTTTGATTGGTGGCGGCATAACGGCTGGCGGCCGGCTCATCGAAGTTCGGCAAGCTGGCGAAATCGACCTCGTCAGGGGCACCAGCGTCAAAGGCGGCGATGATCGCCCGCCATAGGTCTTCCTGCCAAAGCTCGACGCCGATGCGCCCGATCCTGGCGCCTCGATCATCGTCACGGTAGGGTGCGACCAGGTAGCCAAGGCCGTGGGCGGACGCCTTGCGAATCACCGGCGTGCCGGTCTCGTCTCGGTCGAAAAGACCGTAGCGCTTCGACGAGATGGCCAAACAATTCACCGGCCGCAGCTTGTCTAGCTCGCCATCACGGCCAGCAGGAAAATTCACTTTCTCCAGCTGGAAAATCGATCCCTTTACCTCATAGGGATTGAGTAGTTCGAACCAGGCGCACACTTTCCTTACGCGCCTAGTGAAGTCGTCGGCTTCCAGGCCTGCCGTGTTGGCGATGGCTAGGCTGTCGGTGTCGCAGAACGCCCAATCCAAGCCCTGGTCGATGGCCTGGCGCTCCGCCAGCGCCAGCATGAGCCGCGCCGCGCCAGTGATCAGCGTCCCGAGCAATGGGTGAAAGAACCGGCCCGGACGCTCGACCTTTTTGGTCCTGATTTTGCGGCAGACACCGCGATGGTCATAGAGATCGAACGCCCTTGCCGCATCGAGGTGTTGCACATTGATCTCGACGAAGATCCCGTAACTGGTCGAGTTGGCTAGGATTTTGAGGCTTTGTTGGTCAGAGTGCAGGGTCGCTTTCTCATCGCCGGTGGCCAGCTTCTCTCGCGCCTGAACCCGGCGTCTCTGGTCGATAAGCAACTTGTAGAAATCATCGTGGGCTGGGCGAACGTCCACGCCCGCCAGTTTGATCGCATGCAGACCGGCCTGCGGCGCCCCCGCCTCAAACCGCAACGCTGAGACAATCTGCGGGCTTTTCCCCGACAGGACCTTGGACGCCAGCACGTCGGCCAGGGTGAACCAAAGAGGCTCATCTGCGGTGAGGTGATTGAGGCCAATGGTGGACGACTGATCGCCTGGATAGGTCGCACGCACCGGAAAGATGTCGCCGTCCGGCCGCACCTGAACAATGCAGGCAAGTGCGCGCCAGGTGTTGGGGTCTTGCAGATCGTCCAAGGTGCAGCGGTCGACCAGCCTGCGAACCTCATCGGTCGCGTCGGTGAACGTCATGCCGTCGGCAATCACGAACCGCCACAGGCCCATGAGCGTGCAGACGGTCGGGTACATCGAGAGAAAATCGCAGTGGATGACCGGGACGATCTCGCGCCGGATGTGCACCTCGGCTCGCCCGCCAAAATAGGTGCTCATGATCTGGCCGATCACCTCCGGCGGGAAGTCCGGCTGCGCCTGGCGCCAGGGCTCGATGTTCATGGCCGCCAGGAAAGCTTTGCCCAGGCTGGCTTCGCTGTAGAGGTCGCTCAGGTCCGCCTGGAGGTCATAGGCGTGGTACCGCGCCGCCAGGGCGTCGAAGCATTCCCAGGTGGCCTGAACGTCGTTGAGACCATAGCGGACCATCTCCGGTGTCAGGGGGCCGTCGTACGAGTCCAGGGGCATCTTTGGGGTCACGCCCAGGAGCTTGGTGAGGCTTTCCAGTGAGTGTGACTGGCTGGTGAGCGCCGCCGCGAGGGTCTTCACATCGACGAAGAAACCTTTGTCGGGCGCCTGGTCGAAACCATCCTTGCCGGCGAAGTCGATGAACGCGGCGCGTTGGGAGAGGTGCTTGATCCGCACATTGGGCCGGCCGTTCGCCAGGGTGAAGCTGAAGCCGCCCTTCATGGCGCCTTTGGCGTAGGTGTGGCCGGTGGCTATACGCGAGAGATCGAACGGTAGGTTGAAGCCAACGATTAGGCCGCCGACGTCATAGCCCCACCCATAGATGATGCCCTCAATGAAATCGTCGCGGGTCCGCAGCCTTAGCCGCTCGCCGGCGTCCGTGCGCTCGATCTCGGAAAAAGTCGCCCGCAGCACGGCCAAGTCATCGGCCGGCACATCCGGCGCATAGAACAGGCCGCGCTCGATCAGAACGCCACGGTCGCGCACTTGGTAGATCCCGAAGCGAAGGCGTTGGGAGGGATCGGTGGTGGTCTCGGTATCGAACGTGACCGATATGCCGGAGGTCCACTTGCGGTGGGGAGGATCGCCCCGCCGGGTCGGTCGATGCAGATACGACCTCAGGTTGAGAATGAGCCGATCGACGGGATCGGTAGATGTTCCGTCGACCGGCTCCAAGGTCTCAGTCCTCGATTTTGAATTCTCTGCCGGCGAGTTTGAACATCACTTCTGCGTCCTGCCTCAATCCCTCGACACAAAATTCGAGGTAAACGGCGGCACCTAGAAACCGATGGGCCATCCGTTCGAAGGGATCGCCAGGGTGTAGTCCGACCGTGGGATGCTCGGCCCTTTCCCGTGCGCTCTTTTTCCGGTGGCAGTTGATGCAGCAGCCCCAGACGACATCGTCGTACTTTCGGCGATTGATGTGCTCGGCCTCAAAACAGAGGGGATCGGTTTCGCCGCAAACACAGCGGACATTGCGGACGCCTAGGCGCTTGAGTGCGGCCTGGCGCGCAACCCGCCGCAGCCGATGCCGCTCAAACTCATCCATGGTCGCCTCCGTCGGCGGGCGCCACGTTGGCGTAAATTTCGAGGAAGTGTAGCTCGCCAATTCCGTCGAGCTTCCAGAGCACGTTGGGTCGGACCTCAAACGGCCAGAATTTGCCGTTGATGTCTCGGACGCCGAGGCCTTCATATGGCTCCAGAAAGGCCCGTTTGTTGGTGGCCAGGAACTCGTTCACGGCGTTCCAATAGTGACCGATCAGGCTCCCCTCATCATTAGCCAGGGTGACGGCCTTCATCCGGCCATTGGTGGCGATCCAAAAAGATTGAGGGCGTAAGTCGAAAATATCCCACTTTCGACCCACGCGCCGGGAGCTCGTGTGCAGATGTTGATAGCGGCGCAGCTGCTCGACAGAGATCTTAGTTTCCGTGGCCGCCGCCTTCTGCGTGGCGCCACGGCGCATGAGCTTTAGCGCCTGTTCGCGGGGGTCGTTGCGGTCGATGGGCGCCGGCAGGGGTTTGGGAAGGTCAGCTGCTCTCGCGTGGCCGCGTGCGGCTGAACGGGATTTGCCGGCCGCCAGGCCCTTAGCCAAACGGGCTTGGTACTCTGCCCGAAAGTTGCGACGACGCTGGACTTGGCGCTTGATGGGGTTGGTTTTGGTGGCGGACATGTCCCGCGCTCCCTTGAGTTGGTGGGAGCGGGACCATCAGGGGCGCGAATCGGTGGGAATCGAGGTTTGGCGGGGAGCTCTGAGTCTCGCGAGGGCGTGTCCACGGCCGCTCGTTACTTGGCGACGGCGACGCGACTCAGGATATAGTTTAGCTTAGATTTTCTAACCCATTCAGACCGATCGAAATCGGATTGGCTGTGAAGTCGCTACAGGCATCTCCAACGCTAGTCGCGCTGATGACCGCCTATCTCTTTTTGGCGTCGACAGTGGTCTGCCGCGCTGCTTTGTTGCCGCCTTGGGCACTCAACACCGTCGTCGCGCTCGGTGGCGATCAATGCGTCCCTCAACCCACCGGCCCGTCGCAGTGCACATGGGCAACCGAGGGAACGGCGTTCGCCTATGGGTACCTTATCGCGAACGACCCCGATCCGCTGAAGAGGCGATATAGGGTTTTCTTAGTCACGGCCCGGCATGTCGTCGCAGAACACACGGGCGTATTTCACGTGCGCATGAACCCGGCGGCAGGCGGAGCTCGTGGAAAGGAATTTGATATACCCGCTCAGGCCACAGCAGGCCCCTGGCACTTTCACGGTGATGAGTCTGTGGACGTTGCAGTGCTTCCGGTCGGAGATTTGAAGCATCTAGGAGTAGATATTCAATTCATTCCAAACGATATAGCCTCCGAGGCCGTTGGTCACTTGAAGGAAGATGGCATAAGTGCCGGTGATGGTGCCTTCGTCCTGGGATTCCCTATGAACCTAGCCGGAGCTCAAAAGAATTATACCATTGTTCGAAATGCAATAGTTGCAAGGATAGATCAACTGTTTGATGGTACCGAGCGAACATTTTTGCTGGATGGGTTTGTATTCCCGGGCAACAGTGGTGGCCCGGTATTTTCTAGGCCCGACGCTTTCTCCATTGAAGGGACGAAGGCACACAACAAGAGTGTTTTGGTGGGAATGGTGATTTCGTACGACCCCTATCAAGATATAGCAATAAGTACTCAAACAAAGCGCCCGAGAGTTTTATTTGAAGAAAACTCGGGGCTCACAAATGTAGTTCCTGTAGATTATATAGACCAAACAATAGAAAATTGCTGCCTGTTGCCGGGTGAGAGGAGCGCGAAGGACGAGATGAATAAAGCGCCTCCTCAGCCTCCCAAACCCTGAACTGATCTTGAAAAAGTGGGCTCATGGGCACGGTGAATCGGTGTTTGGCTGGGAGATTTGGACCACCTGAAGATTTAGCCAACTGGCTTCCCACGGAGAAATTTTTCGCCGAATGCCGGTATCTCGGATCGACCGCGAGCCCTCGACAGGTGGAACGATGGCGCAACGAAGGGCTTCTCCCTCGTCCGATTCAGACGGCCACCTACCGCGACGGCGCGGTCTGCGGGAGCAGCGTATGGCATGCACCGCAATCGCCGCTGCAAGTGCTGGCCCTGGAACGGGCTCTAGCGGCGAAGCACCGCTTGGATGATGCCGGTGCGGTCTTGTGGCTGGGTGGCTTCGACGTCGATGAAAGGTTCTGGCGGGCGCTGCTCATGCAGCGTGACAAAACATTCCGATCGGCCGCAGCCAAGGTCGCGCGCGCCGTGCGCGCGCTAGATGAGACCGATAGCGAAACCGTGGGCGATCAATTCGCCGGCCTCGGCAGGTTCCGAGGCGCCATTGATAAGCTAGCGCGGCGACTGGAAATCCATGAGCTTGCCACTGCGATCAATGTCGTCGTCGCCGTGGCGGGGAATGATTTCGAGGGTTTCACGCCGAATACGACTGATCGCGACGGGCCGAGCCCCGCCGAGATTCTACTTCGCGGGATGGATTTCGAGGGGGGCCGCTTCCATCACATCCATGGCCAATCGATCAACCTGGTAGCCACCCTGAGCGGAGTATTGAGAGATTTAAGCCTGTCCCTCCGGGCGCACTCTCTCAGTGATTTCTCGGATCAAGAAATTCTCGCGGCGCGTGATGATGTCCGCAATGGGCTAAAAATGGCCTTGTGCATGCACGATGGCATGGCTTGGATTTATGGTCCTCAGGCGTTCGGGCTACGGATGGCCGCGTTCACGGCCCGCTCGGCGACCATCGATCTAATGTTTGGGTATGTTGCGGCTTTCGCCCGTCTGCGGCGCCGGACAAATCAATTCTACTCGACCGAGGAAATTGCGGAATTAGCGCGCCAGGCAGAAAATAATTGGCTCATGTCCGGGTATTTTCGCGATCTGCAATCGCACCCGGAAATTCAAAAAGAATTCGGGAAAAGAGGCCTGAAAAAGGCCCTTAGGGATTCATTGGAGACGGGAAATCCGATAAAAGAATTCGACAAATATCAATATCCGAGACCGGAATTTCGACCATGGGATCAGTGGCGGAAATTGTCGAAGGGGACGATGTCGCCTGGGCTGCTCGCAATGAGCATTGGCGCACCCGAAAAATTGGCCCGCGCCGATATCTTTCCAAGCGGGAGCGTCGACGCGATCCCCTAATCCTCTGTGGTCATGGCGTGTCGCTGCGAATCGATAAGGGCACGCTACTTGTTCGCGACGGCTTCACGCACTGGCCACAGGAGCGGACCGAACTCCGATTTTTCAAAGGTGATCTCAGCCTTCCCCCAAAAATCATCATGCTCGATGGGTCGGGCACGCTCTCATTCGATGCGGTTAGTTGGATGGCCGAACAGGACGTCGCGCTAGTGCGGGTCGACTATCGGGGTAATGTGGCGAGCATCTTCGGCGGATCACGTGTCGCCTATGATCCCGATCGCGTGCGTTGGCAGGTCGAAACCAGGGCCGATCCAAAGCGGAGGTTGGAATTCTGTTGTGACCTCATTGCCGAGAAGATCGGCGGGACGATCGAGACCATGCGGACGGCGTTGCCGGACTCGCCGGCGCGGTCAGTGGCGTTCGAAGCGGCTGAGAAGGCAATTGATCGACTGGAGCGGCGATCAGTTCAAACGGTCAATGATGTGCTGATGATCGAAGCCGGCGCCGCCCGGCGATATTTTGCGGCATGGCGCGGCCTTCCACTTTGGTGGCCGACGCGAATGAAAACGCCGATCCCGCCGGCTTGGCGAGCGGCTGAAGGTCGCGCTTCGGTAACCGACCGAAAGGGCAGGACCAACCGGCATGCCACCCACCCGGTTAATGCTATGCTGAACTATGCTTATGCCGTGCTGCACAGTCAGGTGCGCCTAGAAGCGGTGAGCGAGGGGTATGATCCGAGGCTCGGGATCATGCATGAAAGCCGAGACGATGCCCAAGCACTGGTGTTGGATTTTATGGAGGCGCGGCGGCCGAAGGTGGACGCGGCGGTGCTGAAATTCATCGCCGGCCAAATGTTGTCGGCGGGGGATTTCGCAATCCGGGCGGATGGCGTCTGCCGCCTTGCGCCGCAATTGGCACGGCGGGTTTGCGACCTGGTCTAGGCGGACAAGCCTAATTCACCGCCCGATCCCCAGCCTTCTCGATTTGATCCTGTTTGGCGCTCTCATCGGCCCAAGTGGCGTCCAATTCGGCAAATCCTGCGCGGAGTCTATCAAGCTCACTTGAAAGGGTCTGTCCGACATTCGCGAGGTTGCCGCAGACCGTATTCCACGCATCTACAGACACGGGACCCAGTCGGCCGGCACGGGCCGCGACACATGCCCCATCGGCAACGGTCTTTGAATCCTCGACAGCGGTGGCGTCATTGACCAAGTCCCGTCGACTGTCCTCTTCACCCATGTGGAGTTGGATTCCAGCCCCGCCAGTCTGATCTATCGCACCGGAGAGTTGGCCACGCGCGACCGAGGCTTGGCCAGCACCATGAATGGACTGCTCTCGCGCCAGGTCAGATTTCATCCTCTCGGTGATGAAACGAAATCGGTCGTTGAAGGCGCCAATCTTGGGGAGGGCTCGTTCCGCTCTCGCATTGAAGGCCTCGACGGTTGCCACCGCTCGTTGGACCATCTGATATTTCTCTGCCGCCGTGTTCGAGAGAGCAAGCGCGGCTGCCTGTTTGGCGCGAGCGGCGACAATCTCATTTCCCTGCGCCCTGAGCGATACCGCCCGATCGTCGAAAGTCCTTTGATCGGACCGGTCCATATCGATGTTCAGCGGTCCGCCAGGATTGTGACCGGTTAAATGCAGGTGCCCCATTTGAAGGCTTCCAGAGAGCGTCACCTTACCGAGCGACAAACCGGTGGGATCAACATTAATCAGGATATTCTGGCCATCGATGACGCCGCTAACCTCTCCACCCAAATCTTTGATCGACCCGTCAGGCTCAAGGCGTATGCCCTCAAAGCGGCCGCTAAGATGGCCACCTTCACTTCTAACCAACTGGATCAATGCGGCTTCGTTTGGCGTCTTGGCGACATAGATCCCCGAGGGGCTCCCCAAGGAACACGCACAAAGGAAGCCAAATATTGTGGCTACTGACAGGCGCCGGACGCCCATCGCGTTTCGCCAAAACGAGCGTGGCCCCATAGAACCCTCTGGATCATTCGACTTATGCGAATCCAATCACAATATGAGGGATATAGGCAGTGGTTAAATAGCCGCAGGAACGCTCGCCTCGGTGAATGAATGGGCGAGCCTTGGTGGCTTGGAATCTGCGACAAATCAGGGTCGCGAAAGGGGTCTCTCAGGAGCGCCTCGCTTTCGATTCCGGGGTCGACCGATCCTATCTAGGCGGATTGGAACGTGGCGAAGAGAACCCAACGGTCGACGTGCTTGATCGCCTCGCCAACACCTTGGAAGTGGCCGTTGGCGATCTCTTCACGCGGCCGCCGGCAGGTGCAACTCCACCCCAGTCGCTCCGGCGCGGTCGACACCGGGCCACCTAATTTATCTTTTGCGGTTCAGGTTCTTCTCTCAGTGCGCAATGACCGCTTTCGACAGACGAGGCGGCCTTCGTAGTCATAGGCCTAGAGGCCTCGCCGGGGCGTGGCCGGGTTGACCTTGACTTCTGCAAGGCGCCCCACGGCCTTGTAGTGGCAGAGATAGGTCTGGCCCAGCGCTGTCTGATTCCCGGGCCAGCGCCCCGCCCGGCAGGTAGCTCAGGGCCCGCGCCCCGCCGTTCCCCACGGCCGAGACGATCTGGTTGGAGGTGGGCGAGACCGTGTTGGCGATCGGGGCCGAGGTGGGGCCGGTGAGGGTCGGGTTGCCCGAGGCGTCATAGGCGTAGCCGTAGCTCCCCCCCCCAGGCCCCCACGCCGCTCAGCACCCGGCCTGATGGCGTATAGCTGTAGCTGGCCGTGCGGTTGGGCGGGGCGGGTGTAAGGTTGTCGGTGACGGTGGAAAGCCGGCCATCCGCCTGCCAGCCCGGAAATATTGCTCCTGTCACCAATTCAATCCATCGATTCAAAAGTAAATAAATATACTATTTAATGAGAATTTGTTTGGAATAAATAGATACCGCTCCATCGGAGAAATAGAAATAAGTCGGATTTTTTCTGTTTCCTGGCTGCCAGTGACTAACATTACCTGTTTTAGAAAATTGTCCTAACTTTTCGATATCAATAAAACCTGACATGAAACTTACTTCTGAAAACTCTATATTTATTTCAGATCTATTATTGTCGTCGTGTTTTACATAATATTCTAATGAAATATCTAATGATCTGTTTTTGAGATTTATATTTATGTCTTGTAATATAGCATCGTGTAAATCTATAGATTCTGGCCGAATGATCATTGTCTCGTTATACCAAAATGTTGAAAGGCAGACGATTTAAAGTATTATATTCGCCCTAGCTACTGCGCCGCCCCTATGGCGGCAGATGTTAGTCCGACAAGGCCCAACACACCGCCCACTGCAGCTCCGCACGGCTCTAGCAAGGCACATGCACCGCCAGCCAAGACACCGGCACCGCCGATAGCGCCGCCTATGACCATGGGGTTGACCCTTGGGCTCACATTTGAAGCGGGCGCACCGTTGAACCCATGCTTCCTGGCGCATTCCTTAATTCGTTCAGGTGCATCTTCCCAAGTGCCCCCGTGGGAAGAAGCGCCGTTCTCTCCGCATTCCCCACTATTTCCCCGGCACTCCCAGTGAAGGTGCCGAGTTTTTACCCCCGTATCAGGATCGAACGTATAGTCGATGCGAATCCAGCAACCCTGCCCACAATTATATGTTTGGCCGGTGGTATGGTTGACGAGCCCCATCGGGTCGATTGCATTCACCGGATCACCATCCACGTAGGCGTAGACATTGGCCCCGGCCTCGATCCCCAGCGGGTCGGTCTCGATGTATCGCCCGAGGGTCGGGTCATAATCCCGATAGCCGTTCTGGCTGAGGCCCACGGCGCTGGTCTCGCCCTGGAACCATTGGCCGGGATAGCGCAGGTTCAGGAGGTTGGTCGGGGTGGAGAAGGTGGCGCCCTGGCCGAAGGGATCGGTGTAGCCGTTCCAGGAGATGGCCTGGCTGGTGAGGGTGACGATCCGCGGGTCGTCGATCTGGCCGGTGGTGACGAAGCGCGGCACGGGATTGCCGCTCACATAGATCGGCATGCCGATGAGGGCGTCGTCCAGCCAGATGTATTCCCGGGCCGTCGCCCCGCCCCCGCCGGCCGCCGCGTTCTGCTCGGCCAGCACGTGGCCGGCCTCGTCATACACATAGGCCGTCTGGGCGCCGCTGTTCCCATTCTGGCGCCACACCCGGCGGCCTTGGTAGTCATAGGCGTAGAGGCCGTTCAGGGTCGGCGCGGCCGGATTGACCTGCACCTTCGCCAGGCGCTTGGAAGCGTTGTAGCCATAGAGATAGGTCGAGCCCGTGGCGCTCTGGTCCTCCGCCAGCGCCCCGCCCGGCAGGTAGCTCAGGGCCCGCGCCCCGCCGTTCCCCACGGCCGAGACGATCTGGTTGGAGGTGGGCGAGACGGTGGCGGTGATCGGGGCCGTGGTCGAACCGGTGAGGGTCAGATTGCCCGAGGCGTCATAGCCATAGCCGTAGCTCCCCCAGGCCCCCACGCCGCTCAGCACCCGGCCGGCGGGGGTGTAGCCGTAGCTGGCCGCGCGGTTGGGCGGGGCGGGTGTAAGGTTGTCGGTGACCGTGGAGAGCCGCCCGTCCGCCTGCCAGCCATAGGTCACGTTCATCAGCGCCGATCCGGTCGCTGGGGCCAGGGTGATCCCGGTCAGGCGATAGTCCTGGTCGTAGCCCCGGGTGAGGTTCAGCCCATTGCCATAGGTGAGGCTGGCCAGGGGGCCGAAGGGTTCATAGGCCACGCTCGAGATCACGGTCTGCGCCGTCCCGCCATGGGGCGTGAAGGTCATGGCGCTCGCCAGGCCATCGGTCGCGCGGGTGATGTTCACTACATCGCCGGAGGGATAGGTGATCTGGGTCACCGCGCCGTTGAGATCGTACTGGTAGCCCGTCGTGAACGGCGTCGCATAGCCGCCGGAGGTGATCGCCTGGGCGCGACTGACCATCCGGCCCTGGGCGTCATAGGTGATCGCCGTCGTCCCCGAGGCGTCCGCCACCCCCGTCAGCCGGCCGACGCCGAAGTTGCCGCCCGCCGTCGAGTCATAGCTGTAGGTCACGCCCGGGTCGGGCAGGATCGGGCTGGGCGGGGTGGTGGTGGGAACCGTCAGGGTCTTGCTCTTCACCCGGTTGGCGTCGTCATAGGTAAAGCCGGTGATCACCCCGTCGCCATCGGTCTGGGTCAGCAGATTGCCGCCCTGGTCATAGCTGTAGGTGAGCGTGCCTCTATCGGGGCTGGTCTCTTGCATCACCTCGCCATAGCCATCGACCTTGCGATTGGTGACCAGGGAGCGGGGATCGGTGAGCTGGGTCAGGCTATCGATCAGGTTGTAGCCATATTGATCGGTCGCGTTCTGAGGATCGATCTGTTTCATCACCCGGTTGAGCGGATCGTACTGGCTCTGGCGCACATTGGCCGGTCCAGCGCCCACGACGGGATCGGTGACCGACAGGAGGTTGCTCAGATTGTCATAGGCCAGGCTCCAGACCTGGTGGGCCGCGCCGATCGACTGGATGATCCGGCCCCACTCGTCATAGTGGGCCGTATGACTGAGGGTGGTCGCGCCGCCGGTGCTTTTGATGATGAGCGACAAAGGATCGTCGTTATTGTCGTACGTGAAATTGCGCGTCTCGCCGCGCACGTTGGTCACCTTCACCAGGCGGCTGCCCTGATCGTAGAGATAGGTCAGGGTCGCGCCCAAGGGCAGCGTCACCTGTTGGAGATTGCCCACCGCGTCATAGGCGAACTGGTAGGTGGAAGCCGGGCTGCCCCCCATGCCGGTGGCGTTGGCCGTCGCGGTCAGCAATCGGCCATGGATGTCATAGGTGAAGGTCGACCGCACGCCGTTGGGATCGGTGACCGTGAGCGGCGCGCCGCGCCAATCCCAGGCGCTCACGGTGGTTGTCTGGCCAAGGGCGTTGGCTACCGTGCGCAGATAGCCGGTGGTGGAATAGCCGAAGATGATGCTGTCCACGTTCCCTCCTGACACCCAACGAGGGCCGCGGATCGCCTGCAGAAGATTGTTGGCGTTCCAGCCATAGCGCCAATAGCGGGTGGGGAAGTTGGCGAGACCGGTGTTGTCGGTCAGGGTCTTGGAAGTGGCGGCGCCGAAGCCGTTGTAGATGAAACTTGTCGTCACGACCTTGTTGGCCGGGTTCGCCGTGTCCTGCACGATGATCGAATCGGGCTGACGCCAGGTCGGATCCCAGATTGTGTTGGTTACTCGCGCCGAGGTTGTTCCATAGGCCTCGACGACCTGGTTGGGCATCCCGCGCGGATCGTGGGTTTGCGTCTCCACGATGCCATTCTGATCTGTGATCTGGGACACGAAGCCATCGGCGCCGTAAAGGTAGGACTTGGTGGTGGCGGGCGAGCTTGTGGTGACGCTGGTGAGTTGAAGGCCCTGGGTGGAACTGTAGTAGGTATAGGTCTCGACATCCCCTAGGGGGTTGGTCAGCGTCCGGGTATAGGGGCCCGCGCCCGCTGGCGCGAAGGAAGGAACCTGGGTGTAGCCCGTAAATGTGTAGGCCCTCACGGCCCCAGGGCTTCCCGTCAGGCTGCTGGTGGTGGCGAATCCGTTGGTGTCATAGGTGACTCCCCAGCGCTGGACGCATCCGCCAGCGACGGGTGGAACGCCAGGAAGCGCACACCCGGCGTCGTATACCCCGGTCACAGCATACGGCAGAGTCGCGTTTCCGTAACTATAGGTCGTCGAGTCCTTGATATTGCCGGCGTTGTCCAAATATTCCACGCTCGTCAAAATGTCTGGTTGAGACCCCGGGGCGGCGCCTCCGGCCAGGGAATAGTTATATTGAACCCCATACCCACCTGGAAGGCTCGCCTTTATAATGGCGACCGGATTGCTGTTGATAGTATTATATACCCAGGTAAACGTTATGGTATTGGTGAAATTGTCCTTAATTGAAATCAATTCATTCTTCGGGCCGTAGGTCAAGGTCCATATGCTGCCTGTCTTCCACGCGATCTGGGTCGGCCTCGCCGTGGTGTACGCGCCGGTGATGGGATCGGCCACGGTTTGAAGGGTATAGACGGCGTCGTCTGGGCCCTTGAGCGTCCACTTGGTGGAAGCATTCGTCAGGGTCGACAGATCAGTCGGCCAGGTTCCAACAAAGGCCAGGGTATAGTCGGTCTGAGGGTTGGGATAGCCCATCGGCCCATTGACCGAATAGTTGACGGGCATGCTGGTCAGTGTTCCGTCGGCCTGTTTCTGAAAGGCCGGCGCCGCGCCTCCAGGAGTCAGCAGAAGCACGGCGGAGTTGGTCGACCAGCCGGGCCCGATTTGCAGCTCAAACTGGAAATTGTAGAGCCAATTGGCCAGACCCAGAGGCATCGAGTTGGGGGGGATGACCGGGCTGTAGGGCATACTGTTGGACACGCGGGTGAGACCCAGAGAGCCACTGGCGTTGGAGAAGTCCTGCACTACGAATTGTTCATTTCCACTTAGTATATCAACCGGCTTGGGCGTATGTGGGGCTGAGCCTCCGCCGTTGTTTTGGTTCTGGTTGCAATCGCAGTTAGTCGGTGGAGGCGGACCTGAAACATTGCACGCCCCCGGGACGAGGTTCGGCCAATCTCCGTTCGGAAGATAGGATCCTTCGCACTCGAAGTAGACGGGATAACCGCCGGGAATGCTTCCCGAACCGGTGAAGTGGCAATTTTTTACCCACCAGGTGGCCGAGTCAGTTGTCCCTTGGTAGTCAATGCCCTCACCAACGCTTACGAAAAATTGGAACAGGGCGTAACAAGCTTGGTCAGCCGTTCCATAATAGGGCGTTGAAATTCCGTCCCACCATAGGCCGGGCGCGGTCTGAGCCGCCGCCGGTCTCGGCGCGGCTGTCACGAGGGCCATGGCCACGGTGACGCAGAGAAGCTTCAAAGCCCGAGCTAGAAGAGAACCTCGAGCGAAGGGTATGCGCGGCAGCATTTCGGCCGCCCATTTTATGAAACTATCTAAGCTATAAAGCTCGGCCCTGTCGCCCATCCGCACCCCCCCCCGGGGCGCAGATCCTCACTTCACCCCTTTCCCTGTGGCCAAGGTTTCACCTTTTCGGATGAGGTGAAAGCGGAGCGATGCGATCACCCGTTCACGATTTTGCGATGAGATTCGGGAAGAACCCATTGCCCATCCAATTCGGCAGGGGTGGCGAGCGGCACCCTCGGACGATTTCCAAACTTTCCGAGTTGCCGAGATTCCGACCTGATCCCGGAGTCCGCCCTTATAAAGCAAATGATTTTGGCCAGAACGCTGGCACTGGCTCGCGGGCGAGCGTGCGGCTGGATAATTGGGGGCCGGGGCAATCAGCCGCCTAAAGGCCGGATCATCGCTCCGCCTGCGTATCATTTGGCCATTAGCTCAGCAGGTTCCCGCCCAGCACGATTGGTGGCTGGTGCCCAAAACGTGGCTCATCCGGCCGGAGCCTTTATCCCTTTGGCCCCCGCCCATCCGCCTGCCAGCCATAGGTGACGTTCATCAGGGCCGATCCCGTGGCCGGGGCCAGGGTAATCCCGGTGAGGCGATAGTCCTGATCGTAGCCGCGGGTGAGGTTCAGCCCATTGCCATAGGTGAGGCTGGCCAGGGGGCCGAAGGGTTCATAGGCGACGCTCGAGATCACGGTCCGCGCCGTTCCGCCATGGGGCGTGAAGCTCATGGCCGTAGCCAGGCCATCGGTCGTGCGGGTGATGTTCACCACATCGCCGGAGGGATAGGTGATCTGGGTCACCTTGCCGTTGAGGTCGTACTGATAGCCCGTCGTGTAGGGCGTCCGACGTGGCGCGCGCTCCATTAGACACTCCTCTCAAGGTCCGAAAACCTATCGGGCGGTCGACCGCGGCTGCTTGATCATCGGATTGGTCGTGATGTGCTCGGAACTGCAAGGGCTATAGCGAACAGAAGGTGTACTACGATCATCGCAGAAAAATAAAGCATGGAATATGATGTGCGGGTGTCGGACTCAAAATATTTATAAACTGGTCCAAATATTGGCCACCCCACACAAATAATTAATAGTGGAATTAGCCAATATAATTTTCCAATATCTAATATCCGAAGTACAAATACAAACAAAGAGACTACTAGCATGGGGAAACCAACGCCAGGAAACAATCCAGTTAAAATTATTAAAAATAACATAACAGCAATATATGCAATCCTATGAAGTCTAATTGGAGAAGAGTGCAATATACTGAGCATTACAAATACCTATCCAAACGCCGAATTTAAATTCGTAATATGTCAATGTATCACCGGCGACACAATAGGGCTAAATATTAATCTCGCTCCTACGGATGTTATAGATTGATGATGAAGATAGCCCAAGCATCTGTAGCATCCACTATCACAGTTTAATTTACATGAATTTCCGTGTGTGGCTTGTCCGGGGCAATAGTGCATACATATATCATGACGCTGGTAACATCTATCTTCGTCGCCCTCGGGGCCGTGATATCCAGGCATATTTGGAGTAATGCTCGGGTCATGTTCAGATCTATGTTCACAATTGTTCCAGTTCGGCCCACCGTAACATCCGAACCAACGGAAGTCGCCTAAATTGGGCCACACACTTCCGCCATTCAGCGGATCGATTAGTGCTGGATAACCAATCGCCTGCTGCAACCCCTCCGGGTCAATCTCATTGACCGGATCCCCATCGACATAGCTGTAGAGATCGGCCCCCGCCTCGATCCCCAACGGGTCGGTCTCGATGTATCTCCCAAGGCTGGGGTCGTAGTCCCTGAAGCCGTTCTGGCTCAGGCCCACGGCGCTGGTCTCGCCCTGGAACCATTGGCCGGGATAGCGCAGGTTCAGGAGGTTGGTCGGGGTGACGAAGGTGGCGCCATAGCCGAAGGGATCGGTGTAGCCGTTCCAGGAGATGGCCTGGCTGGTGAGGGTGACGATCTGCGGATCGTCGATCTGGCCGGTGGTGACGAAGCGCGGCACGGGGTTTCCGCTGACATAGATCGGCATGCCGATGAGGGCGTCGTCCAGCCAGAGGTATTCTCGGGCCGTCGCGCCGCCCCCGCCGGCCGCCGTGTTGGCCTCGGCCAGCACGTGGCCGGCCTCGTCATACACATAGGCGGTCTCAGCGCCGCTGTTCCCGTTCTGCCGCCACACCCGGCGGCCCTCATAGTCATAGGCATAGAGGCCGTTCACGGTCGGGGCGGCCGGATTGACCTGCACCTTCGCCAGGCGCTTGGAAGCGTTATAGCCGTAGAGATAGGTCGAGCCCGTGGCGCTTTGATCCTCCGCCAGCGCCCCGCCCGGCAGATAGCTCAGAGCCCGCGCCCCGCCGTTCCCCACGGCCGAGACGATCTGGTTGGAGGTGGGCGAGACCGTGGCCGTCACCGGCGCGCTGGTGGCGGCGCTATATCCAACGTGGACGGGAGCGGTTTCGGCGGAACGTATCGTCATAGGGCGGCCTGAAACGTATCATGCTGGTGAGTTCTTGTTGCCCTTGCCAATCTCCCGTCTTGCATTCGCTTCAGTCAGCAAGCACTCGATCTCTGGGGTATCTGCTCGCACAAAATCTGCAGCCGTCTGACCCGACGAGACCGCATCAGCTGGATCGGCTCCGGCCTCAAGGACGAGGCGAACACAGTCTGCACTTCCAACAATAACAGCCAGCATAAGGGCCGTGAAACCTTCTTCCTCGTACGTTCTATATACCGGTGCCCCTCGGTTTATTAACTCTCGAAGCGCGCCAGAATTCTTCCATGCTAGAGCCCAGTATAGTGCATCCCTTTCATTATGGTCTAACCGATCCACTAAAGCGCCGCGCCCGATCAGGAAACTCAAACACTCAGCAGAACTTCGGCGGGCGGCAAACTGAAGTGCATCGGCCCCCTCATAATCTACCGCTTTAATGTCGGCCCCGGCCGCACTCAATTGTTTTATAATGGACAACTTGCCGCCGGAGGCCGCTCGCATTAAAGGCGTTTTACCTAATGAATCACGCCAATTTACATTTGCCCCTAGCTGAATGAGTAAATCGATCGAATCCGTCAGTTCGAGATCCACCGCCCACGAAAGGGCGCTTAGCCCCTCGTGAATTTCATCTAAGCTAGCGCCATCTTCGATGGACTCCATGATTCTGGCTCGGTCGTTCGACCAGACGGCATCGATTATATCCGAAACAGACTTCACCATGGCAGGAGCTCAGCCTCCCACGGCGGCAGGAATAATGGCCAGTTAGGCATGGGTGTGGTGGCCTGAAAATCTAACTTGGGGAGCACATGCGGCTCATCCACCCACTGGTTTATCACATCATTTACCTTTGACGGTAATTTCGGATTATCGTCGCCACAATCTTCGCATTCTTTTTTATATTTTTCGGATAATTTTTGTAAGCTAGCCTGACGTTGTCCTATTTGTTTGTAGTGACCGCCCGGAGAAGTAAATCTCCGAGCTCGATTTGACCAGAAAGAAAGTGCGTCGGTAAACGGATTATACTGATCCAGCGAGTTGCTCAGGTCCGCAGTTTTTGCAAGAATCAAGGCCCTAAGTGCCCGACATTCTTCTTTTGACATCTTCAATCCGAACGGATCCGCCACATTCACCGGATCCCCATCGACATAGCTGTAGAGATTGGCCCCCGCCTCCACCCCGAGCGGATCGGTCTCGATGTAGCGGCCGAGGCTGGGGTCATAGTCCCTCATGCCGTTTTGGCTCAGGCCCGTGGCGCTGGTCTCGCCCTGGAACCATTGGCCGGGATAGCGCAGGTTCAGGAGGTTGGTCGGGGTGGAGAAGGTGGCGCCCTGGCCGAAGGGATCGGTGTAGCCGTTCCAG
>Ga0181519_10001794_pt1 | contig 18691 bp, 15 predicted proteins | sample PEATcosm2014_Bin_26_FD_121102 | JGI IMG/M metagenome (GOLD analysis project Ga0181519, IMG submission 121102) | Peatland microbial communities from MTU Mesocosm Facility, Houghton, MI, USA - PEATcosm2014_Bin02_10_metaG | ecosystem: Environmental > Terrestrial > Soil > Wetlands > Peat | place...
GAAGCGACCGGTGAAGATCGGTATTCCACGACCGCACCGCTCGTCCCGTCGGGCTCGCAGCGTGGTGTCCGATACCGCTCCATCCATCAAGCGTTCTGCGTCCACCCACGAACACCCGGTCACCAGCCTGATCAGTATCCTCTGGAAGCAGACCCGGTCAGAGATCCTCGGTCGATGGCAACCCAGCGGGTGGGTACTATTCGGAGGCGGGAGCAAGGGCTCCACCGCTGCCCAGACGGCATCTGCCACTTCCACCTCAAGTGCGCGCATGATGTCGGTGACCTCCACTTGGTCGTTGGTTGGATCGCACCCAGAATCAAATCTGGGCCCTCACAACGACCGGTGGATGGTCACCTATCCGCGCGGCCTCTTGGGCCCACCATCCCCGGTCCCACCGGTCCAGGGATGGTGGGCGGACCCGAAGGCTCAGGGCATCACGTCGAGGTGGCGTAGCAGGTGGGATTGCCGTAGCTGACGACCCCCGCGGGGAACGTCCCATAGGTGAAGTACGTCCACGATGGCCCCGTCGACGCCTGCACCAGCAGCCAGGTGCCCCCTGGTACCGGGGTGCTTGCCGGCAGGTAGGTGAACGAACCGGTCGAGGTGTGTCCGTTGAGGGTGACCGCCGAGGTCGGGCACTGGGGCGGCGCGGTGGTGGTCGTCGTGGTCGACGTCGAAGACGCGGCCGACCAGCTGCTGCCCCACGAGAAGGGATCGATGGCCACGCTGGCCTGGCAGTCCGAGGCATTCTGCTGCTCGGCGTAGTACGTGCCCTGCCTGCCAGCTCCCGAGAGCGACACAAACGATGCCGAGTCGCTGGCCACCGGGTTCGTCGGCACGGCTTCGAGCTGGGTCACGTACCAGCAGGTCCCCGTGCCCTTCGAGTAGGTGGCCAACACCACGGCCTGGGCGTCGGCCGAGGCGGCGGCGTCGCCTACCCAGTAGCTGACCGTGCTCCCATTGGCGTTCACCAGGTTGGTGCCGGTGCCGACCGTGGAGTCCGTCCCCGACGAGTCGTTGCTCCAGGTGAACTCGGGGCCGGCGCTGGAAAATCCGGTGGCCGAGCTGACCTCGGCCGACCACGATGGGTTTCCGCCGCTGTTGCCGTAGACGGCGATGGCTTCCTTCAGCGCCGAGTCGGCGTTGGACTGGGCGGCCCGGTCACTGGCCCCGCCCTTCACCCCGAGGAACGTCGGGATGGCAATGGCCAACAGGATCGCCATGATCAACAGCACCACCATGAGTTCGATGAGAGTGAAGCCCGCATCAGCACCATCGGCTTCTTCCGAAATCGCGTGCGATCGGGCGCGAGCGAGGCGCGCCGAGTAGTGCTGCATGGTACCTCCAAGGGCTTTTCACGGATATGGCAATGGAATATCACCGAGAATTCCCGGTGTTGTCGTATCGGCATAATGACAGCGCCACTTGACGAAGTACTCGGGTCGGCGCCGCCGGTGACGGGCGCGACGCTCGTCGGGACCAACCTCGGCTGGGCGTCGAACGTCGGCACGAACCTGGCCGGAGCCGATCTCCGCGGGCGCAACTGACCGACGGCAACAACAACGACGTGAACCTCAGGAACGACCTCCGGGGCGCGAACCTCACGAACGCCGACTGCACGGGCGGCGACCTGACAGGTGCCGATCTGAAGGGGGCGATCTTCTGTAACACCCTGATGCCGGATCCGACGGTCGGGGACCCGAGCGCCACGCCGTGTCCCGCCGGGACCGCGTAGGCGCGGCCCACCGACTCCCGCCCTCACCCCAGGGAGGGTTCCGGCCCGGTCGTAGCGCCGGACCGGGGTCAGCTGCCGATGGGGTTCAAATGGGAGCGGTCCGCGCCGTGGACGCTCGAGGGGGCGGTTGACCTCGATCAGCGTCGCTGACACAGCCAAGAGGACGACGACGGCAAACAGCATCCAGGCAATTCCTGGTCGCTGCGGACAAGAAGAGCTGCGCCGGTCTCTCCGGCGCCGGCATCGACGGGAACGCCAGGCGTGCCATCGACCCCCACGGTGGACCGGCCGGTGGACGTCGCTCTCACCTGCGTCACGGTCCCAGGAGGGCGCTGAGCAGGTCCTGGAACTCTGAGTTCGCGAATTGGACCATTCGTTCCTCTAGGCCACCCGTATCGTCGACGGAGTTCGAATAGCGCCCCGTTTGGCCTGCGCATCGTTCGCCCTGGTCAGCGCTGTCCGGTTCGACGTCATACGTCCCCGCGGCGAACCGACGAGCCGCCTGTCGACAGCAACAGGTGTGTTCGGTCAGGCCACCTCGGCGTTGCCGGTGGCCTCGGTCGCCCGATGGCGGGAATGCCTCTACATTCACTTCATGGCTGTCGGCGGCAGGGACGGGACTCCGGTGACCGGGGTCGGTGGGGACTCCCGATCGCCGCTGGTCACCGCCGACCCGTCCGACCCGCGGTTCCCGGTCCTTCCGCAGCACGTGCTCGAGGAGCTCGCCGAGTTCGGTGCGTCTCGGGAGCTCTCACGGGGAGAAGCCCTCTACCGGGCCGGCGCGGCGATGTGGGACTTCTTCGTGGTCATCGAGGGGGAGGTCGAAGTCGCCCGGGACGATGAGACCCAGCAGGTGGTGGTCGTCTACGGGCCGGGACAGTTCGTCGGGGAGTTGGGTCTGCTGACCGGGCAGCGGACCTACCTGACGGCCCGGGCCACCCGCACCGGATCGGTGCTGGTGGTTCCCCACGACGAATTCCGCCGGCTGATGGCGACCAAGCCGACCATCTCGGACACCGTCTTCCGGGCTCTGATCGGTCGGAGGGAGATGCTGCGGGCGACGTCCGGGGCCGCCGCGGTGCAGATCCTGGGGTCACGCTTCTCGCCGGAGGCCCTGGCCCTGCGTACCTTCGCCGTCCGCAACCGGTTGGCCTACGCCTGGATCGACCTCGACGAGGAGGACGACGTCGGGGTGCTGTTGGCGAGCAAGGGACTCCTGCCCGGTGACACGCCGGTGGTCATCACGCCGACCGGCGTGCTCCGCCGTCCGACACCGGGGCAGTTCGCCGAGCAGGTGGGACTCACGTACCATCCGATTCCCGGCCGCACCTTCGATCTGGTGGTCATCGGCGCAGGGCCGGCCGGTCTCGCCGCCTCGGTGTACGGGGCCTCCGAGGGTCTGGACACCGTCGCCCTCGACGCCGTGGGTCCGGGGGGCCAGGCCGGCTCGAGCTCACGCATCGAGAACTATGCGGGGTTCCCGAACGGGATCTCGGGCGCCGATCTCACGGCCCGGACCGCGGTGCAGGCCCAGCGGCTGGGGGCCTGGCTGGTGAGTCCCTGTGAAGTTGCCGGCCTGCGCGTCGAGAACGGGTTCCACGTGGTGTCGCTCGCCGACCAGAGTGAGATCCCCGCCCGGGCGGTGATCATCGCCACCGGCGCCCAGTACCAGCGCCTGGCACTCGCCGACCTCGAGCGGTTCGAGGGCAACGGCGTCTACTACGCAGCCACCGACCTCGAGACCCGGTCCTGCCGCGGCTCGGAGGTGATCGTCGTCGGTGGAGGGAACTCGGCCGGGCAGGCCGCCGTCTACCTGAGTCAGGAAGGCTGCGGGGTGTCGCTCGTGATCCGCCGGTCGGATCTGGCGAGCAGCATGTCGACGTACCTGATCGACCGCATCGCCGCCGATCCACGGATCGAGGTCGTCGCCGACACCGAGGTACGGGACCTCGACGGCGATTCCCACCTGGAGCGCGTGGTGCTCGAACACACGCCGACAGGGGATCGCCGGACGAAGGCGTGCACCGCCCTCTTCTGCTTCATCGGTGCCGTGCCCGCGACGTCGTGGCTCGACGGCTCGGTCACGACGGATGACAACGGCTTCATCCTCACGGATCGGTTGCTCACGGCCGAGGTACTCGACGATCCGCTCTTCTCCGAGCGGGATCCGCTGCCGTTCGAGACCTCGGCACCTGGGGTCTTTGCCGTCGGAGACGCACGGCTGGGATCGATGAAGCGGGTGGCGGCCGCCGTTGGGGAGGGGTCGAGCGCCGTCCGAGCTGTTCACGAGTATCTCACGCACTACAACTGACCAACCGGCGGAACGGGGTCGGTAGCACCGACGCTCCGGCACCGGGACGATCACCACAGGAGGTTCCGATCATGACGAGCTCCATCGATCCGGCGGTCCCGCCGAGCGGCACGGGGTGCGTCGAGTGTCTCGACGCCCGGGGGTGGTGGCTCCATCTCCGACGGTGCACGCAGTGCGGACACATCGGGTGCTGTGACGATTCCTTGGGTCGACACGCCAGCGCGCACGCGCACTCGGCCGGTCATCCGGTCATCCGCAGCTTCGAACCCGGCGAGGACTGGTTCTGGGACTACCGGACCAACCAATTCACCGACGGGCCTCCCCTGGCCTCGCCCCAGCATCACCCGGTCGACCAACCCGTTCCCGGTCCGGCCGGAGCGGTTCCCGCCGACTGGGAGGACGTGTTGACCGGCCGCTGAAGACGATCCGGTGGGGAGGACCCGCGGGAGGACCGACTGTTGCGCGCATTGCACGCGTCGCCGGGAGGTCTCCACGGTGCGGCCACGGACCCGGCCCGTACACTGGTCTTCGGTGCACCGGCATCCGGTGGCTCAGGAGGTGCAGTGATGGGGACCAGGCTCCTACTGGCGGTCGACCGCTTCGAATCGGGGCAGGCGGCGGTGGACTTCACCATCGGGCTCGCCGCCACCTCCCACGCCGAGGTGCGGGTCCTCCATGTCCGCGAGCAGCCGAACTCGCTCCGGGTGCCGCCGCTGGAATCGGCGGCGGAGGCCCGGGTGCTGGTCGAGAAGACGCTCCGGCGGTTGGAATCCGCCGGGATCGGGGCGCAGGGGAGCGCCTGCTCGGAGCGCGAGGCGCACGTGGCCCGACGCATCGTGGAGGAGGCGTCGAGGTGGGGGTGCACCGCCATCGTCCTCGGATCGCTCCGCCTCCGGAGGTTGTCGGCGATGCGGGGACGCGGCACGCGGGAGCGCGTCCTCCGGATGTCGCCGTTGCCGGTGATCGTCACCCCGCCGGCGTTGGGTGGCGTCCCGCGCACCATGGCCACGCTCTCCCGGTAGGTCGACCCCCGTTCGACACGCCCCGGTCACCCGACCGGCGGGACGCCCCCGTAGTCGCCGATCACGGTCCCGTTGACCGGGTTCGGTCCCTCCGTGCACCGGCTGCCCACGGTCGAGGCGAACCCGGTGAACGCCTCGAGCGCGGGGAGCGGATTGTCCTCCCCCTCGAAGAGGGCGACGTGCACGAAGCTGACGCCGTCGTCGAGTCGGACGGCGACGTAACGCATGCCGCCGGGCCGCTCCTCGGCGAGCTGGGTGAACACCGCCCGGATCAGGCGCTCGTTCTCGTCGGCCGCATCGGGCCGGGTGGTGTACCGCACCACGGTGGCCGAGGTCATCGCCCGCCCCCTTCCGGGTCGATCGCCCGGACCCGGTTGTTGCGGGCGTCGTGGGTCAGCTCGGCCAGGCCGAGCTCCTCCAGCAGCGGGGGCACGTACATCCCGAAGCGCCCCCGGTAGCCGTTCCTCAGTCCGTACCAGCCGCCCACCGGATTGTCGTCCGAACGTCCCCACGCCTCGACGGTGCCGTCGGCGGCCGGCTTCTTCTCATCGGCGGCGCCGAGGGGAACCCAGTCGCCCTGCTCGATGAGCCAGGTGTGCAGGTCGTCGACCGCCCGCAGGTGGTACCGGAGGGTGGTGGTACCGACCTGGCACACCAGCGCGGGAGGATCAGCCTCACGGTCCTCGTAGATCGAGTACTCCGACGTCCCCGGTGGTGTCCGCAGGATCCACGGGTCGTCCTTGGTGCCTGTCGCCATGCGGTCATCTCCTCGCTCGACCGCCGCCGCGAAGTGCGGCAGCAGTGTCTCCCATCCGATCCGGTTCCGGTCCCGCCAGGTGTCGCCCTGCCCACCGAGCCGCTCCCAGCCCCGGTGCTCGACCTCGATCCGCGTCTCCCGGGGGCCGACGGCCACGAACCGGATGTCCACGTCGGTGGCCCGGCTGCGGTCGGCGCCGAGGTGCCAGAGGTAGCCGAGGCGGACCGGAGGCTCCCAGGTGGTCACCTCCCCCCAGTCGTGCTCGGCGCCGTCGTCGGTCCGTTCGAAGATCCGACCGCCGACCCCGCCCTCCAGCACCACCTGCGCCCCGCGCTGGCCGCTCACCGTGTGGTCCGGCGGCCACCAGGTGCCGATGCGCGTGGTCCACAGATCGAAGGCGTGCGAGGCGGCGCAGCCCACCTCGAAGGTGATCCGCAGGGGGGACGTCAACGGCGTGGACCCGGGTCGGTGTTCTCGGCCAGGAGCCGGAACCGCTGGGCGGCCTGCCCCCAGACGCCCTCGAGGTAGGCCTGCACCGCTCGCAGGCCCTCCTCCTCCAGGTGGTAGATCCGTCGGGTGCCCTGGGCGTGTTCGGCCACCATCCCGGCGTCCTTCAGGAGCCGGAGGTGCCGCGAGACGGCCGGGCGGCTGATCGGCAGGGATTCGGCGAGCTCGTGCACGGCCTTGTCGCCGTCGCTCAGCTGCCGGAGGATCTCGCGCCGGTTGGCGTCCCCCAGCGCCCCGAAGGGATCCCCCCACGCTTCGACGGACGCCACCGGTCAGGGCCCGGTCCCGGCCGGGTGCCCCGGGCGCTGGAGACGCAATACGGTAACCACACCGTTACCGTAACGCTTCTGTTACAGATCCTGCAACCGTGGGCGGCCGTCGATCGGGCCGATCGCCGGGCCCCGGGCGCCGATGACAACCCCACGGTGCCGGATCAACCGACCCAGGCCCCCGCCGATCCGACCCGGGCGACCGTCCCGTGCACCCGCACCGTCACCGCCGCCGCCGGCGCCACCTGCACCGAGTCGTGCCGACAGACGAGGTGCACCGGGGTGCCGTGCCAGACCAGCGACACCCGGAGCTCCTCCCACGCCGCGGGGAGCCGGGGGTCGACGATCAGCACGGCATCGTCCGGACGGCCGACCGCCACGCCGGCGAACCCGTGGACCACGGCCTGCCAGACCCCGCCGAGGTTGGCCAGGTGGAGGCCCTCGGCGGTGGCGTCGGTCGGGCCCTCCAGATCGACGACGGCGGCCACCTGCAGCAGGGCGAGGGCCTCGTCGGTCCGTCCGGCACGGGCCAGGAGGGTGGCGTGCACCGACGGCGAGAGCGACGAGCCTTGTGCGCACCGCGGGAGGTAGTACCGCAGGTTCTCCGCCAACGAGCCCGGCACGGTCTCCTCGGGGATGAGCAGGTGCGCCATGAGCACGTCGGCCTGCTTGGACACCTGGGTGGCCGGGAGTTCCTCCGGACCCGGCAGGCGGGCGGGGTCCGGGATCGGCCGGCCCGGTTCGGAGACCACCATCGGGAGGAGCCGGTCGTAGCCGGCGAACTGCTCGTAGCGACCCGTGGCGGGCTCGTACCCGTCGACCAGCGCGTCGGCCGTCCGCCGCCATTCGGGCACCTCGTCGAGGTCGGCTCCGGCGGCTCCCACCCGCTCGACGACCTCGGCGGCCCGGCGGAGGTTCCAGCGCGCCATCAGGTTGGTGAAGGCGTTGTCGTCCACGTCCTCGTGGTACTCGTCGGGTCCGATCACCCGGTCGATGTGGGCCCGGCCCCGGTCGTCCCACCGCACCCGGCTGGCCCAGTACCGGGCGGTGTCCACCACCAGCGGGTAGCCCGGTCCGGTGAGGAACGACCAGTCCCCCGCCCACGAGGCGAGGCGCCACGCCGACCAGGCCACGTCGGCGGTCACGTGCTCCTCGAGGTCCCCGGTGAGGATCGCCACCCGTTCGCCCCGCCGGTCGATGCCCCAGCGCGGCGTCACGTCGGTGCCGTCGTGGGCGGACTCCCACGGGAAGCGGGCTCCCGCCCGCCCGTCGGCGGCGGCACGGTCCCGTGCGGCACCGAGGCGCCGGATGCGGTACTCGAGCACCGCCCGTGCCGCCCGAGCATCGACCGCCGCCAGCACCGGCAGCACGAAGACGTCGGCGTCCCAGAAGACGTGGCCGGCGTAGGCGGAGCCGGTCAGGCCGCGCGCCCCGACCGCCGCCTCCCCCCGGCGGGCGGCCGACGAGAGCAGATGGAAGAGGCTGAAGCGCACCGCGCGGGTGAGCTCGGGGTCGCCCACCACCTCGATGTCGGCGTGGTCCCACCGGCGAGCCCACGAGCGGCGCTGCTCGCCCAGCAGTGCCCCGGGTCCGAGGTCGCGGGCACGTCCCAGCCGCTCCAGGGCGGTGGTGTGCCGGGGTGTGTTCCGGGTGGACACGACGTGGACGGCGATCCGCTCGACGGCCACCCGCCCGCCGGGGGAGCCCGTGTCCGCCACCCGGGTGTCGGTGACCAGGCGGGCACCGCCTCCCAGCGGGGAAATCCGGGGACGCGCCACCGTCGACGTCTCCTCGGCGCCCGGATCGCCGGTCAGGACCCCGGGGTCCGCCTCGGCCACCAGCACCCCGGTACCAGGTCGTTCCGCGCAGGCGAACCGGGCGCTCCGCAGCATGCCGCTCCGGGGGCCGGTCACCCGGGTGAGCACCCCGTCGCGCAGGTCGAGCACCCTCCGTCCCGGGGGGAGGTCTCCGGCGACCGGCAGCGTGCACCACGAGGGGAGGGGAAGCATGTCCTCGCCGACCACCTCGGCCGGCCCGTACAGGCCGGCCGCCATCACCACCGGTGCGTCGGGATCTTGACGCTCCTCGAGGACCCCGCGGGTGCCGACGGTGCCGTCGGCCAGGCAGTAGCGGCTCTCGACCGCCCGGGCCGCCGCCCCGTCGCCCGGGTCCTCCGCCACGACCAGGCACCACGTCCGATCGAACGGGAGTCCCTCACCGATGCCGGCCGGGAGTGCCAGCAGGTCGACCAGATCGGTGACCACCAGGTCGGCGCCGTGGCGGCGGAGGGCATCGGCCTGGCCCGCCCGGTCCACGCCCACCACGAAGGCGAAGCCACCGGACCGGCCGGCCTCCACCCCGGACAGTGCGTCTTCGAAGACCGCGGCCTCGGTGGGGGTCACGCCCAGTGCCCGGGCCGCGGCCAGATAGGTGTCGGGGGCCGGCTTCCCGGCCAGGCGGTCGGTCCGCGCCGTCACCCCGTCGATCCGGGCGTCGAACAGGCCGGGGATGCCGGCGGCCGCCAGGACCTCCCCGCAGTTGGCGCTGGAGGACACCACTGCGGTGCGGATCCCGGCGGCGCGCACCGCTTCGACATAGCGGACCGACCCGGCGTACGGCTCGACGCCCCCCGCCCGGATCCGGCGGAGGAAGATCTCGTTCTTCGTGCGGCCGAGACCCTGCACGGTCGACGTCCCCGACGGATCGTCGGGACCCCCGTCCGGGAGCCCGATGCCGCGGGAGGCGAGGAACGACCGGATCCCGTCGGCTCTCGGCTTGCCGTCCACGAAGGTCTGGTAGTCGGCGACCTCGTCGAAGGCGACGAAGGTCCGGTCCCGTCGATCGGACCACCCCCGGAGGAAGGAGTCGAACAGCTCCTTCCATGCCGCGGCGTGCACGTCGGCCGTCGGGGTCAGGACCCCGTCGAGGTCGAACAGGCAGGCCCGCACGGCGGGCGGGAGCCCGGGCGCGGGGCCGGTGGTCATCGCCGCACCTCGTCGCTCCGACCGGAGCCGTCAGGCCGCAGGGGGGAACTCGAAGCGACGTCCGGTCACCACGTCGGGGCGGATGGTGAGGATCAACTGCCCCGGTTCCGGGACGAGCGGGTGGGGCGCCCCGGCCAGGTCCCTCCCGGTGGGGTCCCCGATCAGGGTGGCCAGCCCCCGGACCAGGACGCTCCAGGCGACACCGGCCGCGGTGTCCACGTGGTCGACCTCGAACGCCACCAGGCGGTCCCCGGCCGAGTCGGCGAGGAAGCCGGGGCCGACCCGGACGACGACGTGATGGTCGTGGAGCTCGAAATTGACGGGGACGACCAGCGGCGCCTGGTCCGTCGGGATGCCGATCCGCCCGAATCCCGTGTCCCGGGCGGCGACGGCCAGCAGCTGCCGGCACTCGGGCGTGTCGAGCACCGTCGAACCTCTCCGGTCGATCCACATGGGTCCACGGTGCCAGCCGCCCGCCCGCTCCGCCAGGGTCTTTCGGTCCCTTTGCACCGGCCGGTCGGGGCCCGGGTGGCCGGTGACGGCGTCTCCGTTCAGGAGGCGGGTCCGCTCTCACCGGGGAGGGGTGGGCGCTCCTCGAGCACCAACCGCCCGTCGGCGCCGAAGGCGACGGCCACCTCGCCGTCCAGCAGCCGGCGGAGCGGGGCTCCGGCGAGCTCCCGTCGCCAGCCCTCGTCGAGCCGGCCGGGGACACCCACGATCAACAGGGCGATGTCGGTCCGGGTGGCCAGGAGGGCCTGGTCGAAGGAGAGTTCGTCCGCCAGCTGGCGGACCACCCCGGCGCAGACCGAGACCGCCACCGGGGACGCTCTCGACTCGAGGGCCTCGGGCGGGAGCCGGAGGGCATCGTCGGGAAGGTCCCTCCCCCGCTCGACGGCCTCGAGGATCTCACGGGCCGCACCGTCGGCCAGGCTCCGTCCGTCGACGCCCCGGAGCTTCTGGAGCTCCTGGCGGTTCCGGGGCGGCCGTTGGGCGATGGTGAGGATGGCCAGGTCCGACAGCACCCGCCGGCGGGGCCGGTCGACCTCGGCCGCCCGGCGCTCGCGCCACGCGGCCAGCTCCTGGGCGACCCCGCGCGCCCGCCCGTGGAGCCGGCGGACGTCGCCCACCTTCCACCAGGCCTCCTCCGGCACCACGCTCCGCCGCGGTCCGTCCAGGGACCGGGCGCACTCCTCCAGCGCCCACTCCAGTCGGCCCGCCTGTTCGAGGCGCCCGACCATGACCGCCCGGAGTTCGAGGAGGTGGTCGACGTCGCCGGCCGCGTAGACGAGCTGCGACTCCGGGAGCGGTCGGTGGAGCCAGTCGGAGAGCTGGTCCCCTTTCGCCAGGCTGATCCCCAGCACCGAGTCGACCAGGCGGGCCAGCGACGGCGACGACATCCCGAGGAAGCCGGCGGCGATCTGGGTGTCGAAGACCCGGCCGGGGGCGGCGCCGCAGTACCGGCGGAGGAGCTCCAGATCCTGATCGGCGGCGTGGGCGACGGCGGTACCGGGTCCCTCGAAGATCCGCCGGAGCGGGGCGGGGTCGACGGCCAGGGGATCGATCAGCGCCACCCGGTCACGCCAGGCCAGCTGGATCAGGGCCAGGACGGGCCAGTAGGTGCCCTCGGTGTGGAACTCGGTGTCGACCGCGTAGCACTCCTCCCCCGAGAGCTCGTCACAGAGCTCCTCCAGCGGACCGGTCTCGGTGATCAGGGCAGGTCTGTCGGTCGGGGTGGCCACCAGGGGGAACGTACCCCAGTCCGTCTGGTCCACCCGGCCACCCGGCGTCGGGGACCCGGCGCGCCTACGGGGATGGGCGGGCGTTGAGCGGTCCCGGTCAGGCGGTGGCGGTCTTCCGGTGGGGCAGTACCCAGTTCGGACGCGGGAAGTGGCAGGTGTAGCCGTGCGGGTAGCGGACCAGGTAGTCCTGGTGCTCCGGTTCCGCCTCCCAGAAGGGGCCGGCCGGCTCCACCTCGGTCACGACCTTGCCGGGCCACAGGCCGGAGGCGTCGACGTCGGCGATGGTGTCCTCGGCCACCCGCCGCTGCTCCTCGTCGAAGTAGTAGATGGCGGACCGGTAGCTGGCGCCACGGTCGTTGCCCTGGCGGTTCCTCGTGGTCGGGTCGTGCACCTGGAAGAAGAATTCGAGGATCTCGCGGTAGGAGATCTGCTCCGGGTCGAAGACGACCTCGAGCGCCTCGGCGTGGGTGCCGTGGTTGCCGTAGGTGGCGTTCGGGACGTCGCCCCCCGAGTAGCCGACCCGCGTGGCCAGCACGCCCGGACGCTTCCGGATCAGGTCCTGCATGCCCCAGAAGCACCCACCGGCCAGGATCGCCGTCTCCGTCGTGCCGCTCACCGTCCGACCTCCTCCGCCGTCGTTCCGTCGAAGAGGCCGCGGTACTCGCCGTACCCCTCCGCTTCGAGGTCCTCGTAGGGGACGAAGCGCAGCGCCGCGGAGTTGATGCAGTAGCGGAGGCCTCCGGCCTCGGGCGGCCCGTCCTCGAAGACGTGACCCAGGTGGCTGTCCCCGTGGGCAGACCGGACCTCCACCCTCCGCATGCCGAACGAGCGGTCCTCGTGCTCCACCACGTTGCCCCGGTCGAGCGGGACCGTGAAGCTCGGCCACCCGCAGCCGCTGTCGAACTTCTGTGTCGAGGCGAAGAGGGGCTCGCCGGAGACGATGTCCACGTAGATGCCGGCGTCCTTCTTGTCCCAGAACTCGTTCCGGAAGGCCGGCTCGGTGGCCGCCTCCTGGGTGACGGCGAACTGCTCGGGACTGAGCGTGGCGATCACCTCGGGGTCTTTGCGGTACTGCTCCGCCATGTCTGCTCCTCCACGGCTCCGGGGGTGGCTCCCACCCTGCAGGGTCCAACGCCCGGGTGCGCCGGAACATTTCCCGGACCCCGGTGGACCGCCGCCGCCCGGCTCCACCCCGCCCGACCCGGAAGATCCCGGCCACGTCGGACGCTGGAGTGTTCGTGCGCGCGCCCACCGTCCCCGCCAGCCACACCCACCTCCTCGACGCCGCCACCGCGGTGCTGGCCACCAACGGCCCGGACGGGCGACCGCAGCTCACCGCCGTCTGGTTCCTCCGCGACGGGGACCGGGTGCGGCTCTCCCTGAGCACCGACCGGCAGAAGGTGAAGAACCTCCGGGCAGACCCGGCGGTCAACCTCTTCATCCTCGATCCCGAGGTCCCGACCCGGTACCTCGAGATCCGTGGTGACGCCACCTTCGAGGACGACCCCGGGTACGTCTTCGCCGACCAGGTCGGCGCCAAGTACGGGACGGACCGCCGGAACTTCGACACCGAAGGGACCCGGCGGGTGGTGGTCTCCATCGAGCCGACCCGGATCAACGCGGTGGACATGCTCGCCGGTCACTGACCGTCCGGCCCCCGGACGGCGATCGCCCGACGGCGGTCCGGCGATGTCCGCGCGAAGATGCGGGCATGGTTCCCGCCGGCGGCGCACGGGCGACGGCCGCCGACCGGGCCCACCGCCGGTGACCGACACGCCGGCCGACGATCCGTCGGCGTTCGCCGACGCGGTGGCGGCCGTGGCCGCCGGGGCCGATCCGGTCCGGCGGGCCCGGGACCTCTACGGCCGGCTCACCGACGACGAGCGCCTCGGCCTGCTCGACGGTGACACCCCGTTCTGGAAGGGCATCGTCCCCATGGGCTCCGGTGGGTACAACACCACCCCCTACGTGCACGGGGAGGTGGCACGGCTGGGCATCCCGGGGACCCGGTTCGTCGACGGCCCCCGGGGGTGCGTCGCCGGGCACGGCACCGCCTTCCCGGTGTCCATGGCCCGGGGCGCCACCTGGGACATCGCCCTCGAGGAGCAGGTGGGCGGGGTCATCGGGCGGGAGATCCGCGCCCAGGGGGGCAACTTCTTCGGCGGCGTGTGCGTCAACCTCCTGCGGCACCCGGCGTGGGGGCGGGCGCAGGAGACCTACGGGGACGACCCCCACCACCTCGGGGAGATGGGGGCCGCGCTGGTCCGGGGCAGCCAACGGTGGGTCATGGCCTGCGTGAAGCACTACGCCTGCAACTCGATGGAGAACGCCCGCTTCCGGGTCGACGTCGCCGTCGACGAGGCCACCCTCCACGACGTCTACCTGCCCCACTTCCGTCGTGTCGTCGACGAGGGGGTGGCCGCGGTGATGGCCTCCTACAACGCCGTGAACGGGGAGTGGTGCGGGCAGCACGCCGGACTGCTCACCGAGGTGCTGCGGGACCGGTGGGGCTTCGCCGGGGTGACCGTCACCGACTTCGTGTGGGGGATGCGCGACGGTGCCACCGCCCTCGAGGCCGGCATGGACATCGAGGAGCCCTTCGCCCAGCAGCGTGCGACCCACCTCCCCGACGACCTGGCGGAGGGCCGGGCCTCGTGGGCGTCCGTCGAGCGGTCCGGGGTCCGCATCCTGGCCACCCAACTCCGCTCCTCCGCCACCCGTGCGCCGGCCGATCCGCCGCCGGCGGTGATGGCCGATCCCGAGGCCCGGGCGCTCGCCCGCCGGGTGGCGGGCCGGGCGATGGTGCTCCTGAAGAACGAGGGCGTCGGCCCGGCCCCGGTGCTACCCCTCGATCCGTCGGCCGTGGCCTCGATCGCCCTCGTCGGCCGCCTGGCCGACCAGCCGAACCAGGGCGACCAGGGATCGTCCAACGTCCGGGCGCCCTCGGTGGTGACGCCCCGCCAGGGGGTGGCCGCGGCGTTCCCCGACGCCCGGCTCGTGGTCGTCACCACCGACGATCCCGGGGCGGCGGCGGAGGCGGCAGCCGGGTGCGACGTGGCCGTCGTGGTGGTCGGCTACGACGCCCACGACGAGGGGGAGTTCATCGGCCAGGAGGCCCTCTCCAGTCCCGAGCTGATGCGGCTCTTCCCGCCGCTCCGCGACGGCGACCTCGAGGGTGTCGACCTCGCCGGACTGAACGCCGGCGGCACCGCGGCGGGCGGCGACCGGGCCTCCCTCCGGCTCCGACCGGTGGACGAGGAGCTCATCGCCGCGGTGGCGGCCGCCAATCCGCGCACGGTGGTGGCCGTCGTGGCGGCCGGCGCGGTGATCACCGAGGCGTGGAGGGGACAGGTGCCCGCCCTCCTGATCGCGTGGTACGCCGGCATGGAGGGCGGGCACGCCCTGGCCGACGTGCTGGTCGGCCGCGTGAACCCGTCGGGCCGGCTGCCGTTCGCCGTCCCGACCTCGGAGGCGCACCTGCCGGCCTTCGACCGGGACGCCGCCGCCGTCACCTACGACCGCTACCACGGGCAGCGCCTGCTCGACCGCCTGGGGGTGGACGCGGCGTTCCCCCACGGCTTCGGTCTGTCGTACACGACGTTCTCGATCGTCGACGCCGGGGTGGTCGACCGGACCGACGAGGGACTGACGGTGCGGGCCCGGGTGGCCAACACCGGGTCGCGGGCCGGCCACCACGTCGTCCAGGTCTACGGGCGCTCCCGTACCGGGCCCTACGCCGGCGAGCTGCTGCTCGCCGGCTTCGCGGTGGTGGCGGTGGCCCCCGGCGGCACCGGGTCGGTGGACGTGCCCGTGTCCCTGGTGGCGCTGGCGGCGTGGGACCCGGCCGCCCGGCGACGGGTCGTCCCGGCCCTCGGGGATGTCGGGCTGGAGGTCGGCTCCTTCGCCCACGACCCGGCGTCGGTCCGGCTCGACCCCGCGGCGCCCTGAGGCGGACGGCGGCGCGACCGGGGCCCGCCGGACCCCGGCGTTACGCTTCGGGGGTGCCGACCACGCGCCGGGGCCGGGGGGTCCTCGTCACCGTCGCCGCCGCGCTGTCGGTCGCCGTCGGCACCCTCGGCGTCGCCCTCCCGGACCCCGCCGGCGCGGCCGTCGCCCCGGGGGACCCCGCCGGCTCCGTGCTCGGGCTCCCGCTCGGTCCGTCCTCCGGTGGACCTGCCGCCCTGGTGGACCCCGAGGACGGCACCGGGGTCGGAACCGTCTCCCCGGGGAACGTCAGCGAGTACCCGGGCGCCCAGGTGCCACTGGGGATGGTCCAGTTCAGCCCGGACACCTCCCCCGACCGCGGGGTGGCCACCGGCTCCGGCTACGACGCCGCCGACGACCGGATCAGCGGGTTCAGCCTCACCCACCTGTCGGGGCCGGGGTGCGCCATCTACGGCGACGTCCCCATCCTGCCGGTGACCGGGGCGGTGCCGTCCGGGCCGGACGGTGCCGTCCAGCCCTTCTCCCACGCCGACGAGCACGCCGCGGCCGGCACCTACTCGGTGGGGCTCGGGCCCACGGCCGGCGGGCCGTCCATCGGGGTCCGCCTGACCGCCACCACCCGCACCGCCCTCGGCGCCTTCTCCTTCCCCGCCTCCACCGCCGCCACCCCGGGCGGCGGTGACACGCTGCTCTTCAAGGTGAGCGACTCGGCCGACGGCTCGACGGCGTCGACGGTCCGGCTGGTCGGTGACCGCGCCCTCGAGGGATCGGTCACCAGCGGCGACTTCTGCGGGGTGCCCGGCAGCTACACGCTCCACTTCGACGCCGAGTTCTCCCAGCCGTTCTCCGCCGGCGGGACCTGGGCGGGCGATGCGGTGGGCGCAGCGCCGACGTGCACGGGCACCGCGTCGACCACCTGCGGGGCGTGGGTGCGGTTCGGTCCGGCCGGGACCGCCGGGCCGCGCACCGTGGTGGCCAAGGTGGGCATCTCCTTCACCTCGGCGGCGGGCGCGGCCGCCAACCTCGCCGCCGAGGACCCGGGCTGGAACTACGGGCAGGTCGCCGGGGCGGCCACCGCCGAATGGAACGGCCTGCTCGACCGGGTGGCGGTCCAGGGCGGCTCGGCCGGCGACCGCCAGACCTTCGAGACCGCCCTCTACCACTCGCTCCTCTTCCCCTCGGTGTTCAGTGACGACGACGGCCGCTACACCGGGTTCGACCACCGGGTCCACACGCTCCCGGCCGGTGACGTCCAGTACGCCAACCTCTCCGAGTGCGACATCTACCGGACCGAGGTGCCCCTGCTCGCCACCCTGCTCCCGGGGCCCACGTCCCAGATGGTGCAGTCGCTCCTGCGCGACGCCGACCAGACGCCGGGCGGGTTCCTCCCGCGGTGGGCCATCGCCGACAACGACGCCAGCCAGTGGGACGGGGACTCCGCCGATCCGATCATCGCCGACGCCTGGGCCTACGGGGCCCGCGGCTTCGACCTCCACCGGGCCCTCGCCGACATGGTCCACGGTGCCACCGTGCAGGAGTCGGGACTGGTGGTCGAGCGGCAGAACCTGGCCGAGTACGAGGCGCAGGGATGGGTCCCGGGCCCCACCTACGACGCCACCTCGTTCCCCTACACCGACGGTGGCTCGGAGACGCTCGAGTACTCCCTCGACGACTTCGACATCTCGCGGGTGGCGCTGGCCGCCGGGGACGCCCCGGTGGCCGCCACCTTCGCCCGCCGCGGCCAGAACTGGGAGCACCTCTTCGACCCGGCCACCGGCTACCTGGCCGCCCGCCGGTCCGACGGGAGCTTCCCGCCGGGACCGGCCTTCCAGCCCGCCGACCCGGCGCTCCAGGCCCAGGGGGTGGCCCAGGTGGGGTTCGAGGAGGGCAACGCCGTCCAGTACACCTGGGCGGTCCCGCAGGACCTCGCCGGGCTGTTCGGGCTGATGGGCGGGGACGCCACCGCCGTGGGCCGCCTCGACACCTTCTTCACCCAGCTCGACGCCTCGCGGTTCGCGCCCTACGAGTGGGCCGGCAACGAGCCGGGGGAGTCGGTCCCCTTCGAGTACGACTACGCCGGGGCGCCGTGGAGGACCCAGACGGTGGTGCGCTCGATCATGACCCAGCTCTACCGCCCGGCCCCGGTGGGCGAGCCGGGCGAGGACGACCTGGGCGCCCTCTCCTCGTGGTACGTGTGGGCGGCCCTCGGGCTGTATCCGGAGACGCCGGGCGTCGCCGACCTGGTGGTGGCGAGCCCGCTCTTCCCGAAGGTGGTGGTGACCGAGGGCGACGGGCGCACGCTCACCGTGGTCGGTGACCACGCCCCCGACCCCTACGTCGAGGGCGCCCGCCTGACGATCGGTGGGGGCGCCGCCGCCACCTGGGACCGGCCGTGGCTGCCGGCCGCCGCGCTCGCCGAAGGGGCCACCTGGACGGTGGACCTCGGTGACGCCCCCGATCCCACGTGGGGGGCGGCGTCCTCCGCGGCACCGCCGTCGTTCCCGTCCCCTCCGGCGACCGCGGCCGCCGGCTGACCCGGTCCGTCGGGCCCGTCGGCGACCGGCCCGACCGCGCGGCCCGGCGGGTCAGAAGGTGGGCACCGCTCCCACGATGTCGCCTACGCTGATCCCCAGGGTCGGGAGCGAGCCCTCGAAGGCGGCGTCGCCGAAGGCGAAGATGCCCCCGTCGGCCCCCACCAGGATGTAGCCGGCGTCGTCACTGGTCGGGACGATGGACACGATGTCGGTGGGGGGTCCGGTGATGTTGTTCAGCGACTGGCCCCCCTCGTAGGGGGCGTCGCCGGCGTTGAACACGTGGCCGTAGGCGTCGACCACCCAGTAGCCGAAGCCGATCCGGGTGGCGGCGATGCTCACCGGTGGGATGCACCCGCTGGGATCGGTGCAGGTGAGCCGTCCGAGGTTCGGCGCCGACCCGAAGTTGGTGACCGCCCCCGAGGTCTCGAGGACCCAGTAGCCCTTGTTGTCGGGGGTGCGGGCAATGCCGACCACGTCGTCGACACTGTCGCCCATGCCGGGGAGCGAGCCCTCGAAGGTGGCGTCGCCGAAGGCGAACACGCCGCCGTCCTTGCCCACCAGGAAGTAGCCGCGGTCGTCGCTCGACGGCACCAGCCCGACGATGTTGTCCACGTGGACCCCGATGCCCGGGAGCGATCCCTCGAAGGTGGTGTCGCCGAAGCTGAACACCCCGCCGTCCGAGCCCACCAGGAAGTACCCCCGGCCGTCGGCGGAACCGACCATGCCCACGATGTTGTTGACGTGGATGTCGAGGCCGGGGAGCGACCCGTAGAAGCCGCCGCCCTGCCCGAAGACGAACACGCCGCCGTCGGAGCCGACCATGTCGTACGACGTGGCGACGATCGACCGCGGATGGACGGCGGCCGGGGACGGGTGGCTCCCCACGAA
>Ga0181519_10001796_pt1 | contig 18684 bp, 11 predicted proteins | sample PEATcosm2014_Bin_26_FD_121102 | JGI IMG/M metagenome (GOLD analysis project Ga0181519, IMG submission 121102) | Peatland microbial communities from MTU Mesocosm Facility, Houghton, MI, USA - PEATcosm2014_Bin02_10_metaG | ecosystem: Environmental > Terrestrial > Soil > Wetlands > Peat | place...
AGCCATCTCGGCCACCCGCCTCGGGACGTGGCCCGGCTGCTGGACCGGCATGGCGCCAGCCTGCCGCAGTACCTGGATGCCCAGCGCTGGCGCCAGATCGCCGACGCGCACCAGCGCTGGCCGCGCATCTGGTCCCGCGCGCCACGGCTGCCGGGGGATACACCATGACCCTGCGCAGCTCGTGGGAAAGCACTCCGGAGGACCCCATCAGCGGCGCGGCGGTGATGCCCGAGCTGATGCCGGCCGCCGACGGCGCGGCCGACCCGTCCCTGCTGGGACGTTTTGCGCGTTGGCTGGGAAGCACATCGCCGCGATCCGCGCGCCTGGGGCGCTTGCCGTTCGCCGGCCTGCCGCCGGGCATCGGCGAGGTTGCCCCCGGCGAGGCGGCGCTCGTGCTCACGCCGGACGCGAAAAGCCGCGAACAGCTCCTGCTTGCCCTGCTGGGAAGTTCGGTATCCCACCGCCGCGTCACCTGGCTGTGCGCGCCGGCCAAGGCGCCTGCGCAGCTGGGGCCCGACATCCGCCGCGCCGCGCTCACGGAACATCTGCACGCGCTCGCGTGGACGGCTGACGCGGCGACCCAGCTGCGGCGCCTGGGCCCCTCCCACCTCGTCCGCGAAATGATCGCCAGCGGAATGCGCAGCAACGACCTGCTCGTGCTCGACGGACTGGACCCCTGGCTGCAGGAAAAGCCGCAAGACCACGCCCTGGAGGCCGGCGTGCGCGAGGCAGCCCTGGGGCTGCAGCGCTGGGTACGCCTGCATGCCGGCCCGGTGCTGGCGCTCGCGCCGGAGATCTACCGTGGGCAATCGCTGCTGCCGCTGCTGGCGCACGCGCCCATACCGCGGCTGGCGCGCTTTGCCAGCGCCGGCGCCGACGCCGCCCTCGAGATCCTGCGCTGGGGCGGGGCGGCCGACGAGCGGGGCGTGCCGGCGGCAGCCGGCCGCTTCGCGCTCGAGATCCTTCCCGACGGCCGCTGGCAATGCCGCGGCCGCGCCGCCCTGGACCCGCGCCCGGCACTGGCGGCGGCCGACGGCGATATCGTGCACACGACCCGCGAAGCGGTCCGCGATGCCGGCACGCTGCCCGCGGGGTGGCGGGTGCACGCCAGCATCGACGCCTTGCTCGTGGCGGCTCGCGATGCGATTGCCGCCACGATCGTGCTCGCGCACGACCACGCCGATGCCATCCCCGTCCTGGCCGACGCCGTCGCGCGCCTGCGCCGCGAACATCCGCAGCTGCTCAAGATAGTCATACGCGAAACCGACGCCAGTTTGCGACGCAGCGGCGAGCTGGTGCTGCTGCGCCTGGGTGCCAACGCCATCGTGGAGCGCGGCCTGGGTTTCTCGCACGTCGCGCAACGCACCCGCGAGTTGCGCGATACGACGTTCTCGCGTTCCCTGGATACCGACGCGGCCGGAACGCTGCAGCACCTTGCCCCGGATGCCATCCAGGGCTATCTGGCGCCCCGGGATTTCTGCGCGGCCGTCGAACGCATGCTCGAGCGGACCGCGGACGCCGCCCTCGAGCACAGCCTGATCCAGTTGCCCCTGCTGCCGCACATTGCCCACCTCGATGCCTTGCTGGCCTGCTCGCCGCGCCGCGACGGCGACCTGATCACGGCCGACCGGCACGGCGTCTCGCTGTTCCTTTTCGGTTGCGCCGGCGACGAAGTGATGGCGGCCATCGATTCGCTCTTCACGGTGCCATGCTCCGAGCTGGCCCAGCACGTGGAAATCGCCAACGAGCGCGGGGGCCAGCAGCGGGCGCTGGCGCAGCTGCGCGCCGCGGCCGAGGAAACGCCCATCGACTACACGACGATCCTCAAAAGCATCGCCCCCGAAACCGCGCGCGCGGCCGTGCAGGCCACCGTGCTGCCGATGCGCGCCGAGGCGCCGCCGCGCTGCGTGCAGGCCCATGTGCTGCCTTTGCGCCAAGCGGCGGTGTAGGCGACGCGCCCGCCGCCATTGCCCGCCAACCCTTGAACCCGACGAAAGCCATACGAGACCATCATGCTGGAAATGTTCGTGGAGTCGCTGTTGCTGGGCACGGTGCTGGCCAGCGGATTCGTCGCCCTGCGCGCCCTGGCGCGCCGTCTCGCCGCAAGGCGCCTCGGCGGCCTGCGCGCGGGCGAGCCGCTGCGCTGCGTGCAACCCCTGGACGTGGCGGGGCGGTGATGGCGGTTTCGATGCTGGCGATTGTCCTTACCGTGGCCCTCTCCGGCGGGCGCCGGCGCAGTGCTGCCCTCACCCCGGCCCTCTCCGGCGGGCTCTGGCGCCGCGCTGCCCTCACCCCGGCCCTCTCCCGGAGGGAGAGGGTGCGGAGTGACGCAGTTCCCGGGCGGGAACTCCGTAGGAGTTGAGTATGCCGACCATTGCCGTGGTTTCGCCCTGCGGCGGCGCCGGCCGCAGCACCCTGACCGCCTGCCTGGCGACCCTGGCCGCCCGCAGCGGTGTCTGGGGTCTGGCCGTTGAGTGCGATCCCCAGAACCTGCTCGCGCTCCACTTTGGCGCCGATTCGGCGCCCGCCGAAGGCCTTGCCAGCCGCGCGTCGCGCGGCCAGGTCTGGAATACGGCGGCGCTGGCGGCCAGCGACGGCACCCTGGTGCTGCCTTTCGGCGCCATGGACCCGCCGGCCCTGGTCGACTGGGAGCGGCGCCTGGTCATCGAGCCCGACTGGCTGATGGCGCGCCTGGACACCCTGGCGCGACCGGCCGACGGCTGGACCTTCATCGACGCCCCGCGCGCGCCCTCGGTCCTGGCGCGCCAGAGCGTGCGGGCGGCCGATGCCGTCCTCCTGGTACTGCGCGCCGACGGCGCGTCGATGTCCCTGCTCGAGGGCGCGCTCGCGGCGTTGTCGGACAAGCCCCTGCTGGCGGTGGTCAACGGCTTCGAGCCGGGCCGCCAGTTGCAGTCCGACGTCGTCGCGGCGCTCTTCGAGCGCCTGGGCGAGCGCCTGGCGCCCTACCCGGTGCACCGGGACGAGGCCATACCCGAGGCTTTCGCGCGCCGCATGTCGCCGGGGGATCATGCCGCCCATTCGCAGGTGATGCACGACCTGCATGGGCTTCTTCGCTGGATTCAGCGACAATGCCGGACTATGAAGGAACCGCGAACCGGCAGCAGTGTTACCTGATCTGCTCGAAACAGGCGCCCGCGCCCTCGAAATAGAGCAGATCCGCTCGCCCCGGCTTTGGCTGTGGCGGTTGTTCGTGCGGCCCGCGCCCGTGCTGCCGGGCCGCGGCGCGCGCGCGCTGGCCGTGCTCCTCGACTGGCTGGCCCGCTCCCTGGGGGTAGCCGAGCCCGACAGCCCCGCGCAATGGGGCTCGCGCATCTTCCTCGCTTCGGGACCCGGGCGCGGCCCCTGGGCCGCATTCGAGAACACCGCCCGGCGGCTGTGGGCCGGCATCCCGCGGGTCGACCACACCGGGCTGGGCCAATGGCTCGAATCGGCCGCCGAAGCCCGCTGGCTGGGCGGCCGCGCGGCCCGCATCCTGGGTCTTGCCGCAAGCGGCGCCGTTTTCTGGCTGGCCATCACCACGCCCATGAACTGGCCCTCGCAGCTCGTGTTCGCGCTGGCCCTGATCGTGCTTGCGATGCAGGTGCGCAATACGCCCGGCACGATCCCCACCCTGATGCTCATCGTGCTGGCGGTCGTGGCGTCCTGCCGCTACGGCTGGTGGCGCCTCACCCAGTCGATGGACCTGGAGCCGGGCTGGGAGACGGTACTGGGCTGGGCCCTGCTCGGCGCCGAGCTCTATGCCTGGCTCATCATGCTGCTGGGCTTCGTGCAATGCGCCTGGCCCCTGCGGCGGGCGCCGGCCCCGCTGCCCGAATCGCTTGCCCAGTGGCCCCTGGTGGACGTCTTCATCCCCACCTTCAACGAGCCGCTCTCGGCGCTGCGCCCGACGATCCTCGCGGCCAAGGGCATGGACTGGCCGGCCGGCAAGATGCGCATCCACATCCTCGACGACGGCCGCCGCGAGGCGGTGCGCCAGTTCGCCGCCGAGGCGCAGGTGGGCTACATCGCGCGCGAGGACAACCTGCATGCAAAGGCAGGCAACCTCAACCATGCGCTGCGACAGACCAGCGGCGCCTTCGTGGCCATCTTCGACTGCGACCACCTCGCGGTGCGCTCCTTCCTGCAGACGACGATGGGCTGGATGCTGCGCGACGCGCGCTGCGCGATGATCCAGACACCGCACCATTTCTTCTCGCCCGACCCCTTCGAGCGCAACCTCGACACCTTCCGCCGCATACCCAACGAGGGCTCGCTGTTCTACGGCGTCGTCCAGGACGGCAACGACTTCTGGAATGCCACCTTCTTCTGCGGGTCCTGCGCGGTCCTGCGGCGCACCGCGCTCGAGGAAGTGGGCGGGATCGCGGTCGAGACGGTCACCGAGGACGCCCATACCGCGCTCAAGCTGCACCGCCGCGGCTGGCGCACGGCCTACCTGAACATCACCCAGGCCGCGGGCCTGGCCACCGAGAGCCTGGCGGCGCACGTGGCGCAGCGCATCCGCTGGGCGCGCGGCATGGCGCAGATCTTCCGCATCGACAACCCGATGTTCGGCCGCGGGCTGGGCTGGATGCAGCGGCTCTGCTACAGCAATTCGATGCTGCACTTCTTCTACGGGATACCGCGCCTGATCTTCCTCACGGCGCCGCTGGCCTACCTTTTCTTCGAGCTGCACATCATCCGCTCCTCGGCGGCGATCTTCGCCCTGTACCTGCTGCCCCACCTGGTGCTGCCGCAGATCACCACGGCGCGGATGCAGGGCGCCTACCGGCATTCCTTCTGGGCCGAGGTCTACGAGACCGTCCTCGCCTGGTACATCACGCTGCCCACGACCCTGGCCTTCTTCAATCCCGGGGCCGGCCGGTTCAACGTCACGGGCAAGGGCGGCCTCGTGCAGCGCACGCATTTCGACTGGCTCATCTCGCGGCCGTATTTCGGCCTGGTCATCCTCAATGCCATCGGCCTGGGCATCGGCCTCGTGCGGCTGTTCTCGTGGAACCGCTTCGAAGCGGGCACCGTGGTCCTGAACCTGCTCTGGACCACCTTCAACCTGCTGATGCTGGGCGCGGCCATCGGGGTCGCGCACGAGCGCCGCCAGCTGCGCGTGTTCCACCGGGTGGCTGCGCGCCTGCCGGTGATCCTGCAGCTGCCCAACGGCCGCACGCAACGCTGCGCCACCGAAAACTATTCGCTCAACGGCCTGGGCATCGAACTGGCCGAGCCGGTGGACCTGCCCTCGGGCACCCTGCTGCAGGTGACGCTCGAGTCGGGAAATATCGAATACGCCTTCCGCGTCCGCGTCACGGCGCAACGCGCGTCGTTCCTGGGCGTGCAGTTCCTCGACCAGGGGGTGGAACAGCAGCAGCGCCTCATCCAGTGCACCTTCGGCCGTGCCGACGCCTGGTCGAACTGGCACCAGCAATACGCGCCCGACCTGCCGTTGCGCGGCCTGTGGGAGATCGTTTCGCTGGGGTTCGCCGGCTACCGCAGCCTGGCCGAGTCGGCCCTGCGCGAGGTGCGCCGCCGCGCCGGCGGCGAGCCGCGCCGCGAATCCTTCGCCCGGGAGGCGTAGGCGCTTCACGCCGCCGCGAGCAGCATGGGTGCCTGGAGCCTGTATTTTCTCGCCAAGCTGGGGCTGTACTACGGCCACGCCATAGGCCTGCACCTGGCGGCCAATGCGGTGCTGGCCGTCGCGCTCGCCTGGCCCCTGGGCGCACCGGCTGCGCGCCGTGCGCGCACCGCGCTTGCCGTGCCGCTGGCGATCGCCCTGCTGTATTACGACTCGTACCTGCCGCCGTTCACGCGCCTGATCGAGGAGGCGGGCGCCTTGAGCACCTTCCGCGTCGACTACCTCGTCGAGCTGCTGCAGCGCTTCGTTCCGCTGCGTGCCGTGGCGGCGCTGGCGGCGCTGGCGCTGGCCTATGTCCTGCTGCAGCACCGGTTGCGGTTTGCGACCCTGGCCTTCCTGGGACTGTTGGTCGCCGCGGTTGTGCCGGTGGCGCCGCCGCCGGCGCCGCCGCCGGACGAGAGCCGCTTCGTGCGCGCGGGCGAGCCGGTGGAGCAAAGCGATGCGCCCGGCGCACGGCGCAGTCCGGAGCAACTCGATGCCGCGTTGCAGGCCTTCTATGGCGCGCAACAGGGCAAGACCGTCTCGTTCAGCCGGGCCGGGCCGGCCAGCTTCGACCTCGTCCTGCTCAGCGTGTGTTCGCTGTCGCGCGACGACCTGGACTTCGCCCGCGTCGCCGACCTGCCGCTGCTGGGGCGCTTCGACATCGTCTTTTCGCAATTCAACTCGGCCGCCACCTACAGCGGTCCGGCGGTGCTGCGCCTGCTGCACGGCACCTGCGGGCAGTCCCCGCAAGCGCAGCTCTACAGCGGCACGGCGCCCGACGCCTGCTATCTCTTCCGCAACCTCGCGAGCGACGGCTACCGGCCCGCCCTGCTGCTCAACCACGACGGGAGCTTCGATCATTTCGCGCAGCAGATGAGCGCGGACGGGGGCATCGGGGCCGATCCGCTGGACAATCGCGCCGCGCCGGTGGCCATGACCGCGTTCGACGGCTCGCCGATCCGCTCCGATTTCGCGCTGCTCTCGCAATGGTGGAACGCCGGCGATGGCGGCGAGGGGCACCGGGCCCTGCTCTACAACACCATCACCCTGCACGACGGCAATCGGGTGCCCGGGCTGGCAGGCGTGAGCAGCCGCGACAGCTACACGCCGCGCCTGCGCCAGTTGTTCACGGACCTGGGGCGATTCCTGGACCTGGTCGAGCAAAGCGGCCGCCCCACGGTCGTGGTGCTGATCCCCGAACATGGCGCGGCGCTGCGCGGCGACGCCGTGCAGGTTTCGGGCCTGCGCGAACTGCCCACGCGCGCCATCACCCGCGTCCCGGTGGCCGTGAAGCTCATCGGCTTTCCGAACCTCAAGTCCGGCGCAGGCCCGCTGCTGATCGACCGGCCCGCGAGCTACCTGTCCTTGACCGCGCTCATCGCCGGCCTGCTGCAGGGCGGCCCGGCGCGCACCACGCCAGCCTCGCTCCAGGCCCTGGCGCAGGCGCTGCCAGGCACCGAATGGCTTGCGGAAAATGCCGGTACGCTGATGTTCCGCCAGGGCGGCCGCGACTACCTGCGCACGCCCAACGGCACCTGGAGCGAATACGGCGGCACCCCCTAGACACACGCTACCCATCGCGAACCCGCACACCCCTGCATGAGCAGCGACACCGCCGGCCCCGAAACCATCGACGCGCTCAATGCGCGCGCCGCGATCGCGGGCACGCTTGCCTTCCGCGTCGGACCCGGCGGCCTCTGGTTTGCCGATGTGCACAATGCGGATGCGACGGCCACGGTCTGCCTGCAGGGCGGGCAAGTGCTCCATTGGCAACCGCGCGGCCAGGCCGTGCCGGTGCTGTGGCTTTCCGATACGGCACGCTACGTGCCCGGTACCGCAATCCGCGGCGGCATCCCGGTGTGCTGGCCCTGGTTCGGTGCGGCGCCGGCCGTGCCGGCGGGCGCCGCACCCTTGCCCGCGCACGGCTTTGCCCGCACCCGGCCCTGGCGCGTGGCGCAATCCCGGGCGCTGGCCGATGGACAGACGCAGCTGTGCCTGCGGCTCGCGCCGACGCCGGAGAGCCTCGCGCTGTGGCCCGGGCGCTTTTCCCTGGAACTGCAGCTCACGGTGGGCGCCGAGCTCGAACTGACGCTGGTCACCGCCAACACCGGTGGCGTGCCCCTGCGGATCTCGGAGGCCCTGCACACCTATTTCCGGATTGGCGCGATCGACGCCATCGGCGTGCATGGCCTCGCGCAGGCGCCCTATTTCGACGCGGTGCTGGGACGCGAGGTAGCGGCCGTGGCGCCGGCCGGATCGGCGCAGCGGGGCGATGGCGCAGACGACGGCGCGATACGCTTCGCGGGCGAAGTCGACCGCGTATACGACGCTGGCGGCGCCTGCCGGATCACCGATCCGATCCTGGGCCGAACCATCGAGCTCGCCGCCACGGGCGCGGCCTCGACCGTCGTCTGGAGCCCGGGCGAGGCCAAGGCGCAACGCCTCGGCGACCTGGCGGCGGCGATGCCGCCGGGCCCCGCCTCCGCTGGCGACTGGCGCAGCATGGTGTGCGTCGAAAGCGGCAACGCCCGCCACCGGGCCGTGGAGGTCGCCGCTGGGGACTGCCATGCGCTGGGGGTGCGCTACCGCGTGGCCTCCGACGGCGCGGGCGCCACGGCGCACGGCAGGCCGCGCCGGGAACTTGAGGCGGAATAGTGCGCGATTAGCCGCGCTTTCCCGGCTACCGCGGCGGCGGCGCTTGGCCAAACTTGGGGACCCGTGAGCGCCGCGGCTCCGCCGCGCGCGCCCGGCCCCGATGCACGCCAAGAAGGCAAGCCATGACGACCCTGACCCGCTATTCCCCCTCGGCCAACGATCGGGGCTTCACCTCGAGCACGGATGACCTGGGGGCGGCCCTTCTCAAGAGCGGGCTCGTGCCCTTCCTGCTGGTGCACGCGGGCAGCATCGTCGCGGCCTCGCCGGCCCTGCGCGACATGCTGGGCGGCACCTCGCCCTACCACCACATCGACGGGCAGCGCCTCGCATCGATCGTCGCCGAGCCCGACCGCGGCGCTGTCGAGGAATTCTGCAACGGACTGCTGCGCAGCGGCGGGCGCGGCGAACTGCGCTGCCACCTGTTGCAGGCCGGCGGCAACGGCGTGCCTGTCCTGCTCGGCGGCAATGCCATAGCCGCCGATGCGCTGCAACAGATCGTGCTGCTCGTCACCGACCTGACCCCCTGGGTGGGCGAGGATGCCGGCAGCAGCCCCGGGGCGCTTCCCGGCGCCTTCGACCCGGCAACCGGCTTTGCCACCCGCGGCCTGCTGCTCGATCGCATGAAGATCGCCCTGGCCACGGCGCGGCGCCACCGGCGGCGCGCCGCCGTGCTGCGCATCGATCTCGAGCACTTCGAGCCCCTGCTCCTCTCGCTGGCGCCCGCCGCCGCCGGGGAGATCGAAGCCACGGTTGCCGAGACGCTGCGCAATTGCGTGCGCGATTCGGACACGGTAGCGCGCCTGAACCGGCACGAGTTCGTGCTGCTGCTGTCGGAGATCACCGAGCGCGACGATGCCGGCGTGTCGGCCGCCCGCGTGGTGGCGGCGATCGGCGCGCTCTTCGATGGCAATGCAGCCCAGGGGCGGGTCAGCGCGCACATCGGCGTGGCCGTGTATCCGACGGACGGCACGCATCCGGAACATCTGCTGCACGGCGCCGACGCGGCGCTGGGCCACGCCCGGCGCCTGGGCAGGGGCGGTTTCGCCCTGGCCGACGCCACCACGGCGGAGCTGACGACGATCGAGCCCCTGGAGTTCCGCCCCGAGTACAACACCGGGGTCGCGGACATCGATGCGGACCACCAGGCGCTGATGGCGCGGACCAATGCGCTGGTAGAGTCCCACAAGTCGGGCGCGGCGCCCTCGACGCTCGAGGCCGAGGTGCGGAGCATCGCGCAGTTCCTGCGGCAGCATTTTTCCCACGAGGCGCGGTTCCTGGGCAGTTCGCCCTACGAGGGATCCATCGACCTCAAGACCCGCAACCTGCGCTTCCTCGACGAGCTCGAATGCATCCTGCTGCACGTCAACGCGCAGAGCGTCCTGCTGGCCATCCGCCACCTGCACGACTGGGTCGTGCCGCACCTGCTCGAAACCGATTTCAAGCGGGCCTCCTGAGGCGTCGCGCCCGCCGCCCCACGCCGATCGATGCTCCCCATGCGCAAGCGACCGATATTGCCCGCCCTGACCCTGGCCCTGTGCCTGGCCGCAGGCGTGGTGTCCGCCCCGGCTGCAGGGCCTGCCACGCAGTCCGTGGCCGTGCAGGGAATCCTCCAATCGGGCGAGTTCCTTGGCGCCCCCGGCTACGGCGACAGCCCGGCCGGCGATCGCAGCGAAACGGCCTACTACCTGCAGTTGCCCGCTCCCCTGGCGGCCCAGCTTCGGCCGGCAGGCGCGCTGGCCGATTTCAGCGCGGCGGCCAAGGGGGCCTATTTCGTGCAGCTCACGGTATTCGACGAGGAACAATCCGTCGCCCGGACGCTGGTCGGCAAGAAGGTGCGGATCGCCGGACTGCTGGTCGAATCCGAGGCGGATCACCGCAAGACGCCAGCCCTCATCCAGGTGAAGTCGCTCTCGCCGATCCGCGACTGGATCTGGTAGCCGGCGGCGCGGGCCGCGGTGCGGCGCTGGGCACCGGCGTCCCGAGGCAACGACGCCGCAGCCCTAGTAAAGGGAGATGGGCACGACCGGGTAGGGCGGGTAGTCGACCGGTCCTTGCTGCGGCGTGATCCAGTAGCGCAGGTAGATCATGGCCCGGCTGGGCGCGTAATACGCCGATCGGTCGATGTCGATCCAGGCGCCCACCGCCCAGTGTGTCGTGGCGCGGTATTCGAGGATCGCCCGCAGGCTTCCGGCCAGGCCGCCCCCGGCACCGGCCGTGTGGACGGGATTGCCGGCCAGGGCCTGCAGGCCCGCATTGCCCGGGTAGTAGGGCGTGTCCTGCTCGTAGGTCCAGGAATGCGAGGGCGTCGCGCGCACATCGTACGAGAACAGGCCGTGGCGTCCTTCTACCTCCACCGGCATGCCCAGCGACACATAGCGTTGCGGGCTGTAATAGCCGCCCTGGCCGAAGGTGTAGAAGCTCTCGTTCTTCCCGTAATGCCATGCGCTGAGGGCGCCGCCCACGCTGAGGCGGAAGTCCGGGCGGTGGATCCACTCGCGGCCCAGCGCGCCGCGCCACTTCAGGTCGGTATTCGTGGGCACGTTGCGGCCCATGAGCACGCCGAGCTCGGCGCTCATCGAGCCGCTCCAGCGGTTGGCAAAATCGCGGCTGGCCCGCAGGCCCAGGGCGGTGTCGGTGATGCCGCCCCAAAGTTCGCCTGTCACCGGATCGGCCGCGCCCGCGTAGGAGAGCAGGCTGCCGGTGAGGACGCGGCGGGTGATCTCGCCGCTGACGTCGGTGTCGCCCCACTCGCGATTCTCGCGCCAGCCCCCCACCACATTGGGCACCTTGAATCCGGCGCCCACGATGCCCAGGTCCCAGCGGCGATTGTCGGAGCGCCAGCCGCCGGCGGCGGAAAGGCCGGAGTCGCCTTGCGCCGCGCCCTGGGCAAGGCCCTTGGGCGCCAACGCGAGAACCTTGCCGAATTGCGCGGCGGCGGACAGCGCCGCAGGGAGGGTACCGGCATCGAGGCGCACGGCATCGATCTGCGCGAAATAATGTCCGTCGTAGTCGCGCGGCCAGACGGCGAGCAGGGGGATCTCGGTGCCGCGCAGGGTGGAGATGCCCTCGTCGGCGCTGCGCTCGAACCCCATCCAGGCCGTATCGACGTGCGGCTGGCGGCGTGCTTCGATGTCGGCCAGCCTTGCCCGGGCGCGCGTCGCCGGATCGTCTCCGGCGGTGGCCCCCGCCACGGCCGGCGATGCCATCGCGGCCGGCTCCAGGGCCAGCAGGGGCACGGGGCCCTCGAGGGGGCCGGCCGGCGCAGCCGTTGCCGCGGCGGCCGGAACCTGCCGAAGCAGGGCGACGGCCTTGCCGTAGTCATGGTCGCGCTGCGCCTGGCGCGCCGCCTCCAGCAGCACTTCGGGATCATCGGGATGGCGGGCCAGGAGCTCGGCGATCGCGGCGCGCGCGGCCGGTCGGTCGCGCTCCTGGATTTGCGCGGCCTCGAGGCGATGGGGGATATCGTCGGCGGGGATCAGGCCGCGGGCGGCGTCGGCATCGGCGCGCACGGCCGCATCTTCATGTTGCGCAGCATGGGCCCGCGCGCGCAGCAGCAGGAGTTCGGCGCGCTCCTGTGACGGACCGGCGGCGCCAGGGGCGGCGGCGAGCTCGGCGTCGATCTGCGCGAGCGCCTCCGGCGCGTCCCCCGCGTCGATGCGGACGCGGATCAGCGATCGGCGCTGCTCCGCGGTCAGCGCCGGCGCTTCGCGCAGCAGGCCTTCCACGATGGACCGCGCGGCATCCGGATCGTCCGCGGAGAGGTCGGCCCGGGCCACGCGCAGGCGCCGGTCCGGATCGGCGCCGGCCGATTCGAGGGCCGCCTGGCGCGCGCGCAGGTCCTCCGCGGTGTTGCCCAGGGCGCGCGCGGCGCGCGCCTGGCGCAGCGCGCGCTCGAAGCGCAGGCGTTGCCCCAGGGCGCGCATGCCGTCCGAGCGATGCTCCTCGGGAATCGATTCGACGGCGGCCAGTGCGGCATCGTCGTGGTCGCTGGCGGCATCGACCAGCGCGCCCGCGTAGCGCATGCCCTCGTCATCGGGCGCCAGCGCTGCGCCCTCCTGCATGACCTGGCGGGCGAGATCAGGCAATTGCAAACGGCGATATTGCTGGGCAAGGTCGTAGCGGAGCCAGGGATCGCGCGGGAGCAGCCGCACGGCGCGCTCGAGGCGGCGCAGCGCCGCGTCGGGGTGCGCGTCGGCGTCGCGGGCAATCGCGTCGCGCAAGGCTCCGGCTTCCAGGGCATCGGCCGGCGCCACATTGGCCTTGAGCGGCAGCGCCTGGGCCTCGTCGAGCACGAAGTCGATGTCTCCGCCACGCAGGGCCAGGGACAGCAGGCCGCGCCAGGCCCGCGCGTCGCCCGCGTCGCGCGCCAGCAGCGCACGATAGAGTTTTTGCGCCTCGTCGTCGCGCCCCTGCTGGGCGCGCAGTGCCGCCAGGAGGTGGACCGCTTCGGTCTGCTCGGGCTGCGTGTCGGCAAGGGCCGCGGCAAGCCGGGCGGCGCCTTCGAGGTCGCCGGCGTCGCGCAGGGCGCGCGCATGCTGCAGGCCGGCCCAGTAGCGCGCGGTGAGCGCCAGATCGCGCCAGCGCTGGTGGGCCCCGCCCTGCGCATCTTCGCGCGCGATGGCGGTGTCGAACGCCTGGACGGCTTCGTCGTTGCGTCCCTGCTTGAGCCGCAACAGGCCGAGCGCGCCCAGTGTCTCGCCGTCGTCCGGCCGCAATTTAAGGCTTTGCTGCAGCAGGGCTTCGGCGCCGGAGAGGTCGCCCGCATCCAGGGCATGCTCGGCCTGGACTCGGGCCTGGACGGCCGGATCGTCGGTCGATTGCTGCGCAGCAATTCGCGCGGCCTCGACGCGTGCCAGGTCGGCGCGCACCGCGGCATCGGCCGGATAGCGTTGCAGGAAGCGCTGGCGTTCGGCGACGCCGGCGTCATCGTCGGACATCGCCAGCAGCGTCTGGCGCCAGACCTGCGCCACGCTGTCGGGGGGCAGGTCGTGGGAGCGCGAGAGCTGGGCGAATCCGCGCAGCGCCTCGGCACGCGTTTCGGGGTGTCGGGCCAGCAGCGTGTAGAGCGTGAGCTGGTCGTTGGGCGTCGGGTCGGCCGCGATGCGTTCGCGCAGGAGGGCACGCAGGTTCTCCCAGCCGCCCGGGGTGCTTGCCAGCACATCGGCGAATTCGTTGGCCAGGTCGCCCGGCGCCCGCCCACCGGGAAACAGGCCGCGCGCCAAGACCTGGGCGCGCGCGACATTGCCACCGCGCACGGCCAGGCGCAGTTCATCGAGGCTGCCCTTGCCGTCCGTATAGATGCGCACCAGGGCCTCGAGCTCGAGCGCCGGCGCACTGCCCGGATGGGCCGTGCGCAAGGCCGCCAGCGCGCGACGCGCTTCCGGAATATTGCCCACGCGCAGTTCGAGTTCGCCCAGCAGCATCAGGGCGCGGGGCTCCCGGCCGTCGACGGCCAGCAGCTTGCGCAGGACATTGCGCTCGGAGTCGGGGTGGCCCAGGGCCTGCCACAGGCGCGCGCTGCGCAGCAATTCGCCGATGGCCAGGGCATTGGCATCGCGCACGGTCGGGGCCGCGCACGCCGGTGGCGGCGCCGCGGCCAGCGCCAGGCCGAAGGTCGCGCACAGCGCGGCGCGCGCTCCCAGGGCCGCGATCGGCGAGACGCGGGCGGGCGGCGGGCGCCGGAGGCGGCCGGGCATGTGCCGGGGCTTCACCGCTTTGCCGCACCCGGTTCGCACGGGCCCGCCGGCAGGACGAGGCTGCCATCGGCGGCAAAGGAGAAACGTCCCTCGTAGCCGCCGCGCCCGAACAGCGACAGCGCCTGGTCGTAGTACGCGTCGTTGGACGGCGGATTGGACTGCAGCCGGGTCAGCATTTTGTGCGCAGCATCGGTGCGCTCCAATCCGGCGAGGAACGGCAACACCGCCGCAGCGAATCCGGGCGAACCTGCCGGCCCGCCGAGCTCGGCGCTGCCGGCGTCCCAGGCCCGCGGAGGGGCGCCGGCGGCCTCGATGGCCTGCGCCAGGGGAGAAAAATGCTGCAGCAATGCTGCACGCCCCGGATCCGCAGCATGGGTCAGGCCCAGCCAAAGGTAGACGCGGATCGCGTCATAGCCGCCCACCCGCTGCTCCGGCGGCAAGGACTTCAGCGCGAATTTCCCGGAAGCTGCACTGGTCGTGGCGGGATCGCCCGCATCCGCGGCGTAATAGGCCCAGTCGGGCGCCAGGCCCAGCGGCGCGGATTCGACCAGCATCCGGTGCGCGCTGCGCCGCACCTCCTCCCAGCGCGGGTCGCCGCTGTGCGTGGCGAACCACGTCATCAGGAAGGGTGGTGCGTAGCTGGGGTTGAGTCGCCAACGACCTTGTTCCGGGGAAAAGCCCTGCGCCCCGGGCAGCAGGGTGCGGCCCAGGCCCGGAACCAGCGCCGTTTCCTCGCGCAGGATGCGCTCGGCCACGAGCGAAGACAGTGCGCGATAGCGGCGCTCGCCCCAAAGGCGCCCGGCCTCGGCAAGGCTATAGGCCAGCCACAGGTCGGCGTCGCTGGCCGAATTGGCATCGAGGACGCCATACGTATTGTCATCGCGGCGGCCCCACTGCCAGGCGGGCAGGCGCAAGGCCAGGTCGCCGGCGGCCAGATTGTCTTCGGTCCAGCGCAGGATCCGCTCGAATGCCGCCCGGTCGCCCTGCACGAGGGCGAAGAACAGCGCGTAGGCCTGGCCCTCGGAAACGGTGTGGGCGCGGGGCGAGGAAGGGTCCAGTACCCGGCCGTCGGGCTGGACGAAGCGCGCGGCGAACACCTGCCAGGCCGGCCAGGGGCAGGGCAGCGCCTCCGGACCCGCGGCCTTGCCGGCCGGATCGCCGAGCGGTGTGCTTGCCTGGACGTGGCCCGCGGCCGCGGTTTCCGCCACGCCGCCGGCCGCGCCCGCAGGCTTGCCGTCGATGCCTCGGGAAAGGACGGGGAGCATTGTCAGGCTCGTGGCAAGCAATGTGGGCAAAAGCGCCGGCAGCCGGCCGCGCCGCCGCATGTCCTTGCTTTGCGGCCTCACGGACCGGCAGCGAGGCGCCGCGCCGCCATGCGCCGCATGGTCGCAAACACCAGCAGCGCCAGGAAGACACCCAGCAGGAGGCCCAGTGCCGCCAGGATCAGGGGGTGGCTGTGGAGCTGGAACCAGATCCAGCGCCACCAGCTCAGGCGCCCGACGTAATAGGTGTCGCCCACGCGAAAGGATTGCACGGCCTCCCCGCGCAAAAGAACCAGGTCGCCACGCAGCTCGCGCACCTTGCCGGGGTCGATGAGGGCGATGGCCGTGGCGGGCAGTGCCGCGGCATCGGTGGCGTTGAGGACCACCACCGAGCGGCCGCCCTGCAGGGGCGATTCGAAGCCCATGATGGCGGCCAGCGGCCCCTTGGCGGAGAGCTCGGTCCAGCCGTCGCGGGGCACCGCGTGCGGCGTGGCGCCGCTGAACCATTCCGTGCCGGCGTCGGAGAGCCGGCCCAGCGCCGAGGCGGCGCGCTGGCCGGCGCCGATGCGCGCGGGCAAGGTCGCCTTCCAGGATTCGAGGAGCGGACTGGCCACGCCGCTGGCAACGACGAGCAGGTCGCGATCGCCGGCGTCCTGCACATGGCTCGCGGCGAGCACGGTGAGCCGCGTGGCGGCGGCACCCGTCGAGGCGCCGAACTGGCCCAGGGTGGTGAGCACGGTCTCGACTTCGGAGGCCTGCGGAACGTCGGGAACGATCACGGCCGTCTGGCCGAGGTCCGCATACTTGGTGAAGGGAAAGCCGCTGTTGGCGAAGAACGCCAGGTTGGGCATGGCCGCGTAATGCTCGATGTGGCTCAGGTCGAGCGTGGAGTCCGGATCGATGGCGGCCTGGGCGCCGCCCAGGGTGGAGCGGCAACGGCCCTCGTCCTGGGGCGGGATGTCGAATATGAATTGCAGCTGGTTGTTGGGCCCGAGCTGGAAGGCCGGCACGGTCAGGCCCTGGCTGATGAGGGTGCCGGTGTCCTCCAGGAACGGCAGCTCGAGTCGCTCGGAGGTGCCTCCGGGCCCCGACCCGCGCAGGGGGAAGGACTGGACGAACTCGTCGTTGATGCGCACGCCCAGGCTGGCCTGTCCGGACTCGTGCGGCGGCGTATAGCGGAAGCGCAGGTCGACCGGCATGCCGCGGGCTTCCCAGGTGAAGATGTCGGCCGGCAGGCGCAGGTTGATGCGGATCGGCTCGAGCACCTGGCCGCTCACTTGAAGGTCGGCGGCGTTGGGCACGAGGTCGCCGATGCGCACGCGCTCGCCCGTCTTGACGATATTGGGCGCCTCGTAGGCAGGGCTGGCCACGGGCAGGCGGACCGAGCGGATTTCGACGCGGTCGCCGGTCAGCACGGCCTGGCCCAGGACGAGGGCCTCGACGGCCGTGCGCAGCTGCTCGGCATCCTTGCCCAGGACCATCAGCAGCTTGACCGAGGGATCGTCGGGATGCGGGGAAATGATGATGGTGGGAACCTGCACCTGGGGAATGGCCAGGTGGGCAGGCCGTTCGTCATTGGTGGCGAGCACGACGGCGTGGCGCGTCGGCAAGGCGTCGAAGAGCGCGGGGAAATGCGCGCCGCGGTAGCTCGCCGCGGCGCCGAACCACGAGGCCAGCACGCCGGCGGAGCGCAGGGTGGCCAGGGAGGGCTGCTGGGCGAACACGAAGGGCAGCTCCAGGCGGCGGTTGTCGCGGATGTCGAAGAAGGGCGCGGGCATGAGCGCGAGGTCGTCGCGTTGCACCAGGGGCCGCGTCACGAGCTCGAGCGTGCTCTCGTTGCTGATGCTCGCCCACAGGCTGGTGTGGAAGGGAAATTCGCAGTCCATCGTGTAGTGGCCGAGGAACTGGAAGTGCAGCTTGGCGAACTCGACGAAATACCGCGGGTCCAGGTCGATATCCACGGTCTGGGGCGTGCCCAGGCGCTCCTTGGGCAGGCGGATGCTGGCCAGCGGCTCGTCGTCGATCATCACCTTGAGCTGGGACAGGTCGGCCAGCAAGGTGGGCGAGAAGGTGAAGTTCAGGTGCAGGCGCGCCCGCACCACCGATTCGTCGAAGCGGACCGTTAGCGGCAGGTAGGCGCTGCGGTCGACGCCGCGCAGCTCGAGCGGCCGGTAGGCGCCAAGGTCGCGCAGGGTCACGGTGCGCGTGCGCAAGCCGGGGGCCAGCTTGTCGAGCCACTTGGCCGGGTCGGCCCCGGCCGGCGGCAGGGCCGAGGTGCGCGTGACCACGACCGCAGCGGGCGCCTTCGTTGCCGCGGCGGCGCCCAGGCCAAGGCCCAGGGCCAGCGCCGCCAGGGCGCTGCGTGCCAGCCCTGCGCGGTGGATCGTGGGATTGCGATGGCAGTGGAGTATTGCTAGGAGCGTGACCGCAAGCCGGCGGCACGGGGCCGCGAAGGCTGGGCAGATCGTGTGCATAGAGAAATTCCTGGTGGGCATGCAGCACTGCGTATTGCGCCGCGCCGGACCGCGGCAACAGCCGCGGGCACGGCGCGAGGATCAGCTGCACGCCAATCAATGCGAAGCCCGGATTATTAAGGAGAAATGACACAAAAGATATCTCGCCGGCGAAGCGGGGCGATCGCGGCGCAACCGCGCGGAGCCGCGTGGGTGGGTGCGCAGGCACCTGTCGGTGCGCTGTCGCACCAAGGGCGACCCCTTGCCACGGATATGGCACGGTTTGACGAGGCGGGCCGGACTTGGCTACCCTGCGGGCGGGCCGCGGCTCCCCAACGAGCCGTTCTGTACAGGATTTTTCCGACATGTCTTCCCCCAACGCGGCCAAGCCGTCGCGACGCCCCCGCTCCCCCCATTTTTCCTGTGGCCCCTGCACCAAGTATCCGGGCTGGAGCCTGGACGCCCTCAAGGCGGCGCCGCTGGGCCGGTCGCACCGCGCGCCGCTGGGCAAGAGCCGGCTGCAGCAGGTCATCACCGAGACGCACGCCCTGCTGGGCCTTCCGGCCGACTACCGGGTCGGCATCCTGCCCGCGTCCGATACCGGCGCGGTAGAGGCCGCGCTCTGGTCGCTGCTGGGCCCGCGGCCGGTGGACGTCTTTGCCTGGGAGAGTTTCGGCAAGGAGTGGGTCACCGATTGCGTGCAGCAACTCGCGCCCCTGCAGACGCGGTCCTTCGTTGCCGATTTCGGCACGCTGCCCGACCTGCACAAGGCCGATTTCACGCACGACGTGGTCTTCACCTGGAATGGCACGACGGCCGGGGTGATCGTGCCCCACGGCGACTGGATCCCCGCGGACCGCGCCGGCCTGACGATCTGCGACGCCACCTCGTCGGCCTGCGCGATTCCCATGCCCTGGGACAAGCTCGACGTCATCACCTTCAGCTGGCAGAAGGTGCTGGGCGGCGAAGCGCAGCACGGCATTCTCATC